>Ga0315280_10007712_pt1 | contig 14338 bp, 16 predicted proteins | sample YL17G06_40_MG_FD_203697 | JGI IMG/M metagenome (GOLD analysis project Ga0315280, IMG submission 203697) | Sediment microbial communities from Yellowstone Lake, YNP, Wyoming, USA - YL17G06_40 | ecosystem: Environmental > Aquatic > Freshwater > Lake > Sediment | place: USA: Wyoming | collected...
GTAATGCCTTTTTTGCTCATCAATGTAACCATGCCCGCTGTAATAGATCATCATAACGTCGTTTTTAGATGGATCAAGATTCATTATCCAGTCAATCATGTCGGAAGTTGTCACTTTATTTTCTGAGCTTCGCATAACCGTCATATTTAACTGGCAAATATTTTCTTTTTGCAGTAACCCAAGAGAACTTTGTATAGTCTCAGCGTCCTTTATCACACTTGGAGCGATATTGACATCACCATCCATTAATACTAGCAAAGCGTAAGTAGTCTGAGCGTAAGAAGGTAAAACAGTTACGCTTATCATCAAAAAGAACAACAGAGACAGAATTCCCTGTTTTTTAGCGAACCTCATCAAGAGATCCTCCATGCGCTAGTGGTCAACCAGATTAATTATTGGGCTTATTAAATTAATTGTAGGTTGGGTCGAAGCAATGAGACCCAACTATGATAATATTATGTTGGGTTTCGTTCCTCAACCCAACCTACATTTTGGGATTCTTAGTAATCTTTTATCATTCCCCAGCATACACTAAGTTTTCCAGCAGGTGCAACTGCAACTGCATTTGATATTACCTTAAAATTCTTTAGTATTTCATCCTCTTTGAGAGCACGATTATAAAGGCGTATTTCATCAAGCTTACCATTCCAGAATTCTGAACGATTGTTTGTCACGCCGATATTTACATCAGCTATCTGAGCGTTGTGTCCTGCTGGTGTGTCAGAAATTATCAGTTCTCCATCCAACCAAAGACTTCGTGTTTTGCCATCATATTGAGCAATTATATGATGCCATGCTTTACTAATATCTCCGGTCGCTTTATCCAGATCATTTCCCCACCAGTAATGTCGGAATCCGTTTACATCCGTACCGAGCCGAAGAGCATTAACTTGATTACTGGTGCCCCACGCTCCCCAGCCGATAATACCCTCTACTTTCATAATGTTTGCATAAAACCATGCTTCTATAGCATAAGTATCATTACCTTTGGGAATATCCTGTGGTTGGGCGATGCTCACATAAGAGCCTGCACCATCAAGGTCCAATGCTTGACTGATTTTCCCTTCGCTAACCTTTGCATTACCCATCATTGTGCCATCGTTCTTTCCCCACATATCCTTCACTGTTTTTCCTGTGACAGTTTTGTCATCAAAAGTCCATAAACTTATAAGCCCATCAGTCACAAACTGCTGCGCCCAAACCTTGCCAGAAAACGGAACAATAATAACCAGAACAATCACGAATGCGAAATATGTCATCCTCGACATCGCTCACAACCCCCTAACTTTAATGATCTTGTTTTGACTCGTCTAACTCTAAAGCCTTCATATACCAACACGAAAGAACAGTTCCAATCTTTAATCCATCATTGTATCTGAACTGTGCAACTTGCCGCTGTCCAATTAGAAGGGCCAAGTTCCTTAATAGCACTAAGAATCTTGGCTTCTGTATCCTCTCCCGTAGCTGTTTTTTTCGGCACAACAGATATACGGGCTGATGAGCCACTAGAGCTATCCTCCAGCGGGATGAGACTGCGCAGTTTTAGGTTATCGGGACGATTACGTAAAGCAATGATTTTTATTCTCTCTTCTCCTTTTAAGCCTGATACATGGAAGTCGAATTTGGATTCGTCTGATGGCAGAATATATGGTTTTCCTTTCACTGCAAAGTTGCTGGATTCATACTTGTTTGGATAAAGCTGAATAGGCTCACCTTTAGAGTTCCAGTTCAATATTATTATATAGCAACTTTCAGTTGCCTGGATACTGAGAGTCATACTACTACCAACGTCATAACTGGACTTATCGGGTTCAATGGAGACAGAGAAATACGCATTTGGGTTATTGATGCTCCAGAGAGTCTCCGAAGATTGTGATATGTTCGGTTTTTTCGTTGTATCCTGAACTGAGTCTGGTTTCTTTGACGTATCCTGTGCCATCTGTTGGTATTTAGAGAAGTCCACTCGTTTTGCCATTGAATACCACTTTGGTGTCTGGCTTTCGATCCCTTTATTATTCATGTCTTTTTTCTGATCAGCCGAGAAGTAAACGAGAGATTGGCGATATTTTTTCTGCACCGCCTCAACTGTTAGCTTAAATACTTCATCCCACGACACGAAACCGTCCATGTTAAGATCAGATGAATCATCAAAGGAATCAACTATGGCTCTGGTGAACCAGCCACCGTATTTAGGACTGCACCAGCTATACTCACCTTCACTTGCGGCAGTTATATGCAGAAAACCCTCATGCCCCAAAAATAGATCTTGTAGAGCTTTCTTGCTGATCGGTGGTCTTGCCCCTCCAACTTCAGATTCTGGTCCATCACTACAGCAATCTGAAAGGAGTATTTTCAGACGGCATTTCTTTATGCTTTCCATTGTACTTACGAGTTTTGACCGCCAAAAATACCCATCCTGCAAATAAAAGAATGTTTCCCTGTTCTTATTCATGCCCCCATGTCCGCTGTAATATATAAACACGGTATCATTAGCGTCAGGGTTAAGATTTTTTAGCCACTGTAATACTGGCTCACTCTTGAGTTCATTTTGAGAACTTAAAAGCTCATCAGTCTTTACGTTACAGATACCACCAGCCACTTTCAACATGCCTTCAATCCTTTGTTTATCAACGTCTACTGCCCTGCCGATACTTGGATCAGCATCAGCGATCATTAACAGCGCATAAATTGTCGGTGATTTTGCTGGCGCCGAAAAAGCCAGATTCGTTATACTTACAAACAAGATTAATATCAGCGAGACGAACATCCATTTAGCAACTTTCATGATTGGGAACCTCCTGAAAAATGAGATCATACGTATCGCATAAGTTTCTTACTATTAATGAATCTTGGCGATTGGAAATCGCACGTTTTTAATTAATACAGTCAGCGGATCTCCATCCTGATTTGGAACAACGTAATAATCCTCAAACTCAAGCACGTCCATAGCCGGCTTCCATTCTCCATCAGAAATGTATTCAAGCATAACTTTTTGTTTTCCCCAACCATCTTTTGGTTCTGTCCGTCTCGTATGAACCAAATTTTTTGAGATTTTATCCCCAAGTTTATTACGAATCTCGTCGCAAAAGATATAAATATTGACTTCAAGAGCATTGACGTCTGAATTTTCAACAACTCTTGCAGGATACAAGAAGTCCTCGTATTCTATAAGGACGTATTCTCCGCTTTTATACGTGAGTGCAAGTTCCTCTTGTGGTGAAAGCTTTATACCGATCATATCTACATTTGGTTTTGGTGGAATTTCACTCGATTGATATTCAACGTGGAAATAGCAAAGACCCTGTGGATTGATGATACTCACATTCTCGCCGGGCATATATGCCACAATTTTCAGCAGATTATCGTCATCTCGTGCTATACTATACCTTTCACGCTCTTCGTCCGTATATTTACGTGATCCCCCAATCTCATTGAGCAAGGCAACTATTAAGTCACGTTTCTTTTCATTTTGAAAATCTAACCCTTTCCAGTAAAAATCCACAGCATCTCCCGTTTGATGTTTAGTGCAGAGAGGGAAATTTTTTGTGCATTGCTGGCTTGCGCTGATCCATTCATCCCAGCTTTTTAATTCTTTTTCATTCAGTGCCTTGACGCATTTTATGTTATCCGCCAGACATTTAGCCCATAGATACAGATTCTGTTCTTGAGAACGATAACCCGTCATGATGATCATGGAAGTGTTAAACTCTCTCTGAAGATCGTTTAGGAATTTGATCAATTCCGGGCGAATTTTCACGTTGCCGGGAAGTTCAAGATCGGTTGTATCTACAGAAAACCGATACCTGCCAAGTGTACCCGCATTAATGATAACATCATCTGGATGCCATATCGGCTTTACAAAGTCCTCTGACGTTATTGGTATAATATTCTTTACGGTTTGTGCTTCAATATCGTTGTAATATACAAATAATAGTAACACAACAAAGCATAATAAAAAGCCCGAGTAATGTCTTCCAATCATGGCTTTCATAAGCAACCTCCAGTCTTGACTTGTTTAGCAAAGCCCATCAAATAGATAGTCGCAGATAGTTTACTCTATTATTCATACAACATATCCGTCACACTGTCAAGAGCGATCTCTTTATCCTATAGACAATTAGTTATGGATCAGTTATAATCATCACAACCTTATGATTTCTATTGTCGTTGTGTAAGCTGAAAAACGTGTCATCACAAAAGTAAATTCAGGGAGGTTGCAATGAAAAAATCAAAAAAGAAAGGCGCCTTGACACGCAGAGAGTTCCTTCGCAACTTTTCACTGATGGGTACAGGTCTTGCGCTTACCCCAGCCTTGTTGAATTTCCATATAGAGAGCGCACAAGCGATAGAAAATGTCGGTAAAGTTGTAATCGCTACAAGTGAAAGCCTGACAAATGTTATAGCTGTTGATGCGAATACAGCCAACTCACTCTTAAACGTCGCCATTAAATCATTCACTGGTAAAGACACCGAAATAGAAGCATGGAAGAGCATATTCCCAACGTTAGCAAAAGACGATATCGTCGGCATCAAAATCAATACGCTTTTCCGATTATCAACACATCAAGAGGTTGTTGACGCCATTGTGAATAATCTTGTGGCTATTGGTGTTCCTGAAAACAACATTATAATCTGGGATAAATCAGACTCCGATCTGACGAGGGCTGGTTATAAGATTAACAGGGGTAGCGCAGGTGTGAGATGCTTTGGAACTAATAACGACTATGATAACACAATTTATAAAATAGGCGGTCAATCCAGACGCCTTAGCAAGATACTGACGCAGACTTGCACCCACTTGATTAACGTTCCTGTATTGAAAGACCACAGCATGTCTGGTATCACTTGTAGTATGAAGAACCATTACGGCACAGTAGATGACCCCGGCGCCTTACATGGCAATAACTGCGATCCATACATAGCCGACCTGAACAACACAGACCCGATTAAGAACAAAACGAGATTGATAGTGATGGATGCGTCTTTAGGTATCTACGTTGGTGGACCTGATGGCGGTCCGCAATTTCAATACAACAGTCTTATATTGGGGCAGGACCCGGTTGCTCTGGACTATCAATGCCTGCAAATCATTAATGCGGAACGTCAAAAGCATGGGGTACAGCCAGTTCCCAACGCTGTTCACATTCAGACAGCGGCGAATCTAGGGTTAGGCACAATGAACCCGAATGAGATGAATGTAATCCAATTGAACGTGCAGGATGTAGACCCAATGGGCAAAAAACCGTCTACCTGGGGTAAAATAAAGATTGAGACGAATGGATAAAACTTGATTTTTGGAGTGCTGAAGCCATACTTCAGAATTGCGAAAGCATGGCTTTCGCACTCCATATTTTACTTGTTCTGCATTTTTTCACGCATTTTTTTCATATTATTCATATAGGTTATGATTCCTTCCACTCCTTCCTTTAAGCGACTTTGTGGGTGAGTGTCAACAAATTGCTGGAGAGCTTTATTTGCAGAATCATTATCTTTTTGCATATACCCAAAAGCAATCTCTAGTTCATCCGCTTCTGCTTGTATCACTTTCAGTTCATCTGGTGTAAGTTTTTTCCGTTTAACTAACTCTGTTGTAAATGAATTCTTCGTTGTTCCCTGCTCCTGCTGATTCGGTATTGTGTCGCTTACACCCACAATTTTAACGATTAATCCATCTTCTGTGGAAAAGTACTCCGTTGAACTGCTTGTTGAACTGCTTGTTATGTCTCCATATTGGATTTTCATGAGCATCTCGATTTGAATTTTTGCACATTTTTGACCCTGTATCTCATCAAAGCCTAGCAATGTGCTTTTAGTATTGATATTATTATTATTCGTTCCTGTTTGCTGTGTCCAACTTTCACCAACGTTGATAGGTTTATCAGGGAACATTGATAACTGCAAGTTGCCAATACCAAACAGATCAGAATTCACTTCAGTTGATAATAACGTGCCTGTAACCGCAACCATCATGCGAGAAAGTGAGTTGTTTATAACTGTGCCATCGGGGCGCATACGGGATATGCTCACAGTCTTTGTAGGATAGAACTCTCTTGATTGTTTCATTGCTTCTTCAAGAGCCTTTGCCTGGTCAGGTGGAATATTTTCCATTGTTTGTTCAGGGTCATTAAGTCGAGTGACTGTGATAATTTTCATGACACCAGCATCGTCTACCCCAATACAAATATTGGTAGATTCACCTTTGATTTTTATCGCTAATACCCATCCTGTTGGCATTACCACTGTTGATTCGAATTCCGTCTGAGACGTCTGTTCTTCACCTATCCATGGTTTCATTTGAAGCTTTACAGGACCATTTGTTGCCGTTGCCACAGATGCCTGCTTATCTTGAATCTTAGCGTTTTCCTGCCCAATCACAGGTTTATCAACCTTTTTCTCAGAATCCGCAGATACTGTTTCCAGAGTAACAGGTACGCTTGCATAATTCACCATTTCGCCTTTGTGTATGAATGGGGCAAAATGAGGATCACTAACGTCCTGATAGCTGGATTGAGCCTTTAGCAATCCCTCATCTGGAAACATAGAACCTATGCTGATTAGACTGAATGAAATCAGGTTCAAAGTCATACTTAAAATTGTTATCAAAACACTCGATGCAATCGGAATGCTCCACGGTAACCAGGGCATACGCGGCACTTGCTGAATCTTTATTCGCTTTATCATCTCCAAAAGCCTGAACGTAAAACCTGTCTGTAGTTTTCCTTGCTTAAAGCTTGCGGTCATCATAGCGATCATCTCCTCTTTCATTTTGGTTCTAGCCCTTTTTAGTCTCTGCTCAATAACGTTAGCTGATGTACCAAGAAATTTAGCGATCTCTCTGGTGTTCATATCCCCAAGATAATAAAGCGATATTGCCTGACGATAAATTTCTGGCAGCGAGTCTAATGCTTCGTGGAGTGTTTCATACAGCGATTCATGGGAAACATCATTATGGTAGGAGTCTACTGAAGTATGGTTTAGCGAATCATACGTCTGATCCTCAACGAAATGACGGTTTGGTCGTCTGGACTGTGCCCGTATCCAGTTTTTACACAGGTTGAAAGTAATAGCATAAAGCCACGCAAGGAAATTATCCCATCACTTCAGCGTACGCAACTTCTGGTAGGCTTTGATGAATACCTCTTGTGTTACGTCTTCAGCATCGTGGAAGTTGCCAAGCTTGGAGTATGCCAGAGCGTAAATACTTTCCTTGTATTTGTCTACAAGCAAGCCGTATGCTACCCGATCCCCGTTGAGGCATTTATAAATGATATGTCCGTCTTCTGTTCGCATTGGATCGCTCCGATTATAAATAATCATAGTTCCCAACATTTAACGTCTGATATTAAGACACCGCAAGTGAGGAAAAACTGACAAAAGATATAAAAAACATAAAAAGACATGCTTGTGACATTATAAATATAATCAATGAACAAGTCAAGATATATGGCACAGTTGAAATAACCCCCCGACAAAAAAATACTCAATTCACCAATAGTATTACCCACCAGACTGAAACAGCCTATTTTTAGGATTTTTAGGCTGAAATTGGTTGACAATTCACAAGTAATAATTGTATAATTCTTACGTTAGATAAAGTTGTTTTCTAATTTTTTAGTCTTTTGTGATCTTTCTATGAATAAGATAATACGAATAATTGACGCAAATATCAATCGAGGTCGTGAGGGTTTACGGGTAGTAGAAGACCTTGTTAGATTTGTGCTTGATGACGCAGATTTAGCTTCACAGATAAAGTCCACAAGACATGAAGTAACTAATATAGTCAGACAATTACCATTAGATGATCTTGATTTTCTTAATGCTCGTGATAGTAAAGGTGACGTAGGTGTTGAGCTTAACTCAAAGTCAGAGAATCTACGCTCGAATCTCTCACAGATAGCGTTTGCAAACATACGGCGCTCTCAAGAATCTATGCGAGTTCTTGAGGAATTATCGAAATTATTTGATGCCAGCGTAGCATTAAAGTTTAAAAGATTGCGGTTCCAGCTTTACGAACTCGAAAAGCAAGTCTTGACGAAACTACATGACAATGATACTTTTGATGTGGGATAATCCTTAAAGTCTCCCTTTTCTAAAGGGAGATTTAGAGGGATTTTTAATTAATCTTATTAAACACGAAAGAATTAAGTGATGTGTATCTTAATCAATGATTTCTACCCGTTACTCATCACTAATTACTAAATAGAGGTGAGGGCTGATGACACAGTTAGAAGCCGCTCGTTCAGGAAAGATAACTTACGAAATGGAAGCGGTAGCTGATCAGGAGGAATTATCTCCAGAATACGTAAGAGCAGGCGTTGCAGAGGGAAAGATAGTAATTCCTCATAATATAAGGCGCAGCGGTGTGAAGCCATGCGGTATCGGTGCTGGTCTCAAGACAAAGGTGAATGCTAATCTTGGCACGTCACCTGATGAACCCAGCCTGTCAAACGAGATGGAAAAGCTTGAGATCGCAGTGAAATATGGTGCTGATGCTGTCATGGATCTCAGCACAGGCGGTGATCTCGATGAGATAAGACGGCGATTCTTAGACGAGTCTCCTATAACGGTTGGAAGTGTTCCCATATACAATGCCGCAGTAGAAGCCGTTAGAAATGAAAAGCCCATCGTAGAGATGACTGATGACGATATATTCCATGCAATAGAAAGGCATGTATCGGATGGGATTGACTTCATCACCGTTCATTGCGGAACTACGATGGAAGTCTTAAAAAGGCTTAAAAGCCAGGGTAGGGTTGCTGACGTAGTAAGCAGAGGCGGAGCGTTCCTGATTGAATGGATGATATATAATGAGCAGGAAAATCCATTGTATGCGCAGTTTGAGCGCTTGCTTGAAATAGCCAAAGAGTATGATGCCACTTTAAGCCTTGGAGATGGTCTGCGCCCCGGATGTCTGGCGGATGCCACTGATAGACCACAAATACAGGAGTTAATCATACTTGGGGAACTGGCGGCTCAAGCCCGTGAATACGGTGTGCAAGCCATGATCGAAGGTCCGGGTCACGTTCCGCTCAATGAGATCGAAGCGAATATATTGCTGGAAAAGAAGCTTTGCAATGGTGCGCCGTTTTACGTGTTGGGACCTCTCGCAACTGACGTTGCTCCCGGCTACGATCACATAACCGCCGCAATCGGTGGGGCGTTAGCAGGCAAAGCTGGTGCAGATTTCCTATGCTACGTTACACCTGCTGAACACCTTTGCCTGCCATCTCTGGATGATGTGAAGCAAGGGGTCATAGCATCAAGAATAGCCGCTCACGTAGCTGATCTGGCGAAAGGCATAAAATCCGCTCACGAATGGGATGCCAAGATGGGCAAGGCTAGAAAAAACCTCGATTGGAACGCTCAAGCAGAACTAGCGATTGACCCTGAATTAGTCGTTGAAACCAGAGGAAAGAATCCCTCTTCGGAAAAAGAGGCGTGTACCATGTGCGGTAAATTCTGTGCTATGAAGGGTGTTAGAGAATATTTATCGAAGTAAAAAATGAAAACGTGCATTCTTATACCGGGATATAATGAATCAAAGATGATTGGTCGGGTCGTGTCGGAAGCCCGCAAGATCATTGATGACGTGATCGTTGTGGACGATGGCTCAAAGGATAATACGGCACAGATCGCTCAAGACGCAGGTGCTATCGTCCTGAAACATGAGATCAATAAAGGTAAAGGCGCCGCACTCCGCACAGGATTTCAGTATGCCATTGATCACGACTATGATGCTGTCGTCACTATGGACAGCGATGGACAGCACGATCAGAATGATATTCCCGGCTTTTTAACTGCAATAGAAAAGATCGGTTCAGGCATAATCATCGGCTCAAGAATGAATGACATATCAACCATGCCAGCGATCAGAAAGTGTACGAATAAGCTTACGTCTTTCGCTAGCTCATTGCTGGCACATCAGAAAATTGAGGACAGCCAATCAGGGTTCCGCCTGATTACCAGCGATGTCCTTCGGGCTGTAAAACTTGTAACTGACAGGTTTGAAACGGAATCAGAGATACTAATAAAGGCGTCTAAAGCAGGATTTCGCATCACGTCAGTTCCTATAAAGACTATATACGGCGAAGAAAAAAGCAAGATCAGACCAATACATGACACATATCGGTTTCTTAAACTATTATTCAGGAGCCTGCGGTGGTGACTATTCTTGTTACTAATGATGATGGCATCAATTCAGAGGGCATAAGGTTTTTGGAAGATGCAATGAGTGAGATAGGCGAAGTCTTTATCGTTGCACCTGACAGACAGCGCAGCGCTGTTGGATTGTCTATAACTCTTGAGCAACCCCTGAGAGTTGAGCGTTTAAATGATAGGAAATTCTCAGTCAATGGAATGCCGACCGATTGTGTTGAACTAGCGATTCATAGATTGATGGAAACCCCGCCTGACCTTATCGTATCTGGCATCAATGACGGGCAGAATTTAGGATATGATATATATCACTCAGGTACTGTTGGTGCGGCTATAACAGGAGTCATGTTCGGCATACCGTCCATAGCCATGTCCATAGCATTGAGCGATAAAAAAAATGGTAAAATATGGTATGATACAGCCGCTAAGGTAGCATTAAAAGTCTCAAAGACTGCCATTGAAAATAATTTACCTCATGGGACGCTGTTGAACGTAAACGTTCCCAATCTTCCTCTTTCGGAAATAGAGGGCATTGAGATTACGAGGCACTGCAATGCCACTTATGATATTGAGATCCATAATCGCATAGACCCAAGGGGCAAGGAATACTTCTGGGTCGGCGGTGTTTTTCAGTCATGCGGAGATCACACAAAGACTGATCTGGAAGCCCTCAATAATAACAAAATTTCCGTTACCCCTCTCCATCTTGACCTTACTGATTACGAAATGATGAAAAAAATGTCCGATTGGTTTTAAACCCAGGATTAAATATGATTACAAAAATTTTAGAATTCTTAGCAAGTATTGTCATTCAGGTTATTGGATTTATAGGTTATCCGGGAGTTTTCTTACTTATGACAGTTGAGAGTTGCGGAATATTGATGCCATCGGAAGTCATAATGCCGTTTTCTGGATTTCAGGTGGCATTGGGCAAGATGAATTTCTGGATCATTGTACTTATGGGAGGATTCGGTAATCTAGCAGGTTCAGCACTTGCTTATTGGATAGGCATGAAGGGAGGCCGTCCATTAGCAGAAAAATATGGAAAATATATGCTTATATCTAAACATGATCTGGATATTGCCGACAGATGGTTTACTAAATACGGTGAGTTGACTGCCTTTTTTGGTCGTTTAATACCTATTGTTAGAACTTTTATATCCTTTCCTGCTGGTATAGCGAAGATGAATTTTCCGAAGTTTTGCATTTATACACTTATTGGGTCATTGATATGGTCTGCACTATTGGGTGGGCTTGGCGTGAAGCTTGGTGAAAACTGGAATCTGATCCGTGAGAAACTCCACAATTTTGACATGGCGATTGCTGTTATTATCGTTCTTGGAGTTGCATGGTACGTATGGCGCCACGTTAAGATACTTCGTACCGAACGACAAAAGGTAAAGGAGTGATGATTTGTGTCAGAATGGAGTTGCTGGAAAAATATTTCTAAGACAACTAATTGTAAATTTTACTGTGTTTTTAGAATACGTCTAATTGATTCAGGTAAAAATCCCATTAAGATCGGTAGGTTGTTGAATGATGATGAGAAAGGAATAATGCTTATAGAAAAAACAAGTGGTATAAAAGCTCGGTTGGGTAATTTCCAAAGAGCGATAAAAAACGGTAAAGCAGCTCATTCAGAAGGTCAGAAATTATATCCCATCTGGGATGCTCTTAAATGCAAATATCAAAATTGCAGTCTTGAATACTCTTTTAAGAAGATGGAAAGTGAACATGAAATAAAAATAGAAGAAGAAAGATTGCAGAAATGTTACTTATTGAAATATGGAGAGTTACCACCACTTAACGCTAACATGGGAAATAAGATCAAATGGGATAATCTCAATTGCGATTTGGATTAAGGATGTGAGAAATGATAAAAAATAGATTTCCAGCAGGATGGGATGAAAAAATGGTTCAAGAGGTAATTGATCATTATGAAAATCAAACTGAAGAAGAAGCCTTAGCAGAAGATGAATCCGCATTTGATGATCCAAATCGAACTTTAATGGAAATTCCTAAAGAACTTGTGCCAATTGTCCGAAAACTCATTGCTAGGTATGAAATGACAATTACTAAAGCGGAATCTCTAGCGGGTAAAGAAAGAGTAAGAAGAAAAAGGATCAGTAGGACACAAAGTTAAATGAAGCTAGAAGAAGTAAAGAAGCTATACCCAGCAGAACAAAATGTATTATTGTAGTTCCATGTTGACTGTGGTATAGTATATAGTAGGGATGATAAAAATGATTGAGGAAAAGCAATTTTACACCATACACGAAATAGCGAACATGCTAAGCGTTGAATATAATACTGTTTGGAGATGGATAAAAGCCGGGAAACTTGAATCTGTGAAACTGAATTCTCTTGTAAGAGTCAGCAAAGAGGCATTTGATAAATTCGTTAGCAGTGGGTCAAGAGATAGTCAAGAACAGCCAAAAAGGAAGCGTTTTTCATTGAGAGGGCTTACCAGTGGAAGTACTTTTACTGACAAAGATTTAGAAGAGGCTAGAAGGGAATGGGAAAATCGGACATTACGATAGATACTCACAGCCTGTTATGGTATCTTGACAGTGACTACAATAAAAGGCTATCTCGAAAAGCTTATAATGCGATCTACGAAGCTGAAATGTCTGGGCAAATATTCATTCCAATGATTGTATTAGCTGAAGCATTGCATCAGATAGACAAAGGTAGATTCAATATAACATTTGACAGGTTGATGTTCAATATCAAAAGTAACGAAGCTTACGAGATAATGCCATTCAATGAAAACGTGCTTGAAAAATCTGTTGTTCTAAAGGGATTAGAGATACATGATAGGTTGATTTTAGCGACAGCTATTCTAATGGATACATCTCTTGTGAGTGCGGATTTAGAAATATCGAAGGTATATGATCGGGTAATATGGTGACAATTTCAAAATGACACTATTTCACCAAACCAGTTAATAATCATCATGAAAACTATCGGGATAATAGCTAATTTAAATAAGAACGGAGCCGCAAAAGTTGTGGTTGACGTATCAATCTGGCTGAAGGAAAGGGGTGTAACTCCACTAATCACAGAAGACTGCGCATCTGCCATAAACTCGGATGTCTGTACTGCTCTGGATAGTGAGGAACTCGTCAAAAAAGCTGATGTTCTCGTTGTTTTCGGTGGAGATGGCTCAGTTCTTCGTGTATCACATATTCCGGGTATTACGAACCTGCCGATACTGGCTGTGAATATGGGTGGACTGGGGTTTCTTACAGAAGTGGCACAAGATGAGCTTTATATTGCTCTCACGAAGGTTCTGGAAGGCGATTATCAGTTGGATGAGCGTATGATGCTCAGGGCAAGACTATATAAGCCAGACTCAAGGGAACTGGAAGCTGAACGTATAGCTCTCAATGACGCAGTTATAAACAAAGGTGCTTTTTCAAGGGTGATATGGCTGGAATCCTACATTGACGGTGAGTATATGGCTACTGTCAACGGTGACGGGCTTATAGTCTCCACGCCAAGCGGATGTACAGCTTATTCATTATCTGCTGGCGGACCGATTGTATGCCCGAATCTGAACGTCTTTATTCTGACGTATATCTGTCCCCATACACTGACGTTTAGACCACAGATCGTCCCTGCTGAATCTAAAATATCCATAGTTATCAAATCCTTACATTCAAACATCCTTCTGGCAATAGACGGTCAGGAGGGGTTTAACTTAGAGCCTAATTCTGTCATTGAGATAGATAAGGCTCCCGAAACTATAAAGCTTATCAGGTCACTTAAGAGAAGCTATTACGAGGTCCTCAGAACAAAGCTCAAATGGGGCGAAACGGTAAAAAAATTGGAAGATTAAAGATTGAAGATTAGATACTATAATGGAAGCCTTAATCTTTAATCTTTAATTCTATCTGCCATGCTTCAAGAATTAGATATACATAACTATGCTCTGATTGACAAGGTAAAGATTGACTTCTCTGAGGGTTTGAACATCCTGACAGGTGAAACCGGTGCGGGTAAGTCAATCATCATCGGAGCTTTAGGTCTGATCCTGGGTGAGCGATCGACCGTTGACGTGATCCGTACAGGAGCAAGTAAGGCATTGGTGCGGGCGGCGATTGACGTTTCAAACAGTCAACAGGTTAATGAACTCCTGTCTGAAACTGATCTGAAAGATGAGGATGACGGCGATATATTA
>Ga0315280_10007713_pt1 | contig 14338 bp, 13 predicted proteins | sample YL17G06_40_MG_FD_203697 | JGI IMG/M metagenome (GOLD analysis project Ga0315280, IMG submission 203697) | Sediment microbial communities from Yellowstone Lake, YNP, Wyoming, USA - YL17G06_40 | ecosystem: Environmental > Aquatic > Freshwater > Lake > Sediment | place: USA: Wyoming | collected...
GTTGAGGAAATGCCAATCACGGTAGATGGAAATTCCGGCATGCGACAATAAGAGCAGAGTAACAAGTGTCATAGATTTCCACCGCTGCTTTTGCCAACCTAAAGGAGCCCAGTGGATACTTGCGCCAGCTAACAATGCAAAGGGGGGAAGAAAGATTACCAAATGGTCACTAAAAAGAGGGGTGTATACAATAATAAAGGAGGTAGCTGCCGCGAGCCAGAGTGCTAACCATACTGCAGCCAGACGGTTTCTTTTTAACAGGACTGCAAATCCCAAAACAGCCAGGCATGTGAATCCGAAATTCTGCATCAACAGGGTCCCAAGCTGTGATATGTTTCCCAGTGGCTTGGAACGAAATACATTCATTGCCACCATGTGAAAATGGATAACCTGATCATAGGCAGAGAAGAGATCGTAGCGAAAGACAATGAAGGAGATGACACTGACGCTGCCTATGGCGAAGAGAATCAAGCGCCGAATAAAAACCGGTGTAAATCCCGTTTTTAGAGAAAGAAGATGCCATGTGAACGGCTCGTTTGCAGGTGCTGAAAGGGCCACCAGAAAGAGGAGAGGCATAATCAGCAAGATTGGCAACAACTTAGTCAGAAGACTCAGGGCAAAGCAGGCACCAGCAAGTACCAACCAGGCACCATATCTTCGTGATCGCGTGGGAAGTGCACATGCCATTGCAAGCAGGGCATAGGCAAGAGACGGTATATCCGCCATAGCGATTTTTGCGTCCTTGAAGAACTGGGACTGAACTCCCAGGCAAAAAATCGCGACAGGGACTGAAAGAGGACCGGCGATACGCCAGGTGATCAACGCCACCGTCGCAAGACAGATGAGTGAAAAGAATATGGTCATCTCGCGCCCCACGACAAGTGTGTCACCAAAAAGGCGAAAAGCAAGGGTCATCATCTCAAGATAGAGGGGCGGCTGAGCTGAAAAGACATCTGTGAACAGCCGGCGACCTTCAAGCACCTGCCGTGCCGCTAATAGGAAATCTCCCTCGTCATAGTTGCCAGTGTAAGGATCCTTAATGTTGACCTGCCATACAACAGCAAATGTAACCAGCAGCAGAACACAGATAGTAAACAATAGGGTTCGCTGAACTGCTCTCTTTTTCACTTGCTTCCCGGTATCTATAGGCATGGTAACCTTTTCTTTCTTTTCAATAAGAGATACTGAAAAGGCAGATTAATGTCTAATGAAAATATCTTAATATGGTAGATAGGTATAGACATATTAACCAGGTATAGGGGGAAGGTGGGGAGGATGATGGCAGATGGGTTTATTAAAAGGGCAGAAAGCGCTTCTTCTGTTAGTCAGTCCCGGTGTTGCACTCACCGGCCCGTGCATGGTCTTCGATTATCATTTAGGAGAAGTGTATTGTGTGTAACACGTAATCACATCACTCCAATTCACCAGGCCGCTTACGTATGCATTATATTCAGTAATGACATCATTCCAGACACTGCAGGTGGCACCGGTTGCAGTTGCCGTGAAATTCTTGTCTTCCTGATTTGCGCCCGAGATGGTGACGGCAATACTTGTTGGAGCAAAGGCATATCCGGCTTTACTTGGCGTAACGGTGTAGTTGCCGTTGCTCAAGCCCGAAAAGGTGTAGTTTCCTGAGGTATCGGTTGTAACAGTTGCTAAACTGGTTCCCGTGAGAGTCATGCTCACTCCGCTTAAGCCAGAGCCGCTCACGATCACGGTACCGGAGATAGAGTAGCTGGTTGCCGGTTTACTTGCAGGGTTACCCGGATTTGTGACTAAATCCGGATTACCGGGATCAGGCTGCCCTTTTACCCAGGTTCCATTTGGATCCTGCAGTTCTGTCCCATTGCTGAACGTATCGCCATCTGAGTCGATAGCGGCCAAGCTGGCTCCCCAGGTATCATTATGGCTTGCAAAATCTTTTCCAAATTGATTTCTACTGTTAGTTCGCAGATTATCATGGCAGTTGAAGCAGCTAAATTTTGCTCCATTGGGGATGCTGCTCACATAACTGGATAAACCCCACACCTGAGTTACACTCAGGAAAAACAGAAAAAACATCTTCAGAATGAATAGATATTTCTTATTCATATGTGGGCATAAAGTGCAGATATGGGGTCAGAAGAGCCTGAGCTGGCCTCTGTATATTCATCCTGGAGAAATAATTTCTGAATTTGGAGGCCTTCTCTATTAACAGGTATTCTTTCATGGCTGACCCCAATAGTACACTTATCCTTTTCTGATAAAAACAGATATAGTCGTCAGGAAGCCTATTGCGTGTAACCGTAATCTATCAGTTCCAGGTTAAGATCTTTAATGAGACCAATTCCCGGAGCATAGTATTTATCAAACACCCCCTTTTCCAGATCTGAGCTTTCCTTTGTCTTCAAGCAGTTTTCAAATGTCCCTGCCGGTGTTTGTACTGTCTCAGTCATGCTTACGATTTCTGTTTTATCTTCAGCAACACCGGGGACCACTTCCATATAAAATCTCGCCCCCAAGAGAATGATTCCCGGCATCTCTAACCCCGCTTTCCCTCCATTTTTGCCGGCTTGCCAAGACCCAGCGTGGCCGACAATCACACCGTTTTCGTATTCGTCCACATCTTCCCCAAAATAGAATACGCTGTTCGTCTTGTTACAGATGGCAAAATAGTTCATTGAAACCTCGGTCAATGCGCCATCACGGGTCTCTTTGTTCTCTAGAATCCTGGTCTCTACGCCGTCAATGGTTTTTGTCTCGTTGAGAACAGTCAAGATCGATTGGTCGGTATGTATTCCCCGTTTTCCTTCTAAGACAAGTTGAAAACCCGGTTCCAGAATGAAATAGCGGTTGCTCCCGGTCGTTGAAAAGCCGTCGCAGTCATCGAAAAAAAAGGTGTCAGTAAACGGCCTCGTGTTCTTCTGCTGCGCTTGCAGAATTCCGGGTGCCATGAACATGGTTGCCAGAATGGCAACGCTCACAATAAAGTATCCCGTGGTTTTCTTGTACTTCATATTTCTGCTCCTTTTCATAACGTTAGCGGTTGAATCCCCCATTGCCGATTTCGGACTCGCTTCTCTATGAGAAGGCGTTCCGCCTCTCAGCAGAACGCCTCACAAATGGATTGGCTTCTATGAATGCAAAGATAGCTATATGAAATTGATGGGATGTCATTTTAAATCAGTTATTGGCCTGTAGTCCCTCAAACGGTATATGGTACCTCTCCATTCCAGCGATTTTATCCTCCATGAAGAGAACCACAGGAAAAAGTTTATGGTGGGAATGAGAAAATCAAGGGGGAGAATAGATAGGGGCCATCTGATCTTTCCTCCTGAGAGTATCTTTGCTGCCCGTTGGCGCAGAGAGGCACCAAGGAAGCGAGACAAAAACAGGGTAACCAGAGCTACGTTTAACAACCATCTCCTATAACCGATGAGGGAAACATCCTCTATGACATCTCCTATGAGCATCATATGGTAGATGACCATCATTGCGAGGTTTGCTATCCATAGCCTCCTCATGTAGAGACGTACCATGACCATCTGCCTGGTTGCCCACCTGTAGAAATCCGAGCGGGAAGAAGATGGTGGCGTAGATATACCACAGGCAAAAGGAGAAAAGACAATGCGAAGACCCTTGTGTTTCACGAGATGTGCCAAGCACAGGTCATCTGAAAGGCACTCTTGCCAGATCTTTGCCACCTCCAGCTCTCTGAATAGTTCTGTCCTGATGGCCATGCTGCCACCCCAGGTGAAGGAAGTTCGAGAACGATTAAAGGCGAGCAAATGGACACTATCCCATAGGACATAGATGGCTTCCCAGAAACCTTTTTTTATAGAAAAGAGACGGTAACCGGTAGCTGCCCCTACGCCTGATTGGTCAAGAGGTGCCACAAGCGATCGAAGCCACTGAGGCGATATCCGCAGGTCTGAATCGATGAAGGCTACAACTTCGGTGTCTTGTGAAACCTCACGAAATGCGCACAAGAGGTTTCTGATCTTTTGACTGCATTGCCCAACCTCTTTACCTGCTGTTATAAGTCTTGCTCGCACGTAGGGCATTGAGGCAATCAGTTCCTTGATCACACCATAGGCATCATCACTATCCGACTCGGTGACGAAGATAACTTCCCATGCGGAGGGATAGTCCTGAGAAAGGAGAGAGATGAGGTTGTCTTTCATCTCCGGCTCGAATCCCTTGTGTGGGGCAATCACAGCGACGCTCGGCCATCTTTTGGATAAAGGGATAGCAGATCTCTTTATCCTCAGCAGAAATCTGAAGTTGGATATAACATAGGCTATACTCAATACAAGAAAGAGTATTAAGAGCAGGTCGACTAACATAAAACCTCCCCCAAAATTCCCACTTCGGGCGAAAGCCGTCCCTGTGGCCTAATATGACTCTTTGGTTAGTAACCTCATGTACTACCACCTTGCTGGAAAGCAAATTCTACTGTAATATCAGAAAAAATGCAGAATTGCCTCGCTACCCCCTTATCCCCTTATTTAGGCGCTGAAGGGGGAGAGGATAGGGTGATCCTTTTGGGGTCGCCTCCAATATTACCGGCAATCGCTGCTTCTGATGGAAATCAAATGCATCAATCATATCCAGGGCTGAGTTATCACGGGCTGTCATCGGCTCAACGCCAAACCGTTCCTCCACGATGCGCAGCCAGGACTCAAACGAATAGGTCTTGTGATCAATGTAGCTCTGCCTGGCATAAGGACTAATCACGAGGCCGGGAACGCGGATGCCCAGGCCATACTCATCAATTTTTGGCGGCGGAACATGGTCGTAGAAACCGCCCCAGTCATCCCAGCTGATAAAAATGGCAGATGTGTTCCACTGAGGGCCCTGCATCACGGCATTCACCAGACCAGTGACATAAGCCATCCCCTCTCGCACGCTGGCTGGCGGATGCTCACTGACAGCCCCTGACGGGATTATCCAGCTGACTTGCGGCAGTCTCCCCTCCTTGGCATCCTTGTAAAACTGGGACGTATCCACTAAACGGCTCCGCTGGCTGGGGTTGTTGTACACCTTGGGGAAAGCAGGAAGCGGGTTCCAGAGCGTGTACTTTTGTGGGCGCTGTTCCTGTTCTGACTCTGAGCCGACAACGTGGCCATCTTCAGTATCCGGAAACTTTCCTGAGGTTACATAGTATTTCCAGTCAATCTTGCCACTGGCGAGGAGCTCTGTGATCTCTGCGAAGTTGTAAGTTGAAGGTCTGGGCTGGTTCTGCCCGATGTAGCCACCACTCTGGGCAGCCAGCATATAGAGATGAGCGGGTAGACTATAGGAAGCCACTGATTCAAACAGGTGATCTTGGAGCACATACAGGCGCGCATAGTTCCAGTAGTTGGGAATCTCATGGTAGTCGTGCCAGCCCATCACATCCTTGGGGTTCTTCTCCGGCTCATTGCTTGGAACGAACCACTCCCACCACTTCTGCTTTCTTTTTCGCCCCTTATAGGACTCAGTGAGAAAACCGTCCATCTTACCGCCATTAATGCATCCCTGGGCGCTGTCCCAGCCATGCGGCCCACCGCGATTAACATCATTGGTATCATGGTACTGGGCGACACGCGTGCCGTCTTTGGGATCGATAAACGATACACCGGGAGGGATTCCATCTGCGCCGGGGTAGGTGCCAAAGTAACTGTCAAAGCTTCGGTTCTCCTGCATGATAAAGATGAAGTGCTCTATCTTTTTCAGGCCGGATGGTATCATTAAAGGTACATCTCCAATAGGTCCAGGAGAGGTCGTCTGGTTGGGAGCCGGTCTATTACTCTCAGCTCTGGGAGTGGGATCGCTATAGGAAGCAAGGGCAGTGAAGATGACTACGTATACAAGGACGACTATCTTGGCAGGCCAGGCTGATTTATTGTTACTCATGCACTGATGACTAAAAGCTAATGTATGGTAATTATTATATTTATGAACAATTAAATTCGAATGAAATGCAGATTAATATTTCCTAATCTGAGGGATGAGTCGTGAGCTACTTTAAAATAGGTTTGACTCTTCCATAGATACTAATTTATAACCCATATCATGAAAACAGATTGGACAAAACATTGGGAAGACAATTATGGTAATTTCATATGGAAGATTTGGGTAAGAAGGATAACCAGAGCCTATAAAAAATTATTGAAACATGTTCACGTAAACAATCCCAAAATTCTGGAATTAGGTTCTGGCTCCGCAGCTAATTCTTTAGCTATAGCTAAAATTTTAAAAGCAAAGGATATAACATTAGTAGATTATAATTCTTATGCATTAGAGATCAGTAAAAGATTGTTTAAAGAATCCAATGTAGATTTTAATGTGACGTATTTAAACAGTAATATTCTTGACATAAATTTAAATGAAAAGTTTGATATCGTTCATTCTGAAGGCTTGATTGAACATTTTTATGGGGAGGAAAGAGTTGCAGTTTTTAAAAAACATGCCTCTTTTTGTAAGAAGGGGGGTTTTATAATTATTTTTGTTCCGTACAAAAGTTTCCAATACAATCTATTTAAGTGGGTGTGCAGGAGATTTAATAGATGGATTTGGGATGAGCAACCATTCTCTCAGCAAGAATTATATGAATTATGCAAACAACACAATTTAAAAATTGTCAAAAAGTATACTTCGCTCCGTATCCATGAAATTGGAATTTTAATACAATGCAGTTGACTGCTTCAAACTCACACCCACACACCAGTTCGTTCTTAATCTTATTCCATACCTCGTTACTACAGTTTGCTTTTTATGTAGTCTATAATATCCTGTACGGTATTCATCTGCCTGCTCTCATCGTCAGAGATACTTAAACCAAACTTTTCTTCTAATTCAAATGCGATCTCAATCGCTCCGAGGGAATCAACTCCCAAATCATTAGCTAAAGACGCACTTAAGCCTATCTCTTCAATCCTTATCTCCAATTTATCAGCTAATATTTGCTTAACTGTTCTTTCGATGTCTTGATCCACCCTAATACCTTCTCATTGCTATACATGCATTACAACTCCCGAATCCGAAAGAATTAGATAAGACTGTGTTCACTTTCGCACTTCTGGCTTGATTGGGAACGTAGTCTAAATCACACTCGGGATCTTTATTTTCGTAATTAATAGTCGGGGGCATTAAATTGTTTTCTATTACTAGTGCACAGACCAATGCTTCTATTGCACCTGCCGCACCGATACTGTGGCCAATCATAGATTTGGTTGATGAAATAGGAATTTTGTAGGCATAATCTCCAAAGACTTCTTTTACCGCAAAGGTTTCGGCTTTATCATTTGCCTGCGTAGAAGTTCCGTGAGCATTAATATAGTCTATATCTCGAGGTGTTAAATTGGCGTCTCTTAAAGCCTCTCTCATAACTCGGGCTGCATCTCTTCCCTCGGGTTGAGGTATTACCATATGATAGGCGCCCGAATTCGCAGCATAACCAATCATTTCAGCATAGATATGCGCACTCCTTTTCAAAGCGTGCTCTAATTCTTCTAAGACAAGAATACCAGCGCCTTCTCCTAAAATAAACCCATCTCGCTCTTTATCGAAAGGTCGAGATGCCTCTTGAGGAGAATCATTTCTTTTAGAAAGAACACGGAGTGCGGAATAGGCAGCAAAGGTAAACTGCGTTAAAGGCGCCTCTACACCGCCAGTAACACATATATCTATTTCACTATTTTGAATTTTCCTTGTTGCTTCACCAATTGCATGTGTTCCTGAAGCACAGGCAGTAGATATGACTATGTTTGGACCTGAGAGACCAAATTGTATGGCAATATGACTGGAAACAGCATTGGGGCTGATTCTGGGAACACCTAAGGGATTAATCCGGTGCGTACCTTTTTCATAGCCAGCCAACATTTGCTCTTCATGAAAAAGAATGCCTCCTAAACCTGAACCAATGATTACACCAATCCTGTTTCTATCCTCTTTCTCCAAATCTAATTTACTATCTTCTATAGCCATCATTGTTGAGACTAATCCTAAATGCACAAATCTATCCGTCCTTTTGACCACCTCTTTGGGAATATATTTTAGAGGGTCAAAGTTTTTTATTTGAGAGGCAATCCTTGACTCAAGGTGAGAAACGTCAAATGAAGTTACTTTATCTATGCCAGATTTACCCTGAACATTTGCCTGCCAAAATTCTTCCTTTCCTATACCGTTAGATACCATTACCCCTAAGCCTGTTATTACCACTCGTTTTTTCATTGTCTTCTTTTCATTCTATACCGGTAACTCAAGGCACGAAACGTCAAAAGCATGCTTAAGGCAATGAGAAATTATCTCTTAGCTGTTGAAATTCGTTTAATCGGGATTCGCTAACAAATCTTGATTCAAAGGTCAAGAGTAATCAAACTACTCTTTTTTATTCTCGATTCTCTTGGGATCCGGGGAATCCTCTGTCTTTTCTCCCGGCTCGTTCATAGCACTTTTGAACCCTCTTATAGCCTTGCCGAGGGAGCTTCCAATTTCAGGGATTTTACCTGGCCCAAAAACAAGTAAGGCAATTATCAATATCACGAGCAGATGCATTGGTTGTAAAAGACCTTCAAACATTGTTTCACCTCCTTTTTAGTTGATAACCTGTGTTGAATATGCTGAGCCTATTCTAAGAATGTCCTCCTTCTAATAATTCATCATTCATTAACCTGTCCCGGTTATCAATCGTCCATACTGCATATTCGTCAAGAAACATTTCTACATGCTCAGAACCAACAATTTTCATAATCTTATAAAAGAAGGATTAAATTCGAATGAAATGCAGATTAAAATTTTCTAATCTGCGTGATGAATCGTGGATTTCTCTTGCTGCATGAGGGAACAAGATGGCGGGAAACTGGAACTGGAAGAATCTCCTTGTGTTGAAAATGAGAAGGCGTTCCCGTATGGATGGAACGCCTTCCTGAAAAGCTTATTCTTCGGTTAATTGATCACCATGGCCACCTTCTTGCCTCCCTCTACCTTGTACTTCACGGTGACCTTCTGGTCCTTCTTGATATCGGCCAACTTACATTCTTTCTTGGAGATTACAATCTTGGCTTTCGGATCTACCTGAAAAGTCTCTTCCGCCTTTTTGTTTTTCACGACAATGGAATTGGCAACAGAATCAATTGATACCACTTTACCTTTAAAGACCTCTTCCTTCTGGGCCTCGGTCTTGGCAGAAGTCGTTTTACTTGACTCTTGCTTTTTGGTCTCAGGCTTAGCCGGTGTGGCAGTCTGGGCAACTACCATGCTTGTAAAAGCGAAAGCAATGACAAGGGCCAAAACTAACATTATGCTCTTCTTCATCATTCTATCTCACCTCCTTTCTCAAATCTCGTTTGATCTTTCAGTATTCTCATTTTAAAACGATATAAGGGATTGGTTAAGCATGAGTGAACTACAGATTAATATTTTCTAATCTGAGGGGTAAGGTCACACTGCCTTATCATCCGTGTAACCCTGAAGAGATCTTTTTCCGTGAGATCTTGATTATTTGGGATTTCAACAATTCTTAGAGGAAGCTTCTGTGCTACAGGGCAGGAGCCAGCCTGGTCTTTAAACAGGCTCAACTGTGTGCAATCTGACATATCATCCGGTGCAGTGTCGATACCCCGTTTGAGCAGCTCTCTCCGGAAATCCTCGCGCTTGTCAACTTGAATCCGGTAATAAAGGTAACAGTGTTTTGATTCAGGAAGATTCACAGGAAGCTGTGCCCAGGGAAGACCCTGCAATTCCCGATTGTAGATAGAGGCATTTACTCTTGCCTTTTCGTTCAGAGCATCCAATCGTGATAACTGGTGAAGACCAACGGCAGACTGAAGATTGGTAAGACGATAGAGAAGGGAGACGGTTTTTTCTTGCTCGGAGATAATTTCAGTACCTGGCTCTGTATCCAAAGGAGCAGAACTTTTAAACGCAGCCAGAACTCTCATCATCGGATAGATAAAAAGGGAGAACACGAGAGGTCTGGTACAGAAGTAACTGAATGACGTCCTCATTACATTTTTCCAGAGGAGTGCCTGAGGTGAGGGTGCACCAGCGAGGAGAGAATCCATCAGGTCCCGTATCTTCCTGGCCAGAACATCATCATTGGTGGTGATCATTCCTCCGCCAAAGCAGGGCATGTTCTTAGCCAGGGCAAAGCTGAAAACCCCGACGTCCCCGAGAGAACCAAGCTTTTTCCCTCGATACTCTCCTCCGCAGGCATGGGCACAATCCTCGATTACCCTTAACTTATGTTTTTCAGCAATCTTTAACAGCGGTTCCATCTCAGCTGCCTGTCCGTAAAAATGGGCAACCAGGATAGCCCGGGTGCGTGGGGTGATCCGCGGTTCTACTAATGAACAATCGAGATTGTAGGTATCAGGACGTACGTCTACGAAGATCGGTTTCAGTCCACATGCTTCCACCACCAGAGGCACGATGTGGAAAGTATAGGCAGGCATGATTACCTCGTCTCCTTGTTCAAGTTCTAAGGACTTGAGCGCCAGGAAGAGCCCTGCCCGTCCTCCAAAGACTCCGATGGCGTGCTTCACACCCATGTAACGTGCAAATTCCTCTTCGAAGATTTTTTGCTCGGGTCCTTCCACTATCTGTCCCAGAAGGGTCTTTTTCAAAATCTCCCGGAAGGCAGCCCAGGAAAGGTTTACGCTGTGTCTGGGATAGGCTTTGAACATAGTTAACTCCGTTCTCAGTAAAGGTGGTAAGAATGATCTACGGTGTTCATAGAATCTTTGCAACCCGTGAGAGGTGGAGAAGGATATTCGGGTTTTTCAGGTAGAAGGGTCCATAGTGCCATAGGTGATCAGCGATGAATGATGGCCTGAGCAGGAACTGTTTATAGAACCGAGAACATAGTTTCTCTAGCTCTTCGGTCGAGACACAACTTAGATTCACGACCGGCAGTTTGTAATGATGCAGCTTGGATATAAGTTCCGGAGCGAGGGTATTCTTATAATCTTCATATGCAGCAGAGCCTGGATAGAGGGTAAAATAGTGCACCTGGATAATATCAGGCTTAAGCTCCTTTGCCAGCCGGATCGTTGCCTCAATCTCCTCCCGGGTTTCTGTGGGATTTCCAATAATGAAAAGGGCGTTGGTGGCAATTTTTAATCGTCTGGCCAGCTGAAAAGTCTTCCTGCAGCGATCCAGCCATTTTCCTTCCTCGCAAGTCTTGCGAAGTGTACGGATGATCCTGGGAGAACCGGATTCAACACCCAGGCGAAGCAGGACACAGCCCGCTTTCTTCATAGTCACCATCATTTCCTCGGTTAACTCATCTATTCTGGAGTGGGCAATCCAGTTGATCCTCAACCCTCTCCGACGGATCTCCTGGCAGATTGAGAAGAGGTGATCTTTCTTGAATGAGAGGTTATCATCCTCAAAAGAGATTACCGTAACGCCCAGTTTCATCAGGTGTTCAATCTCATCCACTACGTTCTGGGCACTCCTCGTCCGGTATTTTCTGCCATAGCTCTTCCTCATAATCGGAGAACAGAAATAGCAGTCATACGGGCAGCCACGACTGGAGAGCAGAAACCCCCAGACTGCTTTCTGAGTCATACGGAGGGGATAGGAGCTGAAACAGTATTGTTCCAGCTCCTCGGGGGAATAGGTTGGAAAAGGCAGGGAATCAAGATCTTCTACGATGAAGGGGTTCACTATATTGCCTGATGAGACATAAGAAGATTTTATTTCACGGATACCCTCTCCCCGGTTGGTCCTCTCGATAACTCCATAGACTTCTTTTTCAGATTCTCTAGGAAGGGGAAGGTCAAAGGGGGATTCCTCGCTGAGATATTTCTGACAATCCAGGGTTACATCCTGTCCCACTGCTATGGTAATAATACCATGATCTTCTTTTTTAAGGCCTCTGGCAAGTCCAAATCCTGTCTCACGGTCTACAGGACTAGCCAGAATAACCACCACGCCAGGTGATTCACTCAAACATTTGTTGAGCAACGTTTCTTCAGTTATAAGATTGATCCACTGATCGATGAGTCTGACTGGATACCCGTTCTTCTGGAGAAGAGCTTCTATGTGTTTGAGCGGCAGGGGTGGGTAGATATGTTGGGGATGTTGTACCTCTCCTATCTGGGATGATTGCACCCTGACCAGAACCGTTTTTGGTGCTTTATCAATGGTATTCATGGATTGACCTCTTGATAGCTTTTTGTCTTTGTTCCCTCTTGGAGGTTCCAGATTTTCATCCCTGAATAACTGGAAACGCCCAGAGTAATCAGTCCAATAGGTATCTGACTCCAGTAAGAAACGAGACGGTCTAATATGATAATGCTGTATTTGATTGGCCCTGATGGAAAATCGAGGAGTGTCATAAGATTCACCATTACGAGTTCCACTGCCCCAAGCCCTGAAGGGGTGAAGGGGATAGCGGTGGCCAAAGCTGCTAAAAGAGAGATAATGATAGCTGATGGGAATCCAGCAGCAACGTTTATTGATTGACAGATACAGTAGAATCTGCCAGCTTCCAGCAACCAGATCAATAGGGTTAAACCAGTGAGCAGAGGTAGGGTTCTCATTTTTGGTCTGAGCCCTTCTTTAAAAGACTCTATGAGAACTTGTAATTTCTCTGGGAGATGTCGAGAAAACCATCCGGACTTCCAGAGAAATAGTACTCCTATGAGTGTTCCTGTGAGGATAAAACCCACAGACCAGTGAATAAGGGAAACCATCTGTGAAGGAACCTTACGTCCGAAGAGAAAAAAAACTGCGCCCACCATGAGAAAAAAATTCCCGGCTGCATCCAGAAACCTTTGCAGTACGATAGAACCGAGAGAGGAGGAACGGGAAAAGTTATAGTTGAGCTTCACAAGGTGTGCACCATAGAGGTCGCCAAGTTTAGCAGGGACTATACAATCTACACTCTGAAAGATCAGGGTGATTTTTCCCAGACCCCAACTGCTCCCTTTAAATCCTATCTTGGTAAGGATCTGCTTCCACCGGTAACCGCGCACAAGATAGGTAGAATAATGGAGCAGGAAGGCAAGGGCTATGGGAAGAAATTCGGCTTCCTTGACCTGTTCCCAGATCTCTTTCAAGTCGCTTTGATACAAAAAGAAAGCGAGAAGACCAAAGCCCAGTGTAAATGAAAAGAGTATCCTTTTCTTTTTAAATTCCTTGGGGATTGACATAATCTCTCACTCCGATGATTCTCCAATCTTTCCTTTCTGACCAGCCTGGTTGGAAATCAAGACTAAATCCCGGTGTCCCACTTTGTTGCGTTGAAGCACGTAGGTTTGTATCCCAAGAGAGTCTTTAATCTTCTTATAATCTTGGACCCGCATCAAAACCAGCGAAGGACTTTTTTGCTCGAGAAAATTTTTCAAGTCTTCTTCATTCTCAAGCTTCTTAGCAAAACGATGGGTGTAGTAAACGTAGACCGGGGGGAGGTAGTGGTACATAGCCCACTGCCCACCGTTCTTCAGTTGAGCGTTAATTTCCTGACAGAGAGGTCTGGGAGACTTAAATTCTTCCATCTTGGGAATCACAAAATGAACACCATATACCATGAGAGTAAAGACCAAGAAGGCTGGTAAGCAAAAGAGAAGGAGAGGAATTTTTCTCCGCCAGGCTATGAAAATAAGGATTGTAAATAGCCCTAAAATGACGCTCATCCAGAGACTGATGAAAAACCAGCTTCTCTGGTAAATCCAGGAAAATACCGGTACACCAATAGCTGCGAGACCCAGGAAACAGAGAAAGATAAAAGAAGGAATTAAAGTCCATTTTTGAAAATACCGGTCATTCCATTTCTCAATGGCTTGATCTCCCAGATACGCTATCAGAAGTGCTAAGGCAGGATAGATAGGGAGAATGTATTCGGAACGCTTGCACTGAGAAAGAGAGAAAAAGAGAAATATACTTGTTGCCCAGATTAAGAGGAAAAGGAGATTCTTACGCTCTGCTTTCGAACGGGAAGAGAAGGCATGATAAAGGGCGCCAGGAAGAAAGATGGTCCAGGGTAAGAAACACCCACCAAGAGTAGCAAAATAGTAATAAAAGGGCCGCCTATGAGCCCAGGTATCGAAGTAGCGAATAAAATTTGTCTTGACCAGCAAGCCAAAGGCGTATTCTCCTTTAATGCTCATGATCAGGTAGTAGGGAAGTGATATCGCCAGTACGATTAAAATTCCCCATCCCAGTTTCAATTCTTTTAGATGCTTAAGATCCTTCATGGCTAAAATGTAGAGACCAATCACCAAGACAGGCATAACGAGATCTACCGGCCCCATGTTCAGCATTCCCAGTCCCGGGGGTATATACATGAGAAGATAAGAGAGGTTTCTTTTTTCGGGATGAGTATATCCCCGGTAGAAGAGAAAAAGGGTGAGAGTGAGGAATAAGG
>Ga0315280_10007715_pt1 | contig 14337 bp, 9 predicted proteins | sample YL17G06_40_MG_FD_203697 | JGI IMG/M metagenome (GOLD analysis project Ga0315280, IMG submission 203697) | Sediment microbial communities from Yellowstone Lake, YNP, Wyoming, USA - YL17G06_40 | ecosystem: Environmental > Aquatic > Freshwater > Lake > Sediment | place: USA: Wyoming | collected...
ACGGCAAGGCCGAGGACGCCACCCGCCAGCCCGAACAGGTCCGCGCCTTCCGCGACACCTGGAAGCTCGGCATCCACTCCTATCTGGCCTATCTCCGAGACCGCCTTGTTGTCGCTCGTGAACTGCTCACCGAAACCGGCAGCATCTTTGTCCAGATCGGCGATGAAAACATCCATCTGGTACGATGTGCGATGGATGAGGTCTTTGGAAGTGAGCATTTCTGTGCAATTGTCACCATTGCAAAGACCGCCGGCGCGTCCTCTGAACTCATGGCAGGCATCGCGGATTACTTGCTGTGGTACGCAAAGGACAAGGATCACATTAAGTACCGGCAGCTATACAGCGATAAGACCGATGGAGAGGGGGATAGTGAATATCACTATCTGCTGCTCCCTGATGGGACATCTCGGTCGATGACGGCGGCAGAGCGTGCAGGTACGGAGAAGATCCCAGCCCGTGCCGAGCGATTCCGTCCGAGTGCAACGACTTCGCAACGCCCGCCGGGCAGTGATCCTTTCGCATTTGGCGGGCGCGTCTATTGTCCTGGTAGATCGCAGTATTGGAAAACCGATATTGAAGGACTCACGAAGTTGGGTTGGGCAAACCGCCTGATCCCGCGCGGCGAGTCCATTTCCTATTTACGAAAGCTCAACGACTTCCCGGTCATGCCGCTGAACAATCTCTGGATGGACACGCGATGGGGTTTCGACGCGCAAGACAAACGGTATGTAGTCGAAACCAACACCAAGGTAGTGGCCCGCGCTCTCCTGATGACCACCGACCCCGGCGACTTGGTGCTCGATCCGACCTGTGGCAGCGGCACGACAGCCTATGTCGCCGAGCAGTGGGGCCGGCGATGGATCACCATTGACACCAGCCGCGTCGCCCTAGCCTTGGCCCGGACGCGGCTAATGGCGGCTAGGTATCCGTACTATCTGCTGGCTGATTCGCCGGAGGGGATTAGGAAGGAAGCGGAACTCAGTGGCACGGCCATCCTGGCCGTGAAAGAGAGACTTCGTGGCATGGGCTTCCAGCCCATGAATCAACTGAATCATCGGCAGGATGCCGATGCCACGTTTCACGGGCAGGATGCCCGTGCCACGGAGGCTGATGCCACACTGGTCATCCGCCGCGGGGCATACCTTCCGCACTGGATCCGTGAGGGTGCGACCTACAACGTCGCATTCCGTTTGGCCGACAGCCTGCCCGCCGAGGTCGTGGAGGCCTGGAAGCGGGAGCGTGAGAAGATCGCCTCGAATGCCCAATCCCAAGAGCGTGCTCTCACCCCACATGAGGAGGAGCGGTTGAGGAAACTCTATTCGGAGAAAGTCGAGAAGTATCTCGATGCCAGTCATGGCGAATGCTGGCTCAAAGACCCCCGGCTGGCGGTCATTGTGCGCGATGCCCTGTGTCATTTCGATGGCCAGAGGTACAACATTCTCGCGTGGTGCGTGATGCCAAACCACGTTCACGCCGTGGTGCGGCCTGCGGCAGGGCACGACCTCTCGGGTATCTTACATTCCTGGAAGAGCTTCACGGCGAATCGCATCAATCAGATACTCGGCCGAACGGGAGAAGTCTGGCAGGCGGAATCCTACGATCATCTCATCCGCGATGAGGGTGATTTCCAGCACACGGTGGCCTATGTTCTGGACAATCCCCGCGCTGCGGGCCTGGACAAGTGGTCCTGGTGTGGCATGGGCTTCCAGCCCATGGATCATCTGAACCATGGGCAGGATGCCCATGCCGCCGAACGTGGCACGGCCTTCCAGGCCGTGGATCATGGGCAAGATGCCCATGCCACGGGACCCCACGGGCAAGATGCCCATGCCACGGGACCCCACGGGCAAGATGCCCGTGCCACCAGACCCTGCGGGCAGGATGCCTGCGCCACGGAGGGCGACATCCGCAAGGGGTTCGTCTATAAGCGCGTGCCACACGTGACGCTCAAATCCATCGCGAACAACCCGGACATCCAAGAAGGTATGACACGGGAGCAGATCGACGCGGCTATTGCCCGCCATGCCGAGACTGAGATGCTGTACGACCAGCCGTATGAGGATAATAAGACCGTCCGCGTCAGCGGTCCGTTCACGGTTGAGAGCCTCTCGCCGCACCGGACGATCAGCGCCGAGGAGAAGAAGCAGTTGAGCGAGGCCGGAAAGGACGGCTGGAAGATGAAGATCATCGGGCCGGATGCCTTTGCCACGATGATTATGGAGAACCTGCAGAAGGCTGGGGTCCAGAATACGGTCAAGGGCGAACGGCTGAAGTTCGACTCGCTCGATCCCTTCGCTGGAGAGTGGATTCATGCCGAAGGCAGGTACAGCGAGAAGGACGGGACGGGAAAGCGGGCGGCCGTTTGCATCGGGCCGGAGCATGGGACCGTGGGGACATTGCTCATCAAAGAAGCGGCGAAGGAGGCCGTCAAGGGCGTGGGCTTTGACATACTGCTCGTTTGTGGCTTTGCCTTCGATCCCAGCGTGAACGAAGAGGCCAAGCGTTACGGCAAGCTCACCGTCCTGCCCGTGCGGATGAACCCGGACCTGTCGATGGGCGAGGACCTGCTCAAGAAGACCGGGGCCGGCAACCTGTTCATGGTCTTCGGCGAGCCGGACATCGTTATCCATTCCGTAGGGGCGGTCCCCCGTGACCGCCCGAAAAGAGGGCAACCGCAAGGGGAAAGAGGGCAACCACGGGGGGTTGCCCCTACGGAACAAATATGCGTCGAGATCAAGGGCCTGGACGTGTACGACCCGACGACCGGGGCGATTCGCTCCTCGTCCACCGACGACATCGCCTGCTGGTTCATCGACACAAACTACAATCAGGAGAGCTTCTTCGTCCGCCACGCCTACTTCACGGGTGCCGAGGAACCCTACGAGAAGCTCAAGCGTGCCCTGCGAGCCGAGATCGACGAGGCCGCCTGGAGCGAGCTCTACAGCACGACCAGCCGCCCCTTCGACCCGCCGGAAGCCGGCAAAATCGCGATCAAAGTCATCAACCACTACGGCGATGAAGTCTTGAAGGTCTACGAGGTCAAATCCAAGAAGTGACGGGAAGAACCACCTCGGGAATTGCTCCATTTTCGGGGGGAATCCGGGCCTTGGAATTGATTTCGGAAAGAAATGGAATTATGAACGAAGAACTGCTGGCAGATGTCGTACAACGGTGCAAAACACGGACGACGAAGCGATACGCTGATCGGGTTCGACAACAGGGATGGCGGGCGTTGAGACGGACTGGGGGACACTCGCCGGTGGAATCAGAGAGGTTGCCCCTGGGGGCGGAGCGTGAGTCGCACCCGCGGGGCCGGCCCCGCGGTGGCCTCGGACGAAAATCGGATCTGATTCTCTCCAGTCGATAGCAGAGGAACGGGGTCCTTGGGTGATACGTTGGCGATCACCTCCCCTTTTGGTCCATACAGCACGCAGTCATGGCGCGCGGCGACTTCCAGATAGCTGCCCGACGGCATTTCCACCGGAAAGACCACGGTGCTGCCATTGATGGTCACCGCAGGGTTCTTCACGGTGCAGGCCACCATGGGCAGTGCTTTGACGGGGCCGATGACGCACCGTACCTGCCGGCCCTCCGGGAGATTGTTGTACCAGATGCTCACGGCTTCCACCGTGCCGAAGTCAATCGCCTCGCGGTAGACATGGTAGAGCCCTTTGTCATCATTCCAGACATAGTCGCTCCAGCGGGCCGATTCGGTTTCGACGAGCGTGAACTGTCGCCGGCCGGTGAAGTCCACCGTGAGGTAGCGGTCCGCCACGGCGCCAAAGGAGATGGGGCGAGGGCTCTCCAGCCGGATGGCAAGGATCTGCCCTTGGCCGTCACCCTCGACCCAGACGCCCATCGCCTCGCGGCCCTTCAGGTTGAGACAGGCTTCGAGCTTGCGGTCCAGCCGGGCCCAGGCCGCGTTTCGTGGGACCCGGCCGGAATTGGCTGCCGTCAATATGCCGGCCCGCTGGCCGTCATTCTCTGTCACAGCGAGCGCTGCGGTAACGCCGCCGGCCGTGCGGGGCGCCCCTGCGAACTGGCCGGGCTCAGAAAGGTCGGCCAGGACGATGTTGCCTGGATCGTCATAGGAGCCGGCGCTCATGAGGGCCTCGAGGCGCAAGCGCGCGGGCTGTTCCATGAACGGATTGTTTACCGTCCAGGAAAGGCTCCAGGGCTCCGCCAACGAAGCCACGTGCGACTCGGGGACACTGGGGCGAAATCGCCATTTCCCGATCTCGTCGCGAACCAGGGAGAATTCTTTTCCCGGCTGGCGCAACTGCGCTTTGATCGTCTCATCGAAGGCATTGCCTCGACGGAGCTCCTCGCAGGTACGCAGGATATCCACCGCGCGGCCAAAGAGTGGTACGGCAGAAAGCCGAGCCCGGTCGATCCCACCGGTAAGCGAGATTCCCGCGTCCCAGCCGATGAGTTTGGCCCCGAGATACTCGATCACATCCGGATAGGTCGGCTCGACCTGCGGTGGATTGAACTGCTGGAAATTCCACCAGCCCAGGTGCAGAGGCAGCAGGAGGCCCCCATTCACGGCGTTCGCATGCAGGTCGATGAAGCGCTTGTGTCCGCGCTGGGGATAGTCCCACGCCTGCCAGCGGGTGCGGTACTGCCAGAAATGGTGCCACATGGCGCTCATCTCCATGCCCACCGGCCTCTGAAGATGCCTCTGGATCTCGAAGACGAATTTGTCCGCCCAGTACCAGCACTCGTCCGGCCCGCGCAGAATGCTGCTGCCGTCGATCGCGTCGAGGTAGATACCGTCGAAATCGCAGGAGTTCACAATCTCGGCGTGATTTCGCGCGATCTCTTCAAAGAGCGTCGATTCCGGGTCTGGCACGAGCAGGCCGAAGCACTCCTTGAGGTGGCGGGCCTGCGCACCCTTCTTATGGGCGGCGGCCTTGGTCCCGAACGCCCCGCGCTGGATCTTCGTGAAGCCCCAGGGAGGCTCCTGGCTCCCAGCGCCGAAGGTAATCAACTCGTCGTCCACGTGCAGGATGACGCTGTTGTGCTCAAAGAAGCCCGTGACGGTGGTCATGCCTTGCGTGGATTCGGCCACGGGGATCTCGGTCGCATCGGCGCTGAGATCCGCCGCCAGCGTGAGGACGCGAAAGGCGTCCAACCGTCGATCCGGAACCGGGCGGACGTACTTCGATTGCTTGTCGATGAAGAACGCATACGTGTGGAAGATGGACCCGATGCCGGCCTCGTGCAGGCGTTTCACAATCCGGCCGTAGGTGTGCCACCCTTGAGGCCATTTCGCGCTATCCAGCACGAAGTCACCAAACCGGAAGAATCCTCCTCCCCCGTGATTGTCGATCTGGGTCACCCCGAGGCTCTTGGTCATGGCAATCCATTCGTCCACGTTCGACTCCGTCAGCGAGCCGAAATTGAACAGATAGGAACCGTGGTTGAACGGGACCTCGCGGGCCCAGGGCCCGGCGACCGGACAACGGGGCATCTCCTGGGCCTCGGTCAATACCTGCTGGAGAGCCTCCAACATCCTGGGCATCGGCATCCCGACGATGGCAACCTTGGCCCCTTCCATGCCGAACTTGCTGTAGCAGGACGCCCGCAGGCTCGACTGAAGGGCCGGCAGTTGGTCCACGCGGGTGATCAGGTTCAGAGACAGAGCGCAGGCGCCAAAGGGCTCGGCAGGGTGCCCCTGCAGGGTCAGGGGGACGTTCAGAAAGACGATCGATTCGATCTCGTCGCTCACCGAACCAACGGTTACCTGAATGTAGGAATCGCGCCGTGCGACCCGAAGAACCGCTTTCGCAGCCACTTGGCGGAACTCGAGGATCAACTGGTCCTTCGCGAATCGAGCAGAAGTCGCGGGGTATTCCACGCCTTGGCAGCGAGCCAGGGCGCATACGGATGGTGCGTCGCGTCTCAGGTAGTCAACGCCCGTCGCACGGTCGATGAAGGCAAGGTTCTTTCCTTCGGCGGAGATCGTGTAGCGCACGTGGGGGTTCTCAAGCACGATGGGCGCCGGTTGCGCAATGGCCCCCGACCAGGAGACCGCAAGTAGGCCAAGGATAACGCACGATGTTCTCATGGACAACCTCCGAGTACCAGCACGCTCGCATTATGGAGCATATCCCCCGTCTATTTGCTGACTTCCCGTGTTGCCCGCACGGGCATGCGCGAGTATAGTAAACACATTTCGGAGGCAATGCAAGAAGAGGAGTCGTCAGATGGACTGTCGTCAATTGTTGCGAATCGTGTCTCGGAAGGTATGCGGTCCATTCTCGCGGGCGAACGCCAGGGCCAAGAGGAAGGAAAGGAGTTTCCATGAAGCCCGATCAGCAGCGCGCGTACACAACGCACCCACCCCAATGCGCGGCCTCCATCATCGACGTCATTGGTAACACACCGATGGTGGAGCTGCAGCGCATCGGAAAGCGCAGCGGCCTTGGGGGCCGGCTCCTGGCCAAGCTCGATTATCTTAACCCCGGCTTCTCGAAGAAAGACCGGATTGCCCGGGAGATGATGCTCGCCGCCTGCGAGGCGGGTGAGCTCACCCCCGGCCAAACCGTGGTCGAATTGACCAGCGGCAACACCGGGACCGGGCTCGCCCTCGTGTGCCGGGCGCTGAGACATCCCTTCGTCGCGGTCATGTCCAAGGGCAACACGAGGGAGCGCGCCCGCATGATGCAGGCCCTGGGCGCCGAAGTGGTGCTGGTGGACCAGGCACCGGGATCGCCGCCGAATCAGGTGTCCGGGGAGGATCTGGCCCTGGTCGAGCAGCGGGCGCAGCAACTGGTGCAGCAGCGCAGCGCGTTCCGGGCCGATCAGTTTCAGCGGCAGGCGAACGTGCTGGCCCACGAGCGGCACACGGGACCGGAGATCTGGGAGCAGGCGCAGGGGAAAGTGGATGTGTTCCTCGATTATGTCGGCACCGGCGGCACGTTTACGGGCACCGCCCGGTTCCTCAAGTCGCAGAACCCGGCGATCCGCTGCTACGTCGTCGAGCCCGCCACCGCGCCCGCCCTGGCCGGCGGACCGATCACCAATCCCAGCCACAAAATCCAGGGCGGCGGTTACTGCCGAACCCACCTGCCGCTACTCGACCGCACGTTGGTGGAGGATTACCTGAGTGTCACCGACGAGGAGGCCATCGCCGGCGCCCGGATGCTCGCCGCGGAGGAAGGCATTTTCGGAGGCTTCTCCTCGGGCGCGCACCTGGCCGCCGCCCTGCATCTGCTCCGGCAGCGCGAACGGGGAGCGACCATCGCCTTCCTGATCTGCGACAGCGGCCTCAAGTATCTCAGCACCGACCTGTTCTCGAACGAGGTGTCGTGAGAGTCCCAGGGACAGGCACTGGCGGGGCCGGACGCCGGGCAAACCCGCGGGAAAGAGGGCAACCACGGGGGGTTGCCCCTACGAGGGCCGACGGATGTTGTCGCTGGTGGAGGTCATGCACGCGCCGGAGGGAATGGTCGTGGACCACAAGGACCGGCACACCCTGGACAACCGGCCCTGCAATCTGCGGGTGTGCACGCCGGCCCAGAACGAGTACAACAAGGCCCCGCGCGGCAAGCGGTCGAAGTACAAAGGCGTCTATCCGGACGGCGACAAGTGGTACGCCCTGCTCAAGCACCAGGGCGTGACGTACTATCTCGGCACGTTCGACGATGAGGTCGCCGCCGCCACCCACCACTTTGGGGCAGCCGCAATACTACGAATCGTTGTCACCCACTCGCGGGCTGTGGTACAATTCGCGGGACTTCAATCAAGATGAGCACTTTGTTTTCACAGGGGATGATATGAACCAGTTGAAATCAAGGGTGGCGCGACGAACGATCAATTCGGGTGTTCTGTTCCTTTGTCTGGTGGGCTGGGTGCTGGTCGTAGGCTGCGCCACCGGGCAGCCATCGGCCGGGAAGCCGGTTCGTGTCTATATTGTCACCGACCTGGAGGGAGCCAGCGGCGTGTACCAGTTCGCCCAGACCCGCGAGGCGGGACCGCTCAACGACAAGGCGAAGGAGTACCTGATGGGCGACATCGCGGCGGTGGTGCGCGGGCTGCGGGCCGGCGGGGCCACCGATATCGTGATCCTGGACGGCCACGGGTCGGGGGCGTTTGTGCCGGACCTGATGGCGCCGGGGGCCAAGTACATCACCGGCAGGCCGCGCTCCGGGCCGCTGACGGACCTCGACGACTCGTTCGCCGGCATGGTGCAACTGGCCGCCCACGCGATGAATGGAACGGCCGATGGTGTGCTCTGCCACACGCAGTCGTCCAAGACGGAGAATCGCTATTGGTACAACGGCGTCGAGTCGGGCGAGCAGGCCCAGTGTGCGGCCATTGCCGGCGGCTATGGCGTGCCGACCATCATGGTCACGGGCGATGAGGCGACCTGCCGGGAGGCCCACAAGTTCTTCGGGCCCGCCTGCGCCACGGTGGCCGTCAAACGCGGCCTTTCGCGGGAGGCGGCGGAGCTGTATCCGTTCGACGAGGTTCGCCGGGCCCTCTACCAGGGCGCCAAGCGGGCCGTCGCCGCCATTCCGCACTGCCAGCCCTACCAGCTCGCGCTGCCCATCCAGGCGAAGAAGGAGTACCTGGTTTTCGACGAGCCGGGCAAGCCGCCCCGCAAAGTCACCAAGGAAGGCACCATCCAGGACGTTCTGAAGCTGATGGATTTCTAAGGGCCTCCCATGCGAAGACGGTCCGGTCAAGCCATCCCCAAGGCCTTCGGCCTTGAGGCGGCCGCCGGCCCACTACTCCCGGAATCCATAGCCTGGGAACGGATCACTGCCAGAATACGTATTTTCCACAATTGACAACGGCTACGGGGCGGGCGTACTCTATCCGTATCGTTATTGTGGAGAAGTGACATCCGCAGAAGGAGGAAGGCCATGGTGCGCAACGAGGTGGGAATCAGGCAAGGGATCGTCGTGGCTGTGACGCTCGGCATCTGTTCCGTGGGTCTCGCGGACCGCACGATCACCGCCACCAACGGCAACGACACGATCTACTTCGGAGTCGTCAACGACGGAGGCACGAAGAAACTCTGTGTCCTGACCAAGACCGGCTCAGGAACGGTCTCGACCGGGGTCTACAACATGGACGCGGGCCGCCTGACGATCAATGGCGGCGCCGGCAACGACCACATCGAGGCGATCAGCAACGACGCCCGGGAAGGCGTCACGTTCATCGGCATCGGCGACCTGACCTTCACGCAAATCTACCTGCACGGCAACGACGGCAATGACGAGCTGTTCGGCACGCCCAAGGCCGATTACCTCTACGGCGACGACGGCAACGACCGGCTGGTGGGCGGGGACGGCGCGGATCACCTCTACGGCGGGGACGGGGACGATTTCCTCGAGGGCTATGGCGGCGATGACGTTCTGGACGGCGGCAGCGGCAATGACTTCCTGTGCGGCGATCAGGGCAATGACATCCTGTCCGGCGGGGCGGGCGACGACACGCTGGTCGGTGGAACGGGCCACGATACGATCGATGGCGGGTCCGGGTCGGACAAGTTCTGGTGCCGGACCGTCCCGTCGCCCAATCCCAATGCGGATTGGGACGACTGGCCGGGAGATCCTGCCGGTTCCGATTGTGGGGACACGGCGGCCCCGGTCAACGTCGAGCAGCAGGAGAAGGGCGATCCCTACCATGACTGGGTCTACATGGCCAACTACGGTCACGGCGTGATTTACTACCATCGCACGACGAGCAATCCCAGGCTCCTTCTGACGGACTGGGCGGCGGGCGCCGTGCTGCTGCTGTCCACCGGCGGGGACAAGCCCGTGGCCGGCGACTTCGACCGCGACGGGCGCAACGACGATGTCGCGGTCTTCCGCTCCACCACGGGCACCTGGTACTTCGACTACGACCACGACGGCGACACGGACGCCACGTCCGCCTGGGGGGAGCCGGGGGACATTCCGGTGGCCGGCGACTTTGACGGGGACGGGCAGATCGACGACGTGGCGGTCTTTCGCCCCGGCAACCGTATGTGGTATTTCGACTATAACCACAACGGCACCACGGACAAGACAAGCGGCCCGTGGGGCCTCGCGGGCGACATTCCCTTTGCGGGCAGCTTCGATGCGGATCGCAAGTGCGACGATGTGGGCGTGTTCCGGCCCAGCAGCCGGATGTGGTACTACGACTACGACGGCAACGGTACGACCGACGAGCAGCACGGCCCGTGGGGCCAGTCCGGGGACCTGCCGGTCGTGGGCGATTTCTCCTACAGCCAACAGAATGACGACGTGGCGGTGTTCCGGCCGTCCACGGGCAGGTGGTCCTATGACTATCTGCATGATGGGACGACCGACTTCGAGTCTCACGACGACTGGGGCCAGTCCGGCGACATCCCCTTTGCCGGCGACTTCGACCGGGATGGCCGCTATGATGACGTGGGCCTGTTCCGGATGTCCGATTGCCGCTGGCGCTACGACTACAATGGCACCGCCAACACCGACGATACCAAAGGCCCGTGGGGCTATGTGGGAGAGCCGCTGCACGCGACGCACAAGCAGTACGGCAACAGTTGCGGGCCGACGAGTCTCAATATGGTCTTCGAGCACCTGGGCGATACGGATCCCAGCCTGCGCCGCTGGTTCCGCCGGGACCTCGACGATGCCAGCAGCAATGCGGTCCCGTCAGCATGGTGGCCCGACAACGCTGTCGATGTCGGCTATCACCTGTCCACGGAGCACATCATGTGGGAGGCATTCCACCAGAAGCGGCAAAACCAGCCCGGCTGGCACGAGGGGACCAATTTCATGGGCGCCGATGGCCGGCTCAACACGGCGAATGCCGTCTCGACCTGGCTGCCCCACGACCACGAGGGCTCGTTCTACGGCATCCGCTACGACATGGGCAACGTCAACTGGACCCCGGCGACCGGGCAAACCACCGGCGCCGTGCAACAGTGGCTCAAGAACTGCCCGGGCGCTGGTTGGGGCGACGACGGCGACCAGGACACCGATCTGCCCTTTGTGGCCAATAAGTACAGCGACGGATGCAACGACGCCTACCCGGTCAAGATCAAAATCGGCAGTGGCGGCACTTTCAAGAGCATGGCTCACCTGCAGGCCGTAATCGAAGGCTTCATCAATCACGACATACCGCTCGTGGTGGCCGTCGAGAACGGCAACCACTTCAATACCCTGATCGGGTACTGGCGGGCCGGCGGCGCGTACTACCTCTACACGGCGGAGCCCCTGGACGGCTGGGGCCGACCCTTCTACAGCAAGCCGATGCGCTGGCGCCGGATGGTCCTCAGCAACGACATGCTCCGGGATGGCACCGGCACGCTCGTGGGAATGATGCTCTACGGCCATGCCGCCAGGCGGGGCGTCGGCGCCGACTGGGCCCAGAAGATCGACAACGACTACGGCAGTCACCTGCTCTGTGGATACCTCAGGTAGAAGATCTCGGGACTCGACGGTGCCGCACAAAATCAAGCTTGTGGTGGCGTATGACGGCACGGATTACCACGGCTGGCAGATTCAGCCAGGGTTCCGGACGGTTCAGGGAATGCTCTGTGAGGCGGCGGCTTCGGTGCTGCGTTGCCCGACCCATGTGCAGGGGGCCAGCCGCACCGATGCCGGCGTCCATGCCCAGGGGCAGGTGGGCGTGCTCGAGACGGCGCACCCGATCCCTGTGGATCACCTTCCCCTGGCCCTCAACGACCACCTGCCGCAGGATATCGTTGTGCGGAGCGCCCAGGAGGTCGGGCCGGAGTTCGACGTGATGGCGGATGTCACCCGCAAGGCCTACCGTTACACCATTTACACCGGCCGGCTCCGCCCGGTCCGCCAGATTCGCTTCTGCTGGCACTTCCCGGGTCGTCTATCGGTCGAGGCCATGCAGGCCGCGGCCCGGCACATCGTGGGAACGCGGGACTTCCGTTCCTTCGCGGCTGCGGTCGAGGAGGGTCAAGATACCGTGCGCACGGTGTTTCGTTGCGACGTTGCGCGGGCCGGCGTGGGCGATCCCGACTGGCTCACGATCGACGTCGAGGGGGACGGCTTTCTTCATCACATGGTCCGCCTCCTCGCGGGAACCCTCATCGACATCGGACGCGGGCATTGGCGTCCCGAGCACATGGCCGACATCCTGGTGGCCCGCCGTCGTGCCGCCGCCGGTCACCTCGCCCCAGCCAGCGGCCTGTGCCTGGAGTGGATCAAATTCCGGCAGGACGACCCGGCGGCCTTCCCCTTCACGGAATTCTCCCTGTGATTCCTGCTTTCGGGGCTATCTGCGCTTTTCTTACTGCGTTCTGTTGCACACTCCTATCTATTGTCAAGACAAGGGTTTAGAATCACTAATATGCATTATATGATTGTTTTTTGCATAAACCATGTTGACATTTTAGCCGTAATAAATATACTTCATAAAGGAGAATCCTATGGCAGTCAAGAAGACCATGACATTGAATCTGACTGAGCCGGAAATGAGCGTCCTTGAAGAAATGGCCAAGAAGAAGGACCTTTCAAAGACCGGTGTGATCCGTCAGGCTCTGAGACTCTACCAGATGATGGAAGTACGTTTCAGTCGTGGAGAAAAGCTCTACTTCGAGAACGAAAAAGAGAAGAAGATGGGCGAGCTGGTAGTCCTATAATGACTCAAGAGATCCTTATCCTTGATCGCAAAAGCGGCAGACTTGTCTCTGCGGACTTCCATGACAACATTACCTCAGATCAACTGATGGAGGCGGAGGTGCAGGCAATCGAGCTCGGGCAAGTAGCAGAACCAAAGCCGCGCGTGCTTTTCAATATTGCGAAGGCTCTGGATATACCGGTTGGAGGACTGATGGAATTGGCGGGTTTGAGGCAATCCAGAAATGAAGCGCTTTCGGAGGCGGCGGTCCGCTTCGCGGCAAAAGCGGAGCCAACTGCCGAGCTTTCGGCGCAAGAGCGTGAAGCCCTTGAGGAGTTTGTTAGAGTCCTGGCGGAGCGCTCAGATAGAGGATGACGACCGTCTGCCGCAGGATATTGCGGTGCTGCGGGCCCAGGAGGTCGGGCCGGAGTTCGACGTGATGGCGGATGTCACCCGCAAGGCCTACCGCTACACCATCTATACCGGCCGGCTCCGCCCGGTCCGCCAGATTCGCTTCTGCTGGCACTTCCCGGGTCGTCTATCGGCCGAGGCCATGCAGGCCGCGGCCCGGCACATCGTGGGAACGCGGGACTTCCGTTCCTTCGCGGCCGCGGTCGAGGAAGGGCAAGATACCGTGCGGACGGTGTTTCGTTGCGACGTTGTGCGGGGCGGCGCGGGCGATCCCGACTGGCTCACGATCGACGTCGAGGGGGATGGCTTTCTCCATCACATGGTTCGCCTCCTCGCGGGGACCCTGATCGACATCGGCCGCGGGCACTGGCCGCCCGAGCACATGGCCGATATCCTGGCCGCCCGCAGCCGTGCCGGCGCCGGCCACCTCGCCCCGGCCAGCGGCCTGTGCCTGGAGTGGATCAAGTACCGTCAAGACGACGTTGTGGGAAGATGAAGAAACGAATCGGATCATTTCCGCACGAAAGGTGACGGCTCGCGACATGAGCCTCGCGGAAAGAAGACAGTATGACAAGAAGCAACGATAGGAAAAGAGCGGCCGGGAGAAGAAGCAGCGTCTCCAAGGCGAGAACGGACGGCGAGATAGGCGATTTCTGGGATGAGCACGATCTGTCGGACTACTGGGGCTCCACGCGCTCGGTCCGAGCTGAGGTCAGCATGGAGTCGGAGGAGTCCCTCTACGCCATTGAGAAAGGACTATCGGACACGATTCGCCGCGAGGCCAAGGAACGCGGCGTCTCTCCTCACACCCTCGTCGACCTTTGGCTTCAAGAAAAGGTGCAGAAGCTCAAGCCCCGCCCCAGGCAGGGATGACGGAGGCCAAAGGGAAGAGTCCAGCCTGGACATGCTCATGACTCTCGCCACGAGAGCCGGCCTGCACGTCGGTCTCAAGGCCGCTGCATAGGAATGAAGCCGTGGACGGCGACCGATTGTGTGGACGGAAAGACGGTGGCCATCCGTGGTATTCATGTCGCTTCGCGCGTCATTCTTGACGCCTCGCGAAGTGAAGCCGGCAGGGTGTGCTGTGCCCACCGTTTCCTTCGGCGACTCCATTCCAATTGACCCGGTTGGTCCCAGAAAAAAAGAGACTGTAGCAGCATTACAGAAGGTTTTCTGATCTTCTGGCTTGGGATGGGACGATATCTCCGAGAAAAGATCCTCTTGGAGGTACGGCCATGGATGGCCCTGGAAGCTACGTGCCCGATCCTACCGAAGGCATCCAACGCGTCGAGGATCTCCCCCCGCCGCAAATCGTCCGGCGGTCGCGCAATTATCGACGACGCCGGT
>Ga0315280_10007716_pt1 | contig 14337 bp, 12 predicted proteins | sample YL17G06_40_MG_FD_203697 | JGI IMG/M metagenome (GOLD analysis project Ga0315280, IMG submission 203697) | Sediment microbial communities from Yellowstone Lake, YNP, Wyoming, USA - YL17G06_40 | ecosystem: Environmental > Aquatic > Freshwater > Lake > Sediment | place: USA: Wyoming | collected...
ACATTCAAAGAAATACAGATTTGCGGGATTATATTAGAATCGCGTTGATAAGTCAAGGGATTTTTTACCGGTGAGTGATTGTTGCGTTAAAGTGAACTTAACTTGCTTTTTGGCTTGATACTAAACTGCGGGAATTTGGGTATCTTCGCCAGAAAGATTCCTGCGATATAATGCTTTCTCCGCCGGGAGGGGAAAATGATAAAGAGCATTTTGGTGGCATTGGATGCATCCGACTACACCGAAGGGGCGGTAAAGAGCGCCGCCAGACTGGCGCAGGCTTACAACGCTTCGCTTATGATGGTGCATGTAATGGATGTGAGAATAATAGAGGGACCGATGTTCGGCAGCTTTGACGGCTACACGGTGGGGAACATGGCATCGGGGCAGATGGACGAACTGCGCCGCATTCTAGAGGAGAAAGCCGCGAACATACAAAAGCTGGCAGAGGAATTGCTTGCGGGCAGCAATGTGAAGCACACGGCACAAACCCTGCTAGCCGTTCCACCACTGGGCATAGTGGACATGATGGCGGAGGTGGACTTGGCTGTGCTGGGCGCTCGCGGCGAAGGTGCCCGCTGGGGTGGCGCCATGCTGGGCAGCACGGTGGAAAAGGTCGCCCGGGAAGGAACAAAACCACTGCTGGTTACCCGCAACAAGCCGTGCGAATTCCGCAAATGCCTGGTGGCTTACGATGGATCGCAGCACGCTCAACACAGCCTCCTGCTCGCCGACGACATCTGCCGGCATTGCTCATCCGAAATTGCCGTGCTAACCGTCAGCAATAACGCTGCGGAACGGGAGACGCGCCTGGATGAAGCAAAAAAGCTGCTCGCATCCTCTCCGTTGCAAGTAAAGTGGCTGAGCCTGGGCGGCGAACCGGGTCCCACCATCATCAAAACAGCCAAAGACGAAGGTGCAGACTTAGTGATGATGGGCGCCTTCGGGCACAGCCGCATCCGCGAAGCGATAATCGGCTCCACCACAGTGGAAGTCATGCGCGGCGCCGAAGCTGCCGTCCTCCTCGTCCGATAAGCGGAAAAGTGCCTGAGATTGAGATAAACATCAAGGTGGGCAACATTGCAGCCGAAGCAACTGATGCAGTGGTGAACGCTGCCAACTATCAGCTCTGGATGGGTTCGGGGGTTGCTGGCGCTATTAAAAGCGCAAGCGGGCAATCCATAGAGGACGAAGCGATCGCGTTGGGTCCAGTCAAACCGGGAGAAGCGGTTGCAACCTCGGCGGGAAGGCTGCATGCGAAATGGGTGATCCACGCGGTAGCGATTGACGAAAACTTTAGCGCTACCCCCGAATTGGTGCGGCAGGCAACCATCGCGACGCTGGAGCAGGCAGAAAAGCTCGGCGCTGCCAGCATAGCTTTTCCGGCGCTGGGTGCTGGTGTGGGCGGTCTTACGCTGCCTCGCGTCGCCCAAGCCATGCACGATGGGGTTAAAGAGTTCACAGCGAAAAGGACGACCACAGCAGTCACCAAGATTATCTTCGTTCTGTTTGATGTGGCGGCATATAACACCTTCCGCAACGAGTTTTTTGGGGGGAAAGCCAGCGCATGACGGAAATTGCCAGCATGATGGTGGAAGTGTTCATCTTTGCCCGGGTGGATGGCGCCCCGCGCTATTTGATGCTAAGGCGTTCCCCATCTGCCTACATGCCGGGAGTGTGGCAGGGTGTAACCGGCAGGCTGGAGGATGGGGAGAACGCCGAGGATGCCGCACTTCGTGAAATCAAAGAGGAGACAGGGATTAATCCCATAGAGCTTTGGCGGGTTAATTATGTTAGTGTATTCTATGCGTCGCGGTCGCACCGGGTGCAGTGCGTGCCCACATTTGCCGCCCGCTGCGAACAAACGGTGGAGCCAAAGCTCAGCGCTGAGCACGATGCCTGGGAGTGGGTTGACTATACCGAAGCGTCCAACTGCCTGATGTGGAGCACCAGCCGTCGGGCGTTGCAAGTATGCCAACAGGAGATCGCGGGGATGGAGGCGCCGAACCCGTGGCTGCGGCTTATTCCTCCACCCGTGCTTGATATGCCACTACATGAAGGACCTATCTAACTTTTATAAGGAGATATTATGAAGAATGTTATTTTGATCGCATTGATTACAATTCTCGCATTTCTATTTAGCGGGTGCGGTGGAGGTTCGGTCACCGTGACGCCGGTGGACAAAAGCGACCGCGTTTATGTAACCGAGTCGGGGAAGAAATACCACCGCGAAGGATGCCAGTTCCTGAAAGATTCCAAAATAGCGATGAGTAAGGAAGATGCGATTAAGAAAGGTTACGAACCGTGCGATGTGTGTAAGCCGTATTAACCTCATTGAATAAACTGGATGAAAACAAAAAGGGGGGATTAATCCCCCCTCGATGTATTCACGCGCTATTTTAATCCCTTGGTCTTGATATCATCAATCATCTTCTGCAACTCGTCCTTCTTGTTGAAGTTAGGCTCCTGCTGCAGAAATGTCTCCCATTCCGCTACTGCCTCGTTGCCCATCTTTAGCTGGTAATAGAGTGACCCCAGAGCGTAGTGGATGCGCGGGTTGTTGGCATTCCGCTTCAGGCACTCCTTGAACACATCCACCGCGGTTTTAAAGTCTGCCTGCCAGTTCTTGCCAGACGTCGAACCACGAGACCAATAGGTTTGACCTTCCAATTCATAAGGCAGGTAGTATTCGGGGAAGAGTTTAATCTCGCTGGAAGCGTATTCTATGGCTTTATCAAAGAAGCTCAAAATCTTCAGCTTGGAGCCCATGTCGGTATTGATGCGGATTATATCCTCATAGTTGTGGATGAAGAGTGGGAACTGCTTGATGTTGTCTTCCAGCATGCGGATGACCGTGGGGAAGCCATCGGAATAGACCTTATTGATGGCAGCTGCCTGCTCGTCCTTGAGCTTGCCCGTGCTCTTGGCATCGGTTGCCGCGGCAATCTTGTCATCATATTCATTGCGCACCTTGGTTATTTCGTCCTGTAGAGTAGTCTTAATTGCCATAGCCTTGCCCCACACTCCGCCGGGGAGGGTTGCATCCTCCTGAATTACCATATCGTATTCAGGGAGCGCCCGGGTTTCCTGCCCGTCCAACCAATACGAATCAGCGAGTAAAAGGCGCGCCTCGGTGAAGGCGGGATCAGCTTCCAACGCCAGTTGGAAGTTACTGATGCGCTGCCCGGTAGCATAGGTGCGGCAACCTTCACCCATCCAGCGAATGGCAAGGAAGTTCTCGGTGGGACGCTGTTTGATGCGTTCCAATGCCCCGGTGTCGGGTGTTTTGCCCATCTCCGTCAACAGCTTTTCGGTAATCTCCTCGCTTAGTGTCAGGAATTCGTTCACTTTGCGCTTGAATTCAAAGGGTCCCTTGTTCGCCGTTGCATCGTCAGGATTGATGAGCTTGACCGATACGAACAGATCATCCTTATCCTTGCGATATTCTCCCTCCACCATCCAGTTGGTGCCCACCAGATCATCCAGCTTGCCGATGGTCTCCAAATCCAGTGCGGTACCATATTCCTTGTCCAGTTTCTTGGTGGCGATATTCAGCACATAGGACTGCACAACGCCCACGAGTTGGGCACGGGTAAGACCCATCAGCACAAACTCAGGCAAACCATAACTGACCCAGTTGGTGGTGTTGAACGCCACCGCTGCCAGGTCGCTGGCTTTGTTGGGGGGGACCGGCGTCACAAACTCGGGATCGGGTGCCAGGTTGGTGAATGGCAGCACGGCTACCACAGGAACCGCCTCTACCGTCGCTGTCGGTGCGGGTGTTGCATCAGCCGCAAACGACGCGCCAAGTGCGATCAAAAGTAGGATCAAACTCATTATTATTCTCATAAGAGACTCCTTTGGCGGTTTTAGATTATTCTAGCGCTGGCTTGCGGTCCGGGCGTTTTGTTGAAAATCTCCACTATGCGCAGTAAATAAGCAAACGGGTAGGACTTCTTTCTGCCCTGCGGCACATGGAAGAGATCGTGCACTGCCGTTTCAAACCGATGGATTAGTGTGCCCGGCTCATGGAGCTCGGCTATCACATGCATCTCGTAGGAAAGGTTGCCCTCAGCCAGATCCACGAACAAAAGGCTGGCGCGGCTATCCTTGCGCACGCCGGCATAAGTGCGTTTGGCGTAAAGCTCCAGGCTGCCCAGCGCAGTGCGGTCTATGTGCTCAGGCTTTTGATAAAAATCCAGCAGCGCCTGCACCCGTGGAGCCATGCTCGTCTTCCAGCCTGCTATCACCGCTTCCTCAATAAGCTGGTTGAACTTAGCCAGATAGTCTTCCATGAACTCCGGCTTGGGGATAAGCCCCACGCCCTTGGCAGCGCTATTCACTGGGAAATCGCCCTCAGCATTTAGGACAGACATGGTGGGCAGGTGTGGTCCGAACCCCTCAAACATCTCATCGTTGATGATGGCTTCCAGGTTTTTGATGCGCGCCTGGCGCTGCCATTCAAAGATCTCCGGGGGCATCTCTTTAACCTTCAGCGTCTGCGAACCGCCGGAAGTCTTTATCGTCAGATCAATCACAAATACTCCTTACTCTATTAGTAAACTGTTGGATTATAGGTTATCTTGTCTAACTTTAGAAACGACCTAGCCCGCGGGGATTATGCGGACGAAGAACCGTTTCCCATACTGCAACACTGCTGGTTTGGTTAATTTGATACGCGCTTCGGGGTCTGTAACAGGCTCGCCATCCAGCTTGAATGCCCCGGCAGCCAGCTTGCGCCGTATCGCGCTCCGACTGCTCAACTCAGTCGGCAATTCAACTTCACAACGCAATTGGACATCTATCAGTTCCACTATCCATAGACCTTGGTGGGGGAATCTTATCTCCGCCTCGGGCATATCAGCGGGTAATTCCCGGTCAGCGAATACGCGGTCAAATTCGGTGCGGGAGCGCTTCGCCTCCGCCACATCGTAATAGAGCGCCACCACTGCCTCGGCAAGGTCAGCTTTCGCCTCGCGGGGATGTAACATGCCATCCTTGATCCGCCCCAGTATCCGCGCCACTTCCTGCCAGGCGATGCCACTTGCCAGCCGGTAGTAATCGGGCAGCATTTCATCGGGGATGGACATGATCTTGCCAAAGATCTGATCAGGAGGCTCAAATATCCCGATGTAGTTGCCGAGCGATTTGCTCATCTTCTGCCTGCCATCGGTTCCCACCAGCAGCGGCACCGTCATCACGACCTCCGGCACCAGCCCGAACTCCTGCATGATGTCGCGCACCACCATGAAGTTGAAGAGCTGATCCTGCCCGCCCAGTTCCACATCGCAGCCCAGCGCCACCGAATCATATGCCTGCGCCAGTGGATAGAGCAGCTCGTGCAGGCTGATAGGGCGACCATCACGCAGACGCTCGGCGAAGTCCTTGCGCTCCAGCATCCTCGCCACTGTGTATTTGGACGCCAGAATGATGACATCGGCAAAAGACATCTTATCGGACCACTCACTGTTGAAGCGAAGCTGGAACAGGCTGGGGTCGAGCCGGACGATCTTGCCCACTTGCTGGCGATAGGTCTCGGCATTCTCGTTAATCTCCTCGCGGGAGAGGGGGGGACGGGTTTTGCTGCGTCCGCTGGGGTCGCCGATCATGCCGGTGAAGTTGCCGATGAGGAAGATGGCGATATGACCGAGATCCTGGAACTGGCGCAACTTGCGCAGGGGGACCACATGCCCCAGGTGCAGGTCGGGGGCGGTGGGGTCGGCGCCCAGCTTGATCTTGAGCTGTCGTCCTACCTGGCGGGAATGGGACAGGTGCGCTTCCAGCCCGGCGGGGTCAATCACATCGCTGCAGCCGAAAATTAGCGACTCAACCTGTTTTTTTATTTCAGCGTTACTTTCTGCCATTCCAAATTTCCTGTTTAGTTAGGAAATATAACATAACAGCGGAAAACTGGCGCAAATAGACTGAACTGCGACTTTCTAACTGTCTTAAAGGGATATGAAAAGCTCGTTCATCCGCTCGACTATTGCGTCAGGACTGATGCGGTCTATGCAGGGATCGGTGCATTTATCATTGAATACCCCATGCCGGTAGCATGGTCCATGCTCGCGGGGTGGTTCAACGGTAGCGACATGCAAACCGTGGGGACCGGTCTCGGCGGGGGAGGTGGGACCAAATATGCCGATGGTGGGTATCCCCAGCGCAGCAGCCAGGTGCATGGGCGCGCTATCGTTGCCCACAAAGCCGTGGCAGAGACTCAGCACCGCGGCGGTCTCCTCCCAGCCCGCTTTGCCGCATAAATTTATGTGGCGGATCCCGGCTGCAGAAAGCCCTGTGCCAAGTTCTTGCCCCATCTTCTGGTCGTCCTTATCCCCGATAATCACCACTGAAAAGTCATGCTCCCGTCGGAAGAGTTTAATGGTGTAAAGCAACTTGACAACAGGATAGATTTTCTGCGGCATCACTGTCTTGATGTTGCAACCCCCGCCGGGCGCAACACAAATCCATTTCACTGATGCATCCAAAATCGCACAGACATGCTCCACTGCAGCTGGTGGAGGCGTGATAGTCATTTGCCAATTGCCGGGAGGGGCGCCCAGGGCATAAGCTGCTGCCAGATGGTCGTCTATGCGGTGCGGGGAGGCAGGCTGCCCGGTAAAATGGTAGAGGAATCCTTCGCCGGCGCGGTCGGGACCGGAGCGGGCGCCGGGGAAAGCCATGGCAGAGAACACGGTGAAGAAGTAGGAGTGGTGCAGGATGAGCGCGGCGTCGGCGGGGATTTGCCGCAACTGCCGTGCGATCTGCCACAACCGTAGAGGTTTCATCTGGATGAAGGTTTTCTCATCCACAGCAACGACCTCATCAACGCCGGGGCACATCCGCCACAGTGTTGCACATGTTTTGCCGGTAACCACCGTGATGTGCAGCGGATTCCATCGTGCCCGTAACGCCGCCACCACCGGGGTCGCCATCAGACATTCACCGGCAGCCCATAGCTTGAAGATCACTAACCTACGGATTGCTGTAGGCAGTGGGTGTGATCTGATCCCCGCCGCCCTGCCTACCAGGCTGAGCAGTCCACCCCAGCCGGAGGGCAGCTCCGACCGACGCATGGAGGATTCGCTTGTAGTGCCTATGCTATTTCCCACCCTTTTCCTGTCGCAATGTATAGATGCGGGCGCCGCCGAATATCCCCTGATCCTCGTAGTGCTTGCCGACCAGTTCTAGGAAATCCTTGCGGTCTCTGACGAATTCAGGATCAGCCTGCGTTTTGGGGTCAGTGTTGTCCAGCGGGGAGTCTATGCCGGCAACCACCGCGGCAACCTCCCCTCTTGCGATCATGCCTTCCCATGCGGAGTCCGGTGCCAGGCGGAAATGTGACCATTGCTCGGGGGGGAGAGCCTCCCCCAACCGCATAGTGAATTTGCCCAGCTCCGTTCCGCGCACGACAGGGCGGTCTGACAATGCATTGTAGCCGGGCCAAAACGCCACCACCGTCCCATCGGGGGGAACCATTGCCGCCAGTGCATGCGATGCCAGTGCGACCTGTTCCGTCCCAATCAGAGCCTTATCCTGATAGTTGTTCATCACATGCCAGGGGAAGCGAAAGACGCCGAGGATCATCAGCCCCGCTAATGCCAGTTGCCAGATAGGCTTCCACCAACCGCGGGCGCGGGTGATCAGATCGTAGGAGAGCGGGGCAGCCAGAACCGCGGCGAATGGGATGGTGGTGGAGAAATACTGCCCTACCGCCGAGCCAGGTGCCATGGCAACCACCGAGAGGGCGAGGATGAAGGCGAGCGGTGCCAGCGCTCCCTGCCGCCAACCCCTGCCCCGCACGATCTGCATCACCCCGGCGATTAGGCTGACCCCAAGCAGCACAGCGGCATCCGGCGTTTGCACCGCCAGCTCCCACGGCGCATAAAACCTGCCCAGCACTGATTTTTCGCCCAGAATGCCCTGATGCAAAAGCCACGCCTGCTCATAGCCCAACGGCCAGGTAAGAGTGTAAAGGTTGAGCGCGGGTAAAAAGCCTATGCATAGACCCACGATGTAAAGTCCGGCGCCGGCAAGCCAACTCAGCAGCGGTTTACCGCGGCGGGGGCGGATTTGCCAGATGAACACTAGCGGCAGGATGAGCAGCGCCAGGGTGGTGATGCGCACGGCAAACGCCAGCCCCATGGCGACACCGGAGATGACCATGGGGATAGAGCTTTTACTCAGGCGTGCCCACTCAAATGCCGCCCAGCTGCAGAACACCGCCAGGTTGAAGAAGGCATAAATCTTGATGGGAACATGCCAGTTGATGAACGCCGATGACAACCCCAGCAGCAGGAGAGCAATCAGCGAGCTTTGCTGGTGACGGGCGCCCGCGGTCATCTCCACCACGATCAATAGCGTTATGGTGAAAAGGATGGAAAGCAACCGTGCCGCAGGAAGCGTCCAGCCCAGGAAGTTGCACCAAAAGCTATAGAAGTAGGGAAGCAGCGGGGCGTGGGGCAGAGGGAAATCCTCGTAGGGCAGCATGTTGTGGGTGAGCAGACGGGCGGAGTTGAGCCAGAATCCTTCGTCGCGGTCTACGGGACGATGCCATGCCTGTGGCAATAGCACCAGCAGCAGCATGGCGAATATGGCGATACGCAGCCAGCCAATGTTGCGTTTTGCCGTCTCACCCGTGGTCACGAATTCCATCGTTTGCCTGCACCCCAAGCGCCTAGGGCTATCCCTTCCCGCAGGTAGTCCTCCAGCGTCGTCACATGCTTATCCCACGCCAAGACTTGCTCGGCATAGTCTCTGCCTTCCCTGCCCATGGTAGTTCTTGCCTCCGGGTTGCGCAGAAGCTCTATTACTGCCCCGGCAAACGCCATATCATCGCCGGGCGTCACCAGCACCCCACGCTTTCCATCCCCTAATAGCTCTCGTAATAGCGGATAGTCACTGCTTACTGTGGGCAAACCGGAAGCCAGATACTCCAGCATCTTGCTGGGCGCCCAGAAAAAGCCCAGTTCCACCAGTGGATTATAAACCGAAATATCAAAGGAGGCGAGACCGACCTCCGCCAGGCTGCATAGATAGGGGATATCGGCATGGGGGATCCGCCCGGTCGCCACGAAGTTGCCCTCCAGCCCCATCTCACGAATCATGGCGCGGACATCACTATCTTCCCAGCCATGTCCCACCGCCAGCAGCAGCGCCTTAGGTTCTGTCTTGACCACCTCGGCAAGTATCGCGGGCAGGTGCTTCGCGCCCTGCCACGGCAGAAAACTGCCCACAAAGAGCAACACCCGCCTGCCAGTCAATCCATAGCGTTCACTCAATTCCCGCGCGCGGTCAGTGGTAGCTAGCCCGGGGCGGAAGCGCTCGCTATCCACCCCCCACAGCATTTTGCGGGAGCGCTGGCGGAACCAGGGGGGGACGATGGAAGGCAGGGGTGAAAAAGCCAGCGCCGCCCACCGGAACTGGAAATCGCGCCAGGCATATAGGGGGAACCTGAGTAGCGCAGGAACATGCCAGCGGTGGATGACCTCCTCTACATGGGGGCTGTTGACCTCCAGCACCAGTGGTATCCCGGTGTAGCGGGCAAGCAGCGCGCCGGTGCCACCTAGTGTGATATAGCGTTCCAGGATGACATCGGGCTTGGGGCTCAGCAACTGCCGCCAGTGGGGGAGCAGGCGTAGGGGTGCCTTCTGTCCCCCGAGGCTGAGCCGGCTACGGACGATGCGCACTCCCTCCCGCACCTCGCACGAGGGTTGGTCGGGGCGGAGGTTGCATGCCAGCGTGACCGCATTGCCGCGGGCAGCCAGATGGCGCGCCACTTCCCAGGTGTGCACTGCGCCGGCATGATTGCCGGGAGCATCCTCCCCGCTGATGTAAAGAATCCGAATAGCCATCCACCCCAATGTAGAGTTGCATGTATTTTACTACGGATGAACTTGGAAGAAGTGCTGGATATTATCAATCACCAGTCAAGATGATTTGGCTTTAGGGTTCACATCCAGCAAAAACCCCGCCAAGGGCGGCGGGGCTGCAAATTTGGAGTTGAATATGTAGCGGCGACACTCCTGTCGCCATAAAACATCAGGTTCTATCCAGACAGACAAGAATGTCTATCATCCAAATACATTTCCGTCCCTACAAGAGAATATCTACACATCCAGGTTCTTGACTTCCAATGCGTGCCGCTGGATGAAGAGCCGCCGCGGCTCCACCTTGTCCCCCATCAGCGTGGTCATGATGGCATCCGCCGCCGATTCGCTCTCCACATTGACCTTCAACAGTATCCGCTTGATGGGATCCATCGTGGTCTGCCACAACTGGTCAGGGTTCATCTCGCCCAAGCCCTTGTAGCGCTGCACATCGGCTTTGCTGCCGAACTGCTTGAGTGCCTTCTCCAACTCCGGATCACTGTAGCAGTAAAGCTCCTTGCTCCCGCTCTTGACCTTGTAAAGCGGCGGTTGGGCAATGTAAATATAGCCCTCGTCAATCAACGACCGCATATAACGGTAGAAGAAGGTAAGCAGCAGTGTGCGGATATGCGCGCCGTCCACATCGGCATCGGTCATGATGATGACGCGATGGTAGCGCAGGGACTCTATGTTGAAATCGGCGCCCTCCACGCTGCAGCCCAGCGCAGTGATGAGGATGCCCACCTGTTCGTTGTGCAGTATTTTATCCAGCCGGGTGCGCTCTACATTGAGGATTTTGCCCCGCAGCGGCAGCACCGCCTGGAACATCCTATCGCGCCCCTGCTTGGCGCTGCCCCCTGCCGAATCGCCCTCCACTATGAATATCTCGCTCTTGGTGGGGTCCGATTCCGTGCAGTCGGCGAGCTTGCCCGGCAGGTTGGTGTTCTCCAGCGCTGATTTGCGGCGGGTCAGCTCGCGGGCTTTGCGCGCCGCCTCCCGTGCCCGTGCCGCCTGTAGGATTTTATCCGTGATCTGGCGGATCACGGCGGGGTTTTCCTCAAAGAAGATCGTCAACTGTTCGTAGACGATGGACTCCATGATGCCCTTAACTTCGCCGTTGCCCAGCTTGGTCTTGGTCTGCCCCTCAAACTGCGGCTTGGGCAGCTTGATCGAGATGACCGCCGCCAGCCCCTCCCGCACATCGTCGCCGGTGAGCGCGATCTTGTCGTTCTTGATGATATCGTTCTTGCGAGCGTATTCCAGAATGGCGCGGGTCAGCCCCGCCTTGAATCCGCTCAGGTGCGTGCCGCCCTCCACCGTGCTGATGTTGTTGGCATAGCTGAAGATGGACTCCACATAGCCCTCGTTATACTGCAGCGCCACATCGCAGACCAGCCCGTTGGATTGTGCCGAGAACGCAATGACCTTCTGGTGCAGCGCATCCTTGTTCTCGTTGATGTGCCTGACGAACTCAACTAGCCCGCCGGTGAAGCGGTATTGCTCCTCTTCACCCGTGCGCTTGTCGGAAAGGGTGATGGTCAGCCCGGCATTGAGGTAAGCAAGCTCGCGCAGGCGGGTGCTGAGGATGTCAAACTGGAACTCGGTCTCGGTGAAAATTTCGGGGTCGGGCAGGAAGCTGGTGATAGTGCCGTGTTTGCGGGTCTTGCCCACAATCTCTACTTCTGTAACCGCCTTGCCTCGTTCGTAGCGCTGGCGGTAAATCCTGCCGTTTAGATGGACATCCACCTGTAGCCAGGCGGAGAGGGCGTTCACTACCGATACACCCACGCCGTGCAGCCCGCCGGAAATCTTGTAGGAGGCATCGTCAAACTTGCCGCCGGCGTGCAGCATGGTCATCACGACTTCCAGGGCGGATTTGTGCTCGGTGGGGTGCTCGCCCACCGGGATGCCGCGCCCGTCATCCACCACCGTGATGGAATTATCCTTCTCTATGGTCACCGAGATGTTCTGGCAGAAGCCCGCCAGGCACTCATCCACCGAGTTATCCACCACTTCATAGACCAGGTGGTGCAGCCCGCGGTAGTTGGTGGAGCCGATATACATGGCGGGGCGCAGGCGGACTGCCTCCAACCCCTTGAGGACCTTGATGGCATCGGCGTCGTAGGTGCCGTTGGGGGCGGGTGGTTCCGCCGGTGCCGGCTGGGTGGTTTTATCTTCGGTTACATCGTCTGGCATGGAAAACCTTTCTATATAGAATCAAATCGTCTAATTTGTAGCTGCGACACTCTTGTCGCAGAAACCCACGCATTGCCACGACAGGAGTGTCGTGGCTACACAGTCCGTTTTTTGTAGAACTTTGATGTCCTCCCTGTCAGACCTTAAGGTCTGACCCTACGGGTGACTGGGACTGGGTTAGGCAAAAGTCCAAGATTGCGTGATTATAGCACAACGCGGGCGGGGGTGGTGAGGATTAAGTACTTGTTCAAGAATAGTTTAGAACTCATTTCAGTTATTCTTGAAAAATCTTGATTTGATTTTTGTCTTTCGCTATACTATAAATTAAACAAGAGAATTTCTATTTCGCGAAAGGACAATGAAATGGAAATTATACTGGCTATCAGTTGTGTCATTCTTTTGGCAGGATTAGTTTTCCTACTAATTCAATTTCTGAAGTTGAAGAATTCTTTAAAATCCATAGTTGAGAAATACAAGGATGTAATAGATGTTGATGAATACAAGCTAAAAGTGACAAAAGAAACAGAACAACTGGTTTTAGATAGACAAACTAGCATTGATGGATTGGACAAACAAATCCTGGACTTAAAGACGGATTATAGTGCGAAGTATTCTATTTTTGAAAATCTCTTGAGGGAAATCTCACTGTATGAAGAGCAACAGGAAATAATTTCTTATGGTTTATACCAACCGCACTTTGATTTCGATACATCCGAAAAATATAAAAACGAATTATTAAATGTTAGGGAAAAAGAAAAAGCTCTTATCAGAGATAATCTTGCTGCTTATTGTGGAACCAAATGGACCATAGACGGAAGCAGAGCTGAAGGAACAAAGCAAACTAAGCACTACGCGAAGCTTATACTTCGTGCATTCAATGGTGAATGTGAGGCATTAAACGCTGATGTTCGCTGGAATAATGCAAATAAAATGGAAGAAAGAATGCGCACCTCATTTTTAGCTATAAACAAACTCGGGGAGACGCACAATATAAGAATTACTGATCAATACTATGACCTCAAATTAAAAGAACTTGAATTGACTTATGAGTATCAAGAGAAAATCCACCAAGAAAAGGAGGAACAGAGACGAATTCAAGAACAGATTAGGGAGGAGGAACGCGCCCAAAAAGAATTGGATAAAGCGATAAAGGATGCTCAAAATAATGAGGAACGCTATTCAAAGGCTTTAGAACAAGCTCGCAAAGAAATAGAAGCGGCGCAAGGTGATTCATTGACAAAACTACAGGAAAAAATGGCTAAGTTAGAAGCAGAATTGGAAGAAGCGAAAAAGCAAAAAGAGAGAGCTCTCTCCATGGCACAACAAACAAAAGCTGGGTTTATCTATGTGATATCAAACATAGGTTCATTTGGCGAAGACATTTACAAAATCGGAATGACAAGACGACTAGAACCAATGGATCGAGTAAAGGAATTGGGTGATTCATCGGTGCCATTTGACTTTGATGTGCATGCAATGATTTATTCTGATAACGCACCTGAATTAGAACTTGCATTGCATAAGGAATTTGATCAGAAAAGGCTTAATTTAGTGAATACTAGGAAAGAATTCTTCCAAGTCCCCCTTAGTGAAATTGAACAATTAGTAAAAAGCCGCCACTTAAATATCGAGTTTACGCTAGTCGCAGAGGCAAGAGCATACCGCGAGTCATTAACTATTCGTGAAAAGAATAGTGGTTCGAAAGAAGCTTCCACTCCTCCATCAATCGAACGATTTCCTTCAAGCATTTGAAAGATTGATGTAGTTACTGAAAATTATTCCATCCTTTACTCTTTCAGGGTTTAGCTCAATTTCACAATCGCCCTCCCCTTCCCAGCTCTATTGACTCCTTCCCTAACCCCTCCTCGTGGCAAGGAAGGAGACTGTCCGTAGTAGTATTACGCACTTCGGTTACCTACATAACGCTCCCCGCCTCCGCTGCGGGGGCGGGCTAGGGTGGGGGTCAACAGGGCAGACGCTTTGGTCTGCCCCTACGGTGGGGGTAATCGGACTCCTCCCTCTAGCTCCCTCCTCGCAGCCATGTTCTTGTCCCTCTGTTGACGGGGGGACTTGAGGGGGGTAATCCACTTACACCGCTATAGACAAGGGGCTTAAGCCCCTTGTCCGGTATAGCACCCATCGTGTCATTGTGAGCCTCCGCAGGAGGCGTGACAATCTAGTAGCTATAGTAGTCAGGTTTACCTGACCTACCACAAGCAAATACTGGATCGTCACGTCGCTGCGCTCCTCACGATGACACGAATTCGGCATGCGGGGG
>Ga0315280_10007717_pt1 | contig 14336 bp, 20 predicted proteins | sample YL17G06_40_MG_FD_203697 | JGI IMG/M metagenome (GOLD analysis project Ga0315280, IMG submission 203697) | Sediment microbial communities from Yellowstone Lake, YNP, Wyoming, USA - YL17G06_40 | ecosystem: Environmental > Aquatic > Freshwater > Lake > Sediment | place: USA: Wyoming | collected...
CTAGGAAACTAATGATCAACTGAAATCCCTCAATACTTCCCATATTCGCGCCTATGATCAAACCAAGACTCACCATAGCTGACGCAAGAATGAACATGAAGAGAAATGACGACAGCAGGCTCAGCAACGTGTAGTTGACGCCCAATACTACCCCGAATACCAACATTGCTCCTCCCTGAATGAGAGCGTCAACACTTCCTCCCAGCATCTTCCCGGCGAATATGGTTACGCGTGAAAGTGGAGCAACCAAGACCTCCTTGAAGAAGTCGATCTTCTTGTCCCAGACGATGTAAAGCCCGAAGAAAACCGACGAGAACAGAATCGTCATCGTAATGATGCCCGGAAAGATGAAGACTTGATAGTTGACTCCTCCTAACGAGACCGCCGATCCTAAACCTCCTCCGAAGACAACTATCCAAAGCAACGGTTGAACGAACGATGACACGATGCGCGATTTCTCGCGAGTGAATACTTTCATCTCGCGATACCAAAGTGCGTAGAGTCCTTCCAGCTCACCCATCAGTGCCCACTCCTCGCTCTGGCGATTCGTTCGAATGCGCCCCCCTCGCCCGATTCTTCTCGTATCTCGCGACCAGTATAATCCAGGAAGACATCGTTCAGTGTTGGTGACCGCACTTCGACCGAGGCCACCTCTCCAACCATACTCAGGATTTCTTGCAGATGCGCGCTGGCATTCTTCACAGTCAGCAGCAATGTGCTTCCCGATTGGCTGACCGAGAGGACATAATCGAGGTTCCTTACCTGGTCCAACCTTGGAGATTTGGTCCGTAACTTGACGACCTCTCCTCCAACCTTAGACTTCAGGGCAGAAGGCGTGTCGAGTGCAACGATGTTGCCATGATCGATTATTGCGACTCGGTTGCACAGTCTGTCCGCTTCGTCCATGTAATGAGTCGTAATTATGACGGTCACCTTTTCCGTCTTCACGAGATTCTCTACGTACTCCCAGATGTGTTCTCTTGTCTGAGGATCGAGCCCTAAAGTCGGTTCATCGAGGAAGAGTATTTTGGGGTTGTGAAGGAGGCCTCGCGCTAACTCAAGTCTCCTGCGCATGCCTCCAGAATATTTCTTGACGAGGTCGTCTGCTCTGTCATGCAGATCAACCAAGTTTAGTACGCGTTGGATCCTCTGTGCGCGTTCGTGCTTTGGAACACCAAACATTAGGGCATGTAGGTACAGGTTCTCTCGACCGGTCAAGATATCGTCGCTGCTGGGATCTTGGAAGACTATGCCGATTGATCGTCGAACATCCGCTGATTGTTCTATTACGTCGTATCCATTGACGCGAGCTGTTCCAGAGGTTGGTTTCAGAAGCGTTGCAAGCATTGAAAGAGTTGTGGTCTTGCCAGCGCCATTTGGCCCAAGTAGTCCGAATATTTCGCCTTCCTTAATCGTAAGATTCAAACCGTCAACAGCGACGAGTTCGCCGTAACGCTTCCGTAGGCTTTCGGTCTCGACCGCGTACGCCATCGATGATCAACTTGGCAGATTCTCTAATCACATGAAATGCGTGATTTATATTGACTCATTTTGCCTATCCGCGTCCCTACCTGCCGTCCAATCGACTAGGCATACTCTACTCGTATCAATGATAACGCTTCCAAGTCTCTCAACAAAGATCTTCAATCCTACCACTGCCCGCACACGTCCACTTCCTGCCTTATTACCCAATCCTGCAATCGTTTGAACAGGTTAGTCCGCGTCCTAGCACGAGTCCGGTCAGACCAAATGTCAATATCCCAAAGTCGAGCGCGGACGTTCAAAAAAGGCATAGGGCTACCATTAAGATCTCAATGTAGATCAAGCAAAGGTCTCAACGAGGCCGAGCAGCAAGCAGGCCAGCAAGAACCTGAGCCGACCATGTCCTTTGCCACGACGGCAATCAACAGGGACATCATATCGGACGAGGTATCCAGAGACTCCCAGCCGGCTAGGGCGAGGATGATGATGGTGACAGAGGACTTGTGCTGCAGTAGTTAGTCTCAAGCGTTGAACCGTGTCAGGTCCGCGGCTATGGTTTCGGAGGCAACTTCGCCTTGATGCCATGTCCCGATTTGGCCGTTCTTTGTGATTATGAAGAAAGTTGGGGTTGCTTGGACTCCGTACGTGGTGAAGATTGTGTTTGATGAGTCGTACACGTAGATCCAGCTTGAGTGATAGGTTTTGATGAAATTGGCAGCGTCATTTGCGCTGGCACCATTCCAAGGTCCAGCAACTGTTAGGAACACGACGTTCTGGCTTCCGTATTGCTGGTAGAGGCTCTCCAAGTCAGGTGCCATCTTCTGGCAGTGTGTGCACCCGGGAACCATGAATTCCAGCAATACCACCTTTCCACGGAACGACGATAAGGAGACTTTCTGCCCGGTCAATCCGTTGGCGTCGACTACTGGAAGAGTGAAGTCTGGTGCGCCTGAGCCCGTTGTCATCCCACTAGGTGAAGGCGGTTGTGAAAAGGAGTATACGGCCCAGACTACAACAATCAAGATTACGGCGATGGTGATCTTTTCGCCCCAGCCCATACCTTTCTTGCGTCTCTTCGCTTTGGACCGACGGGACATGTGTTTCGCCCTTGCGCCAACGATTTCTCATCGTGTTGGCTCATACAGAATATAACTCTGCCTGACTGAATGTACGAATAGTCCATCCATGGGCTATCTTTGCTGGGAAATATTCAAAAAGACTAAAGATAGCTCAATCGGAAACCTTGACGCGTGATGTGCGAGAGTGAAGAGCGGCATCTACGTTTCTGCACTCAGATACGCCAAGAACTTCGATCATAGTGCCCTCGTCAGCGGTATGGCTCGGACTTATGGTCAGCGCGGCATTGCGGTGCGCTCAGAACCCGTCCTGCCCGGAGGTAAGCGAGCAGATTTGGCGGTCTCTATCGGGGATGGTTGGACGTACATTGAAGTCAAGACGCGCACAAACGGCACAAAGAGACACCACCTATCCCTTCGCCAGAATCTCCTTAGAGAGCTACTGCGTCTGAGAGCTCACTCGCTTAAGCAATTGCCGCGAAAGGAATCATCGCTGGTTGTCTTGGCCACCTCGGCTTCACCTAATCGTAGGAACGCAATTGGCAAGATTGCTCTTGCCCGTGCCTTAGCCGACAGAATCTTCGATCATGACTCAGAAAGAGTAGTGGGTATGATGATCTTCGCACCGTTCAAAAAGAATGACCCGTCACAGAAGGGCTGGAAATATGCCTCCACATTGATCCCCAATCCCAATTTGAAGAACGGTATGGAAAGCCTCGAGAAGCTGACACGCGTCCAACTCTAGTCGCTCATATTGCGCAAGCAGACCCTAGTGTAACCGCTTGTCCATAGCGAGTGTAGTCGCAATTCAACAGTCGCTGCAGACTGAACACGACCTTGGGTTGTTCTGTGACCGGTTAAGTCTAAATTCTCGAATCTCCACTCCGTAGACGAAGGTGCCGGGGGAGCTGGGAGAGCCCGGCTGAGAGGGCGGCTACAATTGCCGTCGACCCCGTGAACCTGATCCGGGTAATGCCGGCGTAGGGAGTGTGCCGAATTGAAGAAACCTACCGCGAATCCTTCGGTTTCAGTTTCGAATGGACCCAGTCTCCTTCAACCATCTTACGGAGGTGATATTAGGGGTGCAGATCACGACAATGCCTAAGACCCAGTTCTTGGCTTACACGGCTGTATTCAGCGCTCTTCTTGCAGTATTCTCCTTCATCAGAGTACCTATGCCTCCACCGCTTTACTCGGTCAGCTTGTTCACGCTTGGAATCTATACGGTGGCAGTTCTCTTCGGCCCGTACATCGGTTTTCTCGCCGGTGCGATTGGAGGAGCCTTAGCTGAAATGACTGCTCCAGAGACTTCAGCCTTGTTCGTCATATCCGCTTTCGTCGCCAAAGGAGCGGGTGGCCTTGTCATCGGTTATCTGCGTAGCATCGCAAAACCACTTTCGAGACTGAACCCTAGTGGTACTGCGACTATTGTCGGTGAATCATTCGCCCTAGTCATAGGACGCTTCGTCGAGTTGGCAATCTTCTTTGCAATCGATGCACAGCTCCACGGTTTCGGCCCTGCACTTACAGATTTCATGGGTTTGGTAACGCTGGTATTCGCGATTCCGGTCGGTGCGATTGTCAATGCTGCAATGCGAAAAGGTCTCAGGAGGCAGTACTTCGACCGACGTGCCGCATGAAATGTAATTCAACGCTAAGCCTAAATTCCTCAATATCTTCTCTTAATGGCTGAAGGTAAAGGGGGAGCTGGGGGAACCCGGCTGAGAGGACGGCTAGGCTGCCGTCGACCCTCAGAACCTGATCCGGATAATACCGGCGGAGGGAGAAAGATGAGAGCTCAAACAGTTTTTCCTGAACGATCTTCACCGACTGATCGTTTTCGTTCATTAATCGAAGTAATATGGCAAATTCTGGAAGGGAAATGGGGGCTGTCTCTTCAACTCAGCGAGGGAGGCTCTGCTTCGAGCAAGAGACGTGTCACAGCGATCGCACATTCGGCGGTAATGTCTGCTCTCATAGCTGTCTTAACTGTCACATCGTTTCCGATGCCCCCGCCGCTATCTACCATTACCTTAGCTCCCGCTGCAATGTTCGTTGGCTCGATCTTCCTTGGCCCAAGAGTCGGTTTCGTTTCCGCACTTCTAGGATCTGCGATAGGATTCACTATTGCTGCCACAGTTGGTACAGCAGCTGGCGCCGCGCCGGGTTCTGTGTTGTTTCCGATTTTCCTTCTGGGGATAATGGTTGCAAGAGGTCCCGAAGGATACATCATAGGTGTGTTGCGAAAGAAAAATGAGATTGTAGCAATGATCCTTGGGACGGTCTACGAAACGCTCGCGTTCTTCGTGATAGACTTTTTCTACACTTACCCTGTGCTGCTCGGGATGTCGAACAGTTTTGCGTTTCTTGATTTCGGAACTCTGATTGACTTGGTCTTCATTGTCCCAGTGATCCCCGTGTTGCGCTACCTGCGGTCGCAGCTGGGTGTTAGATATTACGACATGCCCCTATGACCGACGGATGAAGAATCATGTCTGAGCCGTGGTACTTGCAAGAGCCTATTGTGAAATCTTACGAGTCATGGTATGAAGGAAAAGGGAAACGCGCTGATATACTGGAGAAGGAACTCCTCAAGGAGTTGGTGGATTATGTCGGCGCAGTCAAATCGATGTTAGAAGTTGGAGTCGGCACGGCGCATTTCACTCGTTGGTTCGAGTCTTTTGGAATTCAATGCGTAGGACTGGACTTCTCGCCCCTTATGCTGAAAGAAGCAAAGAAACTCTGGAATGGTCACCTAATTAGAGGAGACGCTCATCATCTGCCTTTTCGAGAGAAAACATTTGACCTAATCGCTTTCATCACGTGCATGGAATACATGCACAGTCCCGCTGATGTGTTGAGGGAAGCCAGCAGGGTTTCAAAGAGCGGCATTCTGTGGGGAATAATGAATAAGTGGAGTCTTCCCACTGTTCGTCGAAGAATCCAGGTCATGTTAGGAAGAAACCCATTTTACAGCAATGCACGGTTTTACTCGATCAGAGACGCTAGGAAATTCATTCGAAATGCTCTGGACAAAATCAATTACAGGATGAAATGGTCAACAACGGTCTATCCTAGGCTCCTACTCGTCAGGAAATCTCGTTTCCCACTCGGAGCATTCTTAGGCGTTGCAGTGAAGTTTGCCTCTTCAGGAGAGTAGTGGTGCCAGAACTCGGCAAGCTCACTCCAGACTTTCTGCAGAAAGTGGTACTCGGTAGGCTTGGTGCTAGTCGATCCGAGCTGCTTCAGGGGCCAAAATTCGGGGTCGATAACGCTGTGGTTCGCGTCGCGACTGGAACTGTTGCAATCTGCACAACCGACCCTGTTTCCATTATTCCTGCTTTAGGAGCAGAGAATTCGGCATGGCTTTCAGTAAACCTGATAGCTTCAGACATTGCGACTAGCGGGTTTCCGCCCGCGTTTGCTATCTTTGACCTGAATCTACCTCCCGGCATGGAAGACATAGAACTGGAAGCATACTGGGACGGAATCCACCGAACTTGCAAAGAGTTGGGCATTGCGATAATCGGCGGGCATACGGGACGCTTTGTCGGATGCGATTACACTATAATGGGTGGAGGATTTATGCTCGCGCTGGGGTCGGAAGAAAAATATCTCACCTCGGGGATGGCCCAAACCGGCGACGTCCTACTACTGACGAAAGGCGCAGCAATCGCAACAACGGGGATCTTGGCATACGCTTTCCCCAACACCATCGAGAGAGCGTTCGGCCGGAAATTCCTCAGGCAGGCACAGGGCTTCCTACGCAGATTCTCGACAGTCAAAGACGCGTTGACCGCAGCTTCAATCGGCGTCAGGCAAGATGGTGTAACCTCAATGCATGATGTGACCGAGGGAGGAGTTCTGGGCGGCCTCTTCGAGTTGGTTTCGGCATCGGGAAAAGGTGCAAAGATCAGCAAAAGCGAGATTCAGATAGCAGAGGAGACGCGTCAGGTCTGCGAACTCTTCGAGATAGATCCTATGAACGCACTTGGTGAAGGTTCTTTGGTAATCTCGGTTCGACCTGAGGAATCTGAACGTGTTCAGAGGGCTCTTCAAGAGGTGGCGATAACATCGTTCAGGGTTGGAGAAGTTACGAAACCTGGGGACCGCGTTCTTCTAGAGAGCGAGTCTGGCGAGTCGACGCTGCGATATCCTGAAAAGGACACGTATTGGGACGCATATTGGAAAGCAGTCGAGAAAGGTTGGAACTAATATGCGAGTGACAACCAAACAGAAACTTCGCGGCCTATACCTTGTTGCAGATCTCTCACTGCCAGAGCAGAAACTGATCAGGGCCGTTGAAAACGCTGTCAAAGGCAGCGTCCAGATCGTGCAGATATGGAATGCTGCGAAATCAGGGGAGCAGAGCACTTTCAGAATTTGCGATAGAATTAGTTCGGTAGTATCGAAGGCGCGAGTCCCGCTGATTGTAAACAACGACGTGAACTTGGCAAAGAGGATAGGCGCTGATGGAATCCACTTTGACGAATTTCATATGACTGCTGATGATGCAAGAAAAGTGCTCGGACCGGACGCGATCGTCGGGTACACCTGTGGAAACAATCAAGACATGGTTCGCAAAGCAGAGAGCTTAGGCGCCGATTACATCTCATTCTGTGCTGTCTTTCCGTCTCCATCAGTAGAGTCATGCGAGATCGTGCCGCTCGAATCCGTTCGGCAAGCCAAACAGACCGTGTCTATACCGGTATTTGCTTCCGGCGGAATAACTCTGGAAAACGCTCATCTAGTCCTGGAAGCAGGTGCCGACGGTCTCGCTATCGCATCCTCAATACTGAGCGCGGAAGATCCCGAAGCTAAGACGCGAGCCTTCAGGAAAATAATCGACGAATATTCGAGTGCTCGCACAGCATAAAGCGACTGGTTGCGGTTACTTACACGGGTGATCTGAACTTCAGATAGCCTGCGTCGCCGATGCAGTTCCTGCACCAGAATTGATCGCGTTCCGGCGAATATTCGGCATGCGCGTCTAGCACAACGCTTCCACACTTCCAGCAACGTAGGATGAGCATGCGTTTCATTTTGTGAGACTTCAGGTCCTCCTGATGTTCCTGCCAAACGGAGTCGTCATATTCACAGACAGAATTGCAGATCTCGCAGAAGAAGAAACTGCCCACCACGGCTAGATCTCGTTTCTCAGATGCTTCTCTTTCACTTGAGGTGGGCATGATATTCCGTTCCGGGTGCGAGTTCCAACGGAACGCTGGGAGATATCAAATATGCTTTGTCTTGAGTTGTCAAAGTGGTCGGTCCCCATACCACAATCTCTGCAGACGTAATTGATGATCGGACGTTTCCATATGTGCATCGAGAGATATTGCAGCTGTGTCTCCCCTAGAAGTGCAATCGCGTGATGACACTTCTGTTCAGGGAGTCGGTTCGGGAAGATGAATTCCACTAAGATGACGTATCCATGAGATCATTGACTCGTGGAGTTTCGAAACGTCAGCTGCAGCACCTGAAGTTCCTCGAAAAAGAAGGTGCGCCGCTTGGCTACGATGAAAGAGAATTCCGGATGGTAGCGAATCAGGGATGCGGGGTCGTTTAGGCTCGACAGCAATAGAAAAGCTGTTCCGTCTTTCTTGAGATGACGCGGCAAGAACCGAAGAAACTTCTCAGTTAAGACTCTGCCCTTGCGACCGCCGTCGATCGTTGTATCCTCAATCGCCGTGCTTGGCAGATATGGAGGATTGAATATGATGACATCAAACTGCCCATTGATTTTGGAAAAGAGGTCAGAAACTACAGTCCTTATCGTCACCCGAAGTAACTGCGCGACCTTTTCAACCCGGCGTACTGCTGTGTCGTCGATATCACTGACGGTTACGATCGCCCCTTGAGTTGCAGCGTACAACCCCAAGATTCCAGAGCCAGTTCCAACGTCAAGCGTCTCCTTTCCTTCGAATGGAAAATCGGAGATCGCCTCAACCATCAGGAAACTATCCTCACTCGGCTGATAGGTATGGCTCGGAGGTTCGCCTATCGCGCATAGGATACGCCTTAGAACTTCCGTGTCGATCGGTTTCGCGGGTTCGCGCAAGAACTCTACGCTTCAGGTGTCGCTTACGGCGTAGCCATGAACTGGATGAATTCCTCTCGGGTTCGAGGCTTTAGTGTGTAGTTGTTCTTCCGCTCGTATCCAATCGTGGATGATGGCTTGCCGCCGTAATCGTGGCCTGGATAGACTTCTATGCTGTCCTGCAGCGGTAGGAGCTTGTTGAATAGGCTATCATACATTTGACTAGGATCGCCACCGGCCAGATCGGTTCGACCGCATTCCCCTATGAATAGGGTGTCACCTGTCAGTAATTTCCCATTCACGAGTAAGCAGATGTGATCTGGACAGTGGCCCGGCGTGTGTATCACCTTAGCCCTAACTGAACCAATCTCAATGACATCGCCATCCCTGACGGCTATGTCCTTTCGCAACGGCGCCTGCTCATGCATGACAATTTTAGCGCCGGTGCGCTTCGCAACTTGCTCGTTTCCTTGGACGTGATCGCTGTGAGAGTGTGTATTGATAACGTAGCGGATCTTCAGTTCCATCTGCTGGCTCAATCTCAGCAACCTATCTGTTTCCCAAGCAGGATCAACTATTGCGCCTGTCTTGGTTTCTTCGTCTCCGATGATGTAGGAGAAATTTTGGAACGTGCCAACAGGGATTTGCTTGAAGATCATGCTGGTTTCTAGAGTCTTGGTGGACTTTAATCAATTTCTATTCGCCTATGGTTAGAGAGGTAGATGAGTCTTGGAGCTGTTTCAGGAGGTTCTGGGAGAAGCTAAGCCAGAATCAAGAGGATAATTCTCTCACTTTGCGAATGTTTCCCACGTCATCTCTGCGCGTGTCGATCGGTGTCTCCATTATGAATGGGAGATCTCGAACGGCGTCATGGTGGAAGAGTGCTCTGAATCCTTCCTCGCCAATGGATCCGAGCCCAATGTGCTCATGTCGATCCCGCCCAGAGCCAAGGTCTCCTTTCGAGTCATTCAGGTGAATCACTTTCAAGAGGTTGAGCTGCAGGGTCGAATCGAATCTTTCAATCGTACTGTTCACGCCCTGAGCGGTTCGCAGGTCATACCCTGCAGCGAACCCATGCGCCGTATCAAAGCAGACTCCGACTCTATCCTTCCTCTCAATCCTATCTAAGATCCTCCTCATCTCCTCGAAAGATGAGCCCATGCTGTTCTTTGTTCCCGCCGTGTTCTCCAAGAGCAGCATGACGTCACTCTCATTCTTCGACAACGCTTGATTGACAGCTGTCACGATCTGCTCAAGGCCAACGTCTACTCCTTTTCCAAGATGGCTCCCTAGGTGCGTCACGACGTAGGGTATGCCCAACGTGGCGCATCGATCCAGCTCGGCCATGAGAGATTTCACCGACTTGCTGTAGATCAGCTTCTTCGGGGATGAGAGGTTTGGCAGGTAGGGCATGTGGGATACAACAGGAGTGAAGCCAAACAGTTCGACCTTGCGCTTGAATTCTTTCGCCTCTCCCTTGTCCAGCTTCTTGAACTTCCAACCTCGCGGGTTACGAGTGAACATCTGGAAGGTTTGGCAACCCAGCTCCTTCGCTCGATCTGCTGCTTGGTCCTTGGTTCCTGAGATCGAGACATGCACGCCCAACTTGAGCAATAGCGATCACGAACCGAGATGTCAGATGAGAAGAGAAGGACGAATAGAAAAGGATGTAATTCCAAGAGGTGAACTTACGCCCACGACCTTTAGCAGTAGTAGTCAAGTGCAAGGCAAATTGCGGTTCCCAATCAACCTCGGAAAGGTTGATATGATTACGAGAGTGAACGGTGCGACGATGGCCGCCGTAGCGTAGAGGAGTCCAACAACTCCACGAAACCTGGTAGCGTGCAGACCTCACAAAGAGGGTACAAGGCTGTGGACCCTGTAGGAGGGGTTCAAAACGTCACTACGATGACGTGAAAATCCCCTCGGCGGCCCTCATCAAACCTTTTCGAAAGCTCAATACATTCCAGAAGAAAGGTCTAGTGGAGAACCTTCTTGATAGATCGAATGCAACGGCGCGTTGGTCCAGGGACGTGTGAGCTCTGCGAGAAGCATCCTGCAACTAGGAGAGTGAAGTTCACTGCACAATACGTTCATTCGACTTCCGCGGCGATCTTTGAAGAGGAATCCGTGGTGGGCGTGGATCTGGAAAGGAAGGTTTGCGAAGATTGCTTGGTCTTCCTGCAGAACGCCAAGAACGTGACAAACCTAACATTCGAACGTCTGTGACTTGCGGCGAAACCCTGACGCCCACTCGGCTTGAAAGCTGGTAATGGTTAAAGGTTTGAGCTGATGCGTCTAGAGGAAAGTGGGCCGGTAGTTCAGCCTGGTATACCAACCAACAACTGGGCCGAAGAACGTCCGGTTTGCAAGTTCTCACCAGACATCCGGAAGGTCGCGGGTCCGAATCCCGCCCGGTCCACCATTGAAAATGTAGCTTGGCAAATAATGGGTGTCGATTTAAGCGCTTAAATTGATGCCGAATTAAGCGAAGGTGGAAAAGAGGGTTACCCAGTTTTTTGCCAAGCTAAAAATGTTTTGAGCTTTGGTTCCTAGTTCTATGTCTGGTTGTCTCTCCCGTCTTAGGGGCTTGAGTCGACGATCCGTTGCAGGTTACTAGTCTTCCTTTCGAAAATGCCGTTGCTTCTCACTATGTCTTCTTGTAGGCTTTCCTTCTGTGCAGCACGCCGTAGACTCTGATTGTGCGTGGTTTCTCAAGTTCAAATAGAATTCTGAAATCCCCAACTCTCAACCTGTAGTGGTTTCTGTATCCTAGTAGTTTCTTGATATCCAATCTTGGCGTGAAACCGTAATCCCTTAGGACGTACAACGCGTCGAGTATCCGTTGTCTCTCATTCTCTCTGAGCTGGTCCAGTTGCTTAGCAGTTCTCTTCTCCAAGTAGACTTCATAGCGCTGCAGAGTCGACGCCTCTACAGCTCCTCCAGTCTCTCAAACTCCAAGCGGCCAGTCCTCTTGTCTCTGACGTGTCGTTTGATTGCGTCAACCTCATCCGGCAGCGGTTTCGACATCGGGAGCAGCCTCCCCTCTATCAAGCCTTCCAACCGCTCAACTTCTTTGCGAAGCACTCTTATCTCTTTCAAGATTTGATTCGTAGGCACGAGCGTCAAGTATTCTCCGGCGAGCACTACTGCAGCCTGACGCTTTAAACCTTCAACGAAACGCTCCGGGTTTCCCCCGAGAGACCTCTCGGCCTCGAAATGTGTCTTGGTTGAGCTAGCCTAGCCGAATACGTGGTCATTAGCGGAACGTCTAGCATCGACATCGAGTTGGTGATTTGAACCTATAGTCAAGTGTGCGCCCGGTCCACCACATACTGGACTCCTACTACTCTAACGTTTCATTCCACTCTGATGGCCTTGCAGACGTGTCCTTTTCGGTTGGACCGTTGAACCACTTCCAGGACTTCCTTGCTAGCCCTTCGTTCTCACTAAAGTAACATGAGTAAGGGCAGAACTTCATCTTCGGTCGGGATTTCCTTCGGACCTCATTCGCTCGAATTAAGTTATCATCGTATGGCTTTATGTTGCCTTGGTCTGCTATCCTTCTTGCGTTGTACAATAACCGTGCATCTTTCAGGGTCTACATCTGTCCACGTAAGGTTCCAACCTTCACCTAATCGGGGTGTGTAGTTTTGAGGAGGCTACACCTCACCTCGATGTGAAGGGAGCGACCGTTCTCCATGCGCAAACGGTAGGTCGTATGCCGTATACTTATTTACGGAGCTGCCAATCGACGGTGGTGAAGAGCTTTGCCAGAGACTACTGTCACGGAGAAATTTCAGATAACTATTCCGAAGGAGGTCAGAATGGAGATGGACCTTAGGCCCGGTGAGAAGGTCATGGTCGAAAGACGGGATGTTGACACCATCTTGGTGCGACGATATAGAAAGGTGCGCCAACCTCTGAAGCATCTCATAGGCGAGAAACGATATCACCGAAGCGTTTCCATAGAGGAACTTGAGGAAAGGATTGAGTCGAGATAGAGATTCCGAAGAGCTCCATTTTGTAGATAGTAGCGTCTTCTTCTATGCAAAGATAATGGACAAGGAATATGGTCCATCGTGCGCACAGGTCCTCCGAAAAATCCACGAAAGGAAGATCATGGCTGCGACGTCTGTGCTCGTCACCTTGGAAGTAGCCAACGCGCTGAGAAAATTCGGACTTGCCAAGGAAGTTAAGGATACCGTCGATTCGATATTCTCTCTCAGCATTGTGGTTCTGAAGATGGATAGCTCAGATATCAGGAATGCCATTGACATCTTTCACAGACAACGTATCAGCCCATACGATTGTGCCCATGTGGCTGTAATGAAACACGCTGAAATAAGCAGCATCATTTCCGCTGACAGAGACTTCGATCATGTTCCGGGTATCAAACGAAAGGACCCAAAACATGTCGTACTGCGAACTCCTTGAGTGAGACTCTCCAATATTCTGGCAAGATCAGGGCCTTTATCAGTTGCGAGGAATGCTTAGCCTCACTCGAGGCTCTCAGGCAGGAAAGGGAGGAAAGCTGAACAATGTCCACAGTCAAAACAATCAGATTGCCGAAAAATCTGGCAAAGGCGATCACCCGCTGGGCAAGACTGGAGAAGGTCGATGAACCGACCGCGATCAGGCAATTGCTTGCAATTCCCTAGTCATTGAGATTTCTTCTGCAACTGAAAGCGAGCCCTCTTTCTCGGAAAGCGCGCCCTTTTTCAACTTTCAATTCCCTAGACGGTTAGGGTCCGGTGAGTAGTGAGAGCCGTTCTGCCATCTTCAAAACGTCAGTCTTGTGAAGGGGGTTCAGTTGGGTTTTGTGGCCTTCCAGGTGACGCTTTTCACCTGAATCCCTTTCGACGTCATTTCCAGGTTTATTGGATGCGACTCATCCAAACCCTTGATGTCGCGGAATCCTGCCTTCTGAAGAAGGTCCTTGTATTCGTCGAAAGTGACTGCTCCTCCAATGCAAGCGGCCCATTCTTCAGGATTGACGACCTTTCGGCTTGGTTGAGTTGCCACCATGTCCGATACGGAGATCCTGCCGCCTGGCCTTAGGACGCGGTAGATCTCTTTGAACGCCAGCTGCTTGTCCGGAACCAAGTTCAGGACGCAGTTACTGATGACCAGATCAACGGAGTTGCTTTCGATGGGCATGTGCTCAATTTCGGCAAGTCGAAACTCAACGTTCCTGTAATCATGCTTCTTCGCAGTTTCACGTGCCCTGAAGATCATCCCGGGCGTAGCGTCCAGCCCAATCACCTTTCCCTTTTCACCAACGAGTTTCGACGCCCGGAAAACGTCAACGCCTCCACCACTTCCCAGATCCAACACGACGTATCCTTCCCGAATCTGTACGTTCGCCAGGGGACTGCCACAACTGGCAACGATACTCAGAGCCTCGCTAGGGAGGCTCATGCCCTTGGGCAAGGTCGAGTCACAGCACGGGCCGTCGGATTCGGTGCCGTAACATGGCTGACTCAGTACGGCCAGTTTACTGTACCTTTCCTTTACGGCATTCTTGATTTGTTCTTCGGTTAGACTCATGTTCGCTCACGTGCGATTAGGATAACATATTTAAGAATATTAATACGTATTTCTATTGTTGGTGAAGATGAGCACAGCGGTCGCCCAAGCCCGGGTAAGACGTCTCGTAAACCTGGGGCTACTCGGTACTTCCTGCACTCCGACCGAACGAATTACTCAACTGCGATCCAGGATTGAGGAAATTGATG
>Ga0315280_10007718_pt1 | contig 14334 bp, 19 predicted proteins | sample YL17G06_40_MG_FD_203697 | JGI IMG/M metagenome (GOLD analysis project Ga0315280, IMG submission 203697) | Sediment microbial communities from Yellowstone Lake, YNP, Wyoming, USA - YL17G06_40 | ecosystem: Environmental > Aquatic > Freshwater > Lake > Sediment | place: USA: Wyoming | collected...
AAGGGGAGGATTCATTTTAATATCGGAGGTGCTACAGCAGTAGAGGATTCACTTAAGCTTGTCAGAAACCATTCCGGGAGAAGCCTTGTTTTTGCATTTATGGGCGGCTACCATGGGCGCACCCTTGCCGCATCAGCAATTACTTCGAGTTTCCGCTATAGGGAACGCTTCGGGCATTTTGGAGAACGGGCGTTCTTCGTTCCGTTTCCATATTGTTTCAGATGCCCTTATGATAAAAAAAGAGAATTCTGCGACTTCTATTGTCTTAAGCAATTTGAGTGGCTCTTTGAGACAGAGTATCATTCCGTAGTCAATAGAAAGACTAGCCAGTGTGAGTTTGTTGCCTTTTACATCGAGCCAATTCAAGGAACCGGGGGATATATTATTCCACCTCAGGAATATTTTGCGGGACTCAAAGATATTTTGGATAGATACAACATTCTTTTGGTGGATGATGAGATACAGATGGGATTCTTTAGAACAGGTAAATTCTGGGCAGTAGAGCATTTTAATATTACCCCGGATATTATCGTATTTGGTAAAGCTTTAACCAATGGCCTGAACCCGCTTTCTGGTATCTGGGCAAAGGAAGAGCTTATTTCGCCTGAAGTATTTTCGCCTGGCTCAACACACTCGACATTTTCCGCGAATCCTTTGGGTACGGCAGTGGGATTAGAAGTGATGAAATTAATTGAAGAGTCTGATCTGGCTACAGAGATTCCGAGGAAAGGACAGTATTTTATTTCCCGGCTTAAGAAGCTGCAGAAAAAGTATCCCCAGATAGGAGATGTGGATGGTTTGGGTTTGGCTATTAGGGTGGAGATGTGCGAAAAGGACGGCTATACCCCCAATAAAGAATTGACAGATGCCATAGTTGAATTGGGCCTTAGCGGCAACCTAACCGCAGGCAGCAAAAGGCGCGGCCTTATATTGGATGTCGGCGGTTATTATAAGAATGTCTTTACCATCGCCCCCTCCTTTTATATCACAACAAAAGAGATAGACTTAGGGTGCGAGCTTTTTGAAGAAGCGCTCTCTAAAGCAATAAAAAAATCTTCTTAATAAACCTTCCCCAATTTTAAGCCATTTATATTTAATAGATGCAAGATCTCGTTCGTAATCTATGTTAAACAAATCTATACGTGTATTGAATCTTGATGATAGCATTGTAAAACAGCAAAGCCTAATTTCCCGATATAAAGCTGAAATCATAGACTTAAAAGAACTCGGTCCTAAAGTAAGGCTCTGGATGAGTAAGAAAACAAAGAATGAAATCGAGGAGCGAATCCGCGGTTCAACCAAAGATTCCATTACATTCTTAGGTTCAGGAGATTTTCATCATATCAGCTCAATCCTCATAAACCAGTTTCACCAACCTTTCTCTGTTATTATTTTTGATTTTCATCCGGATTGGGAGACCCTGCCACCCCGCATGGCTTGTGGTTCATGGGTGAATCAGATCCTAGAGAATAAGAATATTGTAAAATCCATTCTCATCGGTGTATCGTCCGACGATATATCAAGCTGGTGGGTGCAGAGCGGAAATCTGGGTTCCCTTAAAAGTAATAGGGTCGAGATTTACCCTTATGTACATAAACCGTCTAAGGCGTTCTTTAAAAAAATTCCAGAAAACATATCCTTTGTATTCCAGAAACACCTGTTATTTAACAAAATCTATTGGAACGAGCTCAAAGGCAAAGACTTAAAAGATTTTTTTCTGTCTCTCTTAAAACGCATACCCACAAAAGAAGTCTATATTTCAATAGATAAGGATTGCCTAAAAAGAGATTGCGCTTTAACGAACTGGGAAGAAGGATATTTATCTTTGGATGAGCTTCTGTTAATATTGAAATTAATAAAGGAGAATCTAGATATAGTCGGAGCAGATATAGTGGGAGATTATTCTAAGATTTGCATTAAAAGTAAATTCAAGGGTATATGTTCATATTTCGACCATCCTAAAGCACAAACGGCGAATAAATTGCCGGAATCTGTTATAACCGCAATAAATGAAGAAACTAATCTAAAGATCCTAGAATTACTTACCTTATAATCTACTGCTTGTGTTTTTCAAAGAAAGCAATAGTCTTTTCGGCCACCTTATCTCTTTCCTGATCAGCTATAATTATGTGGTAGGAATCTTCAAAAAGAAAGATTTCTTTGTCTTTTGAAGCTACGCGGTCGTATATATAATAGGAGTTCTTGGGACTGGTGACATCGTCATCTTTTGCCTGAAGCAGTTGGATAGGAACGTTAACCTTATCTAATATTGACATAACATATTTTGCCAGTAAATAGTTTTGATACATACAGGATACAGGAATAACCGGATATCCATAGAGGTGCACTTTGCTGTAATTAAATAAACCCGAACTTTTATAGAAGTTTTCAATCAAGGACCTCAGTCTCTCATTCTTTATCCCATACGGATATTCTTCCTTGAGATAGAAGCAGTACTTTAAAGGTGTTCTGTAGACAAGCGGAAGGAGTATTCTTAATTTTGGCGTGCCCCATCCGTCAAAGAATAAAGTGGGAGAAAAACAATTAACTGCCCTTATCCTTTTTGGGAACTCATAGGCAAGTAATATTGCCAGCAGTGCCCCGGATGATAATCCGGCTACAAATATATTTTGGTAAGAGGATTCATATTTCAGGAAATCTTTTTTTAATGCAGCATAAATTTGCTGCCATTTTTTCCTTTTTAGCACAGAAATAGATTGATTATGGCCTTCCATTAAAGGCGCAGCTACAGAATAACCTTCATTATTTAAACGCAAACCAATGGAGCTCATTTCCTTGGCAGTGCCGGTGAGGCCGTGGATAAGAAAACAAAGATTTTCGTTTCCTTTTAAGAAAAAGCTGGAGTCAGAAATGACTTGTTCATTCCTACAATCTTCTTTAAGAGAAAAGATAATCATAATTCATAAACCTTTTATTATACCTACAACAGAATCTAAGTTCTCTTTTTTTAAAAATGTACTTGTAGTTAAAGAAATCTGCCTTTCTGCTAAATAACGAGCGTTCGGACTATCGTGGTTCCCTACTATATCTTTCAAGTAATCATAATCTGTAATTGCCATAGCATAAATTTGAAATACGCCCAGACCCGAATCTCTAAAAATCTCTTTGGCTTTTTTGCATTTTATCGGATCATTAAAGAGCAATGTTAAGTATGGATAGGTTGCTCTTGTTCCGGGAGATTCAGCAATGAGCTTGATTCCCGGAATATCTTTTAAATTTTCTATATAACTGGATGCCTTCTGTCTTTGTTTATCTATTTCTTTCTCTAAGCGTGTAAAAGTAGCATGTCCTATTGATTTTCTTATTTTTGAAACTTTGTGTAATGGAAAGCCAACTGTAAAATATTCTGTTAGGGCCCTTAGATGCTCGCCTCGCCAATACCAAAATATTTGGGGCAGTCGAAAGACCCACCAGAAGAGTTGCGGCCTATAAAAAATCCAATATCCCAATAACTCCAATATCTTTAAGCTTTCCGAGAAAAAATCATTATTGACAATTCGTTCTATTGTAGCATCAATTTTTACAGAATCATTCTCTTTTTTAGTTACTATCACCCCTCCTTCATAAATAGTCAAGCCCTTACCGCGGCAGAGACTGAAAAAAGAGAAATCTCCCAGTGTACCTGTTTTTTTATCTTTATATATCGCCCCCAATGACTGGGCACAATCTTCAATGATAAATATTTTGTTCTTTTTAGCTATTTGTTTTATCTCTTCAAAATCTATGGGAATGCCCCCTAAGTGCACACCCACAATAGCTAATATGTCATCATTCTGCAAACACAATGCTTGTAGTTGGCGCAAATCAAAATTAAAATTATCCTTATTTATATCGCATACAGCAACGCGAAGCCCCGCCCTATATATTGCCAAGGGCACAAGAGGGCATATAAATGAAGGTATGATTACGGTTTTCCTGGAAGATGAGCCTTTTAAACTCTCTAAGATGAGATAGAAAGCAGCAGTTCCCGAATATATAACTTTAGCGTAAGGCACATTCAGATAATTCTTAAAATCCTCTTCTAAAGAACCTTGGCGGTTTTTCTTTAAGAAAATAGATAGGAGATCTTTAACGTCAAGGGGGAAGCCTGCTGTTGGGGGGATTTCTCTTAATATACTCAGTTTATATACTCGCTTTTGATATGGAACAAGAATAAACTTACTCTTATTTTGTTTAATGTTTTATCTATTTTATGATAAAATAGTCTGAAATTCAAGCTACTTTAATCCTAAGTTGATGAAGAAAATTACCTCTAAAATTGTAGATTCAATTACCAAGATTAAAAAGGATGACTGGGATTTAATCTTTGGGGATATTCCCGAAGGATACCAGTTTTATAAAACCCTGGAGGAATCAGGCCTCAAAGAATTTACTTTCTATTATATGGTACTGTATCAGGATAATGAAGTTCTTTCAATCGCGCCTTTATTTATTACAGATTTTAATCTGGATATTGCTGCTGAAGGATGTATCGAAAAAGTAATACAGGGTATCCGTAAATACATTTTCCCTAGGTTTTTGATTTTTAAGAGTTTATTTTTTGGCTCGCCTTTTGGAGAAAACGGGATTTTAGGGATCAGAGAGAGTATAAGCCGCAAGGTGGCCCTTATTGAAATAATAAAGATAGTGCATGAATTCTGCAGAGAGAAAAATATTACCCTCATTATTTTTAAAGACTTCTTAAAAGATGATACTTTGTTATTAGATTCACTTCTAGCCCGAGGTTTTTTAAAAGTCAAAAGTTTTCCTTCTGTTATTACAGAATTAAATTTCCATACTTTTGATGAATATTTACACAGTTTAAGCCACTCGACCAGAAAGAGCCTGCGTAAAAAAATAAAAAAGGCTTATTCGTCAGCTGATATTAAAGTAAGAATAGCAGAGAATATCGACGATATTGCGAGCGAAGTATTTAGACTTTATGAAAATACTTATAACAGCGGTGTAACAAAATTTGAACGGCTAACCGAAGATTTTTTTATCAGAGTAGGAAAAAATCTTACGCCCCATTGTAAATTCTTTCTTTATTATGTAAATGGTAAACTTAGCGCTTTTAATTTTTGCTTGGTTTACAAAGATTTATTTATTGATAAATTTATTGGGTTCGATTATGATATATCCAAAAAGTATAACTTATATTTTGTGAGCTGGTGTTTTAATGTAGAGTGGTGTTTAAAAAACTCAATACGCTTTTATCAAACCGGACAAACTGATTACTATGCTAAACTTAAGTTAGGAGGCAGGCTTATTCCCCTCTATGCTTATTTAAGGCATAAAAACTTATTAGTGAATTTAATGCTTAAATTACTCGCCATATTCTTAAAACCAGAAAATTTTGATGAGGATATAAGAAATAACGCATATGTTTAAAAAAAGGCTTACTTTTAAGATATTATTATTCCTTATTTTTACTGATGTTCTGGAGACCTTGACACAGTTCTGTTTTAAGAAAGGCGCTCTTTCACAGAGCGGAATTGACATAAGAATATTCTCCGATATTTTTAACTTCCTGCTGGGGGTCTTTTCATCCTGGTTCTTATGGCTGGGGCTTTTATCGGTGGTATTGACATTCGTTATTTGGTCAACTGTTCTTTCAAAAATAGACTTAAGCGTAGCAGTCCCCATAGCAAGTTTCAGTTACATACTCATTCCTTTAGTTTCGATTATTTTTCTTCAGGAAAAAATAAGTGTCTTGAGGTGGTTAGGGGTATTCTTTATATTAATAGGAGTGATATTTGTGTCACTCAGCAGCAAAGAAAGGCAACATAGCTTAGAATGAAGGAAGGCCTAATTTTTATTTTTTTTCTAATAGCCCTTACCAGTGTCTGCGATACCATAAACCAGCTCTTTTTAAAATCCGCAATAAACTCACTCTCGTTACCCAGCCCCATTACTATTATAAAGATAATAAAGTTCATTATTGAATTGATAAGGATACCGCGAGCGTGGATTAGTTTTTTATTCAGCGTCTTATCTTTATGTATCTGGCTATTTGTATTATCCAAAGTAGATTTGAATTTTGCCTTTTCTATAGATAGTATGCATTACATCTTTATTGCCTTTGCCTCAAAGCAGATATTAAAAGAAAAGGTGAATTTTAAGCGCTGGCTTGGCACGATTTCTATAATAATAGGAATAATCTTGGTGAGCTTAAGCTGATATCAAGCTTTTTGTAGTAAGTTTGTGGTCAGAATTGATATGAGATACCGGCAAAAATGAATTGTGTATTTATCCCTGAATTCGGATGTTTTATGCCGGAGTTGGAGAGATGGCGAAAGCGGCCTTCTAAGGTAAAAGCAATGTTTTTGCGGAAAAAATAATGCATACCCATTCCTGCCTGTTCGATAAAGTTAAATTGGGTGGACTGTTCCCGCGTATGCTGTGTCATATAAACCATGCCTGGGCCTGCCAGGATAAACGGTTGGAATTTTGAGGTCTGCGGCAGGATACCTATCTTAAACAAAAAGGACGTTCCTATTTCCACATTAGTATCAGGTTCAGCGACAAAAGAAATAAAGGGTTCTATCTGGAACTGAAGTAATTGACGGGGATTAAAATTTATTTTTTGAGTTAAAGGCTTAAGGTCTAAGTCAAAATCAACCATAAGAGGAGTAAGATGGTAGTCTTTTTTTTCGCGTAACTTCCCCCATCCGAAACCTGTAAAGAATTCTATTCCTTCAAGGCATTTCGGCTTTTCTTTCTGTGCCAAACCTATATCTGATAAGAGAAGGCTGGCGACTAACAATATAGCAAAAAAAGCAATCCTTTTCATACAACCCAATTATATAGAAAAGCGGTTATAATTCAAGAGAAATTTTGCTTGACACATCAAGAACGAAGACTTGCTAAATCAGGTAATTAAGTATATAATTTATTGTTATGGATACTAAAATCATTTCTTTTGCAATTTTTCTTACTGCATATTTACTTTTTATATTTCTACCAAAGAAAAGAACCCAGGTAGCGGTTTTTTCTTCTCTTTTACTCATTTTAACCAGAGTAGTTTCTTTTAAAGATGCGTTTTCAGCCATCAATTGGAATGTGATGGGTATATTTGTGGGCACATTGATTGTGGCAGATATCTTTATGGAGAGCCGAGTTCCTGCATACGTTGCTGAAATAATTGTGGATAGGGTCAAGAATACTGCCTGGGCGATATTATCTATCTGTGTATTAACAGGATTTATTTCCGCATTTGTAGAGAATGTGGCTACGGTTTTAATTGTAGCGCCTATCGCCTTATCTTTAGCCAAAAAATTAAAGATTAACCCCGTGAATATGATGATTGCCATTGCTGTATCTAGTAACCTGCAAGGTACAGCTACTTTAATTGGAGACCCTCCGAGTATGCTTTTGGGTGGTTTTGCCAAGATGAATTTTACAGACTTCTTCTTCTATAAGGGAAGGCCGAGTATATTCTTTGCGGTGGAATTAGGAGCGCTGGCTTCATTCTTTGTTTTATATTTTATATTCAGGAAGCATAAAGAAAAAATTAAACTTGTGGCTATTGAAAAAGTAAAGTCATGGATACCCACGATTATCTTGGTGCTTTTAATTCTCGCCCTGGCAGTATCTTCATTTTTTGATACGGGCTTTTCGTATATGGCAGGAGCAATATGCATAATCTTTGGAATAATTTCCGTGCTCTGGGAGAAATTTGTAAATAAGGGCTCTATTTTAGAGGGCATAAAGTCCCTGGATTGGGAAACTACATTCTTTCTGGCGGGAATATTTATTCTTGTAGGCAGTATCGTCCTGACCGGATGGATTGAGGTAATTTCAGGTTTTCTCGCTGGCTTAGTAGGTAAGAATATATTCTTGGGTTACACATTAATTGTTTTTATCTCGGCTTTTCTTTCCGCCTTCATTGATAATGTCCCATTCTTGGTAGCTATGTTACCGGTGGCGATTTCTCTATCAGATAAACTGCATATAAATCCTTCTTTGTTTCTCTTTGGTTTACTTATCGGAACCAGTTTAGGAGGCAATATTACTCCTATTGGTGCATCTGCAAATATCGTTGCCTGCGGTTTACTTAAAAAGGAAGGATATGAAGTTAAATTTAAAGATTTTGTAAAGATAGGCCTGCCATTTACATTAGTAGCAGTAACTGTAGCTTACCTGTTTGTATGGTTTATTTGGAGTAGATAATGGCAAAAGATCCGATTTGCGGAATGGAAGTAGATAAGAATAAGGCCATCAAAGTAACTAAAGACCGCTTTGACTATTTCTTCTGTAGTACTCACTGTAGAGATAAATTTATAGAGCAAGAGGATATAAAAGACGCCGCAGTTTGCTACCCTTCTGCAAAGAGGTCACTTTTTAAGAATAAATTATTTATCGTCAGCAGTATCGCTTTTGTACTTATATTAATCTCGTGGTTTGTGCCTTTTCTTGCACCTTTTCGTAAATCATTTTTAATGTACTTAAGGACAATCTGGTGGGCAGTGGCAGCGGGTTTATTCTTAGGAGGGATAATTGATTATTGTGTACCGCAAGAATACATCTCAAAAATACTCTCCCGTAAGAAACCAACCACAATATTCAACGCTGTCTTTTTAGGATTCTTGATGAGTGCCTGCAGCCACGGCATATTGGCCTTATCTATACAATTACATAAAAAAGGCGCTTCGAATCCGGCAGTAGTCAGTTTCCTGCTCGCCAGCCCCTGGGCTAATTTTACAATTACGGTAATGCTGATTAGTTTATTCGGTTTAAAGGGTTTGTTTATTATTCTGGCTGCCTTAATAGTTGCCATTAATACAGGTTTTATCTTTATGTTCTTAGAGAAAAAAGGCTGGATTGAGAAAAATAAGAATATTGTAGAGGTCAGAGAAGAGTTCTCTATCTTAAGAGATTTTAGGATGCGTGCCAAAAATTACAAATTTGGGCCAAAATCTATAATTACTGATTCCAAGGGTATTATAAAAGGGTCTTTGGCGCTCTCTGATATGGTCCTCTGGTGGATTATCCTGGGGATACTTATTGCCAGTTTTGCCGGTGCGTATATTCCGGTGCATTTCTTCCATAAATTTATGGGCCCTACATTATTAGGTTTGATTGTTACGTTGGGGCTGGCGACAATAATAGAGGTTTGTTCTGAAGGGTCTTCTCCTTTGGCTTTCGAAATCTATCGCCAGACAGGTGCGTTAGGCAACAGTTTTGTCTTTTTAATGGCCGGAGTGGCAACGGATTATACAGAAATAGGGTTATTATGGACGAATGTGGGCAGGCGTACCGCGATGTGGCTCCCGGTTATTACTGTACCGCAGGTCGTAGCCTTAGGTTACATAATGAACATCCTTTTAAGATAAAAATAAAAAGATAATTTTTTTCTTGACAAATGATACTATTATGGTATCATTCTTATTAGGAGTTAAAGATGAAATTAATTACTAGAGATACTGATTATGCGGTGCGGGCGCTTTGTTTTATTGCTAAAAGTAAAGAAAAAATAGTTCCTGTTTCAACGTTGGCCAATAAATTAAGAATTCCGCGGCCTTTTTTAAGACAGATACTTCAGGTATTAAATAAAGAAGGCATACTTAAATCTTATAAAGGCCTGGGCGGCGGATTTCAATTGGCTATTTCACCCAGGCAAATATTCTTGGTAGAGCTAATAAAAATCTTTCAGGGCCCGGTGAAACTGAACGAATGCATTTTTAAAAAGAAGATTTGTCCGAATAAAAATATATGTTCGTTAAGAGCAAGGATAAACGCTATTGAAAAAGAGGTCATCTTAGAATTAGGCTCGATTACGGTAGCATCTTTATTAAACGCAAGGAGTAACCTATGGCAAAAAGAAAAATCATAAAAATTGATGAAGAAAAATGTAATGGCTGCGGCTTATGTATTCCTAATTGCCCTGAAGGAGCCATACAGATTATAGACGGTAAGGTGCGGCTTATCAGTGATTTGTTCTGCGACGGCCTGGGTGCCTGTATCGGCCATTGTCCGCAAGGAGCAATTACTATTGAGGAGCGGGAAGCTGAAGAGTATGACGAGAGGGAAGTTATGGAAAATATCGTAAAACAGGGTAAGAATGTTATAAAGGCGCATTTAGGACATCTTAAAGAACATAATCAGCATGGATGTCTGGAACAGGACAATATAAAGTCCATAACTTATGCGCATATGGAAGTACCTTGCTGCTCTGGTTTAATAGGTATTATAAGTGAGGCGATTTCCCAATCAGGTAAAGATATTCCCTTTCATGGTGTAGGAAAGTATAATCCTAAAGGATAGCCCTTCCTATACCTTATTAAGGAAGGGGCTAAAGTACTTTCCTAACCACTGAAAATCGCACATTAAGGTTATCGCCGAAGGCGATTTTCTTGAGAGGTTATCATAAGTATCAAGGGAGAAAAGATAAAATGCTGAATAAATGCCCTGGTCAAGATAAGAGGAATATCAAGATTGAAATAATCACGTGTCCTGATTGCGGATATAAAATAGAGATTTTTTCTGATGAAGTAAAAATCAGTTGTCCTAAATGTAAAAGTTTGGTATGCCGGGAGAGGTTATCGTCTTGCGTAGATTGGTGTAAATATGCCCGGGAATGTGTGGGCGGAGAAAAATGGGAACAGTTAAAAGGAGGTTAACTATGGCAAAACTTAAGAAAGAAGAGAAATTGGTTTGTGTTCCTTGCGGCAGAGAGGTAACGATTAGCAATATGGGTATCTCAGATACAACCATATTGTGTTGCGGAAGACCCATGAAACATAAAGCAAAAGTGAAGAAGCAAAAATAAAAGAAGTTAAGAGGTTTTAAAATAAATAGATTTTTGGTATAATATTCCCAAAAGGAGGTGACATATGGGTATGTTTAGATTATTGGGGTTATTCGCTATTATCCCCACAACAGTGTTATTGACAATTAGCTTTTTTGTATTGTTTACCTTGCGCAAAACAGAAGCAGGAGGCCTTAAGGTTTTTGGTTATGTTATTTCAACACTTCTATGGTGTGGCGCATTGCTGGTTTTCTCACTAGGGATTTACACGATATCTACAGGCCGATGCATTATGCAAGAAATGATGCAATGCAAAATGCAGGGGATGATGGGTGAACATATGCCTAAAATGATGCCGATGCAGAAATAATGTATGACGCAGGGTTATGCGATAGAAGAGCGGATACTTTCCCTAAATGCACTCAAAGTATTAGAAGAAGATATATCTCCTGGCGCATAAACTGAAATGCAAAGGCATTACTATTTACCGCTACGGTACAAAAGAAAGAACAGGTGTTTTCTTTTTTAGAACAAGCAGGTCGAATAGGTAAATTGGTTACTGCTGCATCAGAGTATTCTGGAGGCTGTGCTAGTGAGGTCTGCGCATAATGGATAGTCAGATTAGATGAACGGGCGCATAGAAAAGATAACTATTGTTTTGTTAATCCTCATTTTTATATCCATAAATTTTATTCAACTAAACCCCGTTAGAAAAATTCTTTCTAACGGGGTAAATGCAGAAAACTATAAATCAGAGGAGGTGAATATGAGATTAACAAGTGCGGAATTTAATAACAACGAATTCATTCCCAAAAAATTCACTTGTGAAGGAGAGGATATTAACCCCGCCCTTATTATTGAAGACACTCCATCTAACGCGAAAAGTTTAGCTTTAATAGTTGACGATCCCGATGCGCCGATGGGCACATGGGTTCATTGGGTTGTTTATAATATACCCATTATTTCTCGTATAGATGAAGACAGCGTTCCCGGAGAGCAAGGCATTAATGATTTTAGACGTCAAGATTACGGCGGTCCTTGCCCTCCATCAGGCACTCACCGTTACTTTTTTAAAATCTATTGCCTCGATGCAGAATTAAATTTAAAAGCAGACCTTAGCAAGCAAGAATTAGAGAAAGCAATGCAAGGCCATGTACTCCAGAAGGCAGAATTAGTAGGACTGTATAAGCGGGCAGCGGGGCATTAAACTGATTATCCGCCTTCGCGCAGAAAACCACGGGTGTAAACCCGTGGTTGAATGCGAGCAGTCAGCGCTACGGCGGATGTCGCCATTGAGTGTTGAAGGCGGGTAAAAATAGGTACCACGGCTGTCAAGCCGTGGGGCTCCATAAAAGGAGAGTTGAGATGGATAAATACAGGTGTATAGTTTGTGGTTATATTTATGACCCTGTTATAGGCGATCCTGATAATGGTTATCCTGCAGGTACAAGGTTTGAAGATTTGCCGGATAGCTGGACGTGTCCGGAGTGCGGAGTGGGAAAAGACCAGTTTGAAAAGATAAATTAGGGGGTGGGAATTGAGAAAGGTGGCGGTGTTAATTGAAGACCTTTATCAGGTTTTAGAAGTCTGGTATCCTTATTTGCGGTTGCGCGAAGAAGGAATCCAGACTGTGCTGGTGGGAACAGGAAAAAAGACATATAAGAGCAAAGACGGCTATCCCGCAGAAGAAGAGCTCTCTATAAAAAAAGCAAAAGCAGATGATTTCGATGCGGTAGTCATCCCGGGCGGTTATGCACCGGATATCTTAAGAAGATACGCCGAAGTAAACAATTTTGTAATAGATATGTATAAAAAGAAAAAGCTAGTGGCGGCAATCTGTCATGGGGGTTGGGTACTTGTTTCTGCAGGGATTTTGAGGGGTAAGAAGGTAACTGGTTTTTATGCTATCAAAGATGATTTAATAAATGCGGGAGCAAAATTTATAGATAAAGAAGTGGTGGTGGATGGCAATCTGATTACCTCCCGCAATCCTTACGATTTACCGGCCTTCTGTACCCAGATAATAAAAAAACTCAAGAGATAATCATGGCCAATGAGTTAGAAGTGAAGATTAAGGAGATAATCCAGAGAACCTATAATGTCAAAAGTTTTCGCGTGGAAGTAGGCAGGGAAATAGATTTTCAAGCAGGTCAATTCCTGCAAGTGGCTTTGAAGACAGAGCCGGAGTTGCAAAGGTATCTTTCCATATCTAGCGCACCTTCCGAAAATGGCTATATAGAATTTACTAAAAAGCTTACGGAGAGTAATTTTTCTAAAATACTAAATAATTTAGAAGTCGGTGAATACGTAAAAATAAAATATCCTTTTGGTAATTTTACTTTGGACGAAGGGACTGAAAAAATCGCTTTTATTTCTGGCGGCATAGGCATTACCCCCATAAGGAGTATCTGTAAATTTGTGGTAGATAAAAACATCGGTACCGATATGGTGCTTATCTATGCAAACCGCACTATTAACGATATCGCATTTAGAGAGGATTTTGACCAGATGCAAAAGCAATACCCTAAAGTAAAAGTTGTGCATGTGCTCTCTGAGCCGTCTGGCGAATTAATATCCCGGGCTGGTAGGGTGAATAGCCAGGTCATTAAAGAGGATATTCCCGATTATTTAGAAAGAAGATTTTATCTCTGTGGCCCGCCTTCAATGGTTGAGGCGATGAAAAAGATACTGGAGTTAGAATTAGTTTTACCCAAAGAGAATATTATTACAGAGAATTTTATTGGTTACTAAACGGAGACAGACTATGGCTAATATAAAAATATTGCCTGATATTTACCCCGTTACAAATTTTGTGAAGAAGATAGCTATTTTTAACTGTATTACTGTATTAGTATTTATAAGCTAGGAGGTGTTTATGGAAATTTGTAACGGGGTTTATTCCGTCGGTGTTGTGGATTGGAATGTGCGTAATTTCCACGGTTATACCTATACGACAAAAAGAGGCACTACCTATAATGCCTATCTTATTTTGGACGATAAGGTTACCTTAGTGGACACAGTCTACGGTCCTTTTGCTGACGAGCTGATTGAAAATATCAAAAAAATTATACCTCCAGAAAAAATAGACTATATAGTTGCTAACCATGTGGAGACAGACCATTCCGGAGCGCTTCCTGCAATTATGAAGCTTTGCCCTAAAGCTAAAATCCTGGGTACGGCAAAATGCAAGGAAGGGCTATTCCGGCATTATTATGGTAATTGGGATTTTCAGATAGTAAAGACCGGCGAGAAATTAAAATTGGGCAGGAGAACCTTGACTTTTGTTGAGGCACCCATGGTCCATTGGCCGGATAGTATGTTTACCTATTGCCCTGAAGACCAATTACTTTTACCCAATGATGCCTTTGGGCAGCATTATGCTACATCAGAGCGCTTTGATGATGAGGCAAATGAGTGCGAACTTATGGATGAAGCAGCAAAATACTATGGAAATATCCTCTGGCCATTGGGTTCAGTTATTTTAAAAAAGATTGAAGAAATCCAGAAGATGAATATTCCTATAAAGATGATTGCGCCTAGCCACGGAATTGTTTGGAGGAGAGACCCCATGAAGATAGTGAATG
>Ga0315280_10007719_pt1 | contig 14333 bp, 20 predicted proteins | sample YL17G06_40_MG_FD_203697 | JGI IMG/M metagenome (GOLD analysis project Ga0315280, IMG submission 203697) | Sediment microbial communities from Yellowstone Lake, YNP, Wyoming, USA - YL17G06_40 | ecosystem: Environmental > Aquatic > Freshwater > Lake > Sediment | place: USA: Wyoming | collected...
AACAGACGCCTTCACAGGGTCCAATTTTGGATTAGCAGCTGTGATAACTTTGCTCCATAACCTTTCAACATCCCGCTTAATCAACCGTTGAATAGGCATGATCAGCCTATCTGCAATGTCGATCGCAGCATTCGCGCTTGCTTCCGTGAAGCCGGGAGTGGTAAACAACTTAGGCAAAGGCGTTTGACCGCCAAGGCAGAATTGATTCCACAAGTAGTTGATGCTGTCTCCAAAACGTGCCCTAGGCTCTAATGGTGGAGTCTTAATGTCCAATCCGCCTTTGCCTGCAGCCACTAATCTACCGCCATATTTAGGCGTCTTCTGCAATTCAGCCTCTATTTTTTCAGCAAGCTTCTTATCCTCAGTAACATAAGCCTCAAGCGGACCCGCAAACTTCTCAAAAATCTCGATAAGGTCTAAGTCGAGTTTAGCCTTGATCTCCAAGAAACTTGGACGAGTGCGCGTATCATATTGGCCAGTGTTTTTGTTATACTCCTGCCAGCTATATTCTTCCATGAGAACCCGCATGACACCGGAACCCCAGCCACTATCATCAATTGGGTTCCAGCGAAAATGATGCAGATTCTCAGCAGGAATTATCTTACCGCCATAGGCTGTAGTTTGTTTAAAGCCAAGCTGAATCTTCTTTGCCTTCGTAAAGTCTGTTTCCTCAAAACCTAGAAACTCGTTTGTTATCACACGTTCAAACGACACTATCGGAACACGCAAGACTCTTTCAAGTTTACCTGGCGTGAAAAGCTGCCAAATCCCGTTTCCAGTAGCCACAATCTCTCTAGCTGTCACCTGAAGCAAATCATCAATATTGTTGCGCTCGTTAAACTCATCAACAATCCTCTTCGCTTCCGCAGCTCCTTCATACTCTTCTTCACTCGCGCAGGTAGTGTAGAAACCCATGCCCACCGCTTGCATAGCCAAAACATCAACAAAATCACGCAAAGCCGTGTCCTTGTTGTAAGCTTCAATTTGCTTCGCAAAACTAATCTTCGGAGCTTCTCCAACGCCCCTTTTTGCTTCTTTAAGAGCTACAGCATACGGCTCCTTCACACGAAAAAGATTCGCAATTTTTGTGAGAAAACTCACTTTGCCTCTAGACCCTCCAAGAACCTTTTGCCTTTCTCAGTTATGCGGTAAGGATCACGCTTATTCTGCCCGCTTTTCTCTATGCAGCCTTTTTGTATGAGGTAACGGAACATGCCCTCAAAACTCGCGTGAGTACCAATCTTGCCAGTAACTTTTTTGTCAAGTCTAGTTCGAGATAAAGGCTCCCTGCTAAGCTCACGCAAAACAGTTTTTGCAAGCGTCAACCTTTCATCGAGACTTTTCACGTTAACTTGCTCCACATTTTTTCAAGACAAACTAAAAAAGGGGAAAAAGGGTCCAATGGAGAGATTATGTTTAGCTTGTGGCCACTTTACGGATTGCTGCAGTAAAGGCCGCTGCCAAGTCGAAACGCATTGTCAACACGGCGCCCTCTAAACTTTGTATTGGGTCATCGTAATCTTCGATTTGAATGTCTTGACGGAGACCAGCCACCACACCTTTCGCTTTGGTATAAACAAGCGGATTAGCACCGCAGACGCTCGTGCTGTAGACTGGTATTGTCCCAAAGAAATTTCCGATGACGCCTTCTTCAGCTAGGCGGCCAACTCTTCCCAACATCTCGATCGAAATAAACTTGTCCATAGCCATCAGGATAGCCTCTTGATCAGGGTTCACCAAGATAGCATCAGGGTTAAAACCAGCTTTTCTTACCGTACTTATTGCTTTAACGATTGTTTTATAGAGGTCTGTATCGAATGTTTCTGTCCCGCCGATCGACGCAAGCAACTTCGCAGCAACATCAGAAGCCACGTGTTTATACATGGCTGCACCGGCAACAGTTGTCGCTTCCTGAATGCTGTTCCACTTGTTATCTGCAATCCACGTCTTTTTGATTCCAAGAACAATTTTATGCAAGCCTTTATCTTCGCTGCAGTCTAGGGCTACGGAACCGAATTTACCGCCACCATAACGACCTTTAGCCCCTGCAGTTCCTTCGACAATTATGAAGTCATCCTCAGTTATTGTCGCAATCTGGTCCTTTGGCTCTTCCATTTCCACTACTTTAACCCAGTCCTTCCAAGCCTTATTTGCCTCTGCCCCATGCAACACATCAGCAAGAACTTTTTGCTGTATCAAAGCAGCGCCTACGTTGACCGTTTCACGCATCGGCACCATCCACAAGTCTTCAGGGCGAGTTATCTTACTGAATGGCATACGCCCCAGATACATTGGATTAGGCGAGTGATTAACGCCTGCTATTCGATTCACGCAAGTCCCGAAATCCCAAGCATCAAAGAATTTTTCTCCAGCTTTTTCGTGAAGTTTCTGAAGTTCAGACTGCGTCTCAGGATTAAAGAGCAGCGATTTATCAATAATTCCATCCATGACAAACACCTTAGCCTAAGCAGCATCCACGAAGCACGGCACAATGTCGCCATCAGCGCCTGAAGCAGCCAAAAGCTTACCCAAGACAGCACCAACAGATGGTGTTGCAGCTCCAGCCTTGCCAGCAGTCGTTGAAGTGGCAATTAATGCGCCAACAGCCAAAGCAGCAGCAACCTTCACCTTACATCGTCCAAACACGCAAACATTGACCTTATCGCCTGCAGCATCAGCAGCCTTACCACTTGCCTTTATTGGCCCAACAACAACGCCTACGACAGCGGTACTGTTAGCTGACGCAGTCGTGTTAACCCTTGCCAAATCCTCTCCACTGCCAGGCGCAACCACGATTACAGGAGCCCACAAATCAATGGCGCCAGCAGCAATACAATCAATCACAACAGCCTCAGGTCCTACAGGACCCTCAAAAATTTTAGGCAGCAATTCACCAACAGCCATAACCATCACCTTTTAAGTCTTTTACTTCGCCACTGAGTAGGCGTTGCCTCCAACCTCTCCAATGTGAGCGTTACTTTTTCACAGCTCTCCGCGCAGACTTGCGAACCTCACGCTTCAACTTTTCAATCTCGCTAAACTGCCCTTGGACAATGAAGGCAAGCTCATCCACAACCTTAACAAGCTGAGTTTCAGGCTTCGACTCGTCACTGAGAGTCCCAGCAGCTTGCATTTGCGCTCGCAACCGTTTAATGTCAGCCAACAAAACCTCTATGCGCCTAGTCAATTTAGGCAGCCTCCCTTTTCTTAGTCTCAAGCAAATCCAAAATACCATTCAACTGCAGAGCTGGCGTGAATCTACGCTTATCAGTTAAAACGCCAAGAATCTCAGCTTCGGTCAAAACAACAAGATGCTCTTCGGATTGCACAGGCTTAACAGCAGCAACAACATTTTCAGTCTTTTCCGGAGGTTCAATGTTGCAAACATCGCTTTCAATAGCATTATCCTTATGTTCGCTGTTCCAGTCTTTCACTGCAGCACAAAGCTTCTTTATAGCAGCCTGCTTACCGCCTTCAGGCATAGTTTCAGCCTGTTTAACACGGGCTAAAGCGTTCACAAGATGATCGTGATCAATCTTGCCATCTGCACCTTTGAACGGTAAATGCCTCAAATCGCGGGGAACAGTTTTGCCCTGGTCATCCTTTTTTCCGCCATCCCCAATGAAAGCAAAAGAATCATCCGGCAAATCATTGATGTATTCGGTAGTCCATTTGGCTGCAGTCTTAACTACAGGCGGCGTCGACACAGGAGCCTCTGTTTTCGGAACAGAAGCCGTTGCAGGAGCAGCCACAATTGCTCCGCCCTTGGGCATCGTTTGAATCAAAGTATCCAGCTTCGCATTAACCGCTGTAAAACTTTCCGTCACATACTTGTCAAATTGTTCAAACTTCAGCTCTAGATTCTTCACCCGATCTTCAATGCTTGGCTCAGGAGCTCCAGCCACAGGTCCATGACCAGTAATTTCTTGCTCAGTCTTCTGTGAAGGAGCTTGCGGCGTATTCTTTCCTTTTTCGTTTTCGGTCATATTTTTCACTTCGGATTCTGGAGGCTTATCACCTTCCAGCCGATGGGCATAAGCCCTTAAACAATTCCAAATTTTCACATATGTCCCTGGGCTAGCTGCAACACTATCCTTGGGCACCAAACAAAAACCATTCAAAATCATGCCGTTACATTGCCCAGGGTCATCCGCAGGAACATGACGGCAAATCGCATTAACACTAACCTGGTCAATTACGCCCTCACGGATGAGCTGTTGAACTGTAGGCTCCTTAATGCCGGCTATATACTCAAGTTTACCGTCAACCTCTTCTGCATCCAAAACAGCGTTATCAGGAAAAGGCAGCCAACGATTTTCGCCAACATCCCAACTATGCTCAAAAAGTTCAATGGGTCCACTAATTAAACTTCGGGCTCCACGTCTAAGCTCTTCAGGACTAAAAACATCGCCCTTACGAGTCTGACCCGCAGTTAAAGCCGTGCCATAAATCAACATGCGACCAGGCTTAATGTAATACCGTGCAGGCATGCTCCACGGAAAAATTCGAGCCTCTGGATCCGCATTCTCGGTTAAAAACTTCAAATCAAAAAACAAACCATGCTTGCGCAAAGTCTCGCTCTTATGCTCTTCAAACCAAGCCTTCGCCTTATCAACCGTCCAATCCTTATCCTTCGCAAAAAGATAACTCTGAACCTCAGTCGTATCCTTGCCCTTCGGCTTACCAATAACCGCCTTAATGCCTTCCTCAGCGCTGATCGTGATAGTGCGAAAACTATCCTTCTCAAAATCGTCAGGACTCCGATGTCCACTTCGAATATAATCACCTGAATCGTCCCAGGGCATACCAAAGGCTCATACATGTGGGTCAGCCCGGAGAAAACAGCAAGCCACGGTTTAGGCAGCCTGGGGAGGCTGAAGCTCGCTGCTTTCCCCAGACTGCCATGAACGGTATAATAATACGCAAGATTCAACATAAAAGATTTACTATTCAGTCCCAATCTCTTTTTCTGTATCTCGCCAAACCTCAACCGCAAAACTCGTTAAGGTCATTTTTTCCATCCTTTATATTCTTCGCTGAAATCTCCTGAGACTCCTCTTGTAATAAAATTCTCAAGGTCCTCGAAGCTTATTTTTTCGATAAGACAGGGAAAACAAAGAGTTTCTTGTGCGTAAACTCGAGCTCCTCGAGCCCATCGACGCCGACGCAACAGGACCTTTACGCCATACCTTTCGCCAGTTCTGATTTTTTCGTGGCACCCGGCGCATACGCGTTCTTTGCCAGTTACGTGAACGCTGAAATCACCTAACCGGTAATTCCTCTGAAGTAAGACCACGCGCCTGAAATGATCTATCTCGAGAGGCTTGCGAATAACAATAAGCTTAGGATGGTGCATACTATCTCCCAGAAAACCGCCTTGCTGTATCTCCACTAAACCATTCTCAATCATCAACCCCAAGACTTTTCGAAACTCGCGACTTCCAGATGTCTTGTAATTTAGCAACTTTGCAAATTTAGAAAGCTGAACTGTTTTCCCTTCTTTCAATATAGTAGGTTTCACATTTCTTCATCTGCCAATGTTGGCGTTTCCACGATTTCTTTCTTGTCAACTACATTCCAAATATCGAAGGCAAACTTTGTCAGAGCCCATTTCCAACCGCGCTTCTCAAACAGTAACTCGCCTGTTTCATGCTTTAAACGCTTATTCATTCGCTGGATCCGGCGCGATACATGATAATGCTTAATCGGTTGCCCTTTCGTATCCTTATACTGAGGCAGAGCAGCAGCAACATCCTTTGGAAATATACCGTCACGACCTGATTCGTAAACCATCTGCAAAATTTCTAAATCAAGCTGGTCTTCGCACGCAAATTTCTGAATTAATGGAACATCAAAATGAAAGTACCCAGCACCCTTCAAACCATTCAGGATAATACGCTGCACCTCACGGACCTCGCTGATCTCCGTTAACACGCGCTTAAGTAAATACTGATTATACTTTAAACGACCAATTTTATCAGTCTGTGAACGCTTCTTTTTAGGCTCTTGAGCCACATTATCTCTTCGTGTTTGCGTAGATTGCTCAGCCATGGATAAACCCCCATGGTGAGAACGTCGATATTTGACCTCTATAACCTATATCTGCAGAGTTAAGAAAGACTAAGCGTGAAAAGCATGGACTTTTCCCATAGCGACGTACATACCGTAAAATGGCATTTGAACAATCTTTCACAGCCAAAACAATACTACGAGCGTACCTAAGTAACATAGTTCACGTCTCCTCTTTTCGACTGAAGATTTCCTGAGGGCTCGAATAACCGTTTCAAAACGTCACTCAGCTGCTCAAGCGTACGTTCGTTTCTTTCAGCCCAATCAGGATACGTCGCAAGCACTTCCAAGCTGTCAGGATGACTATCGTCTCCAACTTTGATGACTATTCCATTGCTTTTCTGAAACAAGTCTATCGTGAGCTTCGGTAATCGCTGGCCCACTGGAAAAACGTAATGCGCACCCTTGAACCGTAGCCCGCCTAAGATTTCCTCGAGAACCTTCATGTCCGTGATTAAACCCGTGAAACTGAAGGCGTTACAGATCAGCTGATACGCCTTGCCCAGGTTAGCCGGCTTCCGCACATACAAGTTAACCCTTCCAGTCTCAAACCACTGAAGCCTTCCTAAACGATCCTTCCACAACAACCAACGATTCCTAGCCCTACTCGCCAACCAACCAACCTCAACCGCCCTGGTGCGTAACGCATCACTAAGGGTCGCGACCCCTACCTCACTAGGCAGATAACACCAACCACGCCAAGCATGACTTGAACACTTTAAACCTCGCTCACTTCTATAGTTATGGCGCCACTGAGTCTTGTAATTGGCTAAGAGCTGCAAACAGTTTTTACCATCGACTTTGAGGATAGAACGAAGAGCTAAGGGCGTTAACAATGGATTCTTGTCGAGCTCGCGGAATACACGCTGCCGGACACTCTCACCATAACTATCATAATCATTAGCAGATTTACCAGAATTGGTAGAACCGATAAAAGGCTTGGGTCGCCTAGCCAAAAAATCACCTATTCTTTTGCTGCTGGATTCATTCGAGCCAGAAGAATAGTAAGCGGGCAAAGACGCCGCTTAACAGGCTTGCCTGACTTGTCAGGAGAGAGGACTATGATCGGGCTTTTATTGCACTCATCGATTATGGGATAATGTTTACACCTAGGCAAAAACAGCAGCTCCTACCACAATAATGTGCCGTACTTCTTCCGCCTGATCTCGTAGGCACGCTCTCGAATTTGCTTAACCTTTTCAGGCTCCAGAATTTCCTCAGCAGCTTCCTCGAACGCCTTATAATAATATATCACGTTAAGACAGACGTTAACTTCTCCACGCAAAGGTCCAATGTAGTCGCCGTCAATCAATGGCGCTGCAATCGCTTGAAAACACCGCCTTAGCTTTTGCTCGTTTCCAACAGGGCAATCCTTAGGGTCATGCTCTCCGCCACACCAAAAACATTTCTCAAACCTTTGATTACTCATTCCAAGCCTCCCTCAAAGACTTACGATAAACCCTGATCTCAGCCTTTTCGAGGCGGTCGATTAGCTGCATGGTTTTAGCCAAACAAGGCTCAGGTAACTTATTGTCATAGTTGTCGTAGCCGACGGCCACAGCCCAAGGCTTAATCCAGTTCCCAACTACATTTGAAAATCCGTCCAAGTTGAAATCAAGAATTGGTTCTATGGCAATGAATAGTCTATGCGATTTTACAATATCCATAACTTTTGCGAGTTCAGTCATCCAAAATATTCTATCAAATTGTGATGGCGCTTTTGAAAGACTTGGAAAGTTCTGATCCGATTCAATTGTGCAGCCAAGAACACAATTTCTAGGGATTATCCGATAAAGCTGTTGGACAAGATAGCGTTTTGGGTTTTTGGTGAGCAGGAGAAAATTTGTCTCAGGAAAGGCAGAAATAATGTTAAAGATTTCTTCGATAACTTCTATGTTCCACCAGTCACCGCATAGGTCGCCCATGTCTGAGACAAAAACAAAGTCATTAGATTTGAAAGATTTACTTAGCTCCTCAGGCCAAAACATTGGTAAAAACCCATGCTTGTAGCGTTTGGTTTCTTTCAATTTACCTTCTGCAAGTTTCCGAGCCCAGCAATACGTACAGCCATGCTTGCAACCCACAACAGGATTCCAAGTCTTCGTAATAAAAGGAAACATGCGTGAACTGCTCAACCCTCAACCTCCTTCGCAAACCTCACGCCTTGTGCTAGGCAGAAGTAGTTGCGGTCCGCATGCTTCTTAGCGATTAACCCATCTTTCTCAAGATCATTTAGGGCATTGTTGACCTCTGCGGAATCCGCCGACCATTTTTCCTCTTGAATTGCGCTTACAATCTCACCCAGCTTACGCCAGGCATTTAACTTGCCCTTCTTGGCAACTGCTAGAATCTTCCCACGCATACTCTCAGTATTAATAGTAACATGCTTCTCAGCAGCAGGCACGTCGACAATAGTTGTAGAAGCCTGCAAACCAACTTGTTGGCTTTCAGTAGGTATACTCGTAGGCATAGGCGTAGGTATAAGCCCAAGGTCCTTGAAGCTCTCACGAATCTTATCCACGGCGCCAAGCTGTTTTTGAAGCTTCTCAATGGTCTCTTTGCCGGTTTCCACTTGATCGCGAAGCTTTAGAACCTCTTGTTTAAGCTCTTCAACATCAACCCCATTGTCAATAGGGGCGGCCGCCCCTACATCTTGCTTGCCCTCAAGCATTTCCCTAACTGAAACCTTAATGTCCGCTTTCTTTTCTGCTGCCTTCAGTTTCTCTTCGGTCTCATGAAGCTTCCTCTTTATCTTCTCCAGCTCCGACTTTTCCGCTTCTTCCTTCTCCAAAGCAGCCAAAATCGACTTGCTCAGCTCATCAATAGTTTTCTTGACTTCTGTAGGACGGGGTGCAACATATTCCAGCTTGGGAGTTTCTGCACCATGCTTCGTAATGCGCTTTTCCGTTACCTTGACAAAGCGGCTTTTCTTACCCATAATAACAAGCCATTCGCCTAGGCTGAGCTCCACAAGTTTTGAAGCATCAATGCTGATTCCATGCTGGCGCACATACTTTAAGCATTCTTTATCAATGTAGCCAATGTCTTGATCGCTGAACTTACCATAAAATGTGAGGTTCGCAAGCTGCCTTATAGTGAAGTTTAATTCTTGTGGACGCTGGCTGCTTGCCACAGCAATAATGTTAAGCTTCCTGCCCTGAGTAAAACAGTCTTTGAAGGCTTTGATCATGCGATTGTAAATCCAAGGCGGCGCCACGTGGCCACTGGCTGATCTGGGCGCATACTCCTGAGCCTCCTCGAGAATAAGCAACAACGGTCTTTTGTGTTGCTCCTGGTATTTCAGAATTAAACTGATGAAACGAGAAACCCAGTCGATTAGCTTCTGTTCATCGTCAACTGCTGACGTGTAGAAGATCATGCTTAGGCCATCTTCAACCACAGCCTTAGCATACAGACTTGGACTAGTCAAAGCAAACTCCATATCCTTCGCGTGCACACCGCCAACACTGAGAACATCAAACTTCTCTTTCAAAGTGAAGTATTCGTCTCGAGGCTGAAAGATAACGACAGTGCCGCCCTGCTGCAAGAACTGCTCAGCCAACAAACTATTATTCCAGCTTTTACCGCTGCCAGGACCGCCAAGCATTGCAATACGTAAGCCTTCACGACGCCAAGGCTCAACATCACTATCAACAACAAAATCAGAAGACAAACGCAACCTCACCTAGAAGCCTCCGTTAAAGTTTGGAGTTGAGAGTTCCGAGGCACAGTTAGGCCGGTCTAACTCATACCGAGTGTAATGTAAGACGCCTCTAACTCTCAAATTCTCCCTCTCCATGAATAGGCTGAGGCCAGACCCAAAAACAACCATGACAACATGCTTCGCCGCCAAGGGCAAACGCACAACCTGATTCAGCCTTACGCCGAAAAGCGTCAGGTCCTCTCGGCACCACCGGCATACTCGTAGTAAACGATCCTCACGACCATAACTGACTTCAAACTCAGCCTCATTATGACTAACTGCACCACAAAGCCAACACCTACACATTATCTACGCCCTCCGCCATCCTGCGAACCTTAAGCTGATTCAAAATAGTCTCAGTCGTCAATTCCACGTCTGGCGAAACCATTTTAATCAAGTTGTGAACGGCCTGGTAAACTTCCTCATGGACTGGCTCCGTGCGATTCTGCTGAAAGAAGGCTAGAATAGTTGCAGCAGCCAAAGCGTTTGTGCCAAGACGCAAAAGCTGATCTATGCTGCTTATGCGAAAATAACCTAGGGGCTTACTGAGGCTTTTGTTAAACTTATGGCGCCGATCAAGGAGCAGTTGTACCCTTAAAGGCCTGCCAAAAACGATGTCATAACGTATAACCTGGTTAAATTCTCGCATCGTATCGTCACAGAAGATTTCGCGGCTGAAAGGGATGAGTTCGGTAACCTTAGGCTTCTCAACTTCAGCCAAGACTCTGCTGCTCTCCTTCCACAATTTTAACCGTAAACTCCTGGTCAACTTCAAATTGGTCCAGCTGCGTTTTAGATTCAAGATGCAAAGTCAGCTTTTCGCCTTCAAGAGTCTGCAAAGTAACAAAGGGCGTCTTGTTTTTGCCTTTCAGACCCTTGGATACAACTTTAAAATCACGCTGCAATCCTAAGTCCTCCTCGGCATCTCTTGCTTCTCAAGGTCTTCCAAATTTCTCAAATATGCAGCAACAATGTCGTTTTTCCTATGTTGCGTCAAATGTTCAAAAAGAGTCTCATAACTGCGGCATTGATGGGGACAAATAGGACACTTAGGCAAAACCCTAAGCCCCCTTTGCCCTCTGCTCCTGGATAGCCCTACGCATTAAGTCACGGATCGCTTCAGCGCGGCCACCGGGAAACAAAGGCTTAACGACTGTTTCGTCAAACTCTTCAAGGAGCTTTTTTGGGATGTTGCGAACTTGGATATCTACACAGCTCTCCTTAGCCATGCCTCTAAACCTCCTTTCGACGGTAGATTATGTCGCCGTTTGCCGCCAAGATCACAACAAACTGCGTTTGATCGTTGATGTTCAGTTTTTCTCTGATTGCCAGAGGCACTAGAACGTAGAGGCTGGCCTTGACGCTAGAGCCCTGCGATATCGGCTTCACAACATCAAATATTTCCTCTTTCATGGCACATTTCACCTTTCACATTTCGAAATAGAATATACTTTCACAAGTTATTTATAACACTTTCCACATTTCAGAATGCGAAAGGAGAGAGAACCGTGACTTCAATTAAAGAGTTAGAAAATAGCGGAGTCCTTCAAATTCTACTATTCCTTCACGAAAGAGGCAAAACGAAAGTTACAGACATAGGCATCGACGCCAGCAGCGGAACCCTATACCGAGCCCTAAACACCCTTGCAAAACTAGAGTTAATTGACGAAGAGAGAATCAGACCCTACACACGATACATCCAACTGACCGGTGACGGCGAAGCCATCGGAAAGAAACTAAAAGAGATCAGCGACATCCTGGAGGCTAAAAAAGCTCGCCAACAACGCCAAGCTCATTCCTAATCTGCTCAAACTTCTTAGCCTTGACAAGAACCTGCAAATTTTCAATCTTCTTCATGGCCTCTTTTACATCCTTCGATCTCTGCAGAATGCTCAGCACCGCATCTAAACAATCATCCCAACCCTGTTGATACGAACCACCCATAACAACCCCTCTTCACACACCCTGTTTTCATGAATAGCTCCGCATTTAAACTTAAAGACCGAAGGTACTTCCTGAACAGCAGGGAGAGATAAGTTAAAATGAAATGATTCAGCAAGTCAACTTGCCTAGAAGCTGTATCCAAGCCTGAAGGTGTTCTTCTTTTATTTCAGAACTAGTATTGATTTCTAGCTTCAGATTTTCATTGTACTTGTCTAGGAAATCTTTCGTGCTTCCAATTAGTCTTAGATAGTATCTGATGGATGGAATTAAACCGTTGATAATGATTTCACATCCATGTTCTTTACGAATTTGGTACACTAAACCTGCAATATCATCTTTTTCTTCTTCAACCAGAAACGGCTCTGCCGAAGTAAGAACATAGTAACGGTTTACCTTAGTGTTTTTTATCTTCTCATCATATATTGTGTCAACCATGTCATAACTAATAGATATTCCTAACTTGATCTCGACCACCTCAAAAAAATCTCCATTCTCGTCAACAATTTCCACATCGCCAAGGCTTTTCGCTTTGACATCAGCAGTTACATGGCTCTTAAGAGGTAACAATTTCTTCGACTTGAACCTAGCAAGTTCATTTATCATTATTTGATACAGAGAGTAGATTGCTAAGACGGGCAACTTTGAAGCCCCATAGGAATGATAGTCTCCGTTGAAATGCTCTTTGAGTAGGTCTACGATTATTCCGATTGGATATCCTGTGGAGACTTTGGGAATTTTCATGAGTTGCGTTTGAATGCGACGCTTTTCCATTTCCAAATGAATGAAAAGGGCAACCAAGTACTTTTCTGGCTCGGCATGTCTCTCCTGAATAGAATGCAGAATTTGAAGGAAGGCATTTTTCACTTCTTTATTACGTATCTCACCTTGGAAATCTAATGTAAAAGGACGAGGTTGTTCCAGCGACCTAGTCAGCCATCCACTTTCTTTCATGGAATATTTCTGAAAATGTCTATGCAGAAAAGGTGTTACAATTTCAGTATCAAGGGTTCGACCCGAATATCCTCCTTCCATTTTGCTTTGATGGAGTCTTATATCTTGAGATGGAGTCTCTATTTTCTTCACAAGAGAAGTGATTAAAACTGACATAACTCCCTTTTGGCTTGGAGCGTTCTTTACAATTGTATTTATCCATTGACTCTCCTCATTTGTAAGATTCTTTAGAAAATCCTTCCCAACATTTTTTTCCAGTTCAGAGATTGCTTTAGCCAGTGCAGCGTTCAAGATTTCTTCTGGACGTCTTGATGACATCTATTAACCTCACCTAGAGAAATACATCCATCTTCATTGGAAGCTCTTTTAACCTTTTTTCAGCATACATACAATAATCAGGGTTGACATCAATCCCTATATACCTTCTACCAAGCTTTTTGGCTGCGACACAGGTTGTTCCAGAGCCTACAAATGGGTCGAGGACTATGCTATCTGGCTTGGTTGTAAGCTTGATGAACTGTTCGACTATAGCCTGTGGATATATGGCTGGGTGAATACGACCTTTAATTGTTTCTACTGCTGATATTATGACGTCTTTTTTGATTGCTGCCCCGTGTATTTCAATAATTGTATATCCTTGCTTCTCCAGTTGAATTTGTCGTCCCCCCTCTTGACCCCCAAACGCAGGAGCATGCATTCCTCGAATTTTCATTCTGAAACTTTCAATTTCTCCTCGCTTTATCCGTTCAATTGTCTCAGTTAAATCCTTCCTAGCCTTCTCTTTCTGTTCCTCGGTCAAATTTGATTTTTCAATCAAACTGAAATATCCGTGACCGATTTTGTTTTCTCGTCTTACGGTTTTGATTTTCTTGTTGTTTTCTTCCAACCAACGATCAACGTCATAATAATAGTCGTCTGATTTCACAAAATGGAAAAATGGTTCAGTACTACTGACAAGCCTCCTCTTATACTGTCTTGGCGTGGGATTTCTCTTAACCCATGTAACCGAATTGATCAATTTTACATCCTTGTTCTTTTGTGCCTCTATGGCAAATCTGAAAGGAACTAGAAGCAAGTTGCCATCATCATAAGCATCTCCTATGTTGAATACAATACTTCCTGTGGACTTGGCAATCCTAACACATTCATTGAATACCTTCATCACATTCTGAACGTACTCCTCAATGGTCTCCTCATTGCCTATTTCATCAGGAAGATTCCCATATTCTCTTTGTCTAAAGTATGGCGGACTGGTTATGATTAAATCAATCTGATTCGCTGGGATTTCTTTAAGAAGTTTTGCACTATTGCCTTGTACGATCCTATTTATGAATTTCTCTTCCCAGTTCATATTCGCTTTCCGTAGATTATTTGGAACAATTACTATTTAAGGCTAGACAGGTGCTGTTCCAAGCCAAAGACCAAAGATTTCAGATGGGCTAACGCAACTGGCTAACAGTCATATGCAATGCGCTTTCAAACACTCGTTAAAAGTTTTAAAAAGCGATAATTTAAGGTTTAGAGAAAAAGTTGATGGGTTGCTCCTATTGAATGTATATTTCATGCCGATTTTAGTTTTACTTTCGTGGATCATAAGTGTTCTACTATTTTTCTTAAAATCTCCGCAATGGTTCGGCATGTTTTGGGCTTTAATACCGATTTCGCT
>Ga0315280_10007724_pt1 | contig 14324 bp, 16 predicted proteins | sample YL17G06_40_MG_FD_203697 | JGI IMG/M metagenome (GOLD analysis project Ga0315280, IMG submission 203697) | Sediment microbial communities from Yellowstone Lake, YNP, Wyoming, USA - YL17G06_40 | ecosystem: Environmental > Aquatic > Freshwater > Lake > Sediment | place: USA: Wyoming | collected...
AGGTCATCCGCATCGCCTCGGATGTCGCCGGATTCTCGCTGGGCAAGGCCGACATCCTGCGCCGCGCTATGGGCAAGAAAAAAATGGAGGAGATGAAGCGGCTCAAGGACGAATTCATTCAGGGGGCTGTTTCGCGCGGCGTGGATGCCCGCACCGCTGCGGCTATTTACGACTATGTAGAGCGCTTCGCTTCCTACGGTTTCAACAAGAGTCATTCTGCCGGCTACGCGCTGGTCGCCTATCAGACCGCCTACCTGAAAGCTCATTATCCCGCCGAATTTATGGCCGCCTCTCTAACCTCGGAAATGGGCAATTCTGACCGCGTTATCCTGCTGATTGAAGAATGTCGCCGCCTGAAGATCCCCATCCACCCGCCTGACGTCAATGAAAGCGAAGCTCATTTCAAGGTGGAGGACGGCGGCATCCGCTTTGGTCTGGGAGCAGTCAAGAACGTGGGCTGGGGCGCTATCGAGCCAATCGTCGCGGGCAGGAAAGCCTGCGGCGGATATCGCACGCTCTACGATTTAGCGCAGCACATGGATCCCCAGAAAGTAAATCGCAAGGTGCTGGAGAGCCTGATCCAGGCGGGAGCCTGCGACTGTCTGGAAGGGCATCGCGCCCAGCAGAAGGCGGCTTTGGACGACGTGCTGCGCTTCGCCCAGGCCGTCCGAGACGACGTCAGCCAGGGGCAGGAATCCCTCTTTGGCTCCGGCGGCTTGGAAGCTCAGCCGCTGACTCACCCGCAATTGCCGCAAGTGGAGCCCTGGACGGACGTCGAAACTCAGATGCAGGAAAAGGAGGCGCTGGGCTTCTTCTTCCGGGCGCACCCGCTGGGCGCCTTCCGCCTGGAGCTGGCCAGTTTCTCCCAGTTGCCTTTCAGCGATCTGGAGCAGGTCGCCGATTCCCAACCGATCCGCCTGGTGGGTTATGTCAGCGACATTCGTAAGATCCCGGACAAGAAGAACCGTCTGATGGCCTTCGTTACGCTGACCGACTTCAGCGGCTCGGTCGAAGTGCTCTTCTTCGCCGATGCGCTGGAGAGACTCAGCGCCGTCGTGCAGAAGGATGCTTCGTTGGTCGTGCAAGGGCGTTGTTCAACGCGCGAAAACGAAGCCGTCAAGGTGATCGCCGAAGAGGCTTTCCCCCTGAATGCCGCTCGCGACCGCCTGACTACGGGCGTGCAGATCAGCCTGGATCGCGCCCAGGCTGGGCCGGAAATGGCGCATAAGCTGGAACGTCTCTGCGTGCAGCATCCTGGAACTGTTCCGCTGTTCATCCGCCTGCGCGGCGGCGACAAGGATGACGTCCGCTTCCGCGTGGAAAACTTCCAGGTGCAATTGACGGATCGGCTGATCTCGCGCCTGGAACAACTGGTGGGCGAAGGCAATGTGCGGCTGATGGCTCCGCCGCCTAAGACAAAGGAGAACTCCGACGATGGCTTCCGGCGAAACCAGCAACGCTAAGCGGCAAGAACCCAAGCTGATCTGCATTATGTGCATCAAATCCCGCTTCCCCGACCCGCAGGAGCAGTGCTACAAGTTCGGCGGGCTGATCTGCACGGTGGACGGCAGCAATGTGGAGAAATACCAGCCGTGCAATTTTCCCCCTGGCGTAGGGACGCCTCGCAACATCCAGAAATGAAAATCCATGCCTTCCCATGACACCTACTTCACCCTTTCTCACTCCTCCCGCGCCGAACTGCGCGAGAAAGCCAGCCGCTTCTTCGGTTTCGCCGATCCGGTGAAGGATGAGATGGCCGCCGCCAAGATGCGCGCGCGCCTGAAGAAGGAATACCACGATGCCGATCATCAGCCCTTCGCCTTCCGCCTGGCTTCCAGCCTCGAACGCTGTTCGGATGACGGTGAACCGCAAGGCACGGCCGGCCATCCCATTCTGGCTCAAATTCGGCAGGCCGATCTCTTCAATGTGCAGGTGGTGGTTGTCCGCTATTTCGGCGGGACGAAACTGGGCAAAGGTGGTTTAGTGCGCGCCTTCGGCCAGTGCGCTCGGATGACTCTGGAGAACGCGGGGCGCAAGCAGGAACAGACGCTGAGGTATCTTGACGTGGTCTGCGAACCTGAACAGGCGGGCGTCGTCAAGGCGGTGGCCTCGCGCTTCGCAGCGACAGTTGCCGCGCTCTCTTATGACGCGAAAGCTCGCCTGCGCCTGGCCCTCCCGGCCAGCCTCTTTGACGATTGTCGCCAAGCGCTGATCAAGAGGTTTGGGCCGGGGATCTTCGAGGGATAGCCTGTAGGGGCGCACCTATGTGTGCGCCCGATCTCGGGGGGCAGACACGCAGGTCTGCCCCTACATACGAACCAATATGCAATTAACCTTTCTTACCATCGCCCTCATCTTGATCGCCTTCTTCGCCGGCGCCGAAACGGTCTTTCTCTCCGTCAGCCGCATCCGCCTGGAAGGCTTTATCCATCGGGGGATGCGCCGTGCGCGGGTCGCGCGCTATTTCCTGGAAAAACCCACCCGTTTCGTCCTGACCACGCTGGTCGGAGTCAACCTGGCGACCATTGCCTTTTCCTCTGTTCTGACCGCCTATTTGACCGGCTACCAAGTCCCTACCGGCTGGATCCTGGCGGCCAGCACCCTGCTGACCCTGATTTTCGGCGAAGTCATCCCCAAATCGCTGGCGCGCGATCTGGCCGACCGCACCGTTCTCTGGGTGGCGCCGATTCTGCGGTTCTTTCAGATCATCCTTTATCCCGCCATCGTGGTCTCGCGACGCGCCACCTACGTGGTTATGGCTCTGCTGAGCGTACCCCGCCACGAAACCAGCCTCTTCTTCACTCGCCGCGACCTGGAAATCCTGATTCGCGAAGGCATCAAAACCGGAGCCTTGAATCTGCAGAGCGAATCGCTGCTCTCGCGCGTCTTCCGGCTGCCGCAACTGCGCGCCCGCGAAGTCATGACTCCGCGCACGGAAATCGTGGCGCTGGAAGACACTGCGACCGTCGCAGACCTGCACCGCGCGGTGCTGCAATCGGGCTATTCCAAAATTCCCATCTATCATCAAGATCTGGATCATATCATCGGCGTGGCCTACGCGCGCGACCTGTTAGACAACCCGCCCGCGCTGGCTTCCATCACCAGGCCCATCTCCTTTTTCCCCGACCAGAAGAAGGCGACGGACGTCTTTAACGACCTGCGCCGTGCGCAGCAGTCCATCGCCGTGGTGGTGGACGAATGGGGCGGCACGGCGGGCGTGGTGACCGTCGAGGACGTGATCGAGGAGCTGACCGGCGACATCGAGGACGAATACGACCGCGACCAGTTGCGCCTCCGCCGACTGGCCAACGGCCGCTGGGTCATCCCGGGCCGCATCGAAGTCGAGGAGCTGAACCGCCGCCTGGATCTCGCCATCCCCGCAGGCGACTACACGACCCTGGGCGGCTACCTAATCACCGAAATCGGCCGCATCCCCCAGGTCGGCGAAATATTCGTCCTTTCCGGTGTGGAATACAAGATCGCCCGCGCGTCCCGCACCAGGGTCAGCCTGGTGGTGGTTGGAAGGCTGGGCGATGAAGAAAAGGGGTAAGAGGGGGTTGCCAAAGGCATATATGGGATGTATATTTGAAAAACTCAGTAAGACCGGAAATGCGATATCAATCATAAAGGAGAGCAGTTAATGCGAAATTTCTGGATCGTTCCTGGTCCGGCACAAAACTGGAAACATGCTTTCCTGTCAAACGGGATTTGGGGTCTAAAGGACGATGTATTTTCAAAGGTATACTGGCTGGCTTTAGCTCCGGGTGATTTGATTATTTTCTACCTGACATCGCCGATTAAACGTGCCGTGGGCTATGGCATAATCAGGACAAAGTTCATCCAGACGATTCCACTTTGGCCCGATGAAGTTAAAGCAGGCAGAGCTTTGTGGCCGCTAAGGTTTGAATTCGATATACAATTTTTGCTTCCCGAAATCCAATGGCGCGATTTGGGCGTAAGCATTAGCGGCGAGGGGGTAGGTTTTCGGAAACCTGTGTGGCTCATAGCCCCAGAAAAAATTACACCGATTATTCAAGGGCTGGATCCAAATTTCGCGATCAAGGCGATTGCAGAACCTATCCAATGGCCAGAAGTGCATGATGAAGATTTGGGTAAACCTACACATGAGGATGTGAAAGACATTATGATGCAGATTGGGAGATTACAAAACTACGTGGTAAATCCGGAGTATCCCATGGGAGATGAGCGTCTGGATGTGGTATGGCGAAGATTGCCCGAATCCGTTCCTACCTATGTTTTTGAAGTTCAAATAAGTGGCGACCTCTACCATGCACTTGCAAAGCTGAAGCATGCCCACGACATTTGGAACTCAAAGATATTTCTCGTTGCCTCTGACGAGCTGAGAGGTCAGGTTAATCAACTTCTTTCGGGGACATTTCATGAAATTGGAGCAACTTTAAAATTCATAGGAATTAAGAAGGCCCAGAGCTTATATCAAACTAAAGCGACTATTTATAAAATTGAGAGAGAACTTGGAATCTTGCCATAACTTGGATCTTCCCGCAGCGTCCAGAGTTTCCTGCTGCTGCCCATAATAATAATCAATCCGCGAGGTCGGCAATGCGCAAGAACAAAATCCTCTATTCGATTAACGTGGAAGATGTGCAAAATGTGGCGATGGAAGAACTGGATCGGCCACTGACAGATCAAGAATTACGGCTTGTTGAGGACAAATTGGGCGACTATATTGACTGGTATGGCGCGATCGCCATGATTCTAAATGAAACTGATTGATTTTCCCATCGCGGCAGGCGTTTCCTCCTGCCGCTGGACATGGTCACGACGCAAGCCCTGACCATACGGGAACATGTATAAGGATTATGTCTCCCAAACCCCTCCTCTCCCCCGCTGCCGCGCTCTTCGCCGGCATTTGCTTTTTCCTCCCCTGGGCGCAGTTCTCTTGCGCGGGCAAGACCTGGCGCATCACCGGCCCCAATCTGGGCGGTGTCTTGTGGCTCGTGCCTATCTTAGCCGCAATCATGGTCGCGGTGTTCGTCTTTTTCTTTAGCCGCCGGCAGGGGGAGAAATCGCGCCTGGTCTTCATGATCGGCTCGCTGGCGGCGCTGGTTATCATCGCCTACAAGATCATCCGCCTGGCCACCGGTCCCAGGCCGCTCTTCGGCCTGATCAAGCCTGAACAGGTGGGTTTTCGCATTCATTGGGGCGGGGTGGGAACCATTTTGGGCTTTGTGCTGGCATTATTCGGCACCAGTTTTTTGAAGAGAGAACGTGATCAGGAAGAATCAGCGAAATCAGCGCAATCCGCGTAATCAGCGGTTCAGACAGTAGTCCCAACATTGCGAATTCTTTCTCGTAATTTATTGACAACATCAATAGATACCTATCAACCTCTTGAAAGGAGATAAGAGATGATTCGCAAAACCCTGCTAACCCTGTTTGCGCTGGCCCTGTTGGGCGCATCGTTAGCGCAGGCTTCCACCTGGGAAGCCGATCCGGCTCATTCCCACGTTGATTTCAAGGTCCAGCACATGATGATTTCCAAGGTGCCGGGATCCTTCGAAAAGTTCACCTGCAGCGTAAATTACGATGACAAGGACGTCACCCAGTCCAGCGTGCAGGTGACCATTGACGCGGCCTCCATCAACACCGCCAACGAGCAGCGCGACACGCATCTGCGCAGCCCCGACTTTTTCGACGTGGCCAAATTCCCGCAGCTCACTTTTGTCTCCAAGCGCATCGAGAAAACCGAGGGCGGCCTGAAGATCATCGGCGATCTGACCATTCACGGCGTCAACAAAGAAGTGACTCTGGACGTGGACGGCCCCACGCCTGCGGTGACCGATCCCTGGGGAATGATGCGCATGGGAGCTTCCGCCACGGCCAGGATCGCCCGTTCCGATTTCGGCGTGGTCTGGAACAAAGTCCTGGAGACCGGCGGCGTCTTAGTCGGCGATGCAGTGGAGATTTCCATCGAGGTGGAGTTGGTGAAGAAGTAGCCTCTTAAGGCAGTCTAAAAATGCGCAAGACCTGTCCGCCGGCCCGGCGATCGAAGCGCTGTCGTCAAGAGTGTAATGGATTTTGGCGCCCCCTATAGGGCAGGAAATGCGCACCACCATACTGTTTATAAACGTGCGGCGCGCGGCATGCAGATCGGTCAGTGTGGCGGCGGATCGTGCCAACCGGGGGAGCATCGGGGGGATTGGCGTTTTCCGGACGTCTAAAAACAGATGCCTTGCCCTCCGGATCACCTTTTGGGCCAAAAAAAAGAACTCAGAATTGCTATCCGGTCCTGGTTACTATTGTATTAATGATGAGCAGACTTGGATTGCCGGCCTCGAGGCTATGATCCCGTAACAGTTGGGCTCACTCCGTTTAACATTAGTCAGTGAAAAGCTTGGCTCACAGGATATCAGGTATGACAATTCGCATAGGTGGAAACTTCACCGGTTCATTTCTCGCGTCGCCGCGCTGTTATGGCGAGCCTTCCAGTCAGCAAAGATGACTTTGCCAATCTGTTCAGCTTTGAACAGATTGCCCGGCGGAGACATGTGACCCAGGTCGACAAAGAAGCTGTCCATCTTACCGGTCATTATTGAGTCCAGATCCACAAAAAGGATTTGATCGCCATACTCCGCATGCAATTCTCGCACAATGGCGTTACATTGATCTATGTGGGGGGCAACGTAATAGGAGGCCATCTTAGGATTGATGGTGTGAGGTTGGGTGGTCAGGACAGGCGTGATGCGGCGCAGGCGAGCCAGGTCTATAATGGTTCGGATGTTCCTGCGATAAGGTTTCAGTTCATCGAGATTCTTCCATTGGTGTTTTTGAGCGGCGACTTCGAGTTCGGCCAGGGACTTACTCATGGTGGCAGTATCGAGGCCTGCCCAGGGGGGCCGGGGAGCGACCCGGTCGCGCAGAAAGCGGTAGATGATGCTGATACGAATGAATCAGCGGTCCGGGATAACCGGCTCGTGGAAATAGATGAAAATATGGGCGTAATCGGAGCGGAATTCTTCGTCCGTGTTGCGGACGTAGTACTCGTTCCAGGCATGGTGAATGACCACGTAATCGGGATCAAAATCCACTACGTTCAGAACGAAATTGACCAGGGAGTTCGCTGTGGTGTATCCGCCCACCCCAAAGTTTAGTGCCTCAAACCGATATTGGGAGTCATCGTTCCATTGATTTAGATAGTCTTCCATCTCCTTGGGAAAACCCTTCGCCGTGGTAGATTCGCCCAGACAGGCGATCCGGATCACCCCTTCGGGTTTTTCGTAGCTGTATTCCGGACCAATGAAGCCGAAGCGGTTGAAGGGTTTGGCATCTTCATGCATCTTAGCACCGAGATGGACATACGCTGGATTGGCTGTATGCTGGAGAAAAGGATGTCCTACATGGCTGAGGAATTCCGGGTAGGTGCGGTTGGCGGAGATAGCCAGCTCAGGCTTTATCCCCGGGAGGAAACAGACCACGAACAAGCGGGCGATCAGTTCAATGCTGATCAGCATTAAAAGCCCCAAGAAAAGAGAGGCTATTTGGTCATCCCCCTTTCCCCGATAGAAGATAATAAATCCGGAAAATAAAAAAAGTATAATGGAGAAGACCCACAGCGCCGGAGGTTCTCCTGCAACCAGATTCGTCATCGCGAGAGTGGCGGAAAAGATCGGGGGCATCAACAGCAGGCTAATAACCATACCTGCTAAAGCGATGAAAAGAGGGAAGGAGGGACGGATTCTCGGGTAAATGTAGGGTCGTTTGATGATCAGAAACAGTCCGACCGCGATGAGAATCAGCTGGATCAGAATGAGCGGCTTGCTCAACCCTTTGCTAATCTGGGCATCGCCTATGATAGTGTTTTCTAAGATGTATTTGTTGAAGAGAATCCCGATCAGGAGACAGACGATTCCCAGGGGTACTGCATAGCCGCGTTTGGTTTGAGGTTGATGAGTCATTTTCTTTCCTTAGTGTCGGAGCCGGTACGGTTGGATCTATGATAAAAGAAGAGCCCTTTGATCAAGCGTCGGTTCGCCAGGAATCGTTTTACGGCTGTAAATAGGTTGTGCACTTATCTGCATGTCGCTATCCGAGCAAATCAATAAATCTTAAATAAAAAGATGCAAGATGTCAAGTCCTTTTTCTAAAAGTTGAGAGTAAAGCTACGTTAGGGGACGCACTGATTAGATCGAGAATTCATAGAAGAAAATTCTCTCAGCTTTTACTAGTCTTAAGGATTCACATTTTTCTCTTTCTGCCTCGTCTTCTCGAACACCTCCGGATCGTACCCCTTTTCGCTTAGAATGGTGAAGGCTTTGTCTAACTGTTCCTGACGAAGCTGACTTTGAGCCTGGCGTTTGTCGGTTTGTCCACAACTTTGGCCATGCCGCGGGCTTCGTGAATCTTGCCGTCCTTGTCGAAGCAGCGGTTCACCACGTCAATGTGGCCGTCCGGGCGCAGGGCGTAGGTGGCCGTGGTGCCATAGTCGCAAACGCGCTGGAAGCGGTTAGGGATTTTGGCGATCTCGTACCACATTCCCACGTAGCGCTCCAGATCCACCTTTTCAACCGCAGTCAAGGGCTGCTCCTTTAGGTTATCATCCGCGACACCTTAGAAGACCAACCCGACCGATAATCCCCCCTACCCCCCTTTAGCAAAGGGGGGGTGCGGAGTCGCCGGAGACCAGAAATGTCTTTCAAGGTCAATCGTATCCCTTAAGCCGAAGGTCACGCCTTCCCGTTCCAGCAACATCTTCTGCTGCTCGTATCCCTGATTTCGGCTCAGGGAGACCCTCCCCAGGCGGTTGACCACCCGGTGCCAGGGCAATTTCTCCTTGGCCGATGAAGCATGCAGGACGCGAACCACCTCCCGGGCTCCATTGGGATTCCCTGCATAGGCAGCGATCTGTCCGTACGTGGCGACCCTGCCCCGCGGGATCTTCTTGATGATCTCTTTGATGCGCTGATGGAAAGTTGATGGCATTCTTTTGTGCGGTCCAGCGCCCCGCCTGACCATATCCTTACTACGGCGTTGATGAATTCCTGCTCGCTTCCAGATGCAGCCGATGCAGAAAACGATGGAGCACCGGCGCGATCACTATTCCTGCAATCACCAAAAAGACGATTCCGGAAAAGAGAGCATAGGAGGAGGCAAAAACCTTTCCTGTGGCCGTATGCAATTCGTTCACCGGCCCCATCCCTCCTAAAATCATCGAAGCATTCAGCAGCGAATCCAGCCAGGAAAAGCCCTCAAGGAAGTGGTAGCCGCAAATGCCGACCGCCAGCGAGCCGAAGATCACCGCCAGCGCCACGATCCCATGCCAGAAGAGCCGGAGAAGATAGTGCTTGCGCGGCAGCAGCGGCTGGGAGCGATGCTCATAGTGGAAATGTCTCTTGATGATGCTCATTTATACCCCACCGTCACATACCCCACCCAATGGTGGAAATTGTTCGGAGCCGTGGCGCCCAGGCCGCCCAAGCCTTCCGTGTCTAGCGACGCCTCACTCACGCTGGTGCCGTAATCCAAAAGATAGCCTTTGAGCGCTCGCCCTTCCAGATCCTTAGCCAGCCGACCGGCTACGTTCAGGCCAAAGGGAATCGAAAACCTGCCGCACCAGGTGATGCGATACTGCTTCACGTCCGCCGGGTCCGCGCAGGCGCACATGAAATCCTTGATCTTTTCCAGTTTGAGTTCCCCGCAGAGATGCTTTTCGGCCAGTTTCAGATCTCGCTGCACAGCCCGGTGGTAGCCGTGATCGTCAGCTCCGAAGGGCGCGTAATTCAACCCTCCCCAGCCGGCGTCGCCGTAGTGCACCGCATCTGAAGAACAGATCAGCGCCAGATCCTGCCCCAGTTGCCATCCCTTCTCTTTGCAGATGGCTGCAAGAGCATTGGACAGATCGCCTGCCAATCGGTCGAGCGTTTCCCAATTCATGTACGGCGCCAGGATGGAAACGATTTCGACATTCCTGTTGCACGCCTGAAGCCAGGGGACGATAGCTTCGACCGAGTGCTCGACGGTCTGCATGTCATTGCTGACCAGGTAATCATCTGGCGGCAGCCGTTTAATGATCTCTTCTCGCAGCGGCGAGACCGTCACCGGTCCATACGGCCCATGCCAGGTCTTGAAGGCGTCGAAGACCAGGCGATCCTGGCATTGGAAGATCCTCGCCTTGTGGAAGACTCCGAAGAGAATGACGCGCGGGGCTTTGATGTGCGGAATCAGCAACTCGTAGAGCCTTCCGGCGTAGTAGTCATCATCGTGCGGGCAAACTCCGGCGACGAAGGCGGTGGAGTCATCCCAGGCGAAGCGCTGGCGCAGAGCCTTTTCCTGCGGGTCGGCCAGCCTGCGGCACTGAGCCAACACCTGATCCATCTGTTCGGCGCGCACGGCGAAACCCACTGTGTCCATCTGCCCGCGCTGGTCGCCTTGCGGTTTGATGCCCACCTGGTCCAACAGTTGCTGGATAGTTGGGTCTTGAGCGCGAGTGGTCATGGTTGACATGGAAATTAGAGCGAGTAACAGGAGAATCCGGGGAAGATTGGGACGCGCAAACCTGAGCATAAACCTGACCTCGACGCTACTTATTGCCCACAGTCACCAAATGCACCGCTGCCTTGGGCACCAGGCCGATCTCTTGGGCCTGTTCATGTACATCTTTGGCTTTATGCAAGATGCCTTTCGTGTCCATGTGATTCTGCTCCCTTGGCCAACAAGCATTCGGTAAGCGCTTTTTTCTTCAATTTAAGATAGTGCCGCAGCGATTTCAAGGGTTTTAGACGGATTTAAGCTTTTCGTGCTTTTTACGCAAAAGGAGAAGGCCAGGAGTGTTCTGAGCCTTTTGTGGCGGGGGCAAGCTTTTCCCGCCACGAAGTGGCTCCTTCGGAGAAAGGACCGCTTCGCGCGAAGCTGCGGCCATGGAACGTTGAAAAGAAAATTGGCAACAAAAAGCGCTTGATTTCCAATAGAATTTTCCGTATATTTAACACTAACAGAAAAGGGTACCGCGCCAGGTTCTATAAACTCATCAGTAGACCGCCGGTAGGGAGAAACCAACCTTACCATCGGAAGTGACCTAAAATCAATAAGTCCGATAAAACCAGAGAAGCAAATCCCTCATAAGAAAGGCGAGGATGCAAAATGAAAAGAACGATGGGTCTAATCCTATGCGCGCTGTTTATGATTGCGTCTTTCAGCGCTGCTGCGCCGGCAACTGGAGGCCAGAGCAGCAATGAGCATCTCATTGCTGTTCCTGGTTCCTCAATCACCCTCAAGCTGTGGGATGAGCCGGCTAAGAACGGGGAGCTTACAACATTCTACGAAATCAGCAAGGACGGGAAGCCGCTTCGGGAAGCCCAGGCTTCCTACGAGCTCGGGTTGAGGTATGCGCACTTTGATCCCCTGAAAAATGTGCCGGCGGTTGAACCGACATTAGCTGCGGATGAAAACACGCATTTGTTTATCGTGCAGTTCGTCACGCAGCCGCTGGTGCAATTTGAACAGGAGATTTCCCAATTAGGGGGTCACGTACGTCACTATATTGCACAATTTGCCTACCTCGTGGAAATGGACGAGGCCGTCTACGGAGCGGTTGAGAAATTGCCGTATGTCCGTTGGATAGGCCCCTATCACCCTGCTTACCGGCTGGAGGAGCAAATACTGCAGAATCTGGATAATGTCGGGGCCGGTTTGGCTCCCATTCACTACAATATCCAGGTGCTTGACGTTCCCCAGAAGGCTATCGTAGCCGACCGTATCGCAGCGATGGGCGCACTCGTCAACAATGCGGATGCCGGCAAGTTTTTGGTTGAAGCCACATTGAACGGGGAGCAGCTCATGGCAGTGGCCCGGTGGGACGAGGTAAACTTCATTGACACCTGGGGCCCCTATGAGTCGGACATGGATATCGTGCGTCAGATCGGAGGCGCGAACTTCCTTGAAACCGTGACTGGATTTTCGGGTGAGGACGTGCGCGGCGAGGTTTTTGACGAGGGATTCACTCTCAATCATCAGGAATTCCAAGCCCATCCCCTGATCACACACGGAACGGTTGGATCATCTTCGCACGGCACAGCGACCTCCGGTATCAACTTTGCCTATGGGGTTAATCCTCAAGCCAGGGGTCTCCTGCCCGATGGTCAGGGGATTGTCGCCACTTATCAAACCTGGGGACTGACCGGAGGCAACCGGCATACTTGCTCCATGCAGTTGCTGCAGTCGCCGTATTTCGCCGTCTTCCAGACCGCGAGCGTCGGCAGCCCGCAGACTTCGCAATACACCACGATTTCGGCGGAGGCAGATGCCTACTGCTTTGACTCGGACCTGGTTCACTGTCAATCCCAGAGCAATATGGGCAATCAGAATTCCCGGCCGCAGGCATGGGCCAAGAATATGGTCTCAGGCGGGGGCATCTACCACTATAATACCCTGGACCGAGCGGATGATATGTGGAATTACGGAGCGAGCATTGGCCCGGCCTCGGATGGCAGAATCAAGCCGACTTTCACTCACTTCTACGATCAGGTCTTCACCACGTACTCGACATCGCCTACCGGCTACGGACAATTCAGCGGCACCAGTTCTGCCACGCCGATCATTGCCGGTCACATTGGCTTGTTTTATCAGATGTGGGACGCCGGGATCTTCGGGAATACGGTGATCCCTGGCGGGTCGGTGTTTGAGAATCGTTGCCACCCCAGCACCGCCAAGGCCATGCTGATCGCCAGCGCCTACCAGTATCCTTTCACCGGGACAACCGGTGACAAAACCAGAACGCACCAGGGGTGGGGAATGCCGGACCTGCAGCATCTCTACAATGTGCGGAACAACATGTACATCATTGATGAATCCGACATTCTAGTGCCCTTTGAGATTGCTCAGCATCAGGTCACGGTGGATACCGGAGCACCTGAGTTGAAGGTTGTGATGGTCTATGCGGATCCCCCCGGAAATCCCGCAGTCCAAACACAGCATCGCATCAATGACCTGACTCTGAAGGTCACATCGCCGAGCGGTACGGTCTACTGGGGAAACCGAGGCCTATACGAAGGCGTCTGGTCAACAACAGGCGGCAGCGCGGATACGAAGAACACCGAAGAGTGCGTCTTCATCCAGAATCCCGCTGCAGGTCAATGGACGATCGAAGTCCAGGCCAATGAGATCATTCAGGATAGCCATCGTGAAACGCCTGAGATGGATGCTGATTACGCCCTGGTGGTCAGCGGGGTCGGGACGGTTACCATCCCGAATGTCACCATCGCTCTGACTCCCATCAATCCGCCCATCGTCATTCCGGCATCGGGCGGCAGCTTCAACTATAACGTCCTCGTGACCAATAACGAAAGCAGCGCGGCGACCTTCGACGCCTGGACCATGGCGCAATTGCCCAATGGATCCTGGTTTGGCCCGGCTCTGGGTCCAATTAACCTGACCCTTTCGGCCGGTGCTACACTCGCTCGAGTTCGGACTCAATCCGTTCCGGCCAGCGCGCCTTCGGGTACATACACGTATGAAGGACGCGTTGGTACCTATCCGAGCGCTATCTGGGATTCGGACAGTTTCACCTTTGTGAAATCCACGACGGGTGATGGTGCAAAGGTCGAAGAATGGCTGAATTCGGGTGAATCGTTCGATCCATACCTGACCCCGACCGCTTGGGCTGAGACGCCCACGCAGTACCGCTTGGCGCCGAATTACCCAAATCCCTTCAATCCCACCACGACCCTCGAATTCAAACTGCCTCAAGCGGGTCCAGTCCACCTTGCGGTTTACGATCTAAGCGGCAGGTTAGTCAGCACGCTGGTGGATGGCTACCGTTCGGCAGGCGTCCACAAGATCACCTTCGACGGATCGGGGTTGGCTTCGGGAATCTACCTCTACCAACTTGAAGCGGGTGCTTTCGCAGCCACCGGCAAGATGGTGCTGATGAAGTAGAAGCAATCCCATTTGAATAAAGCCCCCAAATAGGGGGCTTTTTTTATCCCATTTTCGGCCAACAAAATAGGGGCTCAGAATCTCCTCTAAGTCCCCATTTTTCAGTTGGTAGCAGGGGGTAGGATTTGCCTGCTATGAAGCTTACGTCGCAGCCGTCTGCTGGGCCGCATTCATGCCCTCTTAGGTCATTCCGAGACGGATGCGAGGACATAATAAATCGCGATTAATGCTTGACATTTCAGTTGGAATTCTGTATTTTATTATGGGTATATGCCCATAAAAAATTTGCGCAATCGCGATGCCGCGTCCACCGAAATGCCGTTGGGTGGGGGAGTTCCCGCCAGGAGTCGTGTTTAAGCCCTTGGGGTATCCCATGCGCCTAAATGGCGTAGGTCAGCTTTCCCTGGATGAGT
>Ga0315280_10007725_pt1 | contig 14323 bp, 7 predicted proteins | sample YL17G06_40_MG_FD_203697 | JGI IMG/M metagenome (GOLD analysis project Ga0315280, IMG submission 203697) | Sediment microbial communities from Yellowstone Lake, YNP, Wyoming, USA - YL17G06_40 | ecosystem: Environmental > Aquatic > Freshwater > Lake > Sediment | place: USA: Wyoming | collected...
CGTCTATACGCCGCAGCCGATTGTGGACTTCATGTGCGCGAGCGTCGCCGAGGTTCTCAAGAGCGAGTTCGGCAAGAGCCTTTCCAGCCCCGATGTCCACATTCTCGACCCGTGCGTAGGGACGGGCAATTTCATCGTCAACCTGATGCGCCGGATGGACAAGCGCGACCTGCCGCGCATGTATCGCCGCCAGCTGTTCGCCAACGAAGTGATGCTCCTGCCCTACTACATCTCGGCGCTGAACATCGAACATGCCTATTATGAGCTCACCGGCGAATACGAGCCGTTCGAGGGGCTGTGCTTCGTGGACACGCTCGATCTGGCAGACATCGGCCAGCGCGACATGATCAAGGAACTGTCGGAGAAAAATGCCGAGCGCGTCGAGCGCGAAAAGGGCGCTCCCATCACGGTCATCATCGGCAATCCACCGTACAACGTCGGCCAACTCAACGAAAACGACAACAACAAGAACCGGAAGTATGAACTGGTGGAAAAGCGCGTCCACGATACCTATGCGCACGATTCCACGGCGACGAACAAGAATGCGCTGTCCGATGCCTATGTGAAGTTTTTCCGCTGGGCGACGGACCGCCTCGGCGGCCGTGACGGGATCGTGTGCTTTGTGTCAAACAACGGATTCCTTCGCGGAGTTGCCTTTGACGGATTCCGGAAACACGTCTCCCAGGATTTTGACAAGATATATCACTTTGACTTCAAGGGCAACGCCCGCACTGCGGGCGAGAGACGCAGAAAAGAAGGGGGAAACATCTTTCATGACATCATTCGTGTCGGGGTGGGTATAAGCGTCCTTGTGCGTCAGCGGCCTTGTCGTCAGAAGGCGATCTACTATCACGCGGTTGGCGACTATTGGAAAGCTGAAGAAAAAGAGCGCTACCTGACTTCGTTCGAGGGAGTGGACGCGGTCCAGTGGGAGCGCCTGACTCCGGATGCCAGGCACTCTTGGCTTGTTCCGGGCAATGACGCGGAATTCGCGGGTTTTGTGCCCATCGGAAGCAAGGCAACGAAGTCAGAGGACAAAGAGGATGTCGCGGCGGTGTTCAAGATTTTCGGCGGGGGCGTGAAAACCAACCGCGACGAGGTGGTCTATGACTTTCAGCGGCCGGAGCTCGAGGCGAGGGTGAAGCGGTTTATCGAGAACTACAACGGCGAAGTGGATCGCTGGAAACGGGCGGGCGGCAACGATGTCAACGTGGATGATTTCGTCTCGTATGAGAAGGTCAAATGGAGCGAGAGCCTGAAAGCAAACATCCAACGCGGAAGATATGCCCACTTCACCGAAGACCAGATACGCATTTCGCTTTATCGGCCTTTTTGCAGACAGTTTCTCTTTTTCGACCGGATGCTGGTCGAGAGGGTCTATGTCTTCCCTCGAATTTTTCCGACGCGCGAGAGCGAGAATGAGAACCGCGTCATCTGCGTGTCGGGCTTGGGCAGCTGGAATCCCTTTCATTGTCTTGCGAGTAACTCGATCCCTGAAGTGCAGATGACTACTAATGGCCAATGCTTTCCCTTCTATGTGTATGACGAAGATGGCTCGAATCGTCGGGAGAACATCACGGACTGGGCGTTGGCGGAGTTCCGCGAGCGCTATGGTTCGACAAGCTCACCACAGGTGGGTTCGGCGGATTCGACAGGCTCACCGCAGGCAGGCTCACCACAAGTTTCCTCCGCGGCCTCTGCGCCTCTGCGTTTGAAAAAAGAACTTCAACGCAGAGACGCCGAGGACGCGGAGAAAAAACACGCAGAGAAAGGCACGGCTCAACGCAGAGGCGCAGAGGCCGCAGAGCAAAGCAACGCAGAGGAAAGAGAAATCACCAAGTGGGACATCTTCTATTACGTCTATGGCATCCTCCACCATCCGGGCTATCGCGAGAAATTCAGCGACTGCCTCAAGCGCGAACTGCCGCGCATTCCGCTCGCGGGTACAGGCAAGGATGCCTGCGCTACCTTTTGGGCGTTTGCGGAGGCGGGGCGGAAGTTGGGCGAACTGCACCTCGACTATGAGAAGCTCGAGCCGTGGCCGCTGGAGTGGATCGAGACGCCAGGCGTGCCGCTTTCATATCGCGTCGAGGACAAAATGCGTCTCAGCAAGGACAAGACCTCGCTCACGGTCAACCCGTCGCTGCGGCTGGCCGGCATCCCGCCCGAATGTTTCGACTATCGCCTCGGCAACCGCAGCGCCCTCGATTGGGTCGTGGACCAGTATCAGGTCAGCGAAGACTCGCGAAGCGGCATCCGCTCGGACCCCAACCGCGCCGACGACCCGGAGTATATCGTGCGCCTCGTCGGCCGGGTCATCCGCGTCAGCGTCGAGACGGTCGAGATCGTCGGGGCTCTGCCGGAACAGTATTGTTGACGACGACCCTCCTGTTGAAAGTCGGTTCGACGTCTCGCTTTCGGGTGGCAGAGAAAAGGCCCACCAAGGTGGAAACTACGAACGTTTGTCAGCCGCAAAGGTGGCTGCGGAAGAATTGGCCGATTTTGCGCAGGCCGACCCCCTGGCGGCGCATGACGCGCCAGAAGCCGCGGCGGGCTTCGCGCGATCGCATGTAAAAACGGATGTTCGCCTTGAGGAGATAGCCGTAGAGGCGGAAAGCCGAGAAGCGCGGATGCCGGAAGACGAGATGGAGCATGTCATAGCGCCGCCAGTCGCGGTGGCGGAGGCGGTCCTGCAACTGCTCGAAGAGGCGCGTTCCGGGATAAGGCGTGAGGATGCTGAACTGGGCGATGTTGCTGTCAAGCCGGCGGGCGAGTTCGATCGTGGCCTCGGTCGAAGCGCGGTCTTCAGCCAGCCCGCCGAGAATGTAGCTGGCGAAAATCTGGATGCCGTGGCGCTTGAGGAGGGCGAACGCTTGCTCGACCGTTTCGACGCTGCTGCGTTTGCCGTAGTCGCGAAGGGATTGTTCGTTGGCCGATTCGACGCCGACGTAGACCGTCTTGCAGCCGGAGCGCGCCATGGCCTCGACCATTTCGGGATGGCGAACGAGATGGTCGGCGCGCGCAAAACACCACCACCATAGATCCCAGTTGTTGCGGATGATTGCTTCGCTGATGGCGACAACGCGGTTGGGGCGCGCGGCGAAGTTGTCGTCCACAAAGGCCGTTGCGCGAAAACCATAGCGGTCATAGACTTCAGTGAGTTCGGCCACGACCGATTCGATGCTGCGGAACCGGAGTTTGCGTCCCCAGAAACGCGACGAGGAGCAGAAATGGCAATCGTGCGAGCAGCCGCGGCTGGTGATGATCTGGGCGAGGGGACGATCGCCGATGCGGGTCGCATGATAACGATCAAGCGGAAGCAGGTCGCGCGCGGGAAAGGGCAAGTCGTCGAGCGGTTCGATGAACGGCCGGGGCGGGCCGAAGACCGTGTCGGCGCCGCGGCGCGTGGCGACGCCCGGCAGACCTTCAATCGGTAGGTGGGCCTCGACCGCGCGAACCAGCTCGAGCAGCGTGGCCTCGCCTTCGCCGCAAACGACCGCGTCCACGTCACCCGCCGCCAGCGCTTCGTCGGCGACGGAACCGGGGTGGGGGCCGCCCATCACGACAAATGCGCCGGCTTGTTTTGCGCGACGCGCGATGGCCAGAGCAGCGGGGAAACGCGTCGTATCGCTTCCGATGCCGACGATTGCATAAGGCGTGAAGTCGAAGCTCTGCTCGCCACGCGGTTGAAACTGAAAATCCTCGAGGGCGACATCATAGCCGTGCTGCCGCAGATAGGTGGCCAGCGACATCAGGCCCATCGGCGGCAGGCAATAGTTCAGCTGGCGGAAGATGTCGGCTGACGATGGATTGACCAGAAGAATCTTCACGCGCGGGATGACCTCGTTATGCAGAAGCTCAACGGACAACGGACAACCGACAACGGACAATGAGAAACGGACTTTCGACTTTCGACTCTCGACCATGGACCGGTCTGGCGATCAGCGGCTTGACGCTGACGGCCGGCGATTTCTTTTCATCCGCTTTTCTTCTTTTCACATTCAATGATGCGCGATCCATCGCATAGAGGCTACAGGCTACAGGCTACAGGCTACAGGCTACAGGCTACAGGCTACAGGGTACAGGGTACAGGGTACAGGCTACAGGCTACAGGCTACAGGCTACAGGGTACAGGGTACAGGCTACAGGCTACAGGTTACAGGCTACAGGGTACAGGCTACAGGCTACAGGCTACAGGCTATGGTCTCTGGTCGAAAGTCTGCTCTTCTCATTTCGCCAGGTTCAGCATTCGCGCGGTTGTCAGCGTGATTTCCAGATGATACTGGAGCAGCCCAACGAGTAAGAGAAAGAGATCGTCGAGTTGGGGGCGGCTGATCCGCAAGGCACCGAGGTTCTTTTCGCCGGGCGCGGAGAGATGCTCGAAAACTCTGATGGTCCCCGGAGGCAGCGGTCTGAAATAGGCGCTTCCGCCCGCGCAGTTCTCGCAGACCACGCCGCACCGATCAATGCGGAAGCCTTTGAACGGCCCGTCGCCACCGCAGACGCCGCAACGTTCAAACTCGGGACCGAAGCCGAACCAGTGGAGGATCGCGGCCAAAACCGCCAGCGTCACCTCGGCGGGCCGGTCGCTCGTGTTCATTTCGTCGAGATAGGCGCACACGAGCTCGAACAATCCGCGGAGGTCCGAAGCGGGGAGCGTCGCGCGGTCTATCACTTCGAGCACCAGCGACGCGAGGAGCCAACGGTCGTAATCTTCGCGGAGCGCCGTGGCGGAGGACATCAGCGAACTTTCGCGGAGAATGCCGAGCCCGGTGGGATCTTTGAGGACGAGCGTGACCTGAACGCGCGAGAACGGTTCGAGCGCGCCGCGGTCGCGGCTCCGGATGCGTTTGATGCCCTTGGCGAGCAGACGGATTCGTCCATGCTCGGGCGAAAAAAGCGTTACCAGCCGCGTGGACTCGCTATAGTCGCTTGCCTTGATGACCAATGCGTCGGTCTTGATCAGCGCCATTTCGGCTCACCCGAAAAGATCAAACCACAGATTGCATCGCGCGGCTTGCCGTCGCAACCCAGACTTGGAATAGTAACCACATCTGTGAAAGTCAGCGAAATCTGTGGTTCGATGTTTTTGCTTTGGTTGCGGCCAGCGGTCGCGCTAGGGAATCTGTGGTTCCGGATAAGCCCTTTTTTGATCAGCGCGACGCACGTTCCAGGCGCGGATCGCCCCAGTCCGAATTGTCGCCGCCGCGCTCGCCCGCGCGAATCGTGCGCAGGACCAGCTGGTGCGATCCGGCCGGCACCGCCACGTCAATGTTCTTCGTTCCATCGGCCCACTTCATTTTGCTGCTGTCGAACACGGTCTTGTCGTCGAGTTCGACGATGAACCGAACGGCAGCCGCGGGCCGGTTCTTCTGTGGCACCGAATCATCCATCCCGACGGTCGCGCGGAATCGGCAGTCGTTGCTGTCGCCCACCATCTTGCTTACGTACATTTGGATGGCCGCCGTGCCCTGGATTCCGATGCCGTGGTCAAACTGGCGGCCCTGCATCGTGGCGGGCCGACGACCGGCCGTCTTGCGCGAAGGGGTGTTTTCGCCCTCGACGCGCGCCCACGAGGCGGCCGAAAGGTCGGATGTCGCCACCTGGTTGGCCTTGCCCGCGATCGCCACGGGATCCGACGGCTTGCCCGGCGCGCCGCCCGGACTGACGGCCACGATGCGGTAGAAATACGTCGCATCCTTTTCGAAGCAGCAGTCTTCGGTCGAGCGTTTCAGCGCCGCCACTCGCGCGTGCGCTTTGTCGAGGGGGAAGTCGGCCGACTCGCCGCGATAGACCGTGTAGGTGGAAGCGGGAGCATGGTTCGGCGTCCGCCAGCTCACGGCCACACCCGGCGCTTTGTTGTCGGTCATCAGCTTGGGCTCGGTTTCGACACCGATCACCGCCGGCGCCGGAGCCTTGGGATCAGGCGGTTCATAGACCTGGCCGCGAATGCGCACGTTGCGGAAGGCCGCCGGGCCATGGTCGCCCTGGAGGACAATCGGTCCCGGCGCCTCTTCGTCATATCGCCGCGCGGCGCCGGTGGGCGTCTTCAACTCCTGGTCGTCAATGATCTTTACTCCATTGTGGATCACCGTCACACGGACGTTGTCGGTCTTTTCGCCGGCTTCGTTCCAGCGTGCGCTGCGCAACTTGATGTCAAAGGTCTGCCACTCGTCGTCGGCGATTCTCGGGAAGTCCTTGGCCGGCGGCTTGCAGGCGTTGGCCGTCGGCGTGATCTCGCCATACAACGAGCCGCACATGTGAGAATAGGGTTGTTTGCCGTAGTCGTCGCAAAGCTGCACCTCATAGCGATTGAGCATGTAGATGCCGGAGTTGCTGCCTTTGGGCATTTGATACTCGCAATGCAGCTCGAAGTCCTTGAACAGCTTGTCGCTGACGATGTTGGTGCTGGGCGTTTGATTGATGTACACGCCGTTTTCCACCCGCCAGCCGTTCCGGCCTCTCGGATGCTGGAGTTTCCAACCGGTCATGTCTTTTCCGTTGAACAGCTCCATCCAACCGTCTTGTTCGACTGCCGCGCCGATTGTCGGGCGGACCGCCAATGCCGCCAGACAGGCCATTACCACGCGGATCTTTGTTGCCTTCATCATTGCGGACACTCCCTCTCATTCCTTGATGAGGACCAAGCAAGCCGTGAGTAAGAAGCCGCGCGACCCGCGCCGTCAAGCTGAACTGTGCGAAAAGCGGAGGCGGGAACTGAGAAGTGGGAGGCGAGAAGTTAGAGGCGAGAGAAAGACAAAGCCGATGGGGCGGGCTCGCTGTTGTAGACTACAACAAGAACTACAAACCGGCCGCGGGTTATTTTTGTTTCGACACCAGCGCCTGGAAACGCGGGTCCTTTCGCAGCGGGGTGAACATCAGCTCGTCTGCCGCGTCTTTGGCGATCGCCGGCCCTCCCAACTCCACCGCACGAGTGAGGAATTCGATCGCCTCATCAGCCCCAGACAGAGACATCGCTGCGACAGCCCGGTTATACCAGGTGATCGCGTCCGAGGGGTCAAGCTCCACCGCCTGCGCGAACGCCTTTTCTGCTTCGGCGTAGTCCGAGCGCTGCAAGTGGTAGTAGCCCAGAAGGCGAAGCGCCTGGACGTGCTTGGGATCGGCCGCGAGCGCCTGTTTCAAATAGACGAGCGCTTCGTCGGGCTTCTGCTGAGCGAGGCTGAGCACCGCCAATTGATAAGAAGCGGCGACCTGGCCCCCTTCGGTTTTGGCCGCGCGCTCGAAGTAGCTCCTGGCCGCATCCTTCTCGCCGCGATCGCGTGCCAGCAGGCCGAGGCTGATCAGGGCGTCCGGATCCTCCGGCTTCAGCTCCAGGACCCTGGCAAACGCTCGCTGGGCCAGGGCGACGTTGTGGCGATCCAGCTGAAGCCGACCGATGTTGTACCAGATCGTGCTTTCCTGGCCGGGCGTTTTGAGCGCTTCGTCGTAGGCCCGCAGCGCCTCGTCGAAGTGGCCCAGCTTTCGCTCGGTGGTTCCCAACCCGATCCACGCCAGCTGATAATCCTGCGCCCGGCCCTGGCCCACTTGTCGGAGCGCCTCGCGATACGATTCGGCCGCACGCGTGTAGTTGTTCTGCCTCAGATAGGTATCGCCCAGCACCATGTGCAACGGGAAGGTGTGGCGCGTCCCCGACCATTGCATGAGCTGCTGGCGCTCCTCGGGCGTCAACGCGGCCAGGCAGCTGGTGGCCTCGTCGCGCAATTGCGTCAGGTGCGCCTGGTGATCCAGCTGCGTATCGAACGGGAAGTGGGAATAGAGATTCGCCAGGATGTCGGCGACCAGGTAGCGCTCGATGGGAGAATAGCCCACGGCTGTTTCGTACTCCTTGAACTTGCGCAGCCGCGTCAAATCCCACGACGGACCGAAGTGGTCGGCAATAGCACTCTTGGACAGCGCGCTGCTGATCGCCAGCGCGATCAGAAACGTCCCGCGCGTGTTCGGGTGCAGGTGGTCCGTCATCAGCTCGTAGCCGGGAATCCCGCCGGTGGATTGAGCGGCGAAGGGGCGCTCGAGATCGGTGAGAATCACGGGCACTTTGGCGCTCGCGTAACGCGCCACGACGTCGCGAATGATCTCGTTGAAGACCGGGCAGGCGCGAAAATGAAGCACGTCGAACTCCAGAGCGCTCGAAAAACTCTCGTGCGCCTCGGCCCAGCGCTCTGCCTGCGCCTGACATTGCCCCAGGCGGAACCAGACTTCGGCGAACTCGGGATCTATTTCGAGGGCCTGGCGATAGAGAGTTTCGGCCTGATCCGGATGGCCGGCTTCTTGCGCTTCGATCGCGTTGGCGTAGAGTTCCTTCCACCGCTCGAGGTTGGACGGCGAAAGATCTTCGCGATGGGCCGACCGCAGCGGCGAGAGATCCTTCTCGTTGGAGACGGCCGTGGTGACCAGGATCGGCACGCCCGCGTGCTGCGCCCGCCCGACGATTGCCTCCAGATTCTTGCGGAAGCTGCGCTCGGCGATGGCGTGCTTGCGGCTGTGGCGGCGGATTTCCTGGTCGCGCGCCATGACCTCGATCAACGTCGTCGCCGCCTTGGCGTCGGGCGCGCGCCGGAACTTTTCGACCAGCGATTCCACTCCCTGGAAAATGCACGTCTTCTGCAGCGCGATGAACAGGCGGATCAAGGTGCGGTTGGCCGTGATCGCTTCGAGCGAGCCGACTCCATGGGCGCCGTAAAACTCGTTATGCGCGCAATAGACCACGATCAGGTCGGGCTTGCAGCGAAGCACTTCGGGCATGAAATCGAGCACCGCGTAGCTGTTCAGCGCGGTCATCCCGCAGTTGATGACCTCGAATTTCTTGTCGGGGTGAAGATCGCTCAGCATCTCGCGCAAATAGCCGCCGAAGGCCGCACTGCGCGGATAAGGAAAGCCCGCCGTCGTGGACTCGCCCAGCGTGAAAATGCGGAGGGTGTCGGGCGGCTTGCGAACCGGGAATTCGACCGGCAGAACGCGCGAAGGGGCCACGGGCCGCCCTTCCGATCGGCGGAAAAAGAATCGCTCCCCGGCGCGCGGGTTCAGCCGATAGATGGGCGTGCCGTCCGCGCCTTTGTCGCGCACGAAGAGGCTCACGCGCGCGCCGAACCCGGCCACCCGGAGCGCCACTTCGATCAGGACCAGAGCAAGAATGCCGAACAGAGGAAGGATCAACTTGAACGCGAGCGGAAACTTGCGAGGCGCTTTCTTTGTTTCGAGCGTTTGTTTCTCGACGACTTCTTGTTTCTCGCCGACCTCGTGTCCGAGGTTCTTCCGTTTTCTCCTGGCCATAAAGACTAACCCTCATCGTAGGACAGGTTGTCAACCTGTCCAACCTTATTCCCTGAGCATACCCTGATCGGACAGCTCCTCAACCCGTCCGCGTTCAACCGCCAACCAGACCTACCTGGCCGTCCGGCTGGCCGGTAATCCGTATGTCTCTATCATGAGGACGGCGCGCGTCAACGGAAAAGCCAAACCGACGGAAAGAATGAAGTGGATGGCGTGGACGGGGTGGGGGTGCTCGCGGTCATGGGTTCTCCTTCCGCGCGGCGGTCCGGACCCGGTGCAGGCGCTCAGTAAAGCCGCCCTCTCGCTCGAATGCTGCCGCCTGCGCCGCCAACTGGCGGTCGAGCAGGCTGCAGGCCACCGCGATGAGCGCCAGGGCGGCGTTCGCTGCGATCTCGGGGTAGGAGGCAGGCTTGGAGGGAGCGGACGCAGTGGACGACATGGACGCAGTGGACGACATGGACGCAGTGGACGACATGGACGCGGTGGACGATTCTTGTCCATTCCGTCCATTCTGTCCATTCCGTCCATGTTGTCCATAGCCCCCGTCCTGCCCTGCGCGATCCGCCTGCTGCCGCAGGCGGGCATGGACTTCCCGCGCCCACTCAGCCACTGCCTCGACGCTCCTCGGTCGCCGGGCGATCAGTTCTGTCCGGCGAGGATCGTCCCACGCCCATTGTGGCAACCCGCGCTGGCGCAAAAAATCCTCAAAATCGAGCCGCAACTCCTCCAGGCTGGCCCGGGCAACGCTGGTAAGCTTTATCTCGGTTTTTTTCGAGGTTCCCGACGCCTGGCTCCCTTCGGCGATGTTTTGTACGCCCGAGCGTGCCGCTTGCACCATCTGGTCGTGGGTCCGGCTGCGGCGGTCTATGTACCTCTCGCAAAAGCGCACGGTCACGTCATAGACCAACTCCGCCACTTGAAAGCTCTTCAACCTGCGGTAACCGCCGTGCCTGGGAATCAGCGCGTCGCGCTTCGCCATCTTCGTCCTCCATTTCGTTCACATCGTCCATGACGTCCACTTTCAGTTGGTCAAGCTCTGTAGCGGCGCGGGGATGCGGCCGCCGTGGCGAATGAAGGCGTTGCTGTGGCCGGCGTTGTGGACTTCCATCACCGGCGCGGCGCCGAACAGTCCGCCCCACTTGTCCGCTTCGAAGGCTTATTGTTGGCAGGGTAGGGATGGCTCGATCAGGAATCAAGCAGCAACCGCAGCTCTCGTAGTGCGACCACTGGCCGCAGCCAAGTTGCGACTGCGAGAGTGGGAGAGGGGGAGACACTGGGGTGGGGAGAGGGGGAGACGCGGTTCCGTTTTGAAAACCCCGAACCCCGAACCCTGAACCCCGAACCCGAAACTTCCCAAAAAGACTTCTTGATGCCGAGGGCCGCGCGTTCTAATAACCCGACTTGCGAACTTGGCATCTTTCATCCACACCTGCGAGGTGATCCAATGAATAACATCAATCGTCGGCGATTCTTCAAACAAACGGCCAGAACCGCGGTCGCAGCGGCCGCCGGTGCGGGCATCTTCAACGTCGCGCGGCTGGGTCGCACCGCCAGCGACGAAATCCGCGTGGGCGTCACGGGCATCCACGGCCGGGGCGGCGACCACATCAGGGGCTTCGCCGGCGTCCCGGGCGTGCGCGTCGCGGCGCTCTGCGACGTGGACACGACCCTCCATGCGGGCGGCATCGAACTCGTCAAAAGCCTCCAGGGCCACACGCCCAAGGCCTACGATGACATTCGCAAAATGCTCAAGGACGAAGAGATTGACGCCATCTCGGTCGCCACGTGCAACCACTGGCACGCGCTGGCGACGATCTGGGCCTGCCAGGCCGGCAAAGACGTCTATTGCGAAAAGCCCGCGTGCCACAACATTTTCGAGGGCCGCAAGATGATCGAGGCCGCCCGCCAATACAAACGTATGGTTCAGGTCGGCTCGCAGGGGCGCTCGTCCGAAGGCGTGATCAAGGTGATCGAGCTGATTCGCGACGGAGCGATCGGCGAGGTCTACATAGCTCGCGCTCTGTGCTTCAAGCCGCGCGCTTCGATCGGTTTCAAAGCCGACCAGCCCGAACCGCCCAAGGGATTGAACTACGATATCTGGCTGGGGCCGGCCCAGAAGCGCCCCTTCAACGCGAACTATGTTCACTATAACTGGCACTGGTTCTGGGATTTCGGCAACGGCGACATCGGCAACCAGGGCGTTCACCAGATGGACATTGGTCGCTGGGGCATGGGCAAAGAGCTGCCCGTCAAAGTGAGCAGCATGGGCGGGCGCTACGGTTACAAGGACCAGGGCCAGACGGCGAACACGCAGACCGCCTCCTTCATCTTCGACGACGGGCGGACGCTGGTGTTCGAAGTGCGCGGGCTGGAAACCAACAGCGAAGACGACGTCAAGATCGGCAACCTGTTCTATGGCTCGGAAGGCTGGATCGCTTTGGATGGGTTCAGCTGGTATGATCTTTTCCGCAAAGGGAAGAAAGAGCGCAGCCCAAATTTCGAAGAGGGGAAACATTTCGCCAATTTCATCAAGGCCGTGCGCAGCCGCAACGAGAAGGATCTTAACGCGCCCGTGCGCGAGGGCGTGCTCTCGGCCGACATGTGCCATCTGGCGAACATCTCTTACCGGGTGGGCCGCACGCTCACGTTCGATCCGAAGACCGAGACGTTCCCCGGCGATGACGAGGCCAACAAGTTGCTGACGCGTGACTACCGCGCGCCGTTCGTGGTGCCCGAGAACGTATAGCAGTTGGACGGCCGGCGTTCCGTCAAAGCACCGGCGAGGCCGCCGGCCCGACGGCAGGCGCATCTCGCCTCCGTTACAGACGACATGGGTGGCAGCTTTGATAGGGGGAGGGGGAATCGGCTAACCGATTCTCCCTACCCCTATCAAAGCTTCGCCTGGTGAGAACCTGTCCGGCTGGACTCTCGCGGGAGCGGAACTGAGATGCGCCCCCCGACGGCGTTCCTTTGGAATACGTTTTGACACGGCCGGCTCGATGTGATTATCTTTCTGTTTTGAGCGTTGCTCGCTGATGAGCAAGCCGACGAGAGTTTTGGAATGGTCGTGGACGAAGCCGAAGAACTTCTGGTCATCGTGGATGAAAACGACGCAATCCTCGGCACCGAGCGGCGGAAAGTGATTCACCAACGACCGCTCCGCCACCGCTCCGCCCACGTGTTGGTGTTCAACACCGCGGGCGACCTGCTGATCCAGAAACGCGGCGCACACAAGGACACATATCCGCTTTTCTGGGATGTCTCGGTCGGCGGCCACGTCGGCCCCGGCGAAAGCTACGATCAAGCGGCTCGGCGCGAAGTCCAAGAGGAGCTCGGTTTGAACGGCGAGATCCACTTCCTCCGGAAAACACCGGCCACCGAGCAAAGCGGCTGGGAGTTCACGTGCCTCTATGCCATGACAACCGACGAGCCGCCCCGCCCCGACCCGCGGGAAGTCGTCGCCTGCGAGTTTGTGGCGCCCCGGCGATTGCGCGACGAAATCCGCTCCGGGCGGCGCCGCGTTACCCCCGTTCTCGCGCGTGATCTGGCGCTCTATCTGGGTGAGGAGGATGCCAACAGTGGCAGCAACTCGCAATCGCGGTGACAGAGAACCGGCGCGGCGACGACCGCCGGTTTCCCCACCGCCCACCAAGCCCTCCACCCCGACTGTCGCACCGGCCACGAACGTCACGGCGAACACTCCCCAGTCGCCTTCGCCTCCATCGAACGAAGAGTCTTCGCGTGGCCCGGTTGCTCTTTTGACGCGGGCTTGCCGGCTGCTGATCGTATTCATCCTCGTGCTGATTCCCTGTCTCTACCCGCTGCGTCTGCCCGACAGGGCGATTGCCGCGCTGCGCAGCCATTCCGACGCCTGGTGGCATCGGTTCTACGTCACGCAGTTCGACGCGTTTCTCAACTACGGGTATCAGCCGCTGCCGCTCAAAGAAGGCGCATTCACCATTCTGACCACACTGCTGGTGCTCTGCTGGTTTGCCCGACGGGTGATGCAATCCCGGTTGGGCCGGTTGCCGCGAACGCGGGCATTTGACTGGAGGATTTACGGACCGATCATCGCCCTGCTGGCCTGGAGCGCCGTCGGGCTGATTTGCAGCGCGATCACGCTGTTCGCCGCCCAGACGGCCGCGCACAAACTCATCAGTCGCTCGCTGCTCACGAAGTTGTTCGCGCTATTGGCCCGCGCTCTCTCGCCGCTGGCGTCTCGGGCTTCGCCTCTTGCGACACCCACGTTCTATTGGAGCCTGGTGACCTTCGCCCTGATGGCGGCGGGCCTGCTCTGGTTCCTCGTGGTCTACGACCTGCCCAAGAACCCGCGGCAGGTTCGTCGTTGGTTCAATGCCGTTGTGCTCACGGGCTTCATCGTGGGCTTCTTTGCGTTTCTCCAAGACGTGGACCGCCGGCGTTGGATCACGGGTCTGTTCTTCGTCAACGTTGAAGAAGCGGCGCGCCACGACATCACGTTTCTTCGGCAGCGCATGGGCTCGCTGATCGGCCACAACATCGGCGTCGCCGGTCTCCTCAGTTTTTCCTGGTTCATTCTTTGGAGTCGGCTCTTCCAGCCGGGAACCTGGAAACGCAAGGCCCTCTGGGCCAGTCTGCTGGTGCTGTTTTTCTACGTCATTGCCGCTACCCAAACGCGCGGCGTCTGGATCGTTCTGGCCGTTCTCACGCCCTGCCATTGGCTCTGGCTCATGCGCCTGACCCACAAGCGGCCGGACCTCAAGCCGATCTTCGGCGGCATCCTGATCATTCTGATCATCCTGACGCTCCAGATCATTCCCTCACCGCGCAACCCGTTCTACACGCCGGAGTCGCCCCTCCTGATTCGATTCACCCATTTCTCGCCGACCTTCCTGCTGTCGGAAACGCGCCTGCGGATCGCGGTTTGTTCCTCGCCGCTCATCGCCCACCGACCATTTCGTGGGTATGGGCTGGGCAGCTTCCAATACGTCTATCCGCCGGCGCAGGCCGACTATTTTGCCGCGCATCCCGACACCGTGCTTTCGCCCACGTC
>Ga0315280_10007726_pt1 | contig 14322 bp, 8 predicted proteins | sample YL17G06_40_MG_FD_203697 | JGI IMG/M metagenome (GOLD analysis project Ga0315280, IMG submission 203697) | Sediment microbial communities from Yellowstone Lake, YNP, Wyoming, USA - YL17G06_40 | ecosystem: Environmental > Aquatic > Freshwater > Lake > Sediment | place: USA: Wyoming | collected...
CATTCAGCGCAGAGTGCCCGAGAACCTGAATGCCTTTGCCAGAGGTTTCGAGACCGCTTCCAGGCGGATTCGCCCCTGAGAATGCTTTAAGACAGCGAAGGCCATTGGCCTCGTCGGGCCCATGGTCTAGCGGTTATGACAACGCCCTTACACGGCGTAGGTCACCGGTTCAAATCCGGTTGGGCCCACCTCATCTCGCAGTCAGACAATTATTCTCTGATTTCAATTCAAACGGATTTCCCAGTGATAGCTGGCTCGTGTACAAAGACGCCGTTGTATGCATCATTGACACGAGCATATGCAAGGTCAGCCCTGGCGCGGCAATAGTACCGCTCCGTTGTCACTACAGATGCGTGCCTCATGCTACGAGATACCTGCTCGATGGATACGCCGCTGTCAAGGGCTATCTGCCCTCCCGTGGCCCTGAAGTCCTTCCACTTGAAGGATATGCCCGTCTTGGCGATGGCGGCCTTCCTGAGCCTGCCGAACGCCTGCTGCGTGTAGACGTTCACGCCCTTGGTCGAGACGGCGGGGATCAGAGTCGACGCGTCCCCGATCCCCCTCGACTTAAGCATCTTCTGCCTCTCTTCGAGGTACTCTAGGACGTATGGCTTCAAGACATCCGGGATTGGCAGGCGCGCTTCCTCGCCGTAGATTCCCTTGCCCTTCGGATTGGCCACCAGGAAGGACCACTTCCTCGTGTCCAAGTCCTTCACGGAGGCTTTCTGGAGCTCCCCAGGCCTTAGCCTCAGGAAGGTCATCATGGCCACGGAGAAGCGTGTTACTGCCCCCTGCCAGCCTCCGACCTCCCTCGCTCCATCAAGTATGCGCTTAACCTCTTCTGCTTCCAGGGCGAAGAGGTCCTTGTGGTCCGCACCAATCACGAGCTTGCCCTTGGCAGTCATGTCATCCACGACGGTGTTCCTGCACTCCCTCACGACGAACTTCAACATCGTGATGTACTTCCTCAGCGTCTCGCGGGCGATTCCGCGATTCTTCAGGGCGAGGAAGATCTCGATGATGTCATTCTCCTCGAACTTCGAGGGATTCGCGGTGGCTATGACGCCAGTCTCACACAGATTCTGGACCACGGTCGAGAGGCTGTGCAGCTTCCTCTCTCGCTCGGCCAAGGTCGATTCGGACAGCCTAGCACGTACCCCCTTCAGGTATCTTCTGTAGGCACACACGAATGGATACCGACCCATAGTTCTCGGTCTCCTATCGCTGCCTTTTCTCGAGCCCACAGAGCCGTCCTTCCGACGAGGGCGTCCGACCCCGTAGTCGTTGGGACTAGCTCTCGAGACAAGTTGTCTGCCCGACGGCAGTATCCTTGCCTCGGTCAAGGGATACGCGGGGGAGGGCGTAAATCCTTCGCCTTCCCGACTCTCACATGGTAGTTGAACCCGCATCTGCCAGTCTCCGTCCCCTTACTTTGGGAACCTCGCCTTCCTCAGCCGTCGCCTGACGGTGCAGGGCGACACTTTGAAGTGCTTCGCCATCTGCCTGTAGCTCCATCCCGCCTTGCGCATTTTCTCCGCGAGAGTCGTGTTGATTCTCTTCTTTCGCCTAGCAGGTGTTCCAATCTCGTTGACCAATTTGTGATATAGCTCTGCATCGATTCCGTCGACCTGTTCCTTCGGAGGAGGCTTCTCCGCTCTCTTCTCGGGATGGTTGTTGCCCGTTGGAGCAGCATCTGATCGACGTTGCTCATCCCTATGATGCTTCTGTGGCACAGCCTTGGCAGCCCCCTGTCGATCCGTGATCCCACCGCGGTCAGCGGTGACCAACGCCCTGGTCAAGGGCAGCGCAGGCGTGGTCTGCTGTGTGGCTACTTTGGTCGTAGAATTCGCAGAGGAGACCGCGCCCGGTCTGTCGTGGTCCCTCCTGATCAGATTCAAGAATCCCTTCCTCCTTTTGCTCGGCCGAAAAAAGTACCGTCGGCGGTAGACGCCGACGGTTGTGCGGCTTGCTGCGACATCGATATTCCGCCTCCGGCATCAGGGCGGGTCCTTCTCGTCCTGAGAGCTTTCGGCGGTGCCGCTCTCTGTTTCCCTTAGGGCCTCTAAGATGAGGCGCTCGATCTCGTCAGGCAACTCCTCCGTGGCGTCCTCGCCGACGCCGAAATCGAGGAGCACTTCTCGTATCGAGACTATGCCGCCCCAGAAGTCCCTGGGGGCACTGTCTACCGATTCCATGTTCTTCTCCATTCCTGAGCAGAAGCCTGATTCGAGAGCGTGAGAGCACTTTCAACAGGTTCCAGCTCCTTTCGAATATGGACTTGTGGGCATAGACCAAGTAGTCATCGCGTTTTCGCGCGATTTTAAGTACTTTAGATCGCATCTTGAAAATGATGAAGGCCAGCTCGTCCGCGAAGTTCACCAGGCATTCAGAAGCCATACGCGCTGTTGTGTCATTCATAACTCGGAAGGATGAAGGCGAAGGAGTATCGTGGTGGGAGATGCGCGAGGAGCTTGTCTTGAGCGACGAAGAGCACAGAGCAGAGCACGCAGAGTATCGAGAGCTTCGAAAAAAGACCTATGACGACAAAGCCGCATGGGAGGAAATCAAGCGCAGAAGACGGAAGACTTTCGCAAGCAAGGACCAGCTGTACAGAACACTGAGACTATGCAAGGACCTAGGGATATTGGCTCAGGACCATGCCAATGGACCTTATCGAGTGACGGAAAGCGGGCTTACGACAACGGTTCGAGAGAGGGAGATTCACTACCTGCGCTTTATCCCACTCGAGAGAGTTCTTTTGGGCGAAGAGAAGTTGTCGGAATCAATCTACGGCCTCAATAGATCTGACCTGGCTCCATCGGAGGTCGCCGAACTTGACAAGATCAGAGCGAAGATCCAAAGGCTTGGCGAGGACCTGATGATGCTTCAGTGCAAGGTATTAGAGCGACGATTTGCCGGGCGCAAGTCTAGGGCGAACCAGATGCCAAAATCCGAGAGCATCTGGGGTCAGAAAGAAGGCGGTGGTGAAAGGCTCTGTCGAGCAAAGATGCAGCTGCGCGAAGAAATCACGGACGGAATCGCGCGCAGACTCAAGCGTGCCAAGAACAAACAGAGATTAATCTCGAAAATCAAGGACGTGCAGAGGGAATTTGACATTCCAGTCATAGCAGTCGTGTCGCCTGAAGTGCACGCCGTTCTTCGCCGCGAATCGCTTCGGGTCCGGGAACCTGTTGATGTCGTCTATCTCCGCATGGATGAGGAGGCCAACGAATACCACGATGACCATCGAGGCCGAGTGCAGGGCGAAGAACGTCGTGTAGGACTTGGCTATCGTTTCCCGGAGCATGCCATCTGTACGGCTGGTGGAAATGTTTTCCTGAGATCTCTCGCTGAGTCTCTTGCTTGGAAGTCACTTGTTTCTGGTCAGGACATCCCGAGCCAACTCATAGACGTTTTCCAGCCTTGCGGTGCAAGCGTCCACCGAGAACTCCCTCGCCGATGATACGGCCCCCATCATCATCGTGTCCTCTTTGACAAGACATCTCTGGATAGCTTCGGCGCAGGTGTCATTATCGAACAGACAGCCATTCTTGCCTTCACGTACAAACTCAGGGATCGCCCGGTAGCGCAGCCCTATCACTGGAGTGCCTGAGGCAAGCGCCTCCAGCACCACCAGGCCCTGCGTCTCGAAGGTCGATGCGATGACGAGAGCGTCGCAGCTGGCATAGGCTTTGGGCAGGTCCTCGTCCGGAATGAAACCCGCGAAGACCACCCGGTCCGCTATCCCAAGGTCGTTTGCCAACGCCTTGTAGTAGTCCGAGGCGGGACCCTTGCCCACCACCAGAAGCCGTAGATCCGGCTCCGTCGGTGCGAGTTTCCTCAAGGCGCGCAGGACCGTCTCCAATCTCTTCTCACGCGCCAGCCGGCCAACGTGCAAGAGCACCTTGTTGCCTCTGAAATCGAATCCGTCAAGGAAATTCTTGTCGTACCTCTCAGGAGAGAAACGAACGCAATCCACGCCCGTTGGCACGATCTCGCATGCCTTCATCACGACTCCGTTCGATTCGAGTTCATTCTTGATCGGTGCGGAGGGAGCTATCACGACCTCTGGTCTCTTGAGAAGGTTCCTCAGATAGACCCAAACCAGTCGCTCAATGATATCGTTCCTGATCGGGATAGGGGAATAGTACTGCACTGCTTCGTTAGCCATGGTGTGGAATGTCAACACGTGGGGGATCTTCAGCACCTTCGCAGCGGTAAGACTCAGAACTGCCATCGAAGCCAGCCCATGCGAGTGTACGATGTCCACCTTCTCCTTGCGCAGATACTCCAGCATGTCCGAGGGCGAGACGACGATGCGATATCCAGCGTACGACTTGAACTCCTTTGACGGGAGGTAGTGGACAGGGCGCCTCGAGTAGTCCCTCGTCCCGGAATCGGGTGCAAGTATCACGACCTCATGCCCTCGTTTTTCCAACCCTGAGGCAACGGTCTCCATGGCAACACAGGCACCGTCTACAACCGGGTGGAAGGAGTCAGCGAACATCGCGATCTTCAATTGCTCACCCTGATCTTCCTCTCGACCTTACCCGTTTCAGCTTCACGATCACTCCGAGCACAAGTTATGGCTAGGGAATGTTGTCCTATCACCCGAATCCCGCATCGCGCCTTAGGTGCGATGACAGCGTCGATTCCCATTCGGTTCTCTCATTGGTATTGAGGCACAATGATAAGTGATCGGATACAAACGGCTATATATATCAGCTTTCATAACTATGAAAATATGAGTGCATACATATGACCTTCGATATTCATAGTATGCGATTGAAAAAAGATGGAGGGCTGGGAATTACAGCCAGGACACTGGTAAACCAGATACTTGAGGGCGCATTAGGCCTCCCTGATGGGCGGAGTGGCGAATTTGTGGGTGACGGGACAGGCAAGAACACACTCAGTGAAGATGGCGTCATGATAGTATTGACGGCATCGGACCTCGAGATGAGCGACTTCAAGCTGAACCCATTCATGGCGTTTGCCGGTGGCTTTCCCCAATTCCTCGTACAGAAGCGACTCTATCCATCGCTACCCTCCAACCCAGATGGAACGGCGAAGTTCGCACCCTACGGCCTAAGAAAAGTCGAGTCACTATTGATTGAGGAGTTCGGGGAGAAGAACGTGGTTGTTGCGCATCCCAGCAACCTCGATCGTTTTGTTGGACCAAGGACGAAAGTGGTCGGCATTTCCACAATGGATCCCCTAGGAATTGGTTTTGTGAGCCGAACTTATACGAGCGTTCTCGGCCTGAATGGAAAGCCGGCCACATTGGCCGCATTCGAAGGCCTGCTCTCTCACCCCGCCCTCCGAGATTGTAGCGCAAAGATTATCGTTGGCGGTGCCGGGGCGTGGCAGATCTCTGAGGCGAATCTGCAGGAGCCTCTAGGCATTGATACCATCCTAATAGGACAAGCGGAACGCTCTGTCGTCCAACTATTCAGAAAGGCGCTAGCCGATGAGGAATCGGGCAGAGTCATAACAATGCAGACGCCATCCGATGAGGAGATCCCCCTAATTAGAAGGGCGTCGATCTATGGCGCAGTGGAGATTATGCGGGGCTGCGGGAGAGGGTGCTCCTTTTGCTCTCCCACGCTTCGGCAACGCTACTCCTTTCCCTTGGATCATATACTCAAAGAAGTCGAGCTGAATGCGAAGAACGGTACCAGGATGATCATCCTTCAGACTGATGACCTCTTCCTGTACCAGGCAAAGCCCAACTTCATTCCTAACAAGAAAGCGATAGTCGACCTCATCCACGCGGCGGATAAGGTCGAAGGCGTCGAATACATGCAGGTGGCTCATGCGTCGCTTGCCCCGGCCATCTACGATAGGTCGCTCGTGGAAGAGATTGCACCCGTCCTAGTGGAGAAGTCAGTGTGGACTTGTAGGGGTACCCAGTGCGCCTCCGTGGAGGTGGGTATTGAGACAGGCAGCGCTCGCCTCATGAGGGAGTACATGCGCGGCAAGATGCTTCCCTACAGACCAGAACAGTGGCAGGATGTCGTCGTTCGTTCAATGGAGGTCCTGAACGACAATGGCATATACCCCTTGGCCACGCTCATCCTCGGTCTGCCCGGAGAGAATGAGGAGGATGTGCAAGCCACACTCGAGCTACTGAATCGGCTGCAAGGCTCCAAAGTCTTCTACGTTCCGCTGCTCTTCACTTCGGAGGAGGAGTCCAAGCTAAAGCGGCACAGGCATAGCAGCCTGAAGGACCTAGACGATGCGCATTGGGACATATTGTCAGGATGCTGGAAGCACAACATCGACACCTGGAGCCCGGAGATCAGGACGACCATTATGCTAGCCAGCTTGGCGTCCTATCCCTACTTCAGGCTGAAGCATGGGAAGAGAATCTTTGCACCGATCATGAGGTTATCTGGTTTAGAGGATATGCTCCTGGGCAAGAAGGTCGGAGTGGATTGTCAGCCCCAATACTGCACTCCAAATCTTGAGCCTCTGGAAGAGATGATGGGAAAATGAGAGAATACGTCGGCATGAGCCGCAGCTGGGGGCAGAGTCATCGTAGTGCGACCCAGACCAGGTCATTGTCAGCAGCCATCAAGGTCATCGGTCCGTGCTGAGCATTGAGGGATGGGACCTAACCATGTCATTCGAAAGGATTCTTCTGGTCAAACCCTCCGGCAGACACGGCCTCTCCTTCGCATTCGATCTAATCCCCATCGGGCTTGAATACATCGCGGCCGTGGTGGAGGATGTCGTAGAGGAAGTTGCCATCTTGGACCTAGAGATGGAACATAAGCCTTTCGAAGAAGCAATTGAAGAGTCCATGATGGCCGTGGACCCGGACCTAGTTGGGGTCGCGATGTCAGCCACGGAACATAGCGAAGGTCTGAAGATTGCTCGGTTGGCCAAGGACCGAGGGGCCGTGACCGTTCTGGGAGGATATCATCCCACGGCAATTCCCGATGAGCTTCTATCACATCCCCAGGTAGACCTGGTGGTCCGCGGCGAAGGTGAGCTCACTATGCGCGAGCTGGTCGTGAAAGGGAAGCCTCAGGGCGTGCGGGGCGTCTCGCACCGGGATGGGGGCGAAATCGTCCATAACCCTGATCGGGAGCTAATCAAGGACCTAGACAGCCTGCCTTTTCCCGCCCGGCACCTTAGGAGGTATGTCTATCGCACGACGCTCATGCGAGACAGGGAGCACGACGTGTTGACGACATCCAGGGGGTGTTCAGGTCGGTGCACCTTTTGTTGCGAACCAAGTATGAGCAAAGGTCGTCAGCGCTACCGCTCTCCCGAGAATGTGATGGAGGAAATTCTGGAGATCGTTTCATTCCATGACCACAAACCTCTCAGCATAGACGTCACGGACCCCAATTTTCTGGGGAGGCCAGAGCGGGTCGAACGTCTCTGTGACCTCTTGGCGCAGCACGAACTCGACATACGCTTCGGCGCAAAGGTGCGGCCCGACTCAGTGGCGAAGCACCCTGAAATCGTGCGGAAGATGATCACGGCGGGAATCGAAGGTTTCGAGATGGGCATAGAGAGCCCGAACATGAAGGACATCGAGTACATATCCAAGGGCCTGAGAACCGACGTCCACGTTCAAGCGGTCACCAACATAAAAAGATGGGGCGGGGATGCGGGTGGGACATTCGTCATTGGCCTCCCCGATCAGACCGAAGACCAGATCCTGCAATTCCCCGCCTATGCCAAGAGGATAGGGCTTACGAGTTCGGCCTACGGCATCGCAACGCCCTTCCCCGGCACTCAATTCTATGAGGATTTGAATGCCCAGGGGTTGATTCTTGAGACCAATTGGAACCTTTATGATGAAATGCACTCCGTATTCAAGGCTAAGCACCTCTCCAGTGAACGAATCGAAGAGCTGGCCTCAATCTGCATGGCAAAATCCTGGACTGTGGATACGCTCATGGAAAGGGAACGGATGCATCTAGTGAGGCATTCGGCCAAACAATCACTGGCCAGATTCATCGACGATAGAATGCACGAACTGGAGTTCTCATTGAAGGCGGGCTCGCAGCTCCATGACACAAGGCTGGGAAAGCATGCCCAGGAGGTCATGAAGGCGGCAGTGGACCCTGGTGTGGAAGATTACACGAAGGCTGTCGGAATGCACAACATCATCGAGATGTCCTCGTTCCTAAGACTTCTTGGTGATCAGACAATACAGCTGTCAGTGAGAAGAAATGGAGTGGCTATCGCGAGTTGGATCGTGAAGACCGCGGAGGACGAGGTGGAGTATATCAAAGTCATACCAGGAAGATCAGAAGTGAACACCATCAACCTCGATGTGGACTTGGAGGACTTCAGAATCGGTGAGGACTGCACCCTGACCATTTTCGACGGCATCCTTATTGCGGCAAAAATGCTCGCATCGAACCGAGGGATTGACAAGCAAGCAAACATGATGCGGCTGACGATGGCTGGCATCCTCGAACTGGTAAGGTACCTGGGGACCAACCTACCAGACTTGAGGCGACCTAGAATTTCTTCCGCTGTGTAGTCCGGGAGTTTGAAGTCCGTCTCCATCTTTTCCATATCGGGATGCACCGCGGGAGTCACTTCAGTCTACCGCAGGTCAGGCCACCAGAGACTAAACGCGCGCAGGTTCCTCAACCAGTACAGGGACGTGTTCACGAGAGGCAGAGAGGGGAGGAGCTGGCCCAGCTGAAAGAACACATGGAAGGCTGCCAACACCTACTTGGAGGGGCGGTCGTGGAAGGGGCGGCACCATCATGTGAGCGCGGTCATGCTGGCCCACGCGTTCATCTCGTCGTTGAGAGCGGAGCACGGGGAGCAGGGTCCGCTCCCAGCCTCCAAATGGTGGCCAGAGCGAGCGTGCTTGAATCGGCCACTCAGGAACTCATCAATAAGCACGGGCTCACAAGCAGGAAGGCAACTACAGCCGCCGCTGACATGCTGAGGATGTATAGTGAGTGGTAGACCGCGGAAGTAATGCTAGTAGTTAGGATGGTCTTGCCAGCCAATTGAGCCACGACCTAGGACCTCAACACTCTGGTGATATTGCCCATCATCTTCTCAATCTTGTTTTCGACCTTATTCCACGCCTCTTGGATCGGCACAGATCTGTAAACGTACTTGAGGCGCGTTCCCTGTTCCACCCTTTTGGTGATGAGCCCCTCTTCCTCTAGTCTCTTTATGTACTTCCTCATCGATCTTTCTGAGGTGTTCAGCCGCTGTTCCATCTTCTTGATGGTCAGCGAGGTCGTTAGCAAGAGATTGTAAACCCTGATTTCCGCCGATTTGAAATTGAGGAATGCCAGGATGCCATTGAACACCTCAATCGCCTTCCTATTGAGCGCCTTGTCTACATTCTCGACATAGTGCCTTTTTGCCACGGAATATGTTATGTAAGATTCGCTATTAAACATTTCTAGACATTTCATACGTAGAACGAAATCGTTTCGAAGGTGGGGTAGTCACGTAATCTTGATTTCGCCTGACGATATAGAGTCATAGCCCATGGATTGTGATTAGGACAGGCGGGACAAGAGGGGGCGAGTCATACCAGTTCATCGTGGTGTGGCAAGCACCTTGCGAGTGCTACTGCGACCCCGCAACCTTCTGATGTTCGCGATTCTCAAGCATATGTATGAAGTATTGGATTCATACATATGTGGAATGACGTGTGAACAGACCAACGGTTCTGACGTTAGGCCGTGATGAGAAATGGGAGTGGGCCATCCCTCTCCGGCCGTTCCCGACCTACGGTCAGACTGGATGCGTGCGGCCTTCAGCCTAATGGATTAGGGCGATTGCGTCTGTCATACTGGGAACAAGCACTAGGCGATATTATGGGTATGGATATGCAAGAAGGCTCGAAAGTCCTGAGTGATGTTGCCCCATGTGGCCCAGGTCGAACAGGAGACGGTTTCCGCATCAAGGCAAGGTCATTTGATTGGGGCCGAAAGGGACGGCGGGATGGCGCTCCAAGCCATCGCATCCTGTCCCTCACTGTAGCCGCCGGCATTGCGGCGCTGGCTGCGCTCCTTCTCATGTCTGGGGAGCGCGCCTACTTGTTGGTTTCCTTGTTGACCGGAATGGTGGCCATTGCCATCGATTTCGTGATTGAATACGCAGGGATATCCAAGAAAGCCTGGGACTATCCTACGGCGCGTCTTTCCTTCAGGAATGTCCCGCTGGAGGTACCGCTTCTGTTCTTTTGCTGTGGGATACTCGCCACCTTCGTCACCTACCTCCTCTCAAGAACACCTATGGGCGCTCTAATCTCCGGCCAAGTGATTGCTGGGCTTAACTTGATACAGATCAACCTTTTGATCATGGGCGCATACTATGCGATCCAGTATTTTCGAGGGGCCGTCAAGAGCCTTGTCTTCTGGGCCCTTCCGCTCAGCATCGCATTGTTCATTTCGTTCCCAGAACCCTGGATACTAGCATTCGCCATTTCTCCCATATACCTCGACTACTACCTTGAAAAGCGACTGGTTAGATCCTCAGACATCAGGTATGAAGGGTACGGCGAAGATGTTGCGGTCAACGTCTCCATCAGCTATTTTCCCACAACGCTTTTTATCCTGGGGATAGTGACAATGCTCCTGCACTTCTTAGGAGGGTGAGGGACAGGATGGCCACCGGGATGATGTCGCTGGGGCATTCCGTCTGTGGTCTAGCACAGGCTCGCATGCTCCTTAAGATGGCTGACACTGCTGATCTCCGTCGGGTTCGGGGCCTGATTGATCTGCCCGACCTTTGACACCTCGATTGTGAGGCGATAGGCGAATCCGCATCCAAATCACGAAGAATCGCGCAAATCTGGGGCTGATGCCCGATCTTTGGCAGTTCGCTCCAGGCCTAAGAGAAATGCGGAAAGGGTTTTGAGGACTGGCCCTGCATTGTCTCACAGGAACTGAAATCCGAGATAGAATATCTGGCTCGCAACAGGTGCAGGCCCGGTTGGGCCCACTCAGCCAATCTCGAAGCTCCTGTGTTGTTGACCCGTGCTGAGAACCCTCGCGCACGAATGTGACAGTCTCACCCTCGCTCTGCATTCCCGGAATGCCAAGCGTCAGCATTTTCCTGGATGAGATCCATCATGAATCCATACCCGACAAAGTGCGCATCCGCAGCATCGGCCATAATGCTATCTCGGTTGCCAGAGCATTGTTCTGCATCACAACGTGAACGCAGGGGCATGCGCTGCTATCGAGGAATGGAAAGAGAAAAGAGAGGAAAATGGTTTGATCAGCCGATCTCAGGTGTGCTTCGCTCCACGACTGCGCCACAGCATCAGGGTTACGAGGAGCATGACCGCCACCGCCAGGATTATTGCGATCAGAGCGAGCGTCGGAGCTGCCTTCGACAGCGCCCCGGTCTTCTCCTTGATCAACAGGCCGACCTGAGTAGACACCTCGCCAGCACTGACTGTGATCGTGCCGCTGCCTCCGCCAGAGGCCTCGTATGTTGCGTTGGCGGCGTGAGTCCCAGCAGTCACGATATCACCGAGGCTCAGATCTGAAAGCGTCCACGCGAAGGTCAGGCCAGACACCTCATTGCCGAAGGAATCATAACCCTTGGCGGTTAAGGATGCGTTGGCACCAGCATCCACAACTATCACGGCCGGCTCGACCACGATATACGCGAGTGGGCCTGCTCTGACCGTGGCGCTTACCGTCATCGAGTGACTTCCATTGGCGACCGTTATCGTGCCTGCCCCTGCAGTAAATCCGGCTGAGAAGACTGGATACTCGCCCTCCGTCGATGTGGGCGTCACGCTGCCTATCGTGGATGACCACGTATAGCTGAGGTCCGCAATAGCGTTCCCGTGGCTGTCGTAGCCCCGAGCGTGCAGTACTGTGATTTCGCCGACCGTTAGGCCGATCCCGCCCGGTGTGATGATGATGCTGTCTAGCTCACCAGGCAGGACGGTGACCGCCGCAACTCCAACAATCCCGCTACTGGACGCCTCGACAGTTCCTGTTCCAGCGACAAGGCCAGCAGTGAGGAGGCCCGTGCCGCTGATGGTTCCGATTCCGCCCTGGACGCTCCAGGAGATCTCTGCGCCAGGAACGATGTTGCCGTACATGTCCTCCACCTCGGCACTGAACTGGGCCGCTCCGCCGACAACGACAGAGGCGCTTGCGGGAGAAACATGGACTCCCTCCACCGGCCCAGCCAGTATGTTCACACCTGCGTCTTCGAATAGACCCATGGAGGTCACCCTCACAGCATCGTACCCTGCCTCCGGCCCTGCGAAGTATATCGCTCTGGTACCGTCGTCCGAAACGGGGACCACAGAACCAAGCTCGTTCAACGAGCTCCATGTGAGCTCAGCACCTGCCACCTCGTTGCTATACAGATCGTAAGCATGCGCCTCGAACACAGCCGTCCGCATCACCCCTATGTCTGCAGACGCGGGAGACACTGATATGTGGTCGACCTCGCCAACTCCCTCGAAGCCATAAGCGGTCACTCCGCCCCACATGTCACACACGACGATGTATCCGTTGGCCATAGCGGCCGAGGACATGTAAGAGCCCCCTGCAACGACCTGCTCCTGCAGGAGAGTGCCTGTAAGAGCGTTCCATGCATAGAGGTGACCATTGTCAGCAGTGCAGAAGACAATCCCGTTAGAGTATGCAGCTGACGAGTAGATCGGCGCGCCGTAGGCGTACGCGCTCCACACGATGCTACCGGTGGACTCGTTGAGCGCGTACATCGTTCCGTTAGGTGAGGAAGACACTCCGATGTAGACCATTCCCTCGGCCACTACAGGGGACGCCCACTCGATTAGCCAGCCGAGAGAGGTGGTCCATACCACTTCTCCAGTCAAGGCATCCAAGGAATAGACGTTCCCGCTGTAATCTCCGAAATAGAGCACGCCATGGGATATCGACAGCGGCGAGCCGACAGCCGAACCGACATAGGTCGACCAGACCTCAACTCCAGTGAACGCATCGATAGCCACGACCTTGCCCATGCTGTCAGCAAGGAAGACCATCCCGCCCCAGTATGCCGGCCCCTCACAGGGCTCGCCGTCCATGACATAGGTCCAGAGCACCTCGCCCGTGAAGGCGTCGTTGGCGTAGAGCGTGTTGCCCCAGGAATCGTGCCAGAAGACCACGCCCTGAGCCGCGACGACTGAGGTGTACAGATACGGCCCTGTGTTGTAGGCATCTGCGCTCCAGATGACAATTCCAGTATCCTCGTCCAGGCAGTACAGTGTCGGCACTCCGCTCCAGTTGCTGGCGAAGGCGACATAGACGTTGCCGTAGGCTACTGTCGGGCCGGACGGGGTACCTCCCATCCCAAGCAGGGTCTCCCATTTCATTTCGCCCGTCAGGAGGTCCAAGGCTACCATGTAGCCTGCCTCAGTCGAATAGAACACCGTTCCCGCGTGGATGACGGGGCCGAACCAGCTGGGGTAGCTGTAGAAAGGCTGCGTGTACCACTTCTCTACGAAGGGTAGCGCGACATCAATCGGGCTTATGCCGGTCCTCGCTGCGTCGTGCTGGAACTGCGGCCAATCGAGAGCGGATTCCGGTGAGACCTCGCACAGCAACATCGCTTCGTCAATCGCACTCGGATCTGCCGACGAGGCTGCCAATATGTCGGTACGGTCAAGGGTTCCGTTCAAGACATCAGCTGGAACCTCTATCGCAATGACAATCGGAAGGCTCGTGCCGCCTCCAAGAAGTCCAGTGTCGGGGACGAGATCTCCGTCCGTATCGACCAGGAGAGTCGAGCCATCAGCCTGGAAGAGTGAGACGATCCAGCCGTGTGCCGATCCAGCGACAATATCGATGGTGTCCTCGAACCCTCCGGTGTTGGTCACGGTCATGTTCGCCAGGGCGGTCGTGCCCTGCGTGACCGCAATGTACGCGTTCGGGCCTATCTCCGCACCAGGCGGTGGAACCTCGCAGATGACACGCGCATCCTTGGATACCGTCGGATCGTTCGAGGATGTGAATGTCAATGTAGTGCTCTCAACGTCACCCATGGCCGCGGTTCCTGGCACGTCGACTTTCACGACCATCGTCGCGGAGGCGCCCGTGGCAAGGGAGCCCGTGTCCGGCACGGAATCGCCGTCAGTGTCCGGCAGCGGGGTGACTCCGTCAGCCTCGTAGAGCTGCGCGAACCATCCGTGGACGCCGAGAGTCACGCTGACATCGAAGGTATCGGGCCCGAAGGTCCCTATGTTGGTCACTGTAATCCCGAAGTCCGCCGCCTCAGGCGGATAGACATCCTTGGACTGGCTCCCTGGCACAACCTTCACTCCGTAGGGCATCTGTCCCATCAGGCCGAAAACGCTGCCATAGTAATCGTTGACCCACACCC
>Ga0315280_10007727_pt1 | contig 14322 bp, 14 predicted proteins | sample YL17G06_40_MG_FD_203697 | JGI IMG/M metagenome (GOLD analysis project Ga0315280, IMG submission 203697) | Sediment microbial communities from Yellowstone Lake, YNP, Wyoming, USA - YL17G06_40 | ecosystem: Environmental > Aquatic > Freshwater > Lake > Sediment | place: USA: Wyoming | collected...
TTGAGCTCCTTCGTGAACTGCCGTCGAGACAAACCCATGACTCAATCCTCCCTCCAATGGCATTTTCATACCATTCGCTGATTTTTGAGTCTTAACCGTTTGTCTCAAAAATGGGGACAGGTCTAGACCCTCCCCAAATGCAGAATCTTGCCGTCACAACCCAAAACCTGCTAGGAGGACGAGGACAGTCTGGCAAGGCTCCAACTGCTTCGCGTCCGTGAATTTCATTTTCGAGCACTGTAGCTCCAACTCGCGTCTCTGAAGGCACAATGGAATGCCTGAAACTCGAGTGATGTTAACGCCGGAGAGATTTCAACTCCCGTTGCGCAAGTTCTCGAATCGTGGGATCATTTAACTCGGCTGCTCGACGGAGCATTTCGATTGCCCCGGACAGATTTCCACTGGCCCGGTAAAGCATTCCGAGCCGGTAAATTTGGGTGGGGTCTGGAACGGGCGCGAGTTTGACCGCTGTCTCGAATTCGCGAACGGCTTCGGCGACCTCTCCACGTTTGTAGATTACTAGACCCAGCGTCGCGTGCGCTATTGAGCCCAGATGGCCTTGAATCTCGTCCCACTCCCTAGGGGAAATCCTTTTCGGGACCCGGATCGACTTTGAAACCTCCAGCTCACGTCGAGCATACCCTTCGGCGCGAGCCAGTTGTTGCGGGTCAGGGGTGCTGCTCGCTATGATGTAACCCAGGTTGGCGAGAACCACTAAATTGCCTGGTGCGACCTTGAGCGCTTTTTCACCAGCAAGAATGGCCTTCGCGGAGTCGCCGAGCAACCTGTATGCCTCCAATTCCAATTCGAAGATGTGCGCCAGCAGCTCTGAGCGTGGCCAGTGTCGTTCGAATTCACCGGCGGCCAATATGACTTCCTTCGGGGACGGCTTCGACAGAACCAGGAGATACGCATCGAATTCCTCTGGTGAATTAGCCTGGCCTGCGGACGTAAACTGTGCCTGTCCGTTTTCCAAAAAGACCAGAAGCAGCGCGCACGTCAGGGCGAAGGGACCTATCGGTTTGGCTCCGACTGCGGGAGCCCGAGCGCATCCGTACCGGCTCCTGACTTGGCCCATGTTCCTTGGCCTGTTGTTACTTCTCGCCGAATCTACCCTAACCCACGCGGCCTTTCAAGACGATCTGGAAGGCTTGCTACCACCCGCCAGCGCGGATCATAGTCCCACGGTAGCCCAGATTCGGGAGGCGTTCAGATCGAAGAATCTCTCCTTCATGCGGAAAAAGAGTGATGAGCTGATCCGCCAGGCGCCCACCAATTTTGAAGGATATTTCTGGCGAGGCTGCTTGGAGCTCCAACGCCGCAACCATTACGACGCCGTTCGTTTCCTTCGCCGGGCTGAGGCGCTGGACGCCAATTCTTATGTGCTCAAGCAGCTTGCGTTTTCCTATTACTTCCTTGGGCAATTTCGACTGTTCACGCTGACCATGAAGGAGGCCATGCTGAAACAGCCGGCTGACTTCGCGCCTTATTACTACTTGGGACGGTACTACGTCTCCCCTTATGCCCCCAATTTCACACGCGCGGCTAGTTATTTTCAAGAGGCTTTGGAGCGCAACCCTAACCATTACGCATCGTATTACTACCTCGGATACTGCCACGAGGCCGAGCGGAAACTGAAAGATGCTGAACGGGAATACCGCCGGTCCATGGAGCTCGCTGATGGTGAGGGTCGAAAATTCGCTCTACCGCGCCAGGGGATGGCTCGGGTGCGCCTCTTGGAAACCAGGCCTGCGGAGGCACTGCAGTTCGCCGTACAAGCAGTAGAGATGGCGCCGAACGACGCCGCGAGCCACGCGGTCCTGGCCAAGGTCTACACTGCGCTTGGCCAGCCAGCTCAAGCAACGCCGGAATGGGAACGTGCGGCCGCCTTAGACCCGACGGACCGTGCATCCTGGTATCATCTCTATCAAGCGTATTCAAAGCTGGGAAATAAAGAGAATGCGAGCCGGGCGTTAACGAAATATCAGAAACTCATCACCCTGTACGGAAACGACTGAGTACAGGCACCGGCCAGGATTACGGTTGAATCCCTGGTCGCTCATCTTGATCTCCCGTTTTTGAAGAAAGCACTGGACACGACCAGGACGGCAGAGCCTCAAACAACCGGCGTGGGAAAGCGACGGGGCGCGCCGAACCCCTCTCAGGATAATTCAAAACTCACCACCTCATGAACGGGTACCCGGGGCACGAGAAGCTCCACACCGCCTCCCGCCGCGCGGCGCACGGGTAAATCTACCCCGGCGACAACCGCTCTTGCCACGGAGACCTTGAGAGGCAGATTGAGGCGTATTGTCACGTTTGTAAGTGGTATGGGGTCTTCACAGAAATCGGGCTGCCGCGGTGTATGCCGTAACGGTGAGAAGTTCACGATGTGTGCCAAGTAGCGCGTCTTTCGCCCCGTGTCCGGCCGCGCCGCTTGGTGAGTTAACGTGAGTTCGGTGCTCAGGGGCGCATCGCTCTGGATGAGGGGTGCGGGAAGCAGTTCCCTAAGTACCTTCTGAAACGCCTGCCGGTAGATCCAGTATCCTTGGTTGTAGTAGCTCTGCCCCAGCGGGAAAGCGAACAGGGCCACTCGCCCGCTACACGCCAGGGCGGCATAAGAGGTGGTGTGGTCGAACGGCGTTTGCGCGTGGCTGGTGTAATGCTGTGGACTGCGTTGGAAGAGTGGTTCACCGAGCAGAGCCAGGGCCGTTGCCGGTGGTTCCGCGCGCCATTGGGAAGCACTCTCGTACAAAGCATATTCGAAAGGCGGGATCTCCCCGGTCAGGCCGCCTTGCGGCACGAAGTACGCAGGCTTGAACGCAGACATCCCCGCATAATGTAGCCCGTACCGTTCCAGCCAGGTGCTGTCCGTTCCGGCCAGCAAGCCCGCCTTGTGCGTCACAACAACCGCCCCGCCGCCAGCGACAAACGCACTTAAGCGCGAAGCAGTTTGCTCATCTACGGCCAGTTCATCCGGCAATAGGAGCATCGCATAGCGTTCCCACTCAGCCGTTGGCTCAACGATATCGAACTGCACGCGCGACTCGGTCAGCAGCTTGACCCAACCAAAGTTTGTTTCCGTGCACGGGGACTCGAGCGGCAGCCCACTCGTCAGGAGCGCCGCCTCGGTCACCGGCACCGCTTGGTCCAGGTAGGGCTCAAGCTGCTCGATGTGCCGGTAGGCCTGCCCGATGACATAGTACACGGCCGGATCAAGCCGGCCGCTCGGATGCATCTGGTCACCGATGTCGCACCGCGCGCCGTTCGCCACAATGGTGGCGAATTCTGTGTGAAGTTGCGACGGGAGCTTCAGACCGCCAAAGTCCCCCCAGAAAATCTGGAAGCGATACGTCAAACAATAATTCGCCAGCCCGAAAGTGCGCGCGTAGCGGACCACCGTGGGGGCATAAAAGTACCCATACTGAAAGTTCACGTCCGTGAAGGGCGCCTCGAGGTCGGTGTAATCCATAAATTGGGCACGCTCGCCGAGACCGTACGAGCCATTGTTTTGTATGTCCACCTCACAACCAGGGCGCGCTTCCTTCACGATTTGGTGGATGCGTTGAATTAAGGAGAGGTGGAGCCCCAGCTTGTGATCTCGCTGCACACCTATATCGAGCGGGTCTAAGCCCTTGTCACGCAATTGCCGCAGACATTCATGGCAATAGCACGGGGGGGCGGTGTTCCCGTCGATCCACACGCCGTCGAGCTCATAACGGGAGACAAGCTCCTTGATGTGAGCGAGCTCCAATTTGACAAAATCTTCGTTGGCAAGACACAAGGACGAGGTGATACACCCTCGTCTCGCCACGTCGCACCCGAAGGTCTCATCGAACTTCGGAAGGTCGGTCGTCCGGTCGCGCTTGAACACCAACCATTCCGGACGCCGTTCGCCAAGTTCGAAATTCCAAGTAACCATATAGTAAGCAGAGACAGCGATTTTCCGCTTGCGCAACGCTGCCACTTGCGCTCCGAGGAGGTCGAAGGACAGGCCCGGATGGACCGGCCCATACGCGCTCGGATAGTAGGAATACCCGAACATATCCTTGGCCACCACGACAACGCTACCGGCGCGCGCTTCGAGTAGCCGGTCCCCGAACTCGTCAGCATTGAACCGCTCACCGACCCGCGGCATGTATTGAGAGGTGTGGAACTCGACGATAATCTTTCTCCAGGGCCGCGGGGGTGTCGCAACCAAGCGAGGATCGATCCAGAATCTGGTTGCGATCTCCCCAGGGCCAAGATCGGCAATCGACCCCGAGGCATGCCCCAGGGTTTCGCCTCGCGAAGACTTTGCGCCCTGTCCCTTTTTCTCCTTGACCGTCTCTGTCCTCAGCCCCGCTGTCATGTTTACACTGGCAACACCGGTTGCCAATTGCCCCAAGAACCGTCGTCGATTTGATCCTGCCATTTCACTCCTCCCGGTCTGTCACCCGTCGATGGGTCTGGACGGTATCCGCTCATATACAAAGAACTTATTGCGACTAAACGTAACAACGATAGCTAAACATCCTCGTTCGCAGGTGGTTTGCGACCGGCGCATCGAAGGATTCCGCATTCGACTGGCTTCGACGCCGTGCATTGAGCAGACTGAGCTGTCGCCGAATAAGAATTCAACCCTATCTTCGCCGGCGTAACAGCGTTTCTGTCTGGGGCTGCCGTCCGCCGCCGACTGTACTCACCGCGAGGTTATTTGACGCAAATTAGGAAATCCTGTCTATAACGATTGTGCGGAATTTGTAGTGATCGTGATCGGCAGGAACGGGGACTGGCGTCGTTTGCCCGGATGTGATACTTAGTAAAACGCGGCGAAGACTTAACATCAGGGCCCGTGGCCACGTTGGCGTGGCCGCCGATAAGCGGGAATCTGCCATCGAGGTCGATAACCCTGCTGAGGTGCCACGAGCAGAGATTTACTTTGCCCTTCTTAGAGGTTGGCGGGGCCCAGGAGGAGCGATGAAAGACTTCTTTGCAGGACGATTTAGCGATCAGGTCGCATTGGTGGTGGGAGGCGCGCAGGGAATCGGCAAAGCAATCGCCGTTCGGCTGGCGCGTGAGGGCGCACGCGTGGCCATCACCGATGTTGACCGCCCGATGATGGCGCGCACCGCGCGGGAGATCGCAGCCTGGGGCGGGAACATCCGGACCTTCCATTGCGATGTCCGCCAGCCCCGCCAGGTTAAAGGCATGGTAGCGCAAGTGATTCGCTTGTATCGACAGATTGATGTAGTCATGCACATCGCTGGAGTGATCAAACTTGCTCCCTTTCTAAAGACCGACGAAGGGCTCTGGGACCGGATATTGGATACGAATTTGAAAGGGGCCTTCCTTGTGGCTCGCGCCGTGGCGCCGCACATGGTCAAGCGCCGGCGCGGGAAGTTGGTTTTCATGGCTTCGACGAACGCCTGGGATGCAGAAGCACAACTCGCACCCTATAACGTTTCGAAGGCGGGCGTCTTCCTGCTTGCCAAGACCCTGGCGCGCGAACTGGGCCCTTTCGGCATCAATTCCAACGCCCTGGGCCCCGGGCCGATCCGGACTCGGTTCTCGGAGCCCGTCTTGAAAGATCCTGCGTTTGTGAAGAAATACGCAAAACTGATTCCGGTGGGGAGGGTTGGCACGCCGGAGGACGTCGCAGGGCCCGCCACTTTCCTGGCCTCACGCGACGCCGACTACGTCAACGGCGTGTTGCTGTTCATCGATGGTGGTCAACTGGCGTAAGCGCAAAAGGTCGAAGTGTGTTCGAGAGCTCGCGACCTGGATTGTCGGCAACCGACCTCCGCCTTTGGCGCTTTAGCAGTTTGCTGAAAAGCCTATGGTTGTGTCATTCTGAGCAACGGAGGAATCCCGGCATTTGTGGAATCAAGGAAATACGGAGATCCTTCGTCGTCCGTCGCCTGACGGACTCCTCAGGATGACAGTTTCAGGAGTTTTTCAGCATGCAGTTAGTGAATCGCGATATGAAATCGCCGCTCATCCTGCGGCGCTCCAGAACAACGTAATTGGCGTACTGGATTGAAAACATGCAAGTCCCTGTTGTACTCAAAACGAAATGGTTCTGGTATTCGGTGCTCTCCGTGCTCTGTATGGGCGGATGGACACTGTTAGGGAAACTGGGCACTACTGAGATCTCCGCCCGTACGATGCAATTCCTCTATCCTTTCGGGTGGGTGCCGGTGGCGCTTGCGTGTCTCTGGATGAGGCGGTTCAGGCTGGAGAGAAGCCTCCGGGGAACCCTTTACAGCGTCGCGATCGGGGTGCTGGGTGGCATCGGAGGCCTGGCGTTTTTTGCGGCCTGCCGCACCGGTGGAAACACTTCGGCCATTGCCGCCGCAACGGGCATGTACCCGCTGATTACCGTGGTCCTGGCCGTGTTGATCCTGCGCGAGAAGCTGACCTGGCTGCACGTTGTTGGGCTGGTCTTTGCCGCGGCGGCCTTCGTGCTCTTCTCCTTTTAGCCTATGAATATTCCGGTCTGGTTCGGCCCGGCCATCGTTGTCCTGGTAACCTGGGGAATCGCCGGGCTTCTCCAGAAGCTCGCGACGAACCATCTCTCGGCAGAGACGGCGCTCGTGGGGCTGGTGGTAGGATTCTTCCTGCTGGACCCGTGGCTTTATCCAAAGGAATCGATACTCGTGTACTCGAGCCGCAGCCTGGTCTTTGCCCTGCTCAGCTCGCTTCTGAACGCCCTGGGCGCATGGGCGCTGCTGGCGGCAATGAAACACGGGGGCAAAGCCTCGATCGTAGTGCCGTTTACGGCGCTCTATCCCCTGGTCACGGTGTCCCTGGCGCCAGTGGTCTTACATGAATCCATCACCCGGCTACAGGGCGCCGGGGTGGTATGCGCTTTGATCGCAGTCGTGCTTCTGTCGACGTAGACGCTGCCCTTGATAGCTTGGGTGAGGGATACGCGAGCTCGCGACTTTAAACAGGTCTTCAATCGCGGCAGGGCGATTCACATAGGCGCCAGTTCGCGCTTGGCCGCTGCGACGATTTCGTCCAAGGCCTGTTCCAGCTCCGGCGAGACCGGATCCGGCGAGTGTGTACGGAGGATATGTTCTTTACGCTGACGGCAGCGGTCTTCCATACTCAGGGCGCCGCCATCCATCCAACCCTGATAGCTTTGCCGGTCCAGTAGAGTGGGGAACCACAGTTCACGTCGAAAGTGTCTGACCGTATGTTCCCGATCAAGGAAGGTCTTCTCTCCATTCGCCACCGCTTCGATTTCTCCCAGTGCGAAAGTTTCGTCACTGAACTCGATCTCACGCAGCACACTCTCAACGTAGGAAATAGCCTCATGCTGCAGCACCAGGATATCCAGGGAGGCGGCTTGATCGACGCCGGACATCCCCATGTGTCCAAAGATGTCAGCGCCCGCCGCCGCCCCACCCACCAGGGTTGCGCCTATCTCCAACCCCGCCTGAGCGTCGGGGCGCTTGGAATCGGTGATCCCCACGTTTATGTATACGGGGAAGCCGTAGTGTTTACCCATCTGAGTCATCGCCACGCCAAAAATCGCCTCCTCGGGCCCGCAGCCGATAATCTGTGTGGTGGCCATGTCGAAGGCGTGAGGGATGCCGCTGTACATCACCGGCATACCCGGACGGATCAGTTGCGTGACGCACACTCCCGCCAGGATTTCCGCGTTCTCTTGCGCCATCGTGCCGGCCATCGTGGCCGGGCCCGAAACTCCCATTTGCACTATCGGTCCGATCGGCGTAGGCAAGTTCAGTCGGGCGGTCTCGAACAACACGTCGATCCCGTGGAAGGAGTAACGCAAAGGACTGATCGGCTCCAGGAAGGGATAGAAGACCGGGAATTGCCTGGCGCGCTCCTCGTCGCCCCGAAGCGCAATTGACATGTCCACGAGGTACTTGGCCGAAGCGCGATCGTAGAGCCAGAAGTGAATCGGCTTCGTCGTATTCTTGAGCATCACCGCCATCACTTCCACGCAGCGATAGGACACTGGCAATTCGTGCGGGTCCGCCATGGCGCCTACGAGGTTGATGTGCTTCAGCGCATCGGCGAAACGGGTGGCAGTGGCCACATCCGCGAGCGTGGCGTACCGCCGCTGCTCGCCGGTGTTGTCCAGCCATGATGCCTCCCCGGCGACGCTGTTGTAATTACGCTTACCCTGCCCATAGGCTGCCTGCTGTGTAAGGTCCCGGCCGTAAAGCGTGAACTGTTTGCCGGCTTGCTCGATTGAGCGTGTGACGAGATCCGAAGGGATCCTGACGCGTTGCCTATCGAAATCCACCCGCGCTCCGGAATCGGCGAAGCGGCGCAACATATCGGGGTGGGGCACCTCAACTCCCACCCGTTCAAGAATGCTCAAACTCACCTCATGAATCCTATGGATTTGGTCTTGCGTAAGGACCATACAGATCATAAGTCACCCCATTAAGCTCGAACACCCGAAACCTGTTAAGAATGATAAAAGATACTAAGAGCCTCTTTTCCTTCTGATACTCTCTCGCTTATGGGCAATCCACGAGAAGTGAAACGTGATTTTGCAGCCTTGGAGCGACGGCGGCTGGAAGCGGCACGGCTTTTAGCCCATGGCGTCAACCAAGCCGAGGTCGTCCGTCCGGTCGGGGTCCATCGCCAGTCGGTTTGCCGCTGGGCGCAGCGGCTGGAACGGGGAGGTAAGAAAGCCCTGCAGCGAGCCCCGCTGCCAGGGCGCAGACCGAGCTTGAATGCCGACGACTGGCGCCGCATCGAGCAGGGTTTGAAACGTGGTGCCCAAGTCTTGCGATACGAGACCCAACTCCGGACGGCGCGGCGCGTGCGGAACTGGTTGGTCACCGTGCAGCGTAACCCCCAAATCGGGCGAGGGTTCCCCAAATACACAGGTTTTTTTCATCTCATTTGTTACTCGGTTATACGAGCTTCCTTGAGTATCCGCATCATCAATTGGATCGTTTCTGACCTCTATCGGGGGAATTCTCGCAAGGCTCACAGCGTATTCATTCATTACTTCCGAGGTCATCTGCTAAGCTGTGGATGCTGCAATGTCAAACTCTCTTCGGAGTTAATGTTCGATCTCCAGAACTTCTTCCACCACACCGTTTCTGATCCCATACATCCGGTCGTGGAGATGCACAGTTCCGTCTTGGTAGTGCACCCAGATTTCAATCTTATCGCCCACGTCCACAGGAACAGAAGGCTCCAGAATCTCGATCACGGCATGCTCGGCGTGCAGGGCTCTCAGGCGGAGCCCCGAGATGGCTTTCACTGAAGGTAAGCCACGCTCACCGCTCACAGCCTTGACCCCGGCATCCACAACAAACCGTTCTCCGGGCGTTTTGCTGATCACGGTTGCAAGTACACTCAAGGCGACTTTGAAATCCGGAGCGAAGGGTGCATACCAAGTGTCCATAAGCAGAAAGGAGCCTGCCTGGTTTTCCGTGACGCCCGGAAATCGACCAGCTATGGAGTAATCGCCGGTGCCGCCACAACTCACAATTTCCACCGTTATGCCTGCCCGCACAAGTACGTTTTTGGACTCGACCAGCGATTGCAGGGCATCTTTAACCACACGTTCTTTATCAGGACCGGGCGGAAGCGACTGCAGGTGACCTTCGTAACCCATCAACCCGCGAAACTTCAGTCCTTTTTCCACTACTTCCCTCGTGAGTGCAAGGGTAGCCTCTCCTGGCCGCACACCAGAACGCTTCAGGCCCAAATCCAGGTTCACCAGGACATTCGATTCAACTTTTCCATTCCGCGCCCCCCTCGCCAGCTCGGCGACGACCTTGGCGTTGTCCACGGCGACGATCACCGGAGCCTCACGGCAGAGCTCGGCGTAGCGTCTGATCATGCTTTCGCCCGCGATTTCATTGGCGATCAGGACATTCTTTATGCCATGGTTGACCAGGGCCTCCGCCTCCCACAAGCGCGCACAGGTAATACCAATGGCCCCCGCTTCCATCTGCTTCGCGGCCAGAGCCAGAACGCGATGATTCTTGAAATGGGGGCGGATTTTGACGTGGCTGCCCCTGAAGAATTGGGCCATGGTGGCCAGGTTCTGTTCCATAACGGTCAAGTCCACCAGTAAGGCCGGCGTCTCCAGATCACACAGCTTGGTCCCTTTCACGCATTTGTCTCTTCGTCGCTCAACGCTGAGCGCGCGTTTGGCTGGGCAGGCTGTCTGCGACAGGATTTGTCCCATGTTTGTTTCTGCGCTCCCTGTTTGACTTGGCTCTGCATCGCGATAAGGATTCACCCTGCGATAGGGACAAGTCATGGATATCGCAGCTGATCGGTCAAAGCTGAGCCCCTTTGCTGCCAAGGGGTCGCCGTGCCGCCGAGGAAATTATCGAAGGAGACCTTGCCGTTCACTCCGTCCTCCAGCCGCCGCTCAAGGAAGAATCTCCTTATAGAGCGTGACAACCTGCGACTCAACCAACCGGGGGGCGACGCTTTCAAAAAAACCTTTGATGTAGGGTGTAGAACAATGAAAATCGAAATCCTCGCGGCTAGCGAATTTCTCGATGAACGCGATCTGCCGAGGGTCGTCTATGCCCCGGTTGAGTTCGTATCTAATGCAGCCTCTTTCCATGTGGGTTGGTGCAATTAGATTGTGCAATTCGCGAAGCAGTTCATCTTCATTGCCAGGCTTGGCAATGAAGTGGGCCACACAAACTATCTCTTTTTCAGCTTGTCGCAACATAGGTTTTGTCCTTGATGTCTGATTGCCAGCCGATCTTTAGAAACATCGATTGGCTGGGACTCTCTCTTGGTGCGTGAAACCTGATGTTTCTGTATGGCTCTTCAGCGATGGCACAGCCGAAAAGCTTCGTGACCGGTCCGACTCGACAGAGGAAGGATCGCACGGGTGGATAATCGCCAGCTGGAGCGACCCTCTTCTCTTTTCGCATCGTTGGCCGTGGAGAATCTTGGCCATGAATAATCTGATTCCGTCCTCCCATCACCTTCCTTGGTTGCCACTGACGGCTTGGACTTATGGCGCGCCTTCTCAGGCCGGCACCCGCCCATCTATAGGGATGACGCTTCTGAATGTGGTCCCTCTGAACCCTAGCTCTGATACATGGGCGAAGGCCTCAAGGGCGTTGGAGTTTGACATAGCCGTCGTGAAAGCCTTGAAAGATCATCGCGATGGAAGTAGCGCCGGCGTCTTGATGTCCCAACGAGCGTTCCGCCGAATACTTCGCCTTCCCGAATCGAGCCACGAATCCTCTCGTCGATGCGGCTCCTCTTTGCGCCGCATCCGCGGCGTCACGTAGGATCTCCGGGATGCCTTTTCCCTTTTCCGCCCCGTCGCGCAGGACCGCCACGGCCGGGGCCAGCGCATCAATCATTGTCTTGTCCCCGATTTTTGCCTTGGTCTGTCTCTCGACCGACTTGAGACCCGCTTCAAACATGGCTGCCAGCCCCGCGGCATCCAGTTCCTGTTTCTCCCCGAGTGCTTCCGACATGCCCAGGAACAAGCTACCCAACAGCGGCCCGGTCGCTCCCCCATCGACGCTGAGCAGCGTCCAGCCCAAGCTGTAGACCAAGGTTTTCAGATCCCTTCGCTGATCGTCCGCCAGGACTGTCTCCAGCCGATTCATCGCCCGCAGCATCGTGGTCCCGTGGTCTCCGTCGCCGCAGGCTGCGTCGAGCTCCGAGAGATACCTTTGGGCGTTCTTCACCTGCTCGACGACTCCCAGCATCATCGCCACGAACTCTTGCACGCCAACTTGAGTGTCCATGGATACCGCGTCCTGACTAGCGGACGACATAATACGGCGTGTCGCAAGGCACGTCCCAGAGCCTCAGCAGCTCACGGTCCATTCTCGCAATAAACATCTGAAAGCCCGCTTGCTCCTGCGCGGTGATGTACTCTCCCACCAAGCTCCGTGCGATCCGAATGCCTTTGGCGGCGAGTATCTGACTGACCCGCCGGAAAACAATGAACAACTCCATGAGCGTGGTCGACCCCATGCCGTTCACGATCACGAGAACTTCCTCTCCCGTCTTGACATTGAGGTCCTCCAACAACCGCGTCAACATGATTTCAGCCGTTTCATCGGCGGTCTTCAATTTCATGCGTCCGGCGCCCGCTTCTCCGTGCTGTCCTGCGCCGATTTCCATCTCATCGTCGCCCAGCGGAGAAAGCTCCATGCCGGTCGAGGGATGAGTCGCCGTGCGCGTCGCCACCGACAGCGTGCGCATGTTACGCTCCATGCGCCCCGCGATCGCCAGGACCTCATCGAGCGACTGCCCTTCTTCCGCGGCAGCCCCCGCAACCTTACACACGGGGAAGAATCCCACCAGGCCCCGCCGCTCCTCGACGTTTTGCGGAGACCCCGAGGAGATATCCTCGTGAGTGAGGATCATCTTGACATTCAGGCCCTGTTTCTTGGCAAAGTCCATGGTGACGCCAGCCGTCAGCACGTCACCCGGATGGTTGAGCACAATAAACAGCACGGCGGCCCCCCGATCCGCCATCTTAATGGCCTCGATGCACCGGGGAGCACTGGGGGCGGCGAAGATCTCGCCCGGCACGCTGATGTCCAGCATGCCCGGACCGACAAAACCACTCAGACCTGGTTCGTGACCGCTCCCCCCTAAGGTCACAAGGCCCACCTTGCCCATCGCCTTTGGCACGGCCCGAACCACCAAATTGCTTCCGGCAAGCTTGACCTTATCAGGATAGGCCAAGGCATAGCCCTCCAGAAGCTCCTGCACAAGATTCTCAGGCTTGTTTATGAATTTTTTCATCGCCATGTCCCCGGTTTCACCGGTACACCAACCGGCTCTCTCGAGCCGTCCCGCGGTTTTGCTTTTGAGCCCGAATGAGGCAACCCTTTTCTCCTAGGAGCTAGGGTTACTCGTCGGGGAATCCACCCAGAGGCTTTGGTCCCCTAGGACCACGACGGTAGCCCATCTGTATCAACATCGAAAACTTCTAGCTGACCAAATTCGCATTCGGTAACGTAGATCCTCCTTTGACCTGGCAAGCCGAAGGCAAGGTTAGTCGGCTCTCTTCCCTTCGTTCTGATGTGCCTGTTCGTGGACCCACTAGGTCCCAACACGACAATTTCTTGTTGGCCAAAAACCGCGACATAGAGTTTCCCGTCCGCACCGAACGCCATTCCGTCGGGCCCTTTCCACCCAGGCGGTGCAGTGGGATCCAGCACATTTGCGAACTCTTCTCGTCGCGCGAGTTGCCCTCCCTCTCTCCACGGATACCGGTAGATCATCCCCGTCCGCGTCTCGGCCACGTATAGGTTATTGTCCGGACCGAATGCAAGGCCATTGGCGCATTGGAGACCAGAATCCAGCTTTCTGATACTTCGGTCCTTCCGGTCGATGCGGTACAAACGTCCGTCCATCTCGAGGTTCATATAATCGGAATGAATCTTGCCCCCGGGCGCGAAGTCGCCCATGGAGAAACCCGAGTCTGTTAGGTACAACGCTCCATCCGGGCCAAAGCACAGATCGTTCGGAAACAGGAACGCTTCGCCATGACACTCGGTCGCTATGACCTCGACCCTGCCGTCCATCGTCACGCGGAGCAATGAGGGCGTTTTGAGTTCCGCAGCCCATATAAGTCCATCCTTGTCGACTGCCAAACCGTTGGGCTCCCCCGTTCGAGCAACGATTCTCTTTGTCAGGCCATCTGAGCTGATCTGGGTAATGCACCCGCGGTCCGGCCCACCTTCCACAACGAGCCAGCTCCCATCTGCCAAGGCCACGGGGCCTTCGGGGAAACTCAGACCTGACGCAAATACCATGGGTGTACCCTAACTCCAGTCCTGACCCGCTGCCTCACGGAGTGATTGAGTTTTTCTCGGGCGCCATCGCCGAGTTCCAAGATATTCTTTAGTTCTTCTCTCCTCAAAACTTAAACGGGTTGTCCGCCGTCCGCTTCCAGGACGGGTGCTGTCACAGTGGAACGAGACAATCCGAAGCAAGCTAACTGCCAAACTATCAGATCCGGATGCTTCGACCATCTTCTCGAGCGACTCCCTCCTGATTAGGGAGGTAGCTCAGCGGTTCGCTACTGCCTGCCATGTCGGGTAAGGTACCTTAACGAATCCGCGACGCTATCCTAAGCTAAAAGAGACGGGAAGTCCCGTCTATAAGGATTGTGCGACAGTTGTCGTAAACGTGGCTCGCGACCTACTGGATTCCATTTCCTCCTGTGTCGCGCTGCCGGGCCATGGAGGTTCGCAGGAAAACCGACGCTACAAGCTGTTTCAAAACCCTGTACAACGGGCTGATTTTGCAGTAGTTGTTTGTTGCTGGGAGGGGGATCGCGAAAGTGAGCAGCGCCAGGAGGAGGGCCCATGGCGCGGTATGGTCGGCTGC
>Ga0315280_10007728_pt1 | contig 14320 bp, 8 predicted proteins | sample YL17G06_40_MG_FD_203697 | JGI IMG/M metagenome (GOLD analysis project Ga0315280, IMG submission 203697) | Sediment microbial communities from Yellowstone Lake, YNP, Wyoming, USA - YL17G06_40 | ecosystem: Environmental > Aquatic > Freshwater > Lake > Sediment | place: USA: Wyoming | collected...
AGAAGAAACTCTTTGCGCAGCCTTACGTAATCTAATCGAGAATCCGGAGAAGGTTCGGTCTATGACAAACTATTCCTGGCTCAATACTCTATCTATGACGGCAAATTAGTATCAGGTCTCATAACGAACTCCTTTCTTCCCCGCCGAGCGCCGCAAGCGCTTTCGCAAAAGTGGCTACGCCACCGGCAGGGCTTTGGAACGCCGCCGACGTCATCGGCTGGTTCGCGTTACGCGGATACGTCCAAACGTGAAATGCTATAGAGTCACGAACAGATAGTCTCTGCGGTGCGAATCGCGCTGAATCCCGCGCGCTTCAAAATGGTGGACGTAGAGCCCGCTTGAGCGCTGGTATAGCGAGAAGTGTATTGGTTTTCACTATCACAAACTTTTCCCTGTAAGCGCGACTGCCTCATCCGCTTCGCTCTTAGAAAGATTGAGTGATGGTCTGAACCTGACAGAGTTCTTCCCGCTGGGGAGCGTTGCCATACCATTCTGCCACGCGCGACTTCTGAAGTTATCTCGCTCCTCTGTCGTGGGCAGGTCAAATGCGGTAAAGAGCCCGCGACCTCTCACATTACTTATCTTCTGCGGATATTTTTTGGCGAGTTCTTCAATTCTCTTCAGCAGGTGACTCCCAACTTCGGCAGCGTTCGCGATCAGGTTTTCTTCGTGAATTATTTCAAGGTATCTTTTGCACCTGACCATATCAACGAGGTTTCCGCCCCAGGTTGAGTTTATTCTACTTGAGACGTGGAAGACATTATCAGGCACCTCATCTATTCTCGTATTTGTCATAACGCCGCAGATTTGAGACCTCTTTCCGAAAGCGAGCATATCTGGTTGAACATCAAAGTGCTCAAAAGCCCACATCTTTCCTGTGATTCCGAATCCTGTCTGAATCTCATCAAATATGAGCATAATATCGCTTTCATCGCAGACCTGGCGAAGACTTCTGAGGAACTCACCGCGGAAGTGGTTATCTCCTCCTTCGCCCTGAATCGGCTCAATTATGAGGGCGGCGATGTCATCCTTATTTTCCGAAATCGCTTTTTTTATCTGCCGAAGCGCCTTCGCCTCCGCCTTCTCAACCGCTTTCAGAACAGACTCGGTAACAGGGAAAGTGAGTTTCGGATTATCTATTCGCGGCCAGCGAAACTTCGCAAACAGGTCTGTTTTTTTCGGGTCTGTGTTTGTCAGACTCAAAGTGTATCCTGAGCGTCCGTGAAACGACTCGCGGAAGTGAATCACCTGGTATCCACGCTCACGCTTGTAACCTTTCTTGAAGTTCTTCTTCACTTTCCAGTCAAAAGCGGCTTTGAGTGCGTTCTCCACACCAAGCGCTCCGCCAGCGATAAAGAACAAGTATCTCATATATGCCGGCTTCGCAAGGTTGGCGAATGTCTCAACAGAATCAGTGTACTCCACGCAGTAGATATCTGAGTTGGTGGGATTCGCTATCGCAGCGCGCTGGAGTTCAGCAAGGAATTTTGGCTCAAACATCTTCGGATGATTGTGCCCGATTGGCAGAGTGGAAAAATAACAGTACATATCAAGATACTTGCGTCCGTCAATGGCGTCCACAATGTAAGAGCCTTTACTCTTTTCAAGGTCAATAATGACGTGGAAACCATCAACGAGAATATGCTTAGCGAGAACAGAACGAACATCTTTTGGCTGAGTCATATGAGTTCTCCCATCAATTATCAGAACAACCAACCTATATGTAATCTATCTATGCAGGCGCCAGTTGACCTGCAGCGGCTCTGAAAAACAGGTATTCTACCCGCTCTACGCGCCCTTTTCCACAAAAAAATAGCCTCACACAACCTTACAACCTTACTACAAGTGTGTGGGACTTTTTTGTTAGTAAAATCTTTTCAGCGGGTGAGGAAAGGATGGGGCACTTACACCAATTCAACTTCGTCTCAGCCTGTTTTCCCAAGAGGGGAATCACTGCGGAGACGCAAAGCGATAAAAGTTCAAATGACAAAGTTCAAATGACAAATGAACTTCAAAATCCGAATTGCGAACCGAGGAGGCTTTTGGCGTTTCAAGTTCGGCATTTATTTGACATTTGGATTTCGGACTTTAGGCTTTCTCACTGCCTTCGCAGTTACCGCCAAGCAGTCACAAGGCGAAGGAGCAAGGACTATTTGAAGTTGGTGTTACAAGTCCGGGGCTAAAAGAGAAATACTAATATCCCGCCGCTAGGTAGTTCATCTCCGTCTTGCCAGTCCAAGCCGTCCCACACAAGTATCCCAGCGTACAGGTTGAAAGAAACCCCGTTGAGCAGATGGCGCGGAATTGCGTAATCTATTCCCCCGTCAGGGCTAGCCCGCGCGTGTGCACCGATTGAAACGGGGTTGCCCTGATAATCATATACTATAAGCCCCGTATCAGCAGCTCAACAAAGAATGCAGTCGCCAGAGTCCAGCGACCAGTTGCCATTTGAGTCTATACAGACGTTGTATAAAACACAGCCGGTCTGGTCTATTAGAGCACTATAAACATCTATATAAATGTACACATAGTTAGCGTCGTAAGTTCCCTGCATTAGCGACAGGTCTGCGCTGCTGCCGTATCCCAGGTCGTCGCCTTCGGGGTCAGTCTCGTCAAGCGCGAGCACGAGACCCGGCTCGTTCCATATATCCCAGTCAGGAGCGGGCGGCATGACGCCTGACTTTTTGTGGTGCGTGCAGCCTGTCTGCAAAGCAGCGATAAAGCAGAGCAAAACAGCGATTGTGGCGACACATTTTTCCCTGTTCATATGCACCTTCTTTACTTTCTACCTCTTTTTCCAGACAAGGCAGTATAATACCTCTTCCAGAAAGGAGCAGTCCTTTGACCCCGCGCCGAAGTTACCTGAAGAGGCAGTATATTTTTGAGTCCGGTGCGGAAAATACGATGTATTTGTCTGTAACAACTGGCGTGCCGATGGTCTCCGCCTGCTTTCCAGGTTGCGACACGATGTTTACCAGATACTTCCAGAGGAGTTCGCCTTTTGATGCGCTGAGTGCGTAGAGGTGGCAGTCTGCGCTACCGACATAGACAACGCCGCCATAGACTGCAGGTGAAGATGTAACGGGACCTTTTGTCTCAAATTTCCAGACTTCGCGAGGGGCAGCGGGCTCTGCTTCCTCAGAGCCGCTTGTGGCTTGAACCTCAAGGCAGTGGACTTTGCCATCGGATGAACTGAAATAGACGAATCCTTCGCTGACTACAGGCGAAGATAATATGGCGCTGTCTGTCTTATACTTCCATATCAGCCTCTTCTCTTTTTCTCCCGGAGTGCGCTTATTAGAAAGTGCGTATATTGAAGAGTCCTGGCAGGTGAACAGCACAGTATCGCCTGAGATTGCAGGCGTGGATGTGATGGGGCCGTCTGTCTGGAACGACCATATCTCCTGCCCGGTGCGGGCGTCAATAGCACGGAAGAGATTATCGCTGCCTCCGAAATAGACTGTGTCGCCGCAGACCAGAGGAGTGGAAAGCACCTCATTACCTGTCTGGTAACGCCAGACCTCCTTCCTTTCCTGCGGATTTATGCAGTAAACAAAGTGGTCGGAACAGCCGATATAGAAGCGACCGTCAGAGTCTGGAGCGCTTGGCGACGAGCCTATAGCGCTGCCCAGTTTGAACTGCCAGACGGATTCCCCTGAGTCCGCATCCAGTGCGTAAATATTCTGGTCAAATGAACCAGCGTAGATTCTGTTTCCCATCACTCTGGGCGCTGCCTGAAAGCAGCCGAAAACTCCACCTGCGGAGAACCGCCAGACTTCAGTTCCCTTTTCTATGTCTATGCAGTAGAGAACGCCATTTCGCGTTCCCGCTAACACTTTGTCGCCCATCAAGGCGATAGCGGAACCGGCGTAGCCATCTGTCTGGAATGCCCAGAGAACTGTCCTCTGCAACTTGAAAACTGCTTGCCAGGAGTCAGGCTCAACGACCCTTAAGAGAGGCTTCTTGTAACCCTCCTTACGAACAATCACCTGAACAACCTGGTCAGGAGAACGCCTTATAACCTGCGGAGTCGTGCCGTACGATTTATCGTCTATTATCACATCCGCGCCCCGGGGCTCAGAATCCACCAGAAGAGGCAGTTTTATCTGCTCGGTGAGAGCGGCACATGGGAAGTCGCGAAGCAATTCGCGGTATTTCTGGTAAGCCTCTTCATAGTTCTGGTTTTTTTCCGCAGTTTGCGCCACTTCAACGCATCTCTTTGCCCTGTTGAGATAGTCCAGCAGGTATCTGATTTTCGTCTCAACTTCGGTCTTCTCTTCCTGGACAAGGAGTTCTTTATCTACTTTTTCATAGAGCAGATAGGCGTCGTCAAATTCACCTTCCTTGTCCAACTGTTTCGCCCTGACCAATATCTCCGCGTTGTCAGCGACTCTCTTTTCCCCTTTCTGATTCCTCGCCTTCTCAAACTGAGCGAGCGATCTCTTCACAGTCCACACAAGTGAGTCCGCATCGCCGCCGGAAGCGACCAGCATTGTGAATCTGTACTTTTTCTTGAAACTTTCTATGTCGGTTGCGAGGTTCTTGTATCTATCCTCCACATCAGCCTGCAATCCGTGAATCTGCTTATCTTTTTCCAGGACAGATAGGCGTGAGGAAAGGGCTTTTATCTCTCTGCGGGCGCTAATCTCGCGATGCCCGAGAAACGCGACAAAGCCGCCGATAAGAGCAAGGAGCAGCGCAAGCGTGAGAACCGCCTTCCTTCCGCGCCCTAAAGCCCTTCTGCGCCCTTTGCTCAAGATAGCGTTCAACCTGGTCCTTATGTCACTTCTTGACTTGTCTATCGCCAGAATCTTCCTGTAGGTCTCTGCGAGTCCTTCCCTGTTGCCTTGCTTGGCAAACACTGTGGCGATTATCTCGTAATGCTCAAGTGCGCTTGCCTGCTGCTGCTGGTCTATGAGAACGTTTATGAGCATCTCGCGAACTTCAATACTGTCTGGAGAAAGGTCAAGTATCTGCTTGAGAACGTCCACCGCCTCCTGGAGCCTGTTCATCCGCCAGTATGTTCTGGCTACGAAGAGCCCCTCTTCTGCAGCAAGGTCAACTTTGTGCTGTGCAAGGTAATACTGGTAGAGTTTCTGCTTTATTGAGAAGTTTCTGGGAGAGAGTTCAAGCGCTTTCTTGAAGAGCGAGACTGCATCATCGTGCTTCCCCTGGGCGGCAAGACTATCCGCCACCTTTGCATACTCCACAGCGGCTTCGTTCTTCATATCGTCTTTCTCATAAAGTTCAGCCAGTTTTGTCCGAAGCCACCTGTCATCGGGATGGTCTATCAGAGCATCGCGGTAAATCTTTATCGCACTGGTTCTATCTCCGGACTTATGGAGCCTGTCCGCTATCTCCACGGTCTGCTGCAGGTCCAGTTTGGCTATATAGCCTGCATCCACAAACGCGGCGAGAATCTTACAGACCTCAAATCTGCCCAGCGAAGCCTTTTCTATAATGTCCTCTATAGTTCTTCTGCCGTCTATGAATTCCGCTATCTGAAATATCTCGTTTGTGCTGAAGCCGAGATAGGAAACGTCCGGTATAGCGACCTCGTGTTCCCGATGCGCATATATCGCATTCGTATAGGGAATCCTCTGATGAATCATCTCCCACTCGTCCACGCGGCGGGCTGCCTCCATTATTATCTCGTTGACGCTGAACGTTATGGGTCTTCCAAGTCTGGCAGGGTCAAAGAACTCAGCCTCAGGCTCTCCAGGAATGAACTCAAACTTTGCGCCAGACCAGGAGAAGACCTCGTGAATCTCCTCCTCAATCTGCTTGCGGACGCAATCCTGAATGTCCTGCTCCGTAACAGCGCCCATTCCGACAAGCACATTGCCAATCAGTTCGCCCGTCATTCTCTGTTTGGCAAGCGCCATATCAAGTTCCACAGAAGAGAGTTTCTTCTTCTTCAGAAGAAGTTCTCCTATCAGAGGGTATTTTCGCCCCCCTGTCGTGAGCAGTCTGATACCCTGTTTGCTAAAATATATGTCTGTCCTCTTCTCTCCGGAACTTATTACCAGAGTGCCTTCTTGCTGATTCATAGCGAGGGTTTGAAATATATCAGCGAGGTTTATGTCTTTGAGGTCGCCTTTGAATGCCACTTCACGCTCTCGTATCATAATCCGCACTCAGACGCAAAATATAACGCGGCAGAAGAGACCTGTCAAGTGCACTCTCCTGCACATCCGTAAATAATATCTCGTTTCTTGCATACCCGGTTCTGCGCGGATTCACCGCAGCAGCGCCTACGCCTTAGGTATCGCGAGGTCTTTCGGACCGGAAGAAGAGAGTTTCAAATCAGGGTTTTTTGACTGAATTATTTCGTGAATAATCTGCGCGTATTTGACTCTTTCACTCGCAATTTCAGCGAGCGTGGATTCTGGCGTCCACGGTTTATAAAGCCCCATAGATGCGCCGTGCTCCAACTTGAAGTAGCACGGCGAAGTGACGCGCGCAAGTTCCGCTGCCTCGTAAAATCTGTTGAATCCCCCAAAATCATCTAAAATATATGCGTGAATGTCAATCGGAATTGATACGCTCTTGCGTATCGCCGCGAAAGCGCCGACCGAAAGGTCTGCAACAGGATTCACTGTATCTGCTCCGAGAGTCTCCAGAACTTTCACTCCTGCCGGATTCGCTTGACCCGCAAAAATAGACACCTTGAACTTCACATCCTTCGGAATATCTCCAGATTTGCGCATTTCATTGAGCAGCCAGAGCGCGCCTTCATCCCAGACGAGAAACCCACGAAAGCCAATTTCTATGCAGCGCATAACATCTTCTATGTACTGGCGTAGCCCCTCTGAGCCGCGAAGACGCATCCCTGAAAGCGCACCTGAAGGAGTTATGCACTGGCGTCCCGTATCCCATAAAGCGCGAGGACCAGGCGTTATCACCATCTCCGTCTTCGTAAGCGAAGCCATCTTTGCCATACTCCTCAACTCGCTCTTATCAAGCAGAGTTGAGCCAAGAACTGTGCAGATGAGTTTGTGAATCGGCATCTTGCGCTTTTCGCTCTCTTGCAGAATAGCCTCCATCGTTGACGGCCGCTCAACTCCAGAAATCTCCATCCGGTAATGCGCACCGTCAGGAAACGTCAAACTCGATGATGGAAGGTCGCCGGGGTCGCGCCCCGGAATCCCAAACTTCTCCATAATCTTCTCCACGTTCTTCATTCACTCTCTCCTCACACAGTGCAATAATCTCTAACACAACTGCCAAAAAAGCATTATATTCACCGCAGAGACGCAGAGAAAGAAGAGAAGAAAATTGGACGGAATCCCAACCAAGAATTCCTCCTCCGCGTTCTCCGCATCTCTGCGGTGAAAATTCTCTGCGGTTACGGCTGGCAGAGGCGGCAGGGAGGCGCGCCCATATCAAACCCCTCCTCCCGCGTGCTGACTTTCTGAATCCGCCCGCCTGTGCCAATCTTCTCGCATCCCACCTTGTGAGTCAAGCCAAACTTTTCGCCCCAGTCAACAATATACTCTCGCTCTCTTCTTACCTTCCTCTTCCACACTCCCAAGTTTTTCAGGCGCGCCTCCTTCTGTGCTGCGATAATCTCCCTCTCGTGCCAAGTATTCGGCTTGAACGAATACGCGTATGCACAGCCTGCACGCACAATCTCTATATTTGCAACCTTCTCGCTTTCACCGTCCTTATACAGAACGTATGCGAGAAATCTTTCATATCTATCTCTCTTCTCGCGGTCAAACTGGATTCTGACTTGCCGCCCTTCAAGAAGTTGTTTCGCGAACAGCCGCGCCTCATCAGCGTAAAACATCCTCTCTTTTTTATCGGGCGCGTCAATACCGACGAGCCGCACCTCCGCGCCATTTGCCAGCCTTATCGTATCGCCATCAACCACCTTTTCAATAGTATAGGCTTCAGATTCGCTGAGGGCGGGAACTTCTGCCCTGTGCGAAGCCGGGCTAATCCTTCCGTGCCGGGCGAGAACCGCCACAATCATCGCAACAATAATTGCGGCAAGCGCACCAGCAGCAGTTCTTTTTCTTCTTCGTCGCATTTCAGACGCCAAAGGAAAAAATAGGAAAAACGAAAAGAGGAAAAGGAAAAACTCTCGCACTCAAAAGGTTGCTTCCCTTCTCGCCTCCACTGAAGAGATCTTGATTCTATTTTGAATCAGGCTTGATGGGCTTCCCATCAAGAAAGATCGCTGATACCCTGTCATCTTTGCCAAAGTGGATGTCCAAGCTGCTCTTCCTCAGACCAACGCTTCTATATGTCCATCCGCCCTCTGACTCCTCCACGGGAAACGGACCCAACCAGTCCATTATCTCATCTTTCATCAACTTATGGCGAAGGAGCAGCGCGAGTAAGTGTTCCGGAGACTCCTTCTCAGATTCAAAATACCCGCCCATCCAGTGCGCCAGATTCTCCAGCGACTCACGCTCATCTTTTGACAATGTTTCCACGAACACGCCGCTGTCAATTCTTGAAGAACGAATCATTCTGAAGCGAATCGCCAACTCAACACTTCCGTCACTTATGGTGAGCACGAGGTAGCCGTCCCGCATTCCGGTCTTGAAGGGTCCTTCAATGTTACGCGCAGTCTGGTAACGGAAAGCAGCCTTTACCAACGTGGCATTCTCCCAACGCAGTCCCTGCTCTGCGCAAGTCTTCATCACAATGTCAAGGTTCTTCCGCAATGCTTCCCGCATAGTGGCAACAGTTTTCTTTGCGTCTTCCAGAAGGTAAGGTTGAGAGAGTCGGGCGCTTGTTCCGAGGTCCTTGACCAATTGCCACGGCTCTAAAGGAATGTCAGGAGACAAGGTGGGCTCTATCTCCCTCGTCTCCCTGGGAAAGCTAAACCACCCTGCGAGCAAATCCAGTTCAATCTCGGTAGGAAGCAATCCAACTATCTCGTCAACCCTGTTGCCCTTTAGAAGTATAAAGAGATTATTATGGTCTATTGGTGGCACAAAAGGTATGACCATCCTTATTTTCTCCGGCTGTTGAGACAGATTGTATTGCCGGTGCGAGGTGCCAGTGCAACTCCAACACAATATCCCTGCCGCAAGCGCCAGACTCACCGCAAGCAGTATAGTAGTTTTCTTTCTTCTTCTCATAACGTGACCTCCGCGGAAAACTCATAGCATTGAATACGGGTCTCTGTCAAGAGAGACATGGGTTCTGCCGACAGATTTCAGTTCCCCTTTTGCCGCGCCCGCAATATTACCAATCAGTTTGCTTGTGTCCGCTTTGAGAAGAATCTGATACCTGTATTCGCCTTTTATCCGCGCAAGAGGCGCAGGCGCAGGACCAAGCACAGATGCGGGCTGCCGCCTGCCAACAGGTGGAAGCGTCTCAATCGCGCGCGCGAGCGCGACTCCAATAGATTTCGCCTTCTCAAACGCAGATACCTCCTTCTTCGCCGAGACCGTGATTTTTAGCAACCTGCCGAAAGGAGGATAACGAAGAGGTTTTCGCAGGGAAAGTTCGCGCCTCGCAAACGCGTCGTAGTTCAGTTCTGAAGCGGTATGAATACAGAAGTTATCTGGTCTAATCGCCTGAATAATAACTCTGCCCGGCTTTTCAGCGCGACCCGCTCTGCCTGCAACCTGAACAATCAGTTGAAACGTCCGCTCCGTTGCGCGAAAATCTGGCATAGAGAGAAGATTGTCAGGTCCAACAACGCCGACAAGAGTGACGTTTGGGAAGTCAAGCCCCTTCGCCAACATCTGGGTTCCGACAAGGATGTCAATTTCGCCGCGTTTGAAAGAGTGCATTGCGCGACTGTAAGAATCCTTCATCCTCATACTATCTGAATCCATTCTGAGCATTTTCGCATCGGGTGAAATTTTTGAGAGAACTTCTTCCACTCTTTCTGTTCCTGCGCCGAGGTATCTGAGATGCGGGAAAAAGCAGTCGGGACACGCTTCAGGCGGGTCTATCCATCTGCCGCAGTAGTGGCAGAGCGCTCGCATTGTCCGTTTGTGGTATGTAAGCGTAATATCGCACTCCTTGCATTTGAGAACAAATCCGCAGCGGGGACATGTGAGGAATGTGGAAAATCCTCTTCTGTTGAGGAAGATAATAGATTGCTCTTTGTGTTTCAGCGTATTTGTTAGCGCTTCGGCGAGTCTGCGAGATATGAGAACGTTTCTTTTCAGTTCAAACTGCTCTTTCACCATATTGACGACTTCCACAGTTGGCATTGCTGCGCCGCGAACGCGATATGGCAGTTCTGCGAGAGCGTATTTTCCTGTTCTGGCGTTATGAAGCGTAACAAGGTCCGGGGTGGAACTTCCGAGGATGACCGGGAACTTTTCAAGATTTGCGCGCATAATGGCGACATCGCGCGCGTGGTATCGCGGAGCGTTCTCCTGTTTGAAAGATGTCTCGTGCTCTTCATCAATGACGATGAGACCAAGGTTAGGGGCGGGTGCGAAGACGGCGCTTCGCGGACCAATTATCACCTGCGCTTCGCCGTGGTGGACTCTCTGCCAAGCGAAGTTTCGTTCAGGCGGTGGCTGGTAACTGTGAAGAACTGCGAGTTTTGGAAAGTGCTTCACAAATCTTCCGACAGTCTGCGGGGTGAGCGCGACCTCGGGGACAAGCATAATAGCCTGCTTTCCGCGCTCAACCACTCTGTGAATAGCCTGAATATAGACCTCTGTCTTTCCGCTTCCTGAGACTCCGTGAAGAAGGAGCACTCCGAAAGTGTCTTTTTCTATGGGCGACTCTATCATACTGATAGCGTTTTTCTGTTCGGGTGTGAATTCTGTGACCGGCGGTTCCTGCCAGACAGGGGGTTGGGACATCCCCAAATCGGAATACCCAATTTCGCTCTTTATGATGCTAAGCAAGCCTTTTCTGGCAAGTGTATTGATAGGGGAATCTGAGACGCGAAGAAGATTTTTGACTCTGGTAACTGTAAGAGGGATAGGTTTTCCGCTCTCTTTTGCCACAAACTCAAGGACCTGAACCTGCTGAGGAAATCTGCGGGCGAGTTTCTCAACTGTTTCGCGTAAGGATTCGTCGGAGAGCGTGGTCTGGACGCATTTTGCTGTTTTCGCGCGCGACCTCCTCACTGCGCCGGGAAGCATACTCTCTATAGCCTCGCCGAGCGAACAGAAATAATACTCGGCGAGCCAGTGAGCAAGTCTAAGAAGTTTGGCGTCAAGAAGAGGTGGTGCATCCAGAACTTTGATAATCTCTTTTACAGAGGCGACCTCAGGCGTTTCAGGAAACGAGACGCAGTAACCTCTCAGAATGCCTTTTGCAAATGGTGCGAGAACACGAGAGCCCACCTCTATTTTCCCGCGAAGATTCTCAGGCACAGAGTAGTGGAACTCTCTGTCCACAGGAATGGGAAATACAATGCCTGCAAATTCCTTGGCCATCAGCGCTATTATACCAAAAGAAAATTAGAAACCACAGGTGAACACTGATAAACGCAGAATTCTTGGGAACGCTCTATATTATCTGTGTTCACCTGTAGTTATCTGCGGTTTCTAATTCTCTGCATTGCGCGACGCAGAATAATCACCACTCCTGCCCCTCTTCCTTGTGCACTTTCCAGACTTCTTGGACGCGGCTACGCAGATTTATGTAAGTCGCAAACGCGGCAAGTGGCAAATCAAATTTCCTGTAAAAAAGTTCTCTCACTTCCTCGCGCGAGACCGCATCGCCTATCATCGCCTGATACAGTTGATTTCCCAGAGGATAGCCGATAGCGTGTGCCACATCAGAGAAGACCTCATCATTTGCCTCGTATATCTTGCGCGGAACTGAGGTATATTTTCCTGTCTTCGCAAACCTCTCTTCAAACCTCTTGTGCGCAAGAAGAAACTTCGCCACTTTCCTCATATGCTCAAGTTCGCGAGGAAGTCTCTTCCCTCTGTTCTCCACGAGGAAATCGCTGAAGTCTTTGATAGAGTAGCAGGTTCTCTTGTGATTGATAATCTTTGAACCAAGAAAGCCCAGCGCCTCCGCAACAACGCGCCTGTAAAACGCATCAAACGCGTTCTCCCGCTTTGGCACCTTTCCAGCGCAGACAGAATTCACAAAGTGCGCCGCCTCTTCAGCCGCGTGGTTTATTGAAAGATTGGAGAGATATATCACATTACTTCCGGGGATGAAATAACTCTCATCCCGCTCAATCTGCTTCTTTATCTTGTCCAGTTCCTCCCGCAGAAGTTTCCCTCTCTCCTTCATAACATCCAGGAAATCCAGGTCCGCTGTGGAATAGAGAGTAAATCTGTTCAGCCCCTCCTCCGTTATGCCGAGAGACTCAGCGATGGTCTTGATAATCAGAGCCATCTGCTCCGCATAATCCTCCCCGCCAACGTCACGCTCCCACAGACTCCCGTATCCTAATTCTTCAACTCCCCGCTCCCAGTCAAGATAAGACTGCAACTTCACAAGCGGCGTCGCTGTTATGATGCAGTAAGTGTCTTTGTGAATCTGCACAACATCTATTCTGTGCTCAAGTCTCTTCTTGCATAACTGCCAGTAAATCTGCTCGCTGTTCTGGAATATTATCAGCCTCTTTCTCGTCAGGCCGCGCTTTTTCAGTAAATTATCCACGCTGTGCGGCAGATGACTCGGCGCAACGTGCCAGTCCCCGTCAACGGCAAAGATGAGAGCGCCAGGGTTCTCCTGCACCTCTTTCACTATAATCCCTGCCGAAAACTCATCGCGCGCGCGTAAGTGGTTCGTTACCCCTTTCGGCTCGCAGTTTAGCCCAACAATCCTTATTCCGTGTTCCTTTGCGAACTCAAAAAACATTCTGTAGTGGTTCCAGACAAAACCCCACGCCCGTTCGTAATCCACCTCATTCAGAAACGTCTTTTCGTCTGTCTCATCCCTCATAAACTTTTCAATGAGAGGCTGGTGCTCGGCGCGAATCATCTCAAGAAGAAGAACTATCTTCCGCGCTTTGGCGCCAGAATAAACAGACTTGACAACCTCGCTCAGTATTCTGATAGGCGCTCGCTGGGCAACAAAAAGTGTGTGGTAGTCGCCACAATAGACTATGTCGCAGGCAAGAACCTTCTCTATCAGTTCCCGCTGAGTTGCGGTGCGTCTGTATGAGGAAACCTCGTGTTCGTAGTCTGCGCGGTAGTGCTGCATTATCGGAGAATGGTCAGCAACAGAACGCTTTATCTCCTCCTTGTAGCGCTCTACAAGTCTCTTCTGAATGCGTATTAGTTCTGTTCGTGCAGCCATTTCTTATAAGGTATAAAGGTAGAAGGCAGAAGGATGAAGCAAAGGCGTCGGAATTAGGGTGTTACCTTTCATCCTTCTCCATTTTGCCTTTTCACTTCTGCCTTCTCCCTCCCCACTTCACATCTCATTTCCCCTCGTATTTGAGCATTTCCTGACCACGGAGGTAGCGGAATATTATCTCGGCTGTTAGCACATTGAGCGCCGTATTGAACATACGTCCACCCCATTCACCCCATCTGCCAACCGGCTTCCAACTGCCGTCAACGCAGCCTTTGTTCTCCTGCCCCTCAGAAAGAGTCTCTATCATTTTCTCATACCATTTGTCCCAGTTATCGCCGCCGTATTGGAACGTGGCATAGGTGGCGAAATACCAGTAAACCGGGTCAACGCTGAACGCATCAGGTTTGTCCCATCGGGGAGGACTGTTCATAATGATACTGACGCCTTTCACTATCCTTTCGTCTTTCCTTTTTAGCCCGCAGAAGATGCTTCCAATTACAGAACAGGCGGTTGGAGTTGGTAGAACAGCATAATTCTTCTTGCTAATCGGTATAGTCTCATTGCCCTTTGCCTCGTAACCGACTTTACACTCGGCGTCGGTGAGCGACCTGAAAAATCTCTCTGCAGAATCAAATCTCTCCTTTGGCACTTCAATCTTGCCCACAGTTGCCGCCTTCAGCGCCAGTACTGCAAAGGCGGTAGCGAGTGTGTTCGGTTTACCACCTTCTTTCTCCCAGCACCAGCCGCCATTCTCCTTCTGGGATTTTATGACAAACTCAACGGCTTTTTTACACGCTTCTTTCAACCTGGGGTCTCTGGTGACAGCATAAAGTTCGCATAGTGCGCACGTGGCGGCAAATGAGTCAAGCATTCCGAGTTCACCCTTCATTTCGCCGAACGCGCCATCCTTCTCGGACTTGAGCAAAAAGTCATTTGCGCGCGTTACAGTCTCTTTATAGTCGCCCACTCTATGCGTGTAGCCGGCCCCTATAAAGGCGAGCAGCGCCATAGAGGTGGTTGTTATGGTTCGTTCAGGGTCACCAGCACCATCGCACGCTGGTTTGCCTGAGCAGAGAGTTGCGAATTTCGCGCTGGAGAATGAGCCGTCAGGAGATTG
>Ga0315280_10007729_pt1 | contig 14320 bp, 12 predicted proteins | sample YL17G06_40_MG_FD_203697 | JGI IMG/M metagenome (GOLD analysis project Ga0315280, IMG submission 203697) | Sediment microbial communities from Yellowstone Lake, YNP, Wyoming, USA - YL17G06_40 | ecosystem: Environmental > Aquatic > Freshwater > Lake > Sediment | place: USA: Wyoming | collected...
CGTTTGCGGGGCGGGTTTCTGCCCTTCGACCCGCTTCGCTCGCTCAGGGCGGGGCTGCGGGGCGGCGGCGAGCAGCAGCGGAACGCTGATGGCCAGGAGCGCGGCGATGGCGGTGATGCGCAGCGGGGACGCTTTCATCGTGCGGATCCTCCTGAGCTTGGAGGATAGCACGCCGGCCGGATCTGCGACGGCACCACCAGCGGACCGGGCGCACCCCCGCCCGAGCCGGCTCCGCAGTCGGGGAACGCTCGTCGGCGTTGCGCCGCTTTCCGGATTGACCGTCCGGCTGGCGCTATACGCGCTTGATCGACCGCTACGCGCTGCGCCGGGGAAAGCGGGGCAACGCTCCTCGCGTTCCGGCATCGACCGCCGGCTGCTCCGCAGGCTCGGGCGGGGGTGCGCCCGGTCCGCTGGTGCGCGCTGGGAGGTCGCCCGCGACGCAACCGGCCCGGTGGGTGACGCGCCCGCTCTCCGCGGAGATCCGCACGGGGTCAGGGATGAAACGTCGATGGCCCGATGCGGTGGAAGCGGCCTTCGAGCGATTTCGTCATCGCGATCGCCGGCTTACCGTCGGCGGCGCGGTAGACGATCACGCCGGACATGCCTGGAAAGGAGTTGATCAGGGCAAGGCCGCGGTCAGGGCCGAGGACGAATGCCGCGGTGGAGACAGCGTCGGCCAGCGTGCCATCGGCTGAGATGGTGGTGACGCTCAGGCACGCATCGGTCGGATGCAGCGTGCGCGGGTCCATGATGTGGCCGTAACGCTTGCCGTCGGGGCCCACGAGAAACGTCGCGTAGCCAGCCGACGTCGAGACGGAACCACCGGGGCTGTCGATCTCGCCGATGAGACCGTCGGGACGATCGGGATCGCGTACGCCGACCGTCCACGAAGGTTTGCCGGGCGGCAGGCCGAGCATGTACTGGTTGCCGCCCGCGTCGATGAACCCTGCCAGACCGTGCCCCTTCAGCACGTTGGCGGCAAGTTCGACCGCGAAGCCCTTCGCGATGCCGCCGAGGTCGATTTCGACGCCCGGACGCGCGAAGCGGATCGTGTGCGCGGCGTTGTCGAGCAGCAGGTTGCGGGAGTTCACCAGCGGCTTCACCGCGTCGAGTTCCGCCGCGCTCGGCAGGTGCGGCTTCTTGTCGTGGAACCCCCACAGCCTCTCCAGCGGGCCCACCGTGATGTCGAACGCGCCGCCGCTGCGGTCGCTCACCTGCCGGGCGGCGGCCAGGACGCTGAAGAGCGGATCGCTCAGCCTGACCGGCGAGGTGGCGGCCGTCGCGTTGACCGCGGCCAGCTCGCTGTCGTTGCGATAATTGCTCATCAGCCGATCGACTTCGGCAATCGCCGCGAACGCCTCGTCGATCGCAACCGTGCGCGTCGCCTCGTCGCCGTTGTAGGCGCGCACCTCCACGGAGGTGCCCATGATGTAGCGGAACTGGTGCGAGACGCCGCCCGAGGGCGAGGTCACCTGCGCGTGCAGGGCCGGACGGACACCGCACAGGGCAAACGCGACGGCTAGTAACGAAGCGGTTGTTCGCACGGCTTCGTTACCACGGCACCTTCACGCCCAGTGAGAACGTCGCCGCCTGGAAGTTCGTCGTCGCCAGGTAGCGTTCGTACTGGAGCGAGAGCGAGGTTCCCTTCGGCATGCCCCAGAAGCCCAGCTCCGGCGTGATGACCATCTTCCCCGAATACAGCCCCGAGTCGAACGGCTGCAGCCGGAAATCGCCCGTGTAGTACAGCGGACTGCCGGTGTAGAACGGCTGCCAGAAGAAGGCGCCGGTCTGCGTGTACTTCCGGTAGTCGAAGCCCAGGAGCAGCGCGGGCCCGAAGTAGTGCGAGGCGCCGACCGAGATCGCGTTCGAGCCGATCGACCACGAGTCGGAATAGTGCCGGTAATCGGCCTCCAGGTAGGTCTCGCCCGGCAGCGCCTGGCGGATGCGGACCGCGAGAGCCTGGCGATTGCGCAGGTCCGGCACGTTGCCCAGCATCATGATGTCGTTGACGTGCGTGCGCAGGAACGGGCTGTTCTGATACCCGGTGACGCGGTTGTAGTCGTAGGTCACCTGCAGAATGGTCGTCTTCGACAGCGTCTGCGTCAGCGACGCGTACATGTCGTGCGACCACTGCGTCGCGACGTTGTCGCTCGGGTGCAGCTTCGGCTGGTTGTACTGGAACGAGTAGCCGCCGGCAATCGTCGTGTTGCCCTTGTTGAAGTCGCGCGAGAGCGAAATCATCCCGGTGTCGGACGAGTAGAAATTCTCGCGGCTGATCTCCGCACCCGCATCCACCTTCAGGTCGCCGAACTTGTGCCGGATGCCCGCGTCGAAGTAGTTGTGCTGCATCCCGCGGCCGCTGGGATGGCAGCGCGCGCAACTGTCCGACGCCGCCGCGATCGCGTCCACGCCGAACTTCAGGCGCAACCCCGTGCGATCGGTGAAGTCCTTGTCGAGGCTGCCCACCGGTGCCAGGACGGTGACGCCGCGCGAGTCCTGGAACGCATGGAACGAGAATTCGACGGCGTTCTGCGCCCAGTCGGGCCGCGTCACGAAAACGAGGCCGGCACACGCGACGATCGTCAGGAGGATCGGTGCCCGCAGCCCCTTCATTGCTTGCACCCGCAGCCTCCGGACTGCACGCCGAAACCGCCGGCCGCCGCTTCACGCGCGGCCTGCCAGTGCGTGTCGAAGGCCAACTGCTGGCCGTTGGCATCGAACATCATGCAGGGGTTCGCCAGGCGCCCGCGTTGCCACGGCTGCACGGTCGCGCAACCGGCCGCGAACAGGGCGCCGAGAAGGACGAGGGCCGAGAGGAGTTTCAAGATCAACGTGGGCCTCCACGAGTGCTCGGTGCTGAGTGCTAAGTGCTTGTGCGGTGCTTGGTGCCCGGTGCTTCGTGCTCCGTGCGTGCTTCGTGCGCTGTGCGTCGCACCCGGCACTTGGCACACAGCACCGCACTCAGCACTCAGCACTCAGCACCCAGCACGTAGCACTACTCTGCCGTCTCCGCGAGCAACTGCTCGATTTCCCGCCGGTACGCCTCGACGGTCTTCGACGTGTAGCCGATGTGCACGAAGCGGACGCGGCCGTCGCGCCCGATCAGGAACGAGGTCGGCATCCCCGTCACGCCATAGGCCGACGGCGCCGTTCCCTTCGGATCGAAGACGACCGACATGGTGTGCGGCTTGTCCGCGAGAAATGCGTTCGCATCGGTGCGCCGTTCATCCACGTTGACCGCAATCACCTCGAAGCCGCGATCGCGCAGTTCCTGGTACAGGGCGTCGAGCGCCGGAAACGACGCCTTGCACGGACCGCACCAGCTGGCCCAGAAATCGACGAGCACCACCTTGCCCCTGTTGCCGGCGAGCGACACCACGGTGCCGTCCGCTTTCGGCAGCCGCAGTTCCGGCGCCGGCTGACCGGGCCGAACCGGCCCCGAAGCACGCGCGAGGGCGGCCGTCGCGAGCGCCAGCACCACGAGGGCCAGCACGCGCCCGCCTCCGCTGCGATGGATCGCTGCGCGGCTGCGGCACGGCCCCGCGACAGCTCGCCTTCGGCGAGCGAAGGCGGGCCTCTTCATCGCGACTGCTGCGCGTTGTTGGTCACCACCCATTGCTTCACCATGCCGGCTCTCTGCGACGCGTTGCCGGTCCAGAAGCGGTACATCGTCCCGCCTGGCTGCGTCCAGACGACGAGCCGCGAATTCGCATTGCCCGGCACGACGTCCCGCATGACTCCCGCGTAGCTGCTCATCGAGTACCCGGCCGACGGCCGCGAGCCGCCGTGGCAGGTGACGCAATCAGAGTCGAAGATCGGTTTCAGGTCCTGGTCGTAGGAGAGGGCCTGGCCGGAGGGGGGCGTCGGCGCGGGCGCCGGCTGCGGCTGCCCGCTGGTCGTGGGCGAAGAAGGCGCCACCGGGTTGCCCACGTCCGTGGGCGGATTGGTCTGCACGCACGCGTTCACGACCAGCCCGACGGCAACGAGGAACAACGCAAACGCCATTCGGGCGGCAGCGAGGGCGACGCCGCCTCGGGGGCGGGGCGCGGATTTTGTCATCGTGTGGATTCGCCTGGCCGACCGGAGATACAAACTCCGTTCCTCATGCAGACACCGGGCGTTTCGGCGCAAATCTGCGCCATTTCACGGGCCGGCACCCGCCGCCGATGGCGCCGTTGTCCTCGGCGTTCGACGCCGGGCGTCCTCTGCGGACAACAGCACTGGTCCTTACTGGTTCTTGGTTCTTGGTTCTTGGTTCCTGGTCCTTGGTCCGCACCGGTGCGCACCAGGAACCAGGAACCGGGGACCAGGGACCGTTATCCCGCCTGACCCTGGCGCTTCACGGCTTCCGCCGCGCGCGCCACGGTTTCGGGATCACCGAGGTAGTAGTGCTTGATGGGTTTGAGGTCTTCGTCGAGATGATACACGAGCGGCATGCCGGTGGGGATGTTGAGACCGACGATGTCCTTGTGGGAGACATTGTCGAGGTACTTCACGAGCGCGCGCAGGCTGTTGCCGTGCGCGACAATCAGCACCCGCCTGCCCGAGCGCACCACTGGCGCGATCGTCTCGTGCCAGTACGGCAGGAACCGGTTGACGGTGTCGTTGAGCGACTCGCACAGTGGAATCTGCTCGGCGGTCAAATCGGCATAGCGGCGATCCTTGCCCGGATAACGCGGATCGTCGGGCGTCAGCGGCGGCGGCGGCGTGGCGTAGCTGCGCCGCCAGATCAGCACCTGCTCGTCGCCGTACTGCTGCGCCATCTCGGCCTTGTTGAGGCCTTGCAGCGCGCCATAGTGCCGCTCGTTCAACCGCCAGCTGCGATGCACCGGGATCCACATCAGGTCCATGCGGTCGAGCACGATCCACAGCGTGCGGATGGCGCGCTTGAGGACCGACGTGAAGGCGACGTCGAACGTCAGACCCGCGTCCGCCAGGAGCCGGGCCGCATTGCCTGCTTCCTCGACGCCCCTGGTGGACAGGTCGACGTCGATCCAGCCGGTGAAGCGGTTCTCGAGGTTCCAGGCGCTCTCGCCGTGACGCAGCAGCACCAACGTGTGCATCGGTGTCTCCACAGGCTTCATCTGATGAAAACATCCGGCAAGGCGGGCGTCAAGGAGAATGCGGGGGGCGAGACGGTGCACTCCGAATGTCCGAAAGCCCGAAGGTCTGACCCTCGGACCTTCGGACCTCGGACGTCGGGCCTCGGACCTCGGACTGTGTCTACACCGTGGCCTTGTGCATCTCGCGTTTCAGGTAGTGGATCCGGCGGCGGATCATGTGCAGGTTCTCGTGGTCGCCCGTCTCGATCATCTCGTCGCGCTGCCGCTTCAGCTGTCGGATCTGCGCCTTGATCTCCATCTTGTTGACGCCGACGACCTCGTGATGCGCGTGCATGTCGATCTTCAACGCCTGGCAGATGGCCCTCAGCAGGTGCTCCTTGTTCATCTGCGTGTGGCCCTTCAGAGCGTCGTGCGGGAGGCCGGCGGCGATTTCGCGCAGCTCGGTCACGGTCATGTGCTTCAGGTTCTCGAATGCGAGCGTCTGAGCCATGGTCCCTGCTCCTTGGTAACTGTTTGGCGGGCAACCCCGGCGCGCCCGGCAAACAGTTACTGGAGAATGTAGGCGAAATCGCGCGGCTGTCAACCCCAGGTTGCGGCTGTGTTACGGGCCGGCCACGGCGCCCAGGCGCCACTCGCGCAGCACAGCCCGGCAGGTGCAGAAGCGGCCGAGCCGGCAGACGGCTACGCGGTCGCCCTGGGCCTCGATCGGCCCCACGGCGGATGTCTCGATCGTCACCGCGCGCGCCTGGTCGGTGTGCCCGATCGTGACGTGCGGCCGATAGTGGAGGTAGGCCGCCTCCTCACGATAGTTCCTCACCCACGCGACGTCCTGCGGCCGGATCCTCTCGCCGTCGGCCTGAAACGCCGCCGCCCCGCCGTCCGGCGATTCGAACGGCTCCAGCGCGTCCATGATCTGCTCGTGGAGCCGGTGCAGGTCGGGCGTACGCTCGATCGTGAACAAGACTGTCCCCCGATCGACAACGGTGCCGGCAACACGCAGGAAGATCCCCGGCTCGTGCCGCAGGATACGGTCGAGCTCGGCGAACAGGTCTTCCAGGCGCGCGCGCTCCACGAACTGCTGCGCGAGGGTCACGTGCGCCAGATGGGTGTCGTCGAGGCGCAGCGCGTCCGGCCGTTGGCCGGCAAACACGCGGTTCATCTCGCCGGCCGGTCCCGCGATGGATGGTGGAACGAGCACGGCGACATCGATGGCGACGACAACATCTCGCATGGTGATTGAGAACGCAGCCGGCACAGACTACTGCCTGCTGATGACGCCGCAGGCGATCCGGCCGCCGGCATTGCCGGCCGGATCCGTCTTGTAGTCGTCGGCGCTCGCATGGATGACGAGCGACGAGCCGTTGGCATCGAGCAGACCCGCCGGGCCAGAGCCGAGCGTCACGCCGCGAGCGAGCACCTCCACTTCCGTTTTCCCGCCCTCGGGCACGAAGATGTTCGGAAGATCACCTGCGTGGGCGCCCTGCGGGTTTGCGAATCCGTGATGCTGCCCGCCGGGGTTGAAGTGCCCGCCGGCGGACGTGAAATCCGGCGCTTCACACCGCCCGACCTCGTGAATGTGAAACGCGTGCGCGCCGGGCGGCAGGCCGGAGAGCGTGGCGTGCAGGAGCACGCCGGCCGGTGTCTCGGTCAGCTGTGCGCTGCCCACTGATTCGCCCTTCGCGTTCTTCAGCTCCGCGCGCGCCGTGGCCGGCGGCGCCGCCTGCGGACGCCGGACGAGTCCCGCCTCTTCAAGGGTGAACACGACGACCGTCGACGCGATGATCGCGATCGGCACGATCAGGATCCGGGGTGTTCGATGGGCTGTCATCATCGTTCCTCGTCGATCACTTCACGCATGATTCCTCACGCAAACCGGGCGCCGGCATTGCCGCCGGCATGTCATGCCTCCCGCCACTTCCTGCCCTCCCGTCTCACCACCCACGTCACGAGGGCTTGCGGTGACAGCCGGGCGGCGAGCGCGAGCACGCGATTGAGGCGGCCGGGCACGCGGATGAGATCGCCGCGCATCACCGCCTTGTACCCGTCCCGTGCGACACTCTCGGCATCCATCCACATCCATTTCGGCAGCTGGTTCACGCGCTCGCGCGTGGCGCTCACGTCGTGGAACTCGGTGTAGGTGAACCCCGGACACAGCGCCGTCACGTGCACATTGTGGCGAAGGGCCTCGAAACCGACCGATTGCGAGAATTTGATCACGAACGCCTTCGATGCCGCATAAAGCGTGTGGCCCGCGGTCGAGGGCGCCAGGCCGGCGAGCGACGCCACGTTGATGATTCGGCCGTAGCGCCGCTCGATCATGCCGGGCAGGAAACGATAGGTGATGTCGGCGACAGCGGTCATCATCACCTGGATGAACCGCGCGTGCTGCTCCCAGGGGGTATCCAGGAGTCTGCCCTTGATGCCGTAGCCGGCGTTGTTGACGAGCGCGTCCACCTGGCGTCCATCCGCGCGGCACGTGTCGAAGATGCGCGCGGGCGCCGCCGGATCGCCGAGATCGGCGACGAGGACGCGCGCATCGATGCGGAAGCGTTCGCCGAGCTCGCGCGACAGTGCCTGCAGCCGCTCCTCGCGCCGGGCAACGAGCACGAGATCGAAATCGTGCGCGGCGAATTCGCGCGCGAGCGCCAGCCCGATGCCTGCCGATGCGCCGGTGACGAGGGCCGTCCGTCTTGCGCCCTGACCCATGAGGACGAGTATACCTGTCCGGGCCTGGGCTCGGAACCAACCTCTGCAACGGCTTCCAGAAGAAATCTGCGAGAATCTGCGTGAACCCGCCTCCGCTGCGGATCTGGTCGCTGCGCGCAGCTACGGCGAGGCCTCGCCATAGCTCGCCGCGAGTGCAGACGAGCGACGGCGGGTCTGCGGACGGGTACTATCTGCGTGAATCTGCGGACACCCGGACGGGCAAGTCCCTGGTCGTTTCGTTCCCCCGGATGTCGGCGGCGAAGACCCGCAGCCGGTAGTCGCCCGCGGGTAGCTGCGACGTGTCCCACAGCCCCTGCGTCACGCGTCCCTCGCGCAGCGAGTTGGTGACGATGTAACGGAACCGCGTCGTCCTGCTGCCGTAGACCGTGATCCCGCTGCCCTCGGCGTAGATCAGCTGCGGCGCATCGCCGCGATCGGGGAGGCGATCGAACTCGATGGTCATCCGCGGCTGGTCGAATCCCGGCGCCGGCGTCCCATCGTCGCGCAGCACCTGGTAGCCCAACCGGTAGACACCCAGCTTGCGGCGTGCGCCGTTTCCGTTCACGCGGTCGTAGGCTTCGACGACGATCGCGACGCGACCCGAGACAGGTACCGGACCTTTCGGCAGGCCGACCAGCCGCTCCCCCGCTTCCGAGTACAACTCGATGCCTTTCGCCTCAATCCTCGGCGGGATGTCGTCCTCGAAGTGTTCGAGCGGCAGCAGAAGCGGGTTGATCTCGCCGTCGCGAGGGCCGACGGCCAGGTGCACGTGGGCGAAGGCGTTCACCGTGCCGAGCGGATCGCCGACATGAAAGCGGGTGCCGCGGCGGATGCGGACGCGGACGGGTTGGCCGAGATCGTCGAGGACGAAGGAGAAACGCGCCGGGTCGAGCAGCACCTTCCGGGCGCCGCGTCCGACGCGCACGTGCACGTAGGAAACGACGCCGACACGCAGCGATTCGTTCGCGCTGCCGAAGAGGGTCGCGCCCGCCGGCCGCTCCACCTTCTCGTCGAGCACTGCGCGCACCACGGTGCCCACCGGACCGCGAACGTCGACGCCCGTGTGCAGGCGTTCGCGGCCGTCACCGCCCACGCTGCCCCTGGCTTCGCCGAGCGTCGCGGCAAGTTCGTGCGATTCGGACTGCGGCGCAAAAGGCCAGGGAAGCGCCGAGATTCCGAGCGTGCCGGCGGTCAGCCACGGCACGGGGGTGAAGTCGATGTCCGCGGCCGGGACGGGATCGCCGGGACGCGTCAGCCGGCGAACCAGGTAGCTGTCGCTGTCGGCGACGCGCAGGCTGCCGTCCCGCGCAACGGCAATGCCGGTCGGATTGCGGAGGCCGCTTGCGCGCTCGGCGAGCACCCGGACCTCGCATCCAGGATCGTAGGTTCCGGGCTTCAGCCCGGGACACGCCGACAGCGCGAGCACGCGCCCGGCTCCGTCGGCGACGAAGATGTGCTCGCCGGAATCCACCGCGATGCCGACCGGCCGGAACAGATCGACGTACTGCGGCCAGAAGCCTGGCGCCTGCCCGGCGGCCTCGATCGTCGTCACCTGGCCGTCGCGCCCGATCCGGCGAACCGCGTCGTTGCCCGTATCCGCGACGTAGATGACGCCGGCAGCGTCGACGGCGACGCCGGACGGCGTGTCGAACAGCGCCTGCGCGGCGGCGCCGTCACGAAAGCCCGTCGCGGTGCCGCCCGCAATGGTCTGCACCGTCCCATCCGCGGCGATCCGGCGAATGCAGTCGTTGTAGGTGTCGGCGACGACAATCGCGCCGTCGCCCCTAACGGCGACGCCGACGGGACCGTTGAATCGCGCCTCGCCGGCCGGACCATCCGCGTTGCCCGCTTCCCCGTTTCCGGCGACCGTCGTCACCGCGCCGGACGGGGTGACGCGCCGGATCGCGTTGTTGCCGGTATCGGCTACGACGAGGTTGCCGGCGGTATCGAGCGCGATGAGGGACGGCGTGTTGAAGGACGCCGCCGCGCCGGCACCGTCGGCAAATGCCTCGCTGCCGCCGGCGATGACACGCGCGCGGCCATTCGCATCGATTCTCCAGATGACGTTGTTCTCGCCCGCATCGGACACGTACGTCGTGCCCGCGCCGTCTACTGCAACGCCGAACGGATCCGAGAAGGCGACTTCGTGGCCGCGACCTTCAGCCAATCCGGGCGCGCCCACGCCGGCCAGTGTCGTCAGGATCGTTGGCCAGCGGATGGGCGCCGGCTCGGGGCGGCGAGGCCGCGGCAGGAACACGAGCAGAGAAACGGCGAACGCGATGACGAGCAGCGCGGAAGCCGCGATCGCGGCCTGTCTCGCGGTGATTTTCACGGGACATCAAGCATACCTCAAGGGGTCGGGTCTCGATTCGACCCTCCCGGCCCCATAATGTGCCGCATGAGACGCGTGCTTCGACCACGACTGCTCTCGATCCTCGTCGCTGCTGGCGTGCTCGCCGCGACGATGCCGGCCGGCGGCGTGCGACCGGTGTCCGGGCATGGTCAGACTCCTCCGTCCGGCGTCGCCATTCCCGACCGCTGGGTGTCGGGCTTCGCAAACGACATCAGCGGGGAAATCATCGGCTATCCCTCCGCATATCCCGGACAGACGCGCGCGCTGCTGACCCGCGCAACCGATGGCGCGATGCGGATCGAGTGGGAGGCAGACGAGCCGCCGCGGGCAGGCGCGGCAGGCGCCGACGAACGTGTGAATTTCGTCTGGCACGCGGGCCTCGCTTCCGGTTACGGGGCGCACCGGTTCACCTTGTCGCTGAACGGCACACCGTGCGCGACGTTCCGATCGGGCCGCGATACCGGCGACCGCGAATGGTCGGTGAGCGGCGATCAAGACACGACGCTCTCGTTCAAGACGACGAAGGTCGGCACCTTCAACGAGCTGTTCGGCCTGATGATCCTGTCCGTGCCCGGGCGGTTGGTGGCGTCCGGGCGGCCCTTCGACGCCGCTCCCTTCGACGCTGCTCAGGGAGCTCCGAGTGGCAGTCGAGGGGCTCAGGGCAGGCCGCGTCTCTCGGTGGTCGGCGAAGCGGCCGGCAGCCAGGACTACTACATGACGTTCCTGCGGCCGGTGCGCGAATGGGCGCGGGTCATGGGCGAACAGGCGATCCTGCGCGGCGGCCGGCGTGCCCTGCGCATCGAGGTCGCTCATATCGGCAACGAGGCGGAGGCCACGCTCGCCTCGGGCGACACGACGCTGTGGCAGGGACGCGTCGGCCCCGACTATACGGCGCTGTTCCTGCCCGCGCCGCCGCGCGCGCAGTTTCCCGTCACGATCGACGTCGCCGGGCAGCGCGTATTCGAGGGCACGCTGGCCCTCGCCGACCGCGTCAGGCCGTGGGAGATTCACCTGCTGCCGCACTCGCACGTGGACATCGGCTACTCGGATCCGCAGCCCGAGGTCGAGAAGAAGCAGTGGAGAAATCTGCGTGACGCGGTTGCGCTGGCGGCGAAGACGGCCGCCTATCCGCCGGAGGCGCGCTTCCGCTGGAACGTCGAGGGTCTCTGGTCGGTGGAAAGCTACCTGCGCCAGGCGTCGCCCGCCGAGCGGCGTGCGTTCGTGAAGGCCGTCAGCGGCGGCGCAATCGGCCTGCAGGCCACCTACACGAACATCCTGACGGGGCTTGCCTCGCCCGAGGAACTCGCGCATTGGACCGACGCCGCGCGCGAGCTGCGCGCCACCTACGGGCTCCCGCCTATTCGCTCAGCGATGCACACCGACATCCCCGGTCTGAGCTGGACGACCGTGCGGGCGCTGGCCGAGGGCGGCGTCCGCTATTTCAGCAGCGGTCCGAATTACGTGCCGTCGCTGCCGGATCGCGGCGATCGCATCGGCCACACCCTCGAGGCGCTCGGCGACCTGCCGTTCTGGTGGGAGTCGCCGTCGGGCAACGAGCGCGTCCTCTTCTGGATGGCGGGCCGCGGTTACTCCTGGTTCCACGGCCTCAACATGGGACGGGCGGAAACGGCCGGCCGCCTGCCGCTGCTCGATTACGTGCGCGAGTTGAACGCGTCGGGATACGGGTGGGACATGGTGCAGGTGCGCTACACGATTGGCGGTGATAACGGTCCCGTCGATCCAACGCTGCCCGACTTCGTGAAGGCCTGGAACGAGACGTTCGAGTCGCCGCGCCTGGTGATCAATACCGCGGAGGCGATGTTCGCCGAGTTCGAGCGACGTTACGGCGGGATGCTGCCGGTCAAGGCGGGCGACATGACGCCGTACTGGGAAGACGGCGCGGTGTCGAGCGCCGGTGAAGAAGCGCTGGCGCGGGCCAGCGCCAGGCGGCTGGTGCAGGCGGAAACGATCTGGGCGTTGCGGAATCCAACGCGGTTCCCGGCGAAGGAGGCGGCCGAGGCCTGGCGCAACGTGCTGCTGTGGCACGAGCACACGTGGGGCGCGGCGGCCAGCATCAGCGAGCCCGATCGCCCGGACGTCGTCGCGCAGTGGCTCTACAAGCGTCAGTTCGCAGTGGAGGCCGACAGGCGGTCCAACGCGCTGCTGCAGGCGGCGCTGCAACCGGTTGCTGGCATCCCGGTGGCTGACGGCCCGGCGAGGTTCGACATCGTCAACACGCTGTCGTGGGCGCGCAAAGGACTCGTGATTCTGGATGACGATCGGACGGCCGGGCGCGATCGCGCCAGCGATACGACCGGACGCCGCCTGCCGAGCCAGCGGCTGAAGGACGGTCGTCTTGCCGTTCTCGTCGATGGTGTGCCGCCGTTTGGCGCGCTGCGCATCAAGGTCGAGCGCGGCGAGGCGTCGGCTCCAGCGGCGGGATGGTCCGCGCGAATCGAAGGCAAGACGGGCGTCGACAACAGTTTCGTCCGTGTCGCGATAGACGAGGCAACCGGCGACATTGGCAGTCTGCGCCTCCTCATGCAGAGGCGCGCAGCGCCACACGATTCCGCCGGAAGCCGGCCGGCCGCACGGCGGCCGGCGGAACCGGGATCTACGGCTTCCTTGCGGAACCGTATGGCGCTGCGCGGTCGTGGCGGCGTGTACAACAAGGAGACGCCACTGGAGTTCGCGTCTGCTGGGACCGGTCTCAACAGCTACGTGTACGTGCCCGGCCGCGACCCGCGCGAAGCGCGGGGAGCGGGCGCGCCACGGATCACGGTAGAGGAACCGGGTCCACTCGTCGCGACGCTGCGCATCGACAGCGACGCGCCGGGTGCGCGCTCGCTCGTGCGGCGAGTGACGCTGGTTGCCGGCCAGGAGGCCGTGGAGATCGAGGACGTCCTGGACAAGGTGGCGGTCCGCGCGAAGGAGAGCGCGCACGTTGCGTTTCCGTTCACCTTGCCGCGGCCGTCGATTGGCGGCGACACCCGACCGCCGCGCATTTGCATCGACCAGGGAGGCGCGCTCGTCATGCCCGGTGACAACCAGATCGCCGGCTCGTGCCGCGACTTCATCGGCGCCCACAGCGGCGTCGATGTCTGGAACAGCAATTACGGCATCGCGCTGGTAACACTCGACGCGCCGCTGGTCGAACTTGGTGCCATCACCGACGAACGGATGGATCCGAAATCGCGCGTGCGGACGTGGCGCAGCGAAACGCCGCCAGGCACGACGGTTTACGCATACCTTCTCAACAACTACTGGCACACCAATTACAGGGCGGATCAGGAAGGACGCCTGCGGTTTCGCTTCGTGCTGCGTCCCCACGCGGGCAATGCCGCCGGGCGCGATGTGCGCCCGGCCGCCCGCGCCGACACGGCCTGCGACGCTCTCGCTCTCCGGCAGCTCAGCGCCGAGTACGAGCAGCCGCTGCTGGCGCGCCCGGTCGCCGCGCGCTCACCGATTCTGCAGGCCCCATTTCGGCTGGAAGGATCGGGCGCCGTGTCCACTTCGATTCGACCGGACGGGGCGAGCGGCGCGCTGCTCGTGCGACTCTACAACGCCTCAGAGGCGGAAGCGGTCGCGCGGCTGGTCGCGGTCCGGGGAGGATCGCCGATTCGCGTGCAAGCCGTAGATGGCGACGGCAAGGTGACGCCTGTGCCAAAGGGCGAGCTCCGCATGCGCCCGTTCGCGACGGCGATCGTGCGCGTGACAGTCAGCAGTCGATAGTCGATAGTCCATCGTTGACCGCCGCTCAACCACCTCCCTGTGCTCTGGCCCGATGAACTGCCCTGTGTAATGGGAATGGGCTTTAGCGCGTCTCGCAAAACCCCGCTCCGCAGCGCAAGGCTTTCGCCTCTGTTGCACGTTGATTGCGGCGAACCGCCCGCTGCCCTTCCGTGTCTCGATATTCACACTTGTTTCGCGAGACAGGCCCTTGCGGTTGCCCGCGACACCTTCTGGCGCAAGAGCCCGGCGGATCGTCTTTGAGCCGGCCGGGGCGGACCTGGATACGTGCACGGGCTCCCAAGTATTGCCGGTCCTTCCGGCCCCGCCGTGTGCGCGCAACTCGCGCTCTGCTGGCGGCTTGTCCCCGTTTCCAACCCTGCTGCCGCCCGGCAATACCAGCATGCCGTCGCGTCAAACCCCGACTTCCTTGCCCGCTGGCCGGCGGGCCTTACCCGCGAACCTTGCG
>Ga0315280_10007730_pt1 | contig 14319 bp, 7 predicted proteins | sample YL17G06_40_MG_FD_203697 | JGI IMG/M metagenome (GOLD analysis project Ga0315280, IMG submission 203697) | Sediment microbial communities from Yellowstone Lake, YNP, Wyoming, USA - YL17G06_40 | ecosystem: Environmental > Aquatic > Freshwater > Lake > Sediment | place: USA: Wyoming | collected...
CTACGAAGTGCTTCCCGAAACCAGCGAAGCCCTGATCCAGATCGCCATGATCAATCTGATGCTTCATCGCCTTTGCCCTGAACGAAAACGAAAGAAAAATGAATTCTAAAACACGCTCTCAAGCGGAATCTGATGGAATGCGCCTCGGTGTCATTGCGAGCCGCCATAGACGGCGGCGAAGCAATCCCGTTGGCCCGACCAAGCAGATTGCTTCGTCGTCCGCCTCAGGCGGACTCCTCGCAATGACACAGGGTTCATATCCATCAGTTGCGACTTGAAGCACCACTAGGGGGGCGAGGCGAGAAGAATGAAATCTTCACCCGAGGAAGCGGCAGGTCCCGATCCCATGGAATCCATGATCGAACGGGCCCGTGTGTTGGCCGAAGCATTGCCTTACATTCAGCGCTTCGACACTAAGACTATGGTCGTCAAGTATGGCGGCCATGCGATGATGGACCCCGAATTGAAAGTCAGCGTGATTCGCGACCTCGTGCTGATGGAGTCGGTCGGGATGCGCGTGGTAATCGTTCATGGTGGTGGGCCGGAGATCACGCGGCTGATGAAAAAGATGGGCATGAAACCGAAGTTCTCGAACGGCCAGCGCGTGACCGACGAAGAGACTCTTTCGATCACCGAAATGGTCCTGGACGGCAAGATCAACGGCGAGATCGTCAACGAGATCAACCAGGCAGGAGGCCGCGCCGTCGGGTTGAGCGGCAAAGACGGCCGTTTGATTCTCGCGCGGCGCTATCAGCCCGTCGGTCCCGACGGGCAACCGCTTGGCGACATTGGCTATGTGGGCGAAGTGGAAAGAATCAATCCCGAGATTCTCAATGTCTCTCACGAGCACGAGTTTATCCCCGTCGTTTCGCCGATCGGTGTGGATGCCCAAGGGCAAACACTGAACATCAATGCCGACACAGTGGCTGCCGAGATGGCGATTGCCATGAAGGCCGCCCGGCTTATTCTGCTCACCGACGTACGCGGGATTTGCCGCGATCCCTCGGATCCCTCGACAGTCATCGCCACGCTTCCCGCCGCTGAGTGCAAGCAGATGATCGCCGATGGCATCATCCGCGGCGGGATGATTCCCAAAGTCAGTGCCTGTCTTCATGCCCTCGAGGGTGGGGTCGAGAAAACCCACGTGATTGACGGCCGGATTCCCCATGCCCTGCTTCTCGAACTGTTCACCGACCGAGGAATCGGAACTCAGATCATCCAGTAAGGCCAGCCCTTATGCAGGGGAACGTAGAGTGCAAGCACGGCGTGATTCGTGGATAGACCAGATCGCCGATTTGCGGCTCGAAGCCGAGGCCGTCCTGCTCGAAATGTCGGTCATGGCCTGGCGAGGCCACGAGTATGGCGAGCCGGTCAATTTCCGGTCGGTCTTGCGCGGCCACAAGCGGTTGACCTCGGCCGAGACCGTTCGGTTGGTCAAGCGTGCCGCCGCCGCTTGTGACGATCCGACTGAGAAGCGCGCTCTCGACTATCTGCTTATGTTTGTGGTCTCCCTTTTCGTTGGCGAGCGAACGGCTGCTCACCACGACCGGATCCTGAATGCCACGGCGCGGGCGCGAGTGCAACTCGACGGGCGCTCGGTTCCCTATCGCGCTCTTCAATTGCGGATCGCTAACGAGCCGGACCGTGCGCGCCGTCAGAAGATTCATTCGCTAGCGATGGGCGTTGTCCGACGCTTCAATCCACAATATGCGCGACTGTGGCGGCTCGAACACGGCGTCCCCCGCGAGATCGGCTACACGTATTTGCGGTTAAGCGAAGCCCATCGCCGCGTCCGGTTGCGCGACATCGCAGCTCTGGCGCGCCAGGTGCTCGACCAAACCGAGGAAATCCATCGGCAGCTCCTCGATGAGCAAAGCCGGACACAGCTGGGCTGCGGTAGCGATCGTTTGCGGCGATCCGATATGCCGCGTCTTTTGAAACATGTCGCCGTCGAGCGCTGTTTTCCTGCCGACCGGCTGGTGGCAATGGCCGAACGAACCGCTCGCAACCTGGGATTCGACCTTCGGCAGATGGGCAACCTTCGCATTTTCGCCGAAGAGCGGCCGAACAAGGTGCCGCGAGCAATGTGTTGTCCCCTCAAGGTGCCCGACGATGTGCGCCTGTCGGTTCGGCCCGTTGGCGGTGTGGCTGACTACAGAACCCTTCTTCACGAAATGGGCCACGGTCTGCATTTTGCGACAACAGCGACCAAGCGGTTTGAGTTTCAACATCTCGGCGCCGGGGCAGTGACGGAGACTTACGCGTTCCTGCTCGAACATTTGATCGAGAATCGCCACTGGCTCGCCGCGCATGGGAGGCTATCGGAACGCGAGATCGCCGCACAGTTGCGCTTTTCGGCGTTCTCGAGGATTTACTCGATGCGGCGCTATGCCGCCAAAATCCTTTACGAAGTCCATTTGCATTCGGGCCGCAAGAGGCCGCGCGAAGCCTACCGCCGATTGCTCTCGCGCGCTTATGGATTCCCGCTCACCAACGAGGATGCCATGACCTATCTCAGCGACGTGGACCCGACCTTCTACGCTGCCGATTACTTCCGCGCCTGGTTGGCCGAGGCGATCCTGACCGAGCATCTGGAGGAGCGGTTTGGCCCTCGATGGTTCGAACGCAAGGCGGCGGGCCGGTTTCTGGCGAAAGTGTGGGCGTTGGGCAACCAGATGACGGTCGAAGAGTTGCTCGCGCAATTGGGCGCCCGCCAGTACAGCATTGCGTCATGGCTGCGCCGCGTCCGCGCCCTCCTTGGCGGCTGAAGACCACCAATTCTGCGATCGCACGAAAGTCGAACGTCACCTCATCATTGGTGCCAAATGATGGTGCTCGCTGGCGGCTTGTTGTGAAAAATGAACTCCATGGGTGCCTCATACAGATGATGCCGCCACTGATAGCAGGTCATTGCGATTCCAATGACAAGGAGGGCGACGGAAAACGCAAGTTCCAGCGAGCGCCGGCCGCTGAGAAGCGGTGCGGCTGCGCGACCCAAGAGCATTAAGCCGATGGCATAGACGGGCAGGAAGAAGCGCATGATCGGCGGCAGCTCGAATGCTCCTACAACGAGATAGGCGACCAGATAGACCGCCAGGAGTCGTACGCCGTGTCCACTGTCGCGCCGCGCGAAAAACCACAGTGCTACGATCACAGGTCCCACAAAGGAGACATTTCCAAAGAAAAAGTCGGTTAGAGTTTTTCCGCCCGGCAAGCGCAGGTTGGTTCCCTTCAGACCATAGAAAGGCTGGCCATAGTGGATGAGGTTTTTCGCCAACCAGGGAGCGAAAACGGCCAGCGAAACCAACCAGAAAACAGCCAGGTCGCGTGCGATTTGTCGCGCGCCGGCCCGTACCTTCGTGCCATGGGCATCTTGCCCGCGATGGACTCTCGTTGCAATCAAAGCGATCGTGAGCAAGCCATTGCCAAAAACAATCGCCAGATAATGTGTGGACATGGCCAGACCCGAAAGTGCCGCCGCGACCACGAGATCGCGTCGTCGGCCCCAATCCATATACGTTGCCAGACATGCCGCGGCACAAACCAGAAAGAACGTTCTTCCCAGATCGGTGTTCGCCCAGGTTGCCACCTCGTTGACTGAGTCAAAGAGAAAAAACGCCACCGAGAAGGCCATCGCCCCTGCCGACGACAGCCGGCTCCGCAACCAACCGTAGATTGCCAATACCACACCGACGCCGAAGGCCAAATGTGTTATGCGCGCTGCAAATGGCAAGCCACAGGAAACTGGCACCGTGTAAATCATCTCAATCAGAAGAGGATAGCCGGCAACACTCAAGCTGGGATGCGGGCGCAAGCCACTTTTTTCCACCCAGTATTTCGGCAACGTGAGGTGATACCAAAGAGCATCGCCTCGAAACTGCGGCTCAAAACATTTGAGCAAATCGAACGCAACGACCCATGCGAGAAATGCCAGTGCCGGCGCAATCCGCCACCCGTCGCGCGAAACCGCAGCACAGGCATCCTGGCTGTGATTCGTTTGCATGTCGCCAGAGCTGGATGGCCGTGGCACCACCCATGCCAGTCCCCCCGCGATCCCGAGGTGCAGAAGCGCAGCGAACACCCACCACATCGGTTGTTCGAGCAATCCTGCCGCCGCAAAAAGAAAAATGATCATACCGAAACCGCCTATAGAAAGCGCCAGGGCCGACGCGTAGCCAACCGGTTGATTGGGCAGGGCCACGATTCGGTGAATGGCCATGGCCGCGACGGCGATGACGGCGAGAATGGTTGCGGCTATCACGATGTTGGCCGCAACAAAGGCGAGATTGCTCGTCACCACGGACTCTCCATTTTACAGGTAATAGCTTGCCAAATCAACTTCTTCAAAGATAGACGAAACCGATTGTCGAATCAAGAACGCAGGTTGTCGCCTGCCGCAAGCGAACGCGATTCTTTTCATAAGGAAACCAGAAAACCAAGAAGATGCCGTGTGTGAGTTGCTGGTTGAGGTTGATTTTCCTGGTTAGGCTTCGCTAGTTGTCATGCTCGTTGCGAGGGTTGCTATGCAAGATGCTCCAGATGGCGTTGCCGGACAGGAGGCGGCGCATCCTGAGGTTTCGCTCACGTCGCGCGCTTCAGAAGGGTCGGAGTCCGGCGAGCGCGTTTTGCGGCCTCGCCGCTGGCGGCGAATTCTGATGGGATGCGTTGTGGCCTTTGGCGCAACGATTCTCGCCCTCGCCGCAGGTGAGATTTTCCTGCGCGTTTTTGTCGGCCCCGCCGAAGTTTCGTGGTATCCGCCTTACGCCTTGGTGCCTGATCATTTCACGGGCGCGCGCTTTGCCCCGAATCTTCGACTGCGGCTCACCTACGGCGAGAAAGGCAGGCGATTCAAATTCACGACGAATTCGATGGGGTTTCGAAGCCGCGAGCTTCCGTGGACGAAACCACCCGGCACTTTCCGCGTTCTGTTCGTTGGCGACTCGTTTGTCGAGGGGTTCGGCGTCCATGACAATGAGACGCTTCCCTGGCAATTCGAGGAAGTTGTTCGCCGAATGGACAAGACCATCGAGGTTGTGAACGCCGGACAGAGCGGCTGCGACTTGCCCGAGTATCTTGGGCTGATACGCGGCTGCGCGGCCCGGCTTTCGCCCGATCTGGTTGTTCTCTGCCTCTATGCGGGCAATGATGTGCCCATTGGCGGACCGCCCGGCCCACCGCCGCGCTATGGCATGGCGTATGGCGTTCGCTGCGACAGGGAGATGGGCGACCGCTTGCGTTGTTGTTTCGCCGACCGGTGGATTCTGGTCCACAACCCCAAATCGCCTGGTGCCGCGCTCGACCTCTGGCTCCATCGCAATTCTCTGGTCTATCGCCTGTTTTCGCAGGGTGCATTGCGTTTGAAGCCATGCCGGGCGGTGTTGCGAGGTTTGGGCTGGATCGAGGAAACGCCGATCCAGGAGCCGGTCGTTGTTGGATTGCAAGCCGTTCAGCACTTTCTCACGGAAAAGCAAAGCGATGTTGAAGCGGGGTTCGACGCGGCGCTCGAAGATCTGCGCCAGATCAAAGCCTTTTGCAGCCAAATCGGCGCGCAACTGTTCGTTGTGATTATTCCGAATCAGCCAACGATCCCGCGGTTTGAGTCGCTGTGGGACTTTCTGTCCGAACAATGGCGCGCTTCGTGGGAAGCGCGATTGGGCAGACCGCTACGCCCAGGCGATGTGGATAAGAATCTACCGAATGAGCGGTTGCGACAGATTGTCCAGAGCGCCCGGCTGCCGCATTTGGACTTGGCAAGGCTGGCCGTCGAGGCCGCACGTTATGATGAATTCTACCAGCTGACTCTTGCCGCACCTCTGGGGCATTTCTCGCCCGACGACAATCTCTACGTGGCACTGGCTCTGACCGGTGCATTGATAGATCGCGCTCTCTTGCCCTATTCGGTCGCTGTGGAGAAGTTTAAGGGCATGTGGCGAAGAAATTTCTCGCGCATCCAACCGCCCTTTTTTCTCCCCGATCCCCCCGACATTCCGGGCGGCCAGGTGGTTCGCCGGGGGTTCGGCGGCGGCACGATTGCCTCTTCCCTCAGCACAACCGACAGCGTGGCTATGCACCATCAGGTCGAGGGCGTTCTTTCTCCACTTCTCAACGTCCAGCCGCCCTGCGAGAAGGCCAAGAAGGGGGACTTCATTGCGTTCCGGTTGCCGCTGCCCAACGAGCCAACGACGGGTCTGCTTGTGCTGACTGCCGAGATCTGCAAGCCGGCGACAGATGCTCGCCTGCGTGATGCCGTTCGTCTATCCGTCGCGCTGGGCGGTCACGTGATCATGGAAACAGGTCTCGCGCGAGGCGACCAGGGACAATGGGAACCTCTGATTGAAGGGCTCCCCGCAAACTATGACGCCACAACGCTCACGATCCGCGTCGAGGCCGTGCGCGATTTTGAGCGCGCCCCGACAGGCGAATTCCCGCTGTTACTTCGATTGCGTCGCTTGCGGATTTTCCGACTGTCGGACCCAAAAGCCTTGTGGAAGTTGATGGAAGACAAGTCGTGAACAAATGATCAAGAGCGTGGCCGAAGATGCCATACCGCCTGGACGGCCTCGATGAATTTGTCCGCTGGGGCATCGAGAAGTCGCTTGCGACTTTCGAGACCACGCGCGAAATAGCTGCCGTAAAGATCGCGCCAACAATGATCATATTCGCCGAGCGGCGAGAGACATCGCTGTGCGACAGCGCGCGCTGCCGCCTTGCCGGCCAATTGACCGCACGCGCAGGCCGTTAGTATTCCCGCTCCCGACAATGGGTGGACTTGTCCAGCGGCACTGCCGACCAGGACCATTGAGCCGATTGCCGTTTGGGCAATTGGCCCTCCGACGGGAACCAGCCCGGCCGTCCGTCGAGTCGGCCTTGCGCCTGCAAGCTTGCCCGAACGAAGCAGCAACTGGACGAGACCGTCCAGCGCTGCTGACAGACGGCCCCGCTGCTCGAAAGGCAACGCCACACCGACATTGGCTTCACGGCCTCGCGGGAAACACCAGCCGTAGCCGGTGTGGTATTCCCGAGCCAGAAAAACATCGGCCACTTCGCTTGGCTGAGCCAGGGGCAAAACATGCTGAATGGCATAAGCGAATTCCATGGGCTGTTCGACAAACACCCGACGGACAAGTGAGTGAGGCCCGTCGGCGGCCACCAGGATGCTTGCTTCCAACTCATGGTGGTTTCCACGTTGGGAGACGAGAGCGCCGCCACCCGCAATAGCCAGAACGTTTGCCGGCTGCCAAAGCACAATACCAAGCCGTGCGGCGCGATCGGCTAGCGCGCCCTCGAGCCGCGACCGATCGAGCACATAGCCGGGTGCGCGAAGAAAACCGATCGCCTGGCCGTTCAGATGGAATTGGAATCCCGTGACGGCCTGCACGATTGCCTCGCGTTCGAGCGGCACCGTCTGGGTGATGAGTTTGGGAACCATCTCGGCGCACTGGATCGGCCAACCCCACCGTTTCTTGCGTTCGACGAGGGCGACCGAAGTGCATCCCTGCTCGGCGGCGGCGATGGCTGCCGTCAGTCCCGCAGGTCCCCCACCTATCACCAGGACATCGTAGTGATGTAGTCTCATCGAATTCCCGGTTGTGGCATGTCCGCCCCAGGCGGATGCCCATGATTGTTCGCAGGCTGGAAGCCTGCGCTACCGATTCCTGACAGGCTGGAAGCCACAAGCGTTTAATGGTTTTCAGCCGCCCCGAGAGACCCTTCCTCTCTCCCTGGAGCATGCTTCAGCCCGCCAGCTGGCGGGCTTCTCCTCTGCGCTTCAGCCATCAGCCGGCCTTTGGCCAAAGCCCGGCTCAAGCCGGCTCTTCCGAGGGGAAATGGTTGCCTTGCACCCCGGCTGAAGCCGGGTGCAAACCCGGCGCATGCCGAAGCCCGGCTCATCAGGATCTGAGACAGACCCTCATGCTCAAGTGGCCTGTTCATAGGCCCAAAGCCATGTTTGTCAATTCTCAAGCCCCACAAAACCATTAAACGCTTGTGGCTCTTATTGAATCTCGTGTATTTCGCTGGCATGTGGGGCGCAGTGCGACAGCAAGCCGTCAACCAATTCCACGAACCTCAATAGTTCACCGGCTCGTCATAGACGCGAATCTCGCAAACCCGTGGCAGTGTGCCGCTCGTGCTCTCCTCCTCGATGACCAGGCGCAGGCGGTCGGCGGTCACCGGCTCGAATGAATGGACACGGCGGCGCTGCGCGTTGTCGGTGACGCGCGCGACGGTCTTCCAATCCTTGCCATTGGCCGAGACATCGAGTGTATAGGCCGCGGCCGCCATCGAAGCCAACTGGAACGTCACGTGGACCGTGTTGAACTGGGCGGCCTTCTCGAACTTGAGTTCAACCCATTGCGGAAGCGGCTGCTTGGGATCGGGACCCCAGGAGTTCGGCTGGCCGCTGACCGCTCGGTTCCAGCCGCTGATCACGTTTGCGGGAACAAGCCCCACAAGGTTCGGGCCGGCCTCCACATCTTTAGGGCCCGCGGGCTCGCCACCCGGATCGAGCCTGAACTTGTAGCAGCCGAACATCCGCCTCCATTTCGGCCCGCCATAGGCGCGCCTTGTTCCTTGGGGTTCGTATGGATAAAGATCCCACTTGAGGCCGTCCGCTCGGGGCAGAGCGATGTAATAACATTTTGCGGTCTGGAGTTTCGCGCCGAGTTTGAACTCAACCCATCCGGCGCTGTGCGGCGGCACGGTCGCCGTGGCCTCAGCCAAGTCGTCGGTCGCCGAAAAATCCCCGAGCTGCTTTGCCTGACGCAAAACCGCCCGCACAGTGGTTGGCTCGTCGCGATCGGAGCGGAGAAAGAGAGCAACCGACTTGAGGCGCTCCGCCACAGACAGGGAGGCTTCGCTGCCGGCGGTAAACATGACGGCCCGCGCTGTGTTTAGATCGTGGATCAGGCCGCCACGGAGTGCCTTCTCTGGCGTAAGCGCCGGATTGGGAATTGTTGCGAAACTGGATGCGGAAACCGCTGCCGTCCGCGCCAGGTCACGCGGGTCGCGGTTGGGACGGTCCATCAGGTTGGCGCCATCCTTGAGCAACTGGTCTTGCAGCTGATCGAGGTATTTCTCATAGACACCACGCGGTGTGGTATAGCGTTGAACAGCAATCGCCGCGGCTGTTCCGGCGGCCTGTCCCATGATGCAGCACGTGCGCATGACGCGAACGCTGCCCAGCGCAATGTGGCTGACCGAGATGTCGCGCCCAGCCATCAGCAGGTTCGAGATGTTCTTTGAATAGAGGCACCGATAGGGAATGCTGGTCTTCCAGCGAAAGCCCGAATAATATTCGTTGCCGCGCGCAAAGAAGCCCCACGGGTGATGAATGTCTGTCCCCCAACCACAATAGGCCACGGTATCGCGATGGACGATCTTCTCCGCGTAGTCTTTTTGCGTCAGGACATAGTCACCGAGGAGGCGACGGGACTCGCGCGTGCCCGGGACATGATTCATCCAAACCAACTCTTTGTTGCGATTCTCTTCTTTGAACTTCGGGTGTTGATTCTTGACGTAGTCCCACAGGCCGATATTGATCCGAAACAACCCGTCGCGGATCGCCTCGGCGTCCTGGATTGTGTCCTGCATACCACCCAGTTCGACCCACCATTCGCGGTAGCCTGCGTTGGCCGTCCTGGGTTCGCGCCCGCGTCCCTTCGTCAAATCGTCGAAATTGGATGGACGTTCGCCCTTGGTCTGATAGGCACCGATCGGGTCGTTGTCAAAATCACCGGGCGATCGCCACTGGTAGGCCCACGGCGGGGCCTCGAAAGCCACAGGCTGATCGTGCGTGCGAAAGGCCATATTGTAAATCGTGTTGCCCATGGTCTGGCCGCCGGGTTTTGCCGCGATGGATTCGCCATATTCATCCTGTCCCTCGCTGCCGTGACGATACTCGGCGCCCGCCCAGAAACCGATCCAGCCGTCGCCCGTGCAATCAACGAAGAGGCGACTGGCGAAACGATAGCGCGTTCCTGTGCGAACGTCGAGAGCTTCGACCGCATCAATAGTCGTCTTGTCCTTCATGACCACTCCGGTCGCGCGGGTGTTGAGAAAAAGGTCGAGATTCTTTTCCGCCCGGACGACCTTTTCGACGGGCGTGGACCAGTCCACGTGTCTTCCCGACTTCGGGTCGAATTCCTCGATAATTCCCGTTTCGCCCGGATCGAGCGGTTCGCGTGTCATGTCGCCTTGAGGCGGGACATTAATCTCGGTCGAGGCGTTTCCGCCAAGAACGGGACGGTCCTGAACCAGCGCAACGCGGCATCCCAAGCGCGCGGCCGCAACGGCTGCCGCCGATCCTGCCAGCCCACCGCCAACTACGACGACGTCATAGGGACCGGGTTGCTTAGTCTCCATCGAGACACCACCGTAAGTCTCGCGCTGCTTGGCCAGCTCGACTAAATCGTCGGCTGGATGGAATTCCTTTTCGCCGGACAGAACAACCGCATCACAGCGCCCCCACCAGCCCGTCAAGTCGTGCAGACGGACCTCGACCTCGGCGCTTTGGAGATCGAACAGTCCCCCGTCAACCCACTGCCAGCGATCGCCTTTGGCCTGGCCAAACGTGACCGAGGATGCACGGCCGCCAACCAGAACCTGGAACTTCCCTGGACTGTGCGGCGGATACCAATCCCTACATCGAACCCACAGACGATATCGGCCCGGGCGGGGGATTGGGGCTTTGGTCACCGCATCGGCAACCGCTTTGCCCACTCCCGTCGCCAGCAGATAGGGCGATCCCATCTGGGCCACGTATTGCGGATCATTTGACCAGCCACCGCAATCGGCAAACTGCTCGGCTTCGAGCCAAATCACGGCGTCCACACCTGGCGCGCGCGAATCCGCTCCAAATGTGGCCGTGAGTGCGATAAGAAAACAATACAAGGCAAGAAATGCGGCCCCTACGAAAACCGAGCGGGGCAGGTTGCCAACCTGCCATTGATTTCTGTTCGTTTCTGTGTGCCACGCTGAGGCACGAATGGCTTTCATGGAAAGAGCCCTCCTTCACTGGACTAAATTGGAGGAAGATGACTCACGCAGAGCAGCTTACAATCAGGCCGACGAGATGCAAGCCTTTCCTACAGAATGTCGCGTGGGGAGCACAAGTCAGTTTTTTCATTGGTTAGTTGACAATGAAATGCCATCACGGTAAACGCTAAATTCACAGATCGAACCAGTGCACCGGGCGCAGGCCAGCACAGCAGCCTCTGATTGTATGGCCACAAGAGGTGAGTAATGGCGTGGACTTGCCTCTGCCTGAGAAGTTGGATTTCCTGTCTCGGAAGCCGTCCCATGAAGACTTCGCAGCCGGTCCGAACGCCAGTTGCTCGTCTCTTGCGTGAATCCCGGACTTTTCCCGACGCCACACGCGCCGCGCTCTTGACATTGCTGTCGCTTGCTTGTTGCGCCTTGACGGCGAATCAAGCTTTGGCTGGCGCGCCGCTTTCGACATCGGCTCCGATTGTGGCCTTGTGGGACACCGCCCACACGGGATCGCAGCCCACCTCAGCCAGCCATGGCCTGCTTCGCGGCGACCAACCCCTGACGACATTCGTGGACAAGTCGAGCGGCGAGGTGACAACCGGCGACCTCGCGGCGGTTAATCTTTACGTTCTGGTCGAGCCGGACTCGACAGACCTGACCTCATCTGAGATTGCGGCCATTCGGAGTTTCATGGCGCGCGGGGGCGGCTTCCTGTTGCTTAGCGACTCCGACGCCAAGAATCCCGGGGTCAATGCCATTCTCGCCGACAGCGGAATCACCCAGACGATCTTTTATAGCGGCGGTTTCATGTCAACAACCGCCATAACGAGCCATCCAATTACTGCAAGCGTGGCGTCGTTCTTCGTCGCTTCCGAAGGCAAATCCTTCGATGTGACTTCTCCGGCTGTCTCCTGCATTCGCTTCCAAGGGAAAACGATCATTGCCGCCTCTGATCTCGGTTCCCATCGCCTTGTTGTTGTCGGCGACGAGACTTCGCTCCAGAACGAGGATGGTGGGGTGCCGCCGCCGCATTATTTCAAAGCGAATAACAGGACTCTGGTCCGGAACACTTTCAATTGGTTTCGCCGCGGTGGGTCAAGCGGTCGCCTCTCGCTCGATACATCGGTTTACGCTTCCACCGGTAGCGTGGCAGTGGAGTTGACGGACGCCGATCTCGCTTCGGCGACTTCCGCTGCGGCCGGCGCGCAAAGCAGCAAAGGCGACAGCGAGACGGTCGTTCTTTCGGCTCGCGGCTCAGGACGATTCCAGGGCACTTTTGCCTTGAGCCAAAAAAAGGCTGTCCGGGGCGACGGCTTGCTCTCCGTCGCCGATCTTTCAATCATCACCGTCGTTTACCACGACGCAAAGAACGAGTCGGGGCTGCCCTGCGATGTCCAAACGACGGCGATTGTGGATGCGCGGCCACCGACGATCCGCAATGTACGGGTCACCAGGGTCAGCCCTTTCAGCGCACGAGTCAGCTGGCAAACCGATGAGCAGGCCACGGGGCGTGTTCGATTTGGTTTGGCTCCGACGGCCACTACGCAAACAGTTGAGCGGACCGATCTGCGAACCTCGCACACGCTCGATCTTCGCTGGTTGCAGCCGCAGACAACCTATTTCTTTCGCGTCGAATCATGCGACCATGTCGGCAACCTCAAGATCGAAAACGGAACCGGGGCAGGGTTCTCTTTCACAACGTGCCGCACCCGGCGAGCCGGCCATGAGATTCGTGTTCTTTTGCTTTACGCCGATCCCACCTTGGCGGGCGTTCTCGATATCGAATCGAAACTCCTGACTGACGGTCGGATTGCTCATGTGGACCGCTGGGATTACCACGCCGTCTTGCCTGACCTCGCTCTGCTTCGATCGTATGATGCGATCTTGGTGCACGCTCATTTGGATTCTCCAAATCGCGATCCTCTTGGCAACGTTCTTGCGGATTTCGTCGAAGCCGGAGGGCCGGTTATCACGCTGAACCAAGCAACGGTCGAACCGTACTACGCCATTGGCGGTCGCTTTCGCGCTAACGGCTACGGCGTGTTTGCGGTCTCCAATTCGTATCGAGAAAACCAGCGAACCACGCTGGGTTCGATCCATGATACTTCCCACCCGCTTCTTGACGATGTGACGTCTTTCGATGGCGGGCCGTGGAGTGGCCACCAGGCGACGGTCTCCCTCACGCCCGGAAGCACTTGTGTCGTCAACTGGAGCGACGGCGAGCCGCTGGTCGCTCATAGAATCGCCGGCGCAACCCGTCTGGTGGGTCTCAATTTCCTTGGCCCATCCGCCGATGCCAGCCCGCTTCACGAACTTTGGGATCCGACGACCGATGGCGGGCGATTGATGGCCAACGCCGTGGTCTGGGCCTCACGCGCGCTGGAGTGCGATTGCTGGGCGACACCGCGGTTGTTGAGCGAACCGCCCTTCACCCCGGGCACGACCAACACAATTGTCTGGGAGGATCTCGCTCAAGCCGAGACCGTCGAGATCGAATGGAGCGAGAATGGTTTCGCAACGATTACCGGTCGCATTGGGTGGCTCACCCAATCGGTTCACCGATGGACCGTCCAGTGGTTGGCCGATGGCCACACCTATGCCTATCGGCTGCGTGGCCGAAGTGGCGCTCTGGGCTTTTCGCCGCTGTCCAACATCGTCGCATCGAGGCAGGACGCTTCGCCTCCGCAGACGTTCCTCGCAGCACTTCCAACGACCACAGCCGGTGTACTGATCACGCTGCGCGTCAGTGGGACCGATGCGGGCAGCGGCCTGCAATACGGCGATCTCTACTGGCGACCTGGTCGGGCCGGACCGTTCCAATGGCTTGCCCGATTGACCTCTTTCCCCCAGTCGGCCACGTTCGACACGCGCACGCACAGCGGCCCGGGGCTGTATGAGTTTCTGGTTCGCGGAACCGATCGGGTGGGCAACGCCGAGAACAAATCGCAACCCGATGGGCAAACGTGGGTGGACTGGGGCAGCACGGCGGCGCGACGCTGGAAATCCTATGGCCGATAAATTGCGCCGCGCTGCCAACCCGTGCGCCGGTCGGTCGCCAGTGACATTTCCCTTGCCGCCGTGCCCGCGGGCGACCCTTGCCGCGATTCCCTCTGCTATTGGGTGCATGTCCAAATTCCAGAAGAGGTGCCGTTCCGCACATTTGTCGGTTTCGCCGACAGGATAGCCCGTCTTTCTTCCCACGTTCCCCTGAAAGGGGAGGCGAAAATAGCCAGGGGCAACGCCCCTGGAACGCAAGACCGTCCTCGGACAAGCTCTGTAGGAGCGAGCGAAGCCGGCCGGCCCAACCCGCCGTTCGCGCGCCCCGTCAGG
>Ga0315280_10007731_pt1 | contig 14319 bp, 10 predicted proteins | sample YL17G06_40_MG_FD_203697 | JGI IMG/M metagenome (GOLD analysis project Ga0315280, IMG submission 203697) | Sediment microbial communities from Yellowstone Lake, YNP, Wyoming, USA - YL17G06_40 | ecosystem: Environmental > Aquatic > Freshwater > Lake > Sediment | place: USA: Wyoming | collected...
GCCGATGATAATGCGCCAGTCTGAGACCATGGGCGTTTTCGCCATTCTCCTCGTGATGGCGGGGTGCACAGGGGTTGGAGTGACCAGCAAAGCGACCTCCGGCAGGGCGGCACCCGAGACAGCGATCAGCGATTGGCGGACGGCGATTCAGGTGTTGAAGCGGTAGCTTTGATCAAGCGGTTGCCCGCCGCCTCAGGCTTTGAGCTCGACGATTTTTAGTTTCGCGAGGTCAATCTCGCCGGCTCCCCGCTTGCCGGCGAGATCAATGTGCGCGACGTCGGTCGGCTTCTTGCCAAACAGCGTCGCGCCATAGGCGTCGAGGCTCACCTGGTTGACGCCGGCGATGCACTTCCTGGCCAGTTGCACGTCGGCGAGATTGCCCGCTTTGGGCCCGTCTTTGATGACGATGCGATAGGCATCGAGCACGGTAAGTTTGGGTGTGAACCCCGAAGCAAAGTCGGCAAGCACCTGGTCGAGTTTGGGATGCCAGGCTTTGCCGCAATCGTCGGCCGTCACGCCCATGTGGTTCTTGATCGCCAGGGTCAGCCGGGTCTGGCTGTGAGTCTTGGCCACGGGCACGTTGATGTAGCAGTCGCACTCGACGGCATCTCTCCACACCGCGGATTTCTTGAGGACCACGCCGTCCTTGATCGGGATGTCGGCCGTCTTGAGCTCGGTGTGGAACAAGACCTTGGCGCCCGCTTTTTTGGCGGCCTCCGCAATTCCGCTCATGGCGTAACACTGCGGGGGTTCTTGAACGCTGCGATCAAAAACCTTGATTTCCTTGGCTCCGGCGTCAAACGCCATTTCGATCAGGCCGACCACCACGTCGGGATTGGTGTTGGCCGCTTGCTCGACGGTGCGCTCCCAGCCGATGTTGGGCTTGATGACCACGACGTCGCCCTTGGAGACGAATCTCTTCATGCCGCCCAAGGCCTCGATCGCTTTCTTGACCATGGCCTTGGGATCTTCGCCGCTGACCACGACGAGGTCGGGCGCGTCGGCCGCAAAGAGCGGCAGACCCGAGGTCAGGGCCGCACCGCCGGCCAGCACTCCCATGTCGCGGAAGAATTCGCGCCGCGTGGATTCACCATTCCGGTCCATCAGTCAAACTCCCTTATCTCCAGTCAGTGCGAGCGAACGCCGTAGGCTCGGCGACGCCCCGGTGCGTGGTACCAAAGCGCGGCATTGTGACCAACCGCCCCCTACAGGTCAAACAGAAAAGCGGTCCATCGTCCCGGCTTCAGCGGCCCGCTTCCCGGTTCGTAGTCCCCACATCAGTGGGGTTCTTGCCGCCTGAAAGGCGGTACTCCGAACCGATCTTCCTGTCATTCGAGAGATCCCCGCTTTGGGTTCTTCTCATTGTCAGTTGTCGGTTGTCCGTTTTTCATTTCTTTCCCGCCTCCCGCCTCCCCCATCCCACCTCGGGTGTTGAGAATCCGCTTGACTCTGGACGGGCGGCTTTGCCAACTGGCGCTTGGATCAAGCCGCTCCGGCGGGCGGAGAGTCGGCACGATCATCCACAATTCCCAGGACGAGGGAGGCGCTTACGATGGGCGAGACCAAAACCCGTGTTTCGCGGAGAGGCTTTCTCAAGGTGGCCGCCGCCGGAGCTACGGCGGCAACGGCGGGCTTCACCATCCTCCACAAGGCCCACGCCGCGAATGCCGATCTGATCAAGGTCGGCCTGATCGGTTGCGGCGGTCGGGGCACCGGCGCGGCACAAGACTGTCTGAAATCGTCGGACAACCTTAAGCTTGTTGCCATGGCCGACGTGTTCCAGGACCGACTGGACGGCTGTCTGGCGCAGATCAAAAAGAACAAGCAGCTCGCCGAGAACGTTGCCGTGGACCCGGATCACTGCTTCACGGGGTTCGACGCGTACAAGAAGCTGCTCGCCACCGACATCAACGTGGCCCTGATTTGCAGCCCCATTTTCTTCCACTCGATTCATCTCATGGCCGCGATCGAGGCGGGCAAGCACTGCTTCATGGAAAAGGCCGCCGCGGTGGACGCGCCCGGCATCCGCCAGATCATCGCCGCCGGCAAGCTGGCCAAGGAAAAGAACCTCAACATTGCGGTGGGCTCTCAGCGCCGCCACCAAAGAGAGTATATCGAAACGATCAAGCGTGTCCACGACGGCGCGATCGGCGACATCGTGGCGGGCAACGTCTGGTGGTGCGGCGGCCGTTATGGCCCCGAAAACCCGAAACCGCCCGACCAGAGCGACGTCGAACACCAGATCCGCACCTGGTACAGCTGGCGCTGGACCTCGGGCGACCACATCGTCGAGCAGCACGTCCACAATCTCGACGTGATGACCTGGGTCATGGGGAAATATCCGAACGAGGCGCGCGGCATGGGCAGCCGGTTGCGCCGCCCCATCGGCGACGCCTACGACAATTTCGCCGTGGACTTCGTCTTTGACGGCGACGTTCATGTCGCGAGCATGTGCCGCCAGATTCCTGGCTGCTGGGGCACGGTCGGCGAGTTTTTCGTTGGAACCAAAGGCAAAACCAACTGCCAGAATCGGATCTGGGGCGGAACCGAGTGGAGCGCCGAGCCGGGCGACTCCAAACCTTACATCCAGGAGCACACCGACCTGATCGCGGCCATCCGCGGTGAGAAGCCTTATCTCAACGAGGCCGAGAACATCGCCAAGAGCACGCTCTGCGGCATCATGGGCCGCACGTCGGCCTATACCGGTCAGGCCATCAAGTGGGACCAGGCGATGAACTTCCAGGAGAGGTGGGGACCCAAGGAATTCGCGCTGACGGACAATCCCGCTCCGCCGCCTCCCATTCCGCCTTCTCCACTTCCGAAGTAATGCACGATAGTAAATGGGCTGATGCGAAATGGCGCTCGGGCATCCGGGCGCCATTTCTTATGCGGCCGCAACCAAACAGGGGTGAGGGTCGTGGGCATCCGCTCATGCACCGGAAAAAGTCCATCCCGTCCATGTCGTCCACTTCGTCCACGGGAGAAGATCTTCGCAAAATGGCCAGGTGTCTAGACGAAAGGGCCTAAAATCGAAAATCCAAAATCAATACATCGTCCATCGTCGCACGCCCGAGTAAATGCGGGCCGAACCGTTGGGGCGGCCCGGCGTGGCATGGGTGCCCAACGCGGTCTTCCATCCGATCGGGACCTTGCACTCCCGCCACGCCAGCGGGTTGCCGCTCCACTGGAACTCGTCGTCCACCTTTTCGAGCGAGCGTCCGGCAACGGCCAGATCGGGATAGCTGGTGCTCAACGAGCCATCCACCAGCACCCCGCCCGCCGCCGCCGTGAAGAGGGCGAGATTGTCGCCGCTGTTATTGAGGCTTCCCGCGCGGGCGACGATGGACCTCACGACTTTGACCTCGGGCGGGAAATTCCACCCCGACAAATCGCCGCCCAGCCCCACGACGATATAGCCTTTTGGCGGAATCACCGTCGAAGCCGGCAGAATCCATATGCCTCCGCTCACGGCAGGATAGACGGTGCCCTCGGTCAAACACCAGCCGCTGACGTTCACGTGCGAATCGCTCGCATTGTGCAATTCGACCCACTCAACGTCGGGGCCGATGCTGTTGTACATGACCTCCGAAATCGTGACCGGCGGGATTTGAAACCACGCGTTGGCTCTCGCGGGTGAGTTCGCCGGGATCGGATTGCCGGGAACGGGTTTCACATTGATTACGCTGAGCTGATAATTGGTTCCCGGAAGCAGAGAGTTGGGAAATTCGAGCAACACCGTCGTGGAATTGCTCTGCAACGTCGCGGTGCGGGGACGGCCCGCCCCGTGGTCCGCCGTATAGTTCGTCACGGTCTCGGCGCTGCCGCGTTCCACCGGTTTGCTGAACGTGACGACCATCCGGTTTCGCGCAACGAACTCCAGCCCGGTCACCCGCGGAGGCGCCGGATCGGGAGCAAAGCGCGCGTAGATCGTATAGTTCGGGCCGTGTGCTGCCGTCAGATAGAGCGCCACGGGAGACACGTTCGGCAGCGCCGGGTCGCTCCAGCCCACAAACACATAGTCGGGCTGCGGGACCGCGGTCAGAATCACCGGGATGTTGCGGAAGAACGTGCCCGTCCAGGGATAGGCCGACGGCCGGATGGTGTGGACCATGACATCGCCCGGTCCTCCCGCGGGCGGCAGCACCGTGACGTCCGCCCATCCGGTGATTTCGGGGATGCGGCCCTGCGCGTGTTGCCGCACATAGGCGGTCCGCGAGTTGATGAAGATCATCGCCCGCCACAGCGCCCACTCCCACGAGGCTTGCGTGTAGGGGCCCGAACCCGGATACACGCCCTGGATCGTCCCCTCCTGTGGCACGGCCCAGCGAATCGTGGCGGCCAGATCGTTCATGCGCTGAATCATGCGCGGTTCGTCGTAGGCCGTGTTCAACAGGATGTCCATGCGCTGCGCAAAGTAGATCCGATAGTCGAAACTCCGAAGCATCCGGTTCAGCAGGAGCGAAATGCGGCAGCTGGAATCGGTCGCAACATTCATCATGTTCAGCGTCGGGTCTTCGCTGTTCTTTCCCCCGCCCAGGCCGGCTTCGGCGTCCCAGTCGAGAGCGATCCATTTGGCCCCCGGCGCCCGCGCCCGCGCGACGAAGCCGTTGCGGTGCGGCCAGTCGGTGTTGCGCAGGATGATGTTGCCGATCATGTAGTCCGTGTAGTTTTGGAGATCGAGCATCGTCTGGAGCGCCTGGTAGTTGCTCCAAATCGAAAAATCGGTCGCCGCAAACCAGTTGGAAAAGCTGTCCCAGGCGTACCGGTCGCCGTTTTCGAGGAGGCAGGCGCCGTCGGGGCTGAGCGAGAGAATGTCCCAGTCGCGATAGCCGGTGTAGGACTGGAGGAAATCGGTTTCGATGAGCTCGCAGGGATTGTAAATGCCCCAGAACCACCCGTCCAGATAGAGCATGCAGAAGTTGCCGTGCGCGGCGATGTCGCCCGCCTCCAGCCGGAATTCGCGCGTCAGCTCGTCGCGCAGAAAGATCGCGTGATCGCGCTGCACGCCGCTCCAGTGGGTCCAGCCGTCGTTGTAGTTGGCGCGCAGGGCGATGGCATCATAGTGGTCAACCGGCGAGGAATCGAACAGGCGATATTCCAGTTTCGCCGGACCGCGCTCGCGCCGGAAATCCAGCCGAAACGATTTCTTGTGAATGTCGCCGCGCGATTGCGACGCGCCGCCGCGCATCCGCAAACCGCACGTCACGGCGAACCCCGGCCGGCCGCCCTCTTCCCAATATTCCACCGAACAGGGGCGCTCGCCGGCCACACCGCTCAGATTCGCATAGTAAATGCCGTTGGGCCCCCACAAGTTCGCCGGGTTGGTCACCAGCGACAGAATGGGCAGGCCGGTGCCGACGTTGAGCAGGTAGGTCTTGGTGACCACGTGGCTGGGCAGGACCCACGGCGAGAAGACCTGCGCGCGCACCACGGTCGTCGCGCTGAAATAGAGCGGGTGGGTGTAAAGATAGCTCCAGGGCGTCGGTTCGGTTCCGTCCACGGTGAAGCGAATCTCGGCGCCGGGCGTGGGTGTCGAAATCTCGACGGTGACCGCTCCGCTATAGGGACCGGCCGCGGGAGTGAAAACCGGATCGGCGGCGAAACCCGGCACGGTCGGCGCCCAATTGTTCGTGGCCAGAGGAGTCGGCGCGGTGATGTAAACCCACGTCGGACTGCCGTCGGGTTGGCGCCCATAAGATACATCTTCGCGCTGCGGACCGAACGTCAGCGAATCCACGACGTTGCCCGCGGGATCGTAGAGGCCCACGAACTCGCCGCCGGTATTCAGAGAAAAGTTGGCGTGGAGCGGCAGTCCCACCACGGTGCGGTTTTTGCCCGAACACCAGACCAGCAGAAAATCATTGCCCGGAATCACCACCGCGGGGAAGACCCACTTGCCCTTTCGCCCCGGATCGTCGGTCAGGCTGTAGCCGCCCAGATAGACCGGCGCGGCGGAAGGATTGTAGAGCTCGATCCAGTCTTCGTAGTCGCGGTCCTCATCCACAAAGCTGGTGTGGTTCCACGCCAGCACTTCGTTGATGAGCACGGCGTCTGAGCGCGTTGCTCCCAGGACGAGAACTGCCAGGCCAAGTGCGGCCAGAGAAAGCCTTCGCGCTCCTTCGCTCATGAGCCAATCTGCCCGTTGTGCCGCAGTTTCTTTTTTTTCGGATAACCGACAATACAGGAGGCGGCTTCTGCTCTGTCAAGTTCCCGTTGTCAAGCCCGTGGGGCATCAAAGGGAAGAATAGTTGCTAGTGGTTCTTCAAGTCGAGAATGATGGATTGACGGGGCCAGCCGCTCCCCGCGCTTTCCGAACCCCGTCCTTTTCCGCCGGCTGAAATGTGGCGACCCCGATGATCAAGGCATAGATAATGGGAAAGACCAGCATCGGGATTTTGAACACTTCCTCCCATCCTCCAGTCTGCACAATCGGGTTATAGCGCAGCCACACTTTCAGCCCGACACAGACGGAAAAACACAGCGCGAGAAGAATCGCGGCAATGGGCCACTTGCGACGCAACTCGGCTCTCACGATTTGCCAGCTTTCCTGCATCAGCGTCCCTCCTTGCGCGAAAAGAGCCACAGCGAAAGCGCGGCCACGGCCGGCAGCAGGCAGGTCAGCAGGATGTTCATAATCAGTTGGGCGGTGCGGAAGTCATCCGTTTGCCCGCGCATGTACCTGGCCGCGATCCCCGTGCCCGCCCACAAAGTCACGGCCCAGACGATCGCCGCCGTAGCGCCCGCCGCCAGAAACGCCGTGATCGCGCGATCGAGGACGACCGAGAAGCAAACCCCGAGGAAGTAGATCAGCAGAATCCACAGCGGTCCCGTATAGAGACGGGCGTCATTCCAATCGCTTGGGGCGGGAGGCAGGAGCCGGCAGTAGCGGGCGAAACCCCACGCGGTCATCGCGACGACCAGCACCCCGGCCAAAAACAACACGCCGTGGCTGAGGAGTTTGAGGCCGAAGATGCGCCGGCGCGAGATCGGCTGGCGCAGCAGAAAACTCGCCGTGCGGGCGCCGTTTTCGTCGGCCAGAAACGCACTGCCCAGCGCCGCCGCCATGCTGAGAATGATCCAATAGGCCAGGCCGAAGTAGTTGACCTTGTTGGGTGTCTCGTCAGGGAGATAGGCGAAAAACCATTGCACGCCCAGCAGCACCGCCGGGAGGACGCAGAGGAATACCATCATCCCGAGGACCTGCCGAATCTCTTTCTTGATGAGCCGCGCCCCGCGCATCAGCGTCCCTCCTTGCGCGAAAAGCGCCACCAGGCCAATCCGGTGATGAAGGGCAGGAGGCACGTCAGCTCCACACAGCTCACAACTTCGGCCAAGCCGAAGTCCACTTCAGAAGGATCAACGCCTGGCGAGTACGGGGCCCCCAGATCGAACAGCCCCACGATGCAAAGCCCGACAACGAGTGAAGCGACGTAAATGATCGCTCCGCAGGCAACGGCCGGAACAAAGACCGTGATGGGCCTGTCGCTGTAAACGGAGCAACACACCGTCAGGAAGTAGAGCAACGGAAACCAGAGCACTGCCTCGTATAGATCATGGTAGAGGTAGAAACTGGGGAGCTTCCAGACAATTCCCGCCTGCACGGCAAACGCAAAAACCACACCCAACCCGACGCCGACGAGGAGGACCAGGCCGATCAGATGGCTCACGATCTTCACGAAAAAGATCTTCGAACGCGCCACGGGAAGGCGTAGCAGGAAGTTCGCGGTCCCCGTGTTGTTTTCGTACGCCAGAAACATGCTCCCCATTGCACCCATCCCCGCCAGAGCGGACCAGTAGAGCACCTGGCCGACCGTGAGACGGCCGGGCGCTCCCAGCATCTCGCTCTGGAACCAACGGAATACCAGATAGCCCACCAGCGCGCACCACACGCCCGCAATCACGCTTACGGTCTGACGTAGCTCTTTCGCCATGAGCGCCGCCCCGCCGCCCATCAGTTTCATGCTCTAGCCCATCCTTCGGCCTTCACGCTTCGTGCTCCGCGCTTCTCACTTCATCCTTCCGCCTTCATCCTTCATCCTTGCTTCTCAGACCTCCTCGTCGCTCGGCAGGAGCGCGATGAAGATGTCTTCGAGCGAGAGATCCTGGACCGCGAGATCGGTCGGCGAGAATTGGCGCAGCTCGGCGGACGTGCGCTCGGCGTCGAAGCCGCGCACCGTGACAATGGCGCTTCGACCATCGAGGCGCTTGGTGAGCATCCCCGCGCACGAAAGATCGCCCGGCGCAGCCTCGGCGAACGTCAGCCGCACCGCCTTGGTCGTCGCGAACAGCTCGTCGGCGGGCATTTCGAGCATCAGCCGCCCGCCCCTCAGAACGCCGACGTGGTCCACCAGCCCCGCGATCTCGTTCACCAGGTGCGACGAAACAAAGATCGTCTTGCCCTCCTCCTGGAAATCGCGCAGGACGCTTTCGATGAACTCGCGGCGCGCGCCCGGGTCCAGTCCCGTCATCGGCTCGTCGAGAATCAGCATTTCGGGCCGGAATGCGAGCGCCATGAGCAGGCCCAGCTTGGCCGTCATTCCCTTGGAGAGCGTCTTGACTTTGGCGTGCGGCGGCAGATTGAACTGCTTGATCAGCCGGTCGGACAACGCCCAGTCCCAAACGCCGCGGCCATCGTGGCAGCTGGCGACCAGCCGCACGATCTCCTGCACCGTCATCCAGCCGTAGAAGTCGGGGTTTTCGGCGACGTAGCCCACGCGGCTCTTGATCTCGAGGTCGTCGCGCGCCGGGTCGCACCGCAGCACGCTGACCGTGCCGCCGTGACGCCGGATCAGGCCCATCAGGATGCGGATGGTCGTGGATTTGCCCGCGCCGTTCTTGCCCAGGAAGCCATAGACGCGGCCCCGCGGAACGTGGAGGTTCAGGCCGTTGAGCACCTGCTTCTTGCCGTAGCAACGGACAAGGCCCTGCGTTTCGATCGCCAGTTCGGGATTCATGTGTGCGTCTCCCTGGTATAGTCGCGCAGCGTAAGGGTTGTTTGTCGTAGCCTACGCTACTTTCCTCCTTGTTGGAATTGCTCGATTCGCTTCCTGAGCATTTCGATCACGCGCTCGGATTCGATCTGAAAGTGAAACGCTTCGACCAACAGCTCTTTGATCTTCTCGTCGAGGATGCGCAGGCGTTCGCGCATCTGAAGGTCGGATTGACTGTCGGCGACATAGCTGCCGGTGCCCGCGCGCGAGACGATGATGCCGTCGCGCTCGAGCTCGCCATACGCGCGCGCCACGGTGTTTCGATTGATGCGGAGCGCGGCGGCCACCTCGCGGATGGGCGGCAGGCGGTCGCCGGGCCGCAGGACGCCGCTGGCGATGTCCAGTTTCACGCGATCGCAGATTTGGCGGTAGATGGATTTGGGCGAGCGCGGTTCGATTTCGAACAGCATGGCGTCTGCCTTTGATGGAATGTCATAGTTCAACTATGACAAGTGTGCGTCAGCGTCAACTGTTTTTTCACGACTTTTTGTGGTACGGGTCCGGGGCAGCGTCCAGGTTGTAAGCCACAGGCTGTAAGGTCCGTTCGGAATCGAGACTTCCAGTCTGATTCGATTATTTCTTTTTTACCGTACCCGGCAATAAGGTGAAAAGAAAATGAAAGAGTCAGACTGAAGATCTGGACTCCGAACCGAACTCAAAGCCTCACGGCCTTACCGCCCGTTTCTTCGGTGCGAACAGCTGGAATTCACAAATGGTCGGGCCGTCGGTGGCTTCGAGAATGTTTAACCGGACGATCCGCGCCGTCACGGGTTTGAATTGCACCGTCAGCTGGTCGCCGATCTTTTCGCCGCGCGCGAACGTCTCCCACTTCTCGCCGTCCTTCCATTGGAGCTCAAACCGCCGGACGCGGTCAAACTCCTCGATGAGCGAGGCGCGATCGAACGTCTCGGGCTTCCCGAGGTCAACCTCGAGCCATGCCGCTTTGGTGCCGGAATCGGTGGCCCAGCGGGTGTTCGGATCATCGTCAGCGGCCCGGTTGGGACCGAAGTTTCGGTTCTTCTGGTACACGTTCGATGCCCTGGCCCTCTTGCCCGTGGTCAGCGAATCCGAGAGACTGGCCGCAGGTTTGACTTCGGAGGCCGGACCGTCCAGCGTCAACACCACGATGGTGTCATGCTCCTGGCGGTCGGCCGGCGCGACCGCGATCTCGATCCCGTCATCGGTCTGCTTCACGCTCGCCTTGCCGCCCGCGAGCAGCGAGCCGGAAACGATCTTCTTCTCGATCGGCGGGAGAGCGACCGTGTCGCCGGTGAATTTGAGGATATGGACGTAAATCTTGTTGTCCTTGTGAGTTGAGGCGCCCCAGGGGCCCGGAATGAACGGCCCGCCGCGCGTTCCATAGATGCTCTCGCCGTTCATCTTGAGCCACGCGCCCATCTCCTTGAGCCGCTCGACCTGGCGTGGTTCGATCTCGCCCGTGGGCATCGGGCCGACGTTGAACAGCAGGTTGCCGTCGCCGCCCACGACCTGCACCAGCGTCTGGAGGCACTGCTGGAGCGATTTCATGTTGTCGTTGGGCTTCCAGGCCCACTGGCGGCAGATCGTGATGCAGCTTTCCCAGGCGCGATTGTTCTGAAACTTGCCGATGCGCTGCTCGGGCGTGTCGTGGTCGGCAGGCAGCCCCGCGCGATTGTTGATGATGATGCCCGGCTGAAACCGGCGGATCATGCGAATGAGATTTTCGGAGTCCCAGTCCTCGGCTTTGCCGCCGAGGCCGTCGAACCAGATGATGTCAATCTCGCCGTAGTGGGCGCAAAGCTCGCGCAACTGGCCGTGCAGATATTCGATGTATCGCGGGTGATTCGGCGTGCGATAGTCGGGATGATGCCAGTCAACGGGCGAATAATACCAGCCGACTTTGAGACCGGCGTCGTGGCAGGCCTTGGCGATCTCGCCGACCACGTCGCGGTGGAAGGGCGAGTGCATGATCGTGTAGGTCGTGAGCTTGCTGTCGAACTCGCAAAAACCGTCGTGGTGCTTGCTCGTGAAGACCAGGTACTTCATGCCCGCCGCTTTTGCGACGGCCACCCACTCCTTGGCATCGAACTTGGTCGGATTGAATTCCTGGTAGAGATTGTCATAAATCTCGACGGGGATCTCGTTGCCCTTGTCGTCTCGGCCGCGTCGTTCGCCGCCGCGCGACCAGCCGATCTCGGTGCCCTTGAGGCTGACCGGTCCCCAGTGGATGAACAGGCCGAATTTGGCGTCGCGCCACCACTGCATGTCGTCGGGCGAGGCCTGAAGCGGTATCGTTTCATCCTCCGCCGACCAAACGCGTGCACCACCGACCACGCAAAACGCCAAAGCGGCAACCCACACACCATACCCGATCCATCGTTTCATCTGTGTTCCCTCCAAAATGGATTCCTTGTTGATCCCGACCGCTCCGTAACGGCGACGAATATGCCTATCCTTCGGCCGCCGTCAAGCAGCAAGCGCTCTGGCCAATCCTCGAGGCGGGAGCTCCTAGAAGTCACACACCAGGAGCAGAACGTCATATTTCTCCGACAAACGAGAATCAGCCAGGATTAAGTCCTTCTCTGAATCAGGCGTCTGGCTCGGCTCGCGGTGTGACTTTTGGGAGTTCCTGATCGTCGAGGAGGGAATTGCCGGAGGACTATCTCACGCCGGGCGAATGTCCCGCCGCGCGGAATCGAAGATCATCTTACGGCCCTCGACCATGGCGCGGTCGGCCAGCAACACCGCGATGCCATGCTTATAGCCCGCGTCCATGTCGGCGTTGGGCTGCTTGCGGGCGCGAATGCAGTGCAGCCAGTTGGCCACGTGATCCTCGATGAGCGTGTTGTCCAGTTCCGCGGCTTGTTTGATGGCGTCGGGGGCCTCGCTGCCTTCGCCCGAGACTTTTGGCTCGATGCCATTGGGCATGCCGTCGGGATAGCCCGTCCGCATCACGCCGCGCGTCCCGAAGAACATCATGTACTCGTTGGCCCCGTTGCCGAAGTGGGTCGTGTAAAGGGTAGTGAAGCCCTCGGGATATTCGAGAATCGCGGTGATGGTGTCGGGGCAAGTGCGGCCCTTCTTCGAAGTCGGCGAATAGATGCCGCCTTGCGCCACGGCCGACGTCGGAAATCCGCAGCCCGTGATGAAATGGGTGAGATCGCTGAAGTGACTCATCCAGCCGCCGATCGGTCCGGTCGAAAAATCGCGGTAGCCCATCCACGCGCCGTGTTGGTCGGAATCGAACGGACGGTAGGCGACGTTCATCAGGAACGCCTTCCAATCCGTCTCCTTTTCCTTTTCGGGTCCCCGGTAGCCGTTCCAATAGGGATTGTAAAAGCTGCGGCTCTCCTCGACGCGGAGGACTTTGCCGAGTTTGCCCGATTGAACGAACTGCCGCGCGCTTTCGGCTCCCTGGCGGCTGCGGCCGTGCGTGCCGTGCTGAACGATGGCCTTGGCCTCCTTGACCGCGTCATAGGCGGCGTTGAGTTCGGCGATATTCATGGCGATCGGCTTTTCGATGTAAGCGTCCTTCCCCGCGCGTACCACGTCAATCAACTGAGTGCAATGCTGGTGGTCGGGCGTGGCGATCATCACCGTGTCAATGTCCTTGTCGTCGAGAAGCTTGCGATAGTCGGAAAAGACTTTCGGCTCGGCGCCGTATTTCTGCTTGATGGTCGCGGCGGCCTGTTCGCGTCTTTGCCGCCAGATGTCACAGCAGGCGACGACCTGCGCGTTCTGCTCCTTGGCGGCCTCGAGCAACCAGTGAGTCATGAGCCACGTGTTGCGATTTCCACAGCCAATGATGCCGATGTGGATTCGGTCGTTGGCGCCGATCGCCCCGCGCGCAATCGAGGGAAATGATCCTGCGGCGATCATCGCCCCTCCCCCGACCGCCAAGGCATTCGACTGCTTCACGAATTCACGCCGCGAGATTTGTTTCGACATGGCAGTTTCCTCCATTTTGTCGGAACGCCGGCTTCCAGGAGTCCGTTTGGGCGGGAACACCGTTGTCCGACCCGTCCGACCTCTCCGGCCCGTCCGACGTATCCGACTTGTCTGCGTCGTCCAACCCAGCCGCCCGCATTCCCTGTTGTCAGTTCGATTTGGCGCTGCCCAGGAGAAGCTTCAACCCGGCGCGGGCCTGGCGATGAAACTCCGACCACGAACGGATTTTCATCAATCGCCGCAGCATGTAGCTGGGACGACCGTAGAACGATTTGAACGCCCAGTCCAGCAGCTCCAGGATCTCCTCCTGCGGGAGAACGTCCACCCACAGCTTGACTTTGAAATGGGGCGTGGGGTGGAGAGCGAAGTCGTGCCAGTAGTCGTGTGGGATCACACCTTGTTCGAGCGCCATGCGATAGAGCTCCGTCCCCGGGCAGGGATGCGTGGGCGAGAATTCCACAAAATCGCACCGCAACTCTTTGGCAAAAGCAACCGTGCGCTGGATCTGTTCCCGCGTCTCGGTGGGATTGCCGATCATGAAGTAGGCAAACGTGGTGAATCCGCGCGCGGCGGCCAACGCAAAGACCCGGCGCGCGGCCTCGAGGTTTATCCCCTTGTTCAGCACCGACAGAATCTCGGGCGTTCCCGATTCGACGCCGATCCGAAGCCGGACGCACCCGGCCGCTGCCAGGCGATCGAGCACCTCCTCGTCGAGCGTATTCACCCGCGCCCGAATGTCCCACTTGACCGGCAGGCGCCGCTCGATCAGCCGGTCGCAGATTTCCAGCACCCGCTTGCGGTTGATGGTGAACGTGTCGTCGTAGAACATGATTTCGCGAAAGCCCATCTTCGCGCACAGTTCCATCTCCGCGATAACCGACTCGACCGACCGCGCCCGGAATTTCCCGCCCATGTGGCGCTGGTTGCAGAACGTGCAGCGATAGGGACATCCCCGGCTGCTCATGATCGTGGCCAGAAAGGCCTCGTGAGTCATCAGCGACCGATAGCGTTCGATGGGAACGAGGTGGCGCGCGGGAAACGGCAGGCTGTCGAGGTCTTCGACATAGGGCGCCATGGGGTTCTTGACCACCTCGCCCTGTTTGTTCCGCCACACCAAGCCCGGCACTTGCGCGAAATCGCCGTTGCCGCTGAGCACATCGAGCAATTGGCTGAAGGGCCGCTCGCCCTCGCCCATGATCAGGTAGTCCATCTCGGGCAGGGTCATCGTTTCGTCGGGGAAAAAGAACACGTGCGGACCGCCGAGGACGACCAGGGTTTCGGGCCGGGCGCGCTGGACTGCCTTGGCCGTCAGCACCACGTCCATCAAGCTGAACGTCGTTGCGGTGATCCCCGCCAGGTCGGGCTTGCGCTGGGCAACCTGCTCGCCGATTTGCTCGGGCGT
>Ga0315280_10007732_pt1 | contig 14318 bp, 12 predicted proteins | sample YL17G06_40_MG_FD_203697 | JGI IMG/M metagenome (GOLD analysis project Ga0315280, IMG submission 203697) | Sediment microbial communities from Yellowstone Lake, YNP, Wyoming, USA - YL17G06_40 | ecosystem: Environmental > Aquatic > Freshwater > Lake > Sediment | place: USA: Wyoming | collected...
TATGACATCAAGACCAAAGGCATAATACTCCTTGGCATTCGAAGGATGATGGCCTATACGTGCGTAAGCTACCCCGGGTGAATATGCACCTATCTTAAGATTTTCATTGCTACCCAGTCCGCTGCGGCACACTGCCATCGTTTCATTCCCATTTCTATTACGAATGATCACTAGATCCTCCGCTCTGACACACTTTTCTTCGCCTTCAGCAAGAATTACTGAAGCACTCAGTTCTGTTGACCCACTAGCCACGATTCCGATCTTTCTCAAATTGCTCACCACAAGTAAGATTCTACGCCCTCATCTAAAAAGCGTTTAGCGTTTGGTTTCAGGCGAGCGCCAAGACGCGTATTAAGCCTTGCAGAAAGTGTCGGTCAAGGACAACTGCCTTTTCATCAAAATATCAAGGGTCTTGTTTACAATTTCAGGCCTGTACCCCCTTCTTCCTCAGCCATCAAACCATTTCCTCTTTCATAACTCATGAAATAGTAAACGTAAGCCAAATATTTAAAATAATGAAATTTCTTCCATAAAAAGGACCGCTAAACAACCATAGCCTCTTCAACACTTCTCTTTTTCAGCTTCCTCATAAGCCAAGCCCTAATGTATTCTTCAATCTCGCGCCTTTTATATGGATCCTTCCAAGCATTAGCGAGCAATCAAAACTAAGTTCCGAGCCAGAAAGACAATAGATGCGATGTGACTGAAGGTTCTGGGGCCAAAGGTTCGTACGAGGATTTGCTGGAGCAGCTCTACGGTTCGATGCTGAACGAGCTGGAGATAATCGGCAAGCTGATGGGTGGAAGTCAGCCCAAGGAAGACCAAGAATATAGTCAAAATCACGAATGAATTTGGTTCTCCCGCAGAAAAGGTTGAAGACAACAGATAAGTTTGAGTATCGAGCTAATTTCGATTAGGTATTGAAGTGGACAAAGTAGATGAAACAATAGATGCCTTCATTTCTTATCAAAGTGTGGATGAGGCTTTTGCAAAGAAACTTGCCGCCAGCATAGAATCTCATCCTCTAGATGGTCGAAAGCTTAAGGTATTCTTTGCACCTTGGAATATCGGACCCGGGATAAACTTCATTGAAAAACTGAATGAAGGCCTCGAGAAGGCCCGTTTCTTCCTCATCATACTTTCCTCTGAAGCTCTTGCGGCGGAGTGGCCTACAGCTGAAAGAGCAGCAGCCATCTACAGCGATCCATCAGGCCGCTTGGGGCGAGTGATCCCAGTTCTGAAGAGACCGTGCAGTATCCCTCCACTGTTGAGGTTTCGCAACTACGTTAACTTTAGAGATGAATCACGTTATGAAGCTGAGCTTACGCGTCTTCTTTGTATGCTCACAGGTCATGCACTGCCCAAGGAAAGTTCTCCATTGGCGCTTTACCGAGAAACTCTTCAGAAGAAGTCTCTCCAAACAGAATCGCCGTTGGTGAGCCTCGGTGAATCGTGGAAGCCTGATCCAGTAACTGAAGAAATCCGTTGTAACCTTTTCTTAGCTGAATCCGTTCCTACCCAGATATGGAGCGCTCCGTATCTTCTGGCAGGTCCGCCACTAGCCTATTTTGAGCTAAACGTATTCCCGCCTCCTTATATCACTAAGCAGAAACGTCTCTTTTCCTTCGTCAATTTGTCCAAAGAAAATCACGTCTTCAAGGGCATTGTGGAGGACTATGACATTCAATCTATTGATACCGCAGAATGGTTCAGCGATGAAAATTATGCAAGGTGGCTTGTGGAGCTTCTGAATTGGGGAATCGTGAGGCATTGTCAGAGATTTAAGCTATGTATAGATGAGGTGGGCAGACGTTACCCGAAAAAGAAGAGGTATTACTACAACAAGGACGTCATCATGAAGCAGGTGAAATGGCCTGTTGCGGACCGGCGAGTTCCAAAGGACTTGTTGATTGAGTACACAGGCTTCGTTGCCCACCGTTCTGTGGAATTGAAGTTCGACATCATTGATACCAAGGTTTTTCTGAAGATAAACACTGGATGGGTATTCAGCTACGACGGATACCGGCTGATCAGAGGGCCAAGAGCGAAGACGCTGTCAACACGATTTCTTTCATCGCAGAAGAACAGTCAAAACTTCAACGAGATACGTTTCTGGGCGTGGTTCCTTTCTGAAGATGGAAAAAAGGTCAAAATGGACTTTGGAGATTCGTTTATCGAGATCGATGTCCAACCCTTTCCAACCTCAGTGGTAGGTGGAGTTTTCGGCGATTACAAGGCCTTCTCGCCCATAATTCGCAGTCCACCGAAGATTTTTGAAGAAGAGACAAGCAAGGAGGGTGAGAGTGTTGAGCCAGAGTAAGATAGTAAACGCTACAATTCTTGATGAGCCGATGCTGCTTTTTGGCGGTTCTTTCCCGGCGGCTGATCCAAAGCTCGGCATCTCCATGTATGGGCCGTATTCCACAGAAAAAACCATTAAACTCGGGATAGTAGGCGACAAGGACACGATTTCCCAGGTTTGTTCAATAATAGAACAGCTAAAACAGCCTATTGAAGGGCCTACAGAACATCCAATGTGGACTCAAGGCTTTCCAGGAATATCTCCGAGCAGTCCTTTCAAATGTGAGCTTCTAACTTCCCAGCAATGGTGGCAGACAATAACAGACAAAGACGTTTCACCTTTGGAGAGTTTCTATTTTGTTAAGCAACGCATCTCGATGGCTGTAGACATCTTCATCAATTACATAAAGAATTTGCGGGACGTAGAGGGCGGCCGCTCACTTGACGTGATAATTTGTGCTCCGCCAAAAAAGATGATGGACTTGTGCATAACCGCGGAAGAGAGCAGACTAGCAAGACGCTTCAAAACGAGAAGGCGGCCCATTAGAAAGAGAAAAGTAGAACAGGAATTCGCTCCGTCGCAGACTTACCTGTTGGATTTCGTGAAGGAAATCAAAGAAAATCAGCGTCAACAGGCATTCAAAAGAACTGCCGACAACTTCCACCATTTCCTAAAGGCCAGGGCAATGCTGCCCGATGTGGCGGTGCCGACACAGCTGATTTTGCCTTACACTTTAAACACGTACACGCTTCCTGATCAGCCGCCAATGCAGGATCCTGCTACGTTTGCTTGGAACTTGTCCGTTGCTCTTCTTTATAAGGCAGGCGGTCGTCCCTGGCGGCCTGACAAGATACCTGCTGGAACGTGCTTTGTGGGAATCTCCTTCTACCGTGAAAGACCAGTCTATGGCGGACAGATGGGAACAAGCGTGGCGCAAGTGTTTACTCCTGAAGGGGAAGGTCTGGTTTTGAAGGGAGACCGGTTTTCTTGGCCATTTTATAGGTCTCCTAATCTGAGAAGGGATGATGCGAAAAGGCTTCTTGAGAGGGTCTTAAAGCTCTATGAACAGCACACCCACGTGAAGCCATCTAGGGTGGTCATTCACAAATCCTCTAAGTACACTGATGAAGAGCTTGACGGTTTTGAAGAGGCACTTGGCGACATTCATCAACGCGATTTTCTCACTGTGGCAAATCGGGAAAAGAACATTCGCTTCTTCCGTCTTGGGTATAATCCAATCATCCGCGGAACAAAAATCACTTTCCCAGATAAGACTTGGCTGCTCTACACGAAGGCGTACACTCCATTTCTGAAAGTCTACCCGGGTCCGAGAGTTCCGTTGCCTTTGGAAATAATCCAGCATATTGGAGACACTTCGCCAGAGACACTCAGTTCAGAGATTCTTATGCTCTCAAAGCTCAACGTGAACAGCTCTGATTTCTGCAGTCTCTTCCCGATAACTTTGGAATTCTCCAGAAAGGTGGGGAGCATACTCAAAGAGTTGCCTCCAGGACGTTCACCGCAAAGCAAATACCTCTTCTATATGTGATTCTCTTCGAAGGTTTTTAAACTCTCAAGTTCTTATTTTTTTGGAGCACTGTGAGAGTCTGCATAAATGGTGCGTTGGTCAAAATCTGCTGAACCAACCCTTTTAACTCTCCAGTAGCTCCTAGAAGCAAGGAAATCGAGCCCAACTATGGAAAAAAATGCTGTCTAAAATAGTCTCGTCGATACCTTCCTAACGCTCAATCTTATATTTCTGCCTCACCAAAATAGCATTCTGTGCGAAACTTTGAAAGACATAGTGGAGAATCTGCCACGACTGCTCAATCAGTTTAAAGCGTTGCCGTGGGCATTGAAAATCGTCCAGAAAACACTTCTAAGGGTATGGGAATCACAAACGCCAAGAGATGTTGCTCGTCTGAACTTATTGAAGCATTCGCTATGACTGGCAAATGTTTCCCCTCTTCAGCAAGCTTAACCGCAGTCTCCAACGCTTTGTCAAATGGAAGGTCAGCTTCTTTGTTAGTGGAAAGCAGATAGAGCAGGATAGAGGCGAAAGTGTGTGTTGCATCCAGGAAAATGATTTTGCCACTCTGAGAATACGCCTTGCAGATATGACTCCATACTTTCTTGCTTTTGACGAAGTTAAAAAGTTCGTCGAAAGGTCGCACGTTTTCTCCAAACTTTTGACCGTGAATATTCAACTCCGTAATTTTGTTGTCTTGATGCTCAACTGTAGCGCGTGAATAGATGCTTTTGACTTCGCAGGGAAGGCTGTCAATAACAAAATCGTTATTTTTGCTGAAAGAAACCTTGTGACCTAGTTCATTGGCTAACGATGGAAATTTGAGTTCACTCGTATAGCTTATAATAGTAGTGGCCAGTTGCTCCGTTGCTGAAAGAAACCCTTGACCCTGAGCTAGAGCTTTCTCTGCATTCCTCAAGGGTTTTAATATCTTTCTTTTGAGTTCAGTCTGTTTGAAATGAAAGTTGCTATCGTTTATTTCAAGACACTTTTTATACCAGAAACAGAGACGCAGCAATTTTGTCCAGTGAGGCTCAACTCCTGTAGTAATACCAAATCTTACGTAGTCGATAACGGTGGAGTAGAGAAAAGGAACCATCAATTCTTTTAAAGGAACAAGTTTTTCAAGAGACTCCCAACCTTGAACAACAAACTCAGAGCTTGTCTCAGAATCTATCAACGAGACAACGTTAAGTTTCACCCCTCCAAGAGCCACAAGCTCGGGGTCAACGGCACACGGAACAACGTCTGACTCTTCCAATTTGAAACTGAGGGTAGTCCCCTCTACTTTTGACACAAACCCCTCATAATCCACAATAATTCTGCCATCCACCTTAAACTGAAATCTTGGGAACAAGGCAACCATCTTCTCAATATCTACAACCGTTCAACCATAAAAACAGCGTCCCCTTTGCTTTTTTGTCAGTCTCCAATAGCGTCCCTCGGCGTCAATGAATTTTCAAGACTTATTTTTTGGTTGAGCGAGTCGGTGACGAGACAACGCATTAACAGTAATTATGTACACGAGTAGCGGCATCTTTGCGTACCATTTTTGTATACACGTCTTAGCCGCGCCTGCGGGCTCTATATGCGTGTGTCGCCCCTAACTTGAAAGTAGTCGTTTAGAGTTTCTGGTGCTTGAGGAGAAACTGTTGATATTTGTATTATTCTTTGAGTTGGGGCGAATATATCGATTTCAAAGAGTTGTCGAATAGTTCTTTGCGTTTCTTCAGTTTCGATCAAAGCGCCTTCTGGTCCAGTTATCAACGTCGATATTTCTTTTTTCGTAGGGAGGTATTTCTGCATTGCAATTTTAGATATGAGGTTGAACTTGCAAAGGAAGTCACGTCCACCTGATGTTTCCCAGATGACATTTGTATTAAAGAGTCGCAAACTTGCGACTTATTGTTAAATTGCTTGAAAGAGGCATACAGACCAAGGACAAGCAGTTTTTGCTACTCTTTGTTCGAAATATATTTCTTCTCAGCTTTGTCGACAAAATCATCAAGATGGCTTACGTATCTCTTATCCAATTTACTGTGCAAGCATGTAAGCACTGCAACAGCGCATAAGTTATTGATGATTTCTTCTTCCTCGGTTTCCCCTCCCCAAGAATTCTCGTCTTTTTTCATGAAAAGGATGCGCTCTTCAAGCTCTTGTATGAAATTATATGTTTCAGTATAGAGACAAATATCTTGGGAAATGTTCGTTTCCCACCAAAGATTTCTCAAATGTCATATATTAGGGCAATCCCTTTTATTACTTACTATTAGCGCGCACTAGCTAAAAAAGACCGACCTATCACATCATCTGAACGCTTAGGAAGGAGATGTGAGACTAACGGGTTGATTAACACTACAGAAAAGATCTTTGGAATTCTAGCAAACAGAATCTTTCGCCTCTGCGGAACCCTGGTCGATGAAAAGAAAACAGACAAGGTTTTGTATGCAATTTTTGATTTTCCAATCGAAGATTTTGCTTATCCATATGCAAAACTCTGCCGGATAGAAGCAAGGTCAGAAGGCAATGTACTATATCACTTTTTGAACAACTACAAATTTCCAACTACACCAACCATAGAATGGTTAGACAGTTTTCTTAAAGAGAGAGAAGACACAATGTCGAAATGGATTGATGATAAATGGCATTATAAAGACCCCAAAACATACCTGAAAATATTCCAACAATGGATGTTTTTAGCAATAATCAGAAGAACGTTTGACTTCAATGTTTTCTTGAAAGAAAAAGATATCAAAGCCCTCGTAAAGCTATTTCATTCATATCCAGAAGAATTTCGTTTTTGGCAATGTATCACGATTCTGATAAGCAAAGTTTGGTTTTTCGATCTTATTTGTGAACTTAAAGAACGGTCCAAAACCTATATTTCAGCGATTGATGCCTTAGTTAGTGAGAAAAAACTAGATGTTCACACAGATTCTTTAATTAACGAGGTTTTTATCAAGTTAGAAAAGACCGACAAAAATCTGGGATTTCCTGTCTATGCCAGCAACGGAGAAGTGGTTTTCATAAGAAAATTCAAACAAAACGAAATCTCTAAAGGGTTTGTCGACAGAAAGCAAGAGTGGTTCGAGGTCTTGGGTGATATACTTGATGGTTACGTTTTGAGATATCAATGGCCATTCGGAACAAAGATAAGCGATTACCCTTTAGAGATCTGCATGTCTTTCAAGAGTGATAAATTCAAAGGCAATGGGTTGCCTGATTACTTTATTTCCTCCTAAGAAAAAAATGGGCGATAAACAGGTAACTGACAATATTCGAAAAATGATATCAAAGCGACTATCACCCCATCATGGAAATAAGACTTGCTGGATTTTCACTCCAGCTAGATGGAAAAGAATCCAATCTCTCTTGCCTAAAGTAGATATGAAAGGCAATATCTACGTACCTTTAGAATTTCTAATGGCTAGGCTAGACATGGATTTTTCAAAGAAGAAACTTTGGCGAAAAGTACCTATCCGATCTCTGTTAACCACCGAACCTCATTTCGGCTATTTGGAATCTAAACGAGGCTTGAGACTGATTATACCACTTTCTAAAAATCAAATGTTAACTTGGCCTCTATCCAAAGCAGAAGCGGTCCAAGAATATTTCTCTAGAGTTATGGGGATTGATGATTTTTTTGAATATCTGGGTAGCACGGAAGACGGTAAAAAGTTTTTATCGGAGATCAAGAGTCGTATCATGCAGTTAAGCAAGTATGAAGTGCGCAAATGAACTTTAAGTTTATAATTCTGAACAAAAGCAAGAATTGGATTTTCTCAAGTCTCAACACAATTATAAAGTAGAAACTTGGAAATGATTTTTAAGGTCTGACGCACTCCGCTTTAGGTCTGTATGGTCGTTTTGCGGTTCTTTTTCGCTTGTGATAGTCGCATTCTTGAATGCACGTTAGTAACCATCCTTTGTCCTGATATGTGCAACCACATGGCAACGTGACTGTGTCCATTATTTTTACTTCTTTCTTTGTCATGGGGGCATCACCCTTTTCTCCTGGGCAAGCTATTGTTTCTGAATCATTTTAAAGATAATTCCACAAGTGATAAAAGCTTAATGACAGAAATGATGAACGATGTCGTATGACCGATCTGAATGTGTCTCGGTTGGTAGAGGACATATACGACGGTAGGATTGAACTACCCGACTTCCAGAGAGACTTTGTATGGAAACCCGAACAAGTGAGAGAATTGCTTGTCTCCGTATTAGCTGATTACTTCATAGGTTCACTACTGATTCTGGAGCAGATTACCAAGGAAGCTTTCTTCGCCTTGAGATATGTTGCAGGTGTTGAGGAGGTAAACCCAGACGTTCAGAAACCTACGATGGTAAAGATACTGCTTGATGGACAGCAACGTGCTTCTGCACTGTTCTATGCTTTGTATGAGCCAGAGATCAACTTGAGGCACACTAAGCCCTGTCGCTTCTATCTTGATCTGGGAAAGGCATTGAATAAGGAATGGGATAAGGCAGTTATTTCAGTCAAGATAAATGACAGGAGAAAACTTGAGGGAATATCCAAGAACAGTGACATTGTGTCATTCAGTCTTCTTAGAGACATAGGAGCATTTGCGATGAAGTACAGTAAAGACCCTCGCTGCAATGATATGATTAAACTTGTTAATGATTTCATGAAGCGCGAGATTCATTACGTTCCATTACGGAGAGAAACGGAACCCAACAGAATTGTTGAGACGTTTGAAAGAATAAACAGAACGGGAGAGGTGCTATCCATATTTGATCTCGCAACAGCAAGATTATACAAGTTTGACATCAAGCTTAGAGACATGCTTGATGAGGCTAAAAAGGAATATGCAGTTGTGAGTGCTGCTCCTCCAGAATTTATCCTGAAAGTAATCGCCTTGATAAGAGGAGAAGAAACTAAGCGTAAGAGTATCCTTGAGCTAGAGCCAAAAGACTTCAAAACGCACTGGGGAAGGGCATGCGAAGCGTTACAGTTAGCTTTTACAAGAGTCACTGATCAAAAGCATGGATATGGTGTTTTGAAATTCAAGAAATGGATGCCATATACGCCGATGATCGTTCCTCTCGCTGGTATGATCAACCTCCTTAGGGTTGAGAAGATAGAAACAAAGAAGAACTATGACAAGATTGATCGTTGGTACTGGTCTTCTGTCTTCTCCACTAGGTACGATGAAGCAGCAGATACTAAGTCAGAAACCGATTTCAAGTCTCTTAAGCAATGGTTTACTAAAGATAGCAAGATACCAGAGTTTATTCAAGGTTTTAAACCAGATGAGGTTGACTTAGAAGTTGATAGACAGTCTTCTGCAATCTATAGAGGGGTTATGGGCATGATAGTCCTAAATGGTGCATTCGACTTCATGACTGGACAACCGCCACAGTTTGATGAGGAGAAAGTCCAAGATGATCATGTCTTTCCTAAGGTGATCTACAAGTTCAACAGAATTTCAAATCGAACATTGATAACATCAAATGCAAAGAAGGGTGATGACAAACCTTCCAAGTATTTCAAGAAGATACTTGACCTACATGGGAAGGAGAAGTTCACAGAGATATTGGAATCACATCTCATACCTGAAGATGCTTTCGGTTATTTGCTGCATGATCAACTGAAAAAGTTTGTGGAGAAAAGGAAAGAAGCGATAATTACCGACTTAGAAAATAGAATTATGCACTAAAAGCAGAAGATAAGCATGAGGACGAACCTTAGAATGAAGTGCAAGGCTTGCGGTCATTGGAATAGAATTGAAGTTAACAAGATTTTCATTGGACAGCCTTCTCCAGAGCCTAAGGTTAGAGTTTTGATTCCTATGTATGAGCCTTTACAAGTGTCCAAATGCAAGAAATGTGGAAAGATCATCGCTGAACCAAAAGAGCTAATCAGGATAACAAAATCGCCACATACCTAAACTGTCCAAACCTCACACGATTAATGCGGTTTAGCGCGCGTAATTGAAAGTCAAATTGCAACCTGACTATATCAAAGTTAAACTCGCCGATTTATCCTCCGAAGTTGATTCCAGGTCATTAAACCCAAACTGTTTGCGATTTGTTCTATTCCAATTGAGGAAATTCTCAAAGAATCTTAATTTCGCTATTTAGACTTGTCACATTTCTGATTCGGGCATTTCCAGTTTGTTCCTTTCGGGCAATCAGGATGGATTTTATTGTCTAGTTTTCCTTCTGGACCACCAAAATCATGCCATAGCTCACACTCTTTTCCATAGGCATCTTTAGGGGAAGTTGCGTATTCAAATTTGAAGTAGCTATACTTTCCAACCCAGTCTTTAAGACGTTTGTTCAAGTCTTCGTCAGCTCTTCCGACGTAATTGACTTGAAATGCCCCTTTCGTAGATTTGTCTAAGGCATACACGCCGGGTTTTGTTTGCGTAACAACTTTGTCAATTCTTTCATTTGTAAGGGATGCCAATTCACTTAATTTGTAAGGCATAATGCCACCAAATCTTTAATCTTAGTTATCGGAATAAAAGATTTATGCGTATATCCTTCAACACAGATGACCAATAACTAAGTCATCACAAATAACTTAACAGTATCTCTCTTCTAGAACTTCAACTAATGCAGAAAGCACTCAAACATGTAGGTTTGTGGGTTTTCAATAGGGCAGCCCGCATTAGTTTTTTGCGGGTGTTGGAAAAGTGAACGTAACGTCCTTGTTTCCTTTAAACTGACTGGCTGAGGCCCCCCCTGCGTGTTTCCTGAGTAAACTGCTTGACTGGCGACTGTTAGGAGAATATCCAATGTCTGAGAAGCTAGTGTGTAGTGGGCTGCTAATGCCTATGGTTGCTTTTTGCCATACTTCCTTTGAAATGTTTCTTTGGTTTGGGGGTTTGAACAAAAGATGCAGTCGACGGCGGGTTTTAATTGTGTCATCCCGTTTGGTGGTACATTAATCATGTCGTAGGTATAATAATTCTGAATTACATCGTTTGGAAAATAGTGAGCCTTTATCACCTCCCCTGCTAGAAGAACTCCGGGGAGAACGGTCGCAAACGGTAGGGGAATTCGTTCGCGTGTTACAGGTGAGACAAGTTCTCCACAGTGTACCAACAACCAGTCGTTAAAACGTTCGCCCACTGAGGGTAGAGTAAAACCCTGTATTTTGCTGAATTTTTTCATTTGGTCAATGTGTGCCGGAGTTACGTGCGCATTAGTACTTCGAAGTGTCATAATCTCCTTGGCGCTAATGCCTATGACCTCAGAAAGAATTTCTTCAGTAGGACGCTCAAGTTTCTCTGGTTGGTGAGTACATAGCATGCAGGGGCTTTTGCCTAGGTCAACACGGCGAATATAGAACTCAGTTGAGACTACAGCGGCATCAAGTATGATTCTTGGCATATCCCATTGTATGTTGCGTCTTGTTTCTTTTGTATCCACTGTTGATATGAGAAAATCCGTTGTGATGGTTTTATGGGATTCTTTAAATTCTTGATAAGAGCATGGATACGTTTTTACTTCAAGTTTCTCAAAGCGCTTAAAGAGTTCTTTAACTGCTTTAACTTTTGGCTTATTTCTAACAGCGTCTGCATTCAGGGCGTAAATATAACGGTTCATGTTCACGGTTTTCACTTCGTCAGGGTCAATCAGGTTCAATTGCCCTTGAAGAAGCTGCAAACTAGCCAACGCGTAAGCTGAAGCGCCTCCGCCCGCGCCCAATCCAACTATCCATATATCTCCAAGATTAATGTTTGATGGTAATGTAGGGTTCTTTGAAGAACTGTCATTAACTTTGTAGTCAAAGGTAGAAAAATCAATCTGGCCGTCAATAAATTTAAGCCTCCAACGAATATCCGCTGTTTCTTTTTCTGGTGTTAGAAGATTCGACTTTTTGAGGAATATTTTTTTGAAAACTTCCATTCCGCCGATGCAAGCAGCAGCATAGGCTCCGATTGGATTGTTATTGTCTGTGAAACTAGCGGAGAGCTCAGTTGTTGATACGCATGCTATCCATCCGTCAGAGGCTATGCTGATTGCGCCAGCCAAACTCTTTTTTGAGTTACCAATAGAGAGGCCCGCATCCCAATCGCCGCTCAGTGTATCCACAAACTCTACTCGGCAGCATGGTTGCAGCCTATTGATGAAATCTATAAGCGAACTTCGAACCCCGCCTGGTTCAAATAAAGGAATGCTCTCAAACAGCTTTACAGAGTCTGGTACTGAAACATACATATGGGTGATGACTGGGTATAACCTTGAAAGCAGATTTACTGCCATGCACAAGGCCATCTTTGCGTTTGTGGTTTGAAGAGATTTTTCTTCAGCAATTACGAGCGCAGTGCCCGGTTCTCTAGCCCAATCATCTGTGCTAGTTTTGCCTTTTGGGAGCAGTTGTTTTAGCATCTCTGATGTTCTTGAATCGGCTCGTTCTTGCATAGGCTCAGACCATAACCAAAGAATCTTCAATTACAAAACGTTGGGATACTTCGCTGTGTTTAAGAAGTCGCCATTTCCAGTTTCCCTCATACTCATAAACATAACACTTAGAGAGGTCACCGGTTTCCTTTAAAGCAAACCCGGGCACTACGATTGATACAAACCCTATTCTGTAGCTTGTCGCCTTGTATTCATCGCCAAGGGAGTGCCCAAAGTTTCCTGGGTGAGTGTGAACCTGGGCGAGAAGCAAGAGGTCCCTCTTCTGAAGTTCATCGGAAAGTTTCAGGAGACACCTGGAATTTAGCCTCACCCCGCCGCCCCAGTGCCCTCTTTTAGGGATAATACAACTCAGTACATAAGCTTCCTCCGCATCTGAACTTGCTGCGCCTGCCCAAAGTACCAGACCCTCTTGTTTCTGTTGTCCACGTTTTCGAAGTGCCTTTATTGTCTTCTCGAACAAGTCCCGTGGAAGATAGTAGCGCTTGATAGATTGAACCAATCGACTTCTCCTTGGACTATTTGAATAACCGGGCAATGAATCAGTTTTATCTTTACTCATGGATATGCCCTATCAAGTTCTGCTTGGACGTCTTCGAGTGTCTTTGCAAACGAGTATTTTTCTGGTGACCAAGGCTTGGACGAATCATTGACATGGCATCCTTCATGAAATTCTCTGATTCCAGGAATGCAAAGTTGTGGTGTGGGTCTGCCTATGGCAGCTCTAAAAGGATCACCCTCTGGCCAGTATTGAGTTCCTTCTTGTTTGGTAGCTGGGTCAAGAAACTGGAAAGACGGTGCTCTCTTTGGGTATTCATCGCAACGTAACCTAGCAAGAAATTTCTTTTCAGGGTGTCGCTTCGGATACATAGATATGTAAATGTCAAAGCCTTCAACTTCAATCGCCCAGCCATGATGTTCTATAAGCCCCTTCAAGGACTGTAGTTTGGAAACCTCTTGGTCAAAGTAGTGTTTCGACAGTTCTGGGTCCACTTGAAGATGCCCCTTCTTTTAATTATTAAATGACCTCAGCCTTTAATGGTGATATGACCAAGGTCATGCCATCAGAGATGCCTAGGTCGCCTAGTGTCTTATCTTCTGGTAGTGGTTCATTTTTGCCTTTTATGAACAATCCGTAGTTCCCTGCAGTTGAAGGGTCTAAGTGTAGTTTTGCCATAGCTGAAACCTTGACAGCGTGAATCTTTTCGTTAAGGTTGTAGCTCTCTTTTATTACCCCTGCACTGGACTCTATAGTTAGATTGACTTTTTGCGGTTCTTTGGTCGACATTTCTATTTGTCACCTCCATCTTGACACAAACTAGTTTGGGCTTCAACCCTTAACTAGCTTTCTCTATTCCCAAAGAAGTAATAAGGCGAGCTTAATAGCTTGACAGCGCTCTATACGAACTCAAAATCGTCTTCGTGATGTTCTCGCCCTCATCGGTTAACGTAAGGAATTTTTCTAACGTAGTTCGGATTTCACAAAACCCTCCCTCTCCAATGTATACAAAACAGAATAAACAGTGCCGTCATGGCAATTTCAAAAATAGGTCACGGTATAGGTCACGAAAAACATATGAGAGGTCTGCAAGACTTAATTAATAAACTGAGCATAGGATATGACCTCTCGACAGGAATGAGTGAAAGTGAGCATTCTGGAGTTGGGGGAATTCCATGCTGCCACCTGCAGCAAAAGCTTTCCGTAACCCGATTTGTTAGCAGGATACGAAGATTATTTCCGGCCCTTCGGAAAATTCCAATGCCTCAACTCCATAGTCAACTGTCCGTTTGATAGTAGCAATCGTTTGTGCGGATTCTTTTTTGCAAAAAAGCGCCGGGGAAGGGATTTCAGCACCAATTTACTGGCCAGTTGGGACTCAATTCTAGGCTATTTTGGACAAAGAATCTTGATTTGTGCCTTTAACAGCTTCTTTTTAACGCGTCGTTTTTCAATTCCTCAACTTTGGATTTTTCCACTAGAAATTTATGATTATCGTTTACGTTGTTTGGAAGCTTCGCTTGTGGCTCTTGTGTACATGTTTGATGAGACGCCTGCGACGAGTCCGCCGATCGCATCGTTTGTGATTGGTCCCA
>Ga0315280_10007733_pt1 | contig 14318 bp, 14 predicted proteins | sample YL17G06_40_MG_FD_203697 | JGI IMG/M metagenome (GOLD analysis project Ga0315280, IMG submission 203697) | Sediment microbial communities from Yellowstone Lake, YNP, Wyoming, USA - YL17G06_40 | ecosystem: Environmental > Aquatic > Freshwater > Lake > Sediment | place: USA: Wyoming | collected...
ACGGCGATGGCGGGAGTGCAGGGGGAGCGCGTTGGGACGGAGTTTTCCGGAGTGCAGGGAGAGGAAGGAAATAGGTATCGTGTCCCCGTATTTCGGCTGCACACGCCTCTCTCCTGGGCTCATGTCATCAGCCTGCCGGTGAGCTTTGAGCCGCTGACGTTGAGGAAGGGGTATGTGATGAACTCCGAGCCTGAAGTCGTTTTTCCTGATTCATATGGAGTCGTGACCATCGTTATTCCGGAAGTGGAACGAGTGGAGGTGGACCTCAGCTCGCTTCACAGCGAAAAATATCCCTGGTTAGACTCCAATTCCTCTAATACGGGCCAAAATCCCTCCAATTTACCCCAAAACTCCCCTCTATCTTCCTCTGGAAAAGGAGGAAACGGAGATTATCAGGAGAGCAAGGGGAATACTATTGCAGGAATCAACACGGATTCTGCAGCAGACCGGCAGAATCTCACTTCCTCCTGGACACAGGGCTATTCAAGGAACAGAAAAAATCCAGGTCATACGTCTGTCAACAAGGCCAAATACTCCGGCTATCTCATCGTCAACAACGAGCTCCATCCCCTGCCCATCGGTTCGACCCTCGATGAGGAGCGGGGCATCTTCTCCTGGCAGCCGGGCCCAGGCTTCCTCGCTGAATATGACTTTGTCTTCGTCAGGGAAAGCGCCAACGGCTCATGGAAAAAAACATATATTAAAGTTAAGATAGTTCCGAAATTTTAAGCACAGACAGATTTGTTCAAAAGCCCGTAGGGGGCGTGTGGGCCTGGCCAGGAACGCATCAGAACCGGCCAGGGCAACCCACATGAAGATATCAAATGAAATATTCTTCGATCTTGTGTAAAATATTAATCTTATTTGGTGATGGAAAAGTCAAAACTTAACTTTCAAACACTCAAGTGCATCGTTTTAGCTTTTTTCATCATCATGCAGGTCTACCTCATCTTTCTGAAAAAACACGATGCCCTGGATCTCGATATTGCTCCCAACACCGTGCCATCGCCTAAGATCGTATCGGGGGTTACGGTCGGCCAGACTTTTATCGCCAAAAAAAATAACCTGGCGCGGATTGACGTGAAGATGGGAACCTACGACAGGGTCAATGACAGGGACATCATTTTCGAACTCTGGGCAATGAACCCCAAGAAGAAACTGGCCTTCAAGAAAGCCTTCAACGCCTCGGGTGCAGTGAACAACCGGTATAACACCTTTAAATTCAAGCCCATCAAAGACTCGGAGGGCAGAGAATTCTACTTTCTGTTTTATTCTCCCGAATCCACGGACGAAAATTCCATCTCCATCTGGATGAACAAGGCCAATATTTACAGGCAGGGCAGTTTCCATCTCAATGATATCCTCTCCAAAGGAGACCTTGTCTTCCGTGTTTACACCAAAAGGCCTGTTTTTGCCGAGCTGGGCCGGGTAGTGAGGAACTATTCAGGCCTCTTTGCCAGCAAAACTATTTTAATCGCCGTCATCTTGTTTTTTGAGGTCGTCCAGATTGTTTTTCTGTCAAAGCTCCTGGATATGACTTTCAGGGCTTTTAAGGGCGGAATGAATGTTCAGGGAGAAAATGGTAAAATATCTTAAGAAAACAATCTCGTCGCCATAGATTTCAGGTAGACTGTGGGGTCAGAAATGCACGATGTCATGATCATAAGCGACGATGTCGTCGGCGAAAAAATGGCCGGCCCGGGGATACGGGCCTGGGAACTGGCACGATGCCTTTCCCGGCATTTCAAGGTCATTCTGGCCATTCCTGATTATTCATATAAGAGCAATAAAACCGATTTCTTTACGGATCTCTCTTTTGATGTCGTCTCCTACTCCCTCAAGATCCCTTCCTTCATCCAGAGCGTGGCGGAAAAAAGCCGCATAATCCTCACCCAGGGGTTCATCCTCTCCAAGTTCCCCGGGATAAAATCCCTTCCCGTCCATCTTATCTGCGACCTGTACGTCCCTTTCCCCCTGGAAAACCTGTTCGTTCACAAAGCAAAGATTCCGGACCTCAAAGACAGGGAATTCATCCATCACAACGATTTGAGGGTGTTCAACGAGCAGCTAATCTACGGGGATCATTTTCTGTGCGCCAGCCAGAGGCAGAAGGACTTGTTCATCGGCTCGCTCATGAGCTTGAACCGGGTCAACCCTCAAATCCTCGATTCAAGCCCTTCCCTGGAAGACCTCATCAGCGTCGTCCCCTTCGGTATCTCGGGAGAGGACGCCGCAGACGTCGAAAGTAAAGTTGTGAGGAAGAGATTTCCTCAGATAAAAGAAGACGACATTCTTCTCCTCTGGGGAGGTGTCCTTTCCAACTGGTTCGACCCCGTTACCCTCATCAAGGCTTTCAGGGATGCGCTTGAAGTCAAACAGAACCTCAAGCTGTTCTTCCTCTCGACAAAGCATGCAAACCCCCTGACGCCTCCGTTTGAAATGGCCCGGGAGGCGGTGAGGATTTCGGACGAGCTGAACCTCACCGGAAGCCACGTTTTCTTCAACGAAGACTGGGTCGCGTACAGCCAAAGGGGCGCCTATTTCAGGGATGCGGACATAGGGGTTTCCATCCATAAAACCCACTTTGAAACCTACTTCGCCTTCCGGACGAGAATTCTCGATTATCTCAAGCACGGACTGCCCATCATCTGCACGGAGGGCGATTATTTTGCCGAGCTCGTGGAGAGGGAAAAGCTCGGGATTATCGTCGGGTCCGAGCGCCGGGACGAGTTGAAAAATGCCATAGTGACCCTGGCCTCTGACAGCGGGCTGCGGACGGAAATAAGAGTGAGAATCGAAAAGATAAGAGAATACTTTGACTGGGAGAGGGTGACAGAACCGCTTGTCAGGTATTGCCGGAAGGTCCTCGCCGGGGAAATCAAAAAGAAAAGCCTCCCGTCCAGAAAAGATATTGCTTTCATCTGTTCTCTCAGGAGAGAATCGTTCCTCAAAAAAACGGCAAAAAAATACATTTGGCTTTTATTCCAAAGACTTCCCCTTTCCTCAGGGGCGAAAATCCGGCGTTTATTTAAGTTTATGAGTTAGATGAAAAGGCAGGACAGGATGAAAATCGCTATTCTCGGGAGCAGAGGCATTCCGGCCGTGATCGGCGGCTTTGAGACTTTCTCCGAAGAGGTGGGGACGCGGCTGGCCGCCCGAGGGCATGAGATCACCGTCTATTGCGAAAGCACCCTGTATCCAAAGCCGAGGAAAAAAGAGTACCGAGGAGTCAGGCTCGTCTACATCCCGGCGGCAAAATCCAAGTCCTTCGAGGCCCTCTCCTACGACTTCCTCTGCATCTTTCATTCGCTTTTTCACAAATATGACCTTCTCTACATGCTGGCTGATAACACCGCCGTCCTGCTCACCCTCGCCAAAATTTTCGGGAAGAAAATCGTCATTAACACCGATGGGGTTGAATGGCTGAGGTCCAAATGGCCGTGGTACGGAAAGCTCTTCATCAAATTCAACGAATGGATGGCGACAAAGCTGACTCATCATCTCATCGTCGATTCGCGGGAAATGGGGACGTATTATGAGAAGAGATACGCCAGGAAGACGACATACATAACCAACGGCGCGGAGCGGATTGAATCGAAAAATCCGGAGAAGGTGGAGGCCCTCGGGCTGAAGCCGGGGCGGTACTGCACTGTCATCTGCAGGCTTGAACCCGAGAACAACATAGAGACTATCATCAAGGAATTCAAAAAAACCGATGATGATGTCCGGCTGACGATCGCCTCCCCCCATGAGGCCCACTTTCAATACATCCTTGCAAAATCTTGAATAAGAAAGTCTCAATCATCATCGTTACGTGGAATGCTAAAGAGTTTCTGCGGCAGTGCCTTTACTCCGTCTACAGAGAGACTCAGGAAATCGCTTTTGAAGTCTTCGTCGTCGATAATGCCTCTTCTGACGGCACGGTTGAGATGGTCGAAAAGGAATTCCCGAAGGTCCGGCTGATAAAATCCGACAGAAACCTCGGGTTTGCCCGGGCCAACAACATCGCCCTTCGCCCTGTGCTCGAGGAAAAGTCGAGCGACTTCATCCTCCTCCTCAACTCAGACGCCGTCATCCGGGATCGGGCCGTCGAAAGGCTCGCTTCTTACCTGGAGCAAACACCCGAGGCCGGAGCGGCCGGGCCAGCCCTGGTACTTCCCGACGGGAAATTCCAGCCCGGGATAGGCGGATTCCTCCCGGCAGCCCGAACAGGATTTCACTATTTCTTTTTTCTTTTTAAGCTCTTCCCCGGCCGCGTGAAGGGCCTTTTTATCGACCAGGCCTTTTTTGCCAAGAAGAAAAAAATCGCAAGGGTCGAGTGGCTCTCAGGGGCCTGCCTCATGCTCAGAAGGCAGGCGGTTGAAAAAATCGGCCTGATGAACGAGGACTATTTTTTTTATCTCGATGACATCGACTGGGGAAAGAGGATGAAAGAGGCCGGAGTGGCGATCCACTATTTTCCCGAAGCCCGCGTTCTTCATCTTCACGGGGTAACCTATAAAAAAATTCTCAAGGAAGCCAACATCCGCTGGCTGGAGTTGCTCTATCATTATGTCAGGGAGGAGAGGGGCGTTTGGGAATACCGGGCGTTCCGGTTTTTTTCCGTCTGTGGATTTTTCCTGAGGCTCGTCATCCGCGCCGTCCCTTTTGCCTTAAAAAGAGACGAGTCCCGGAGACGGAAAATCAGGGAAATGTCAGGGTTTTTTGTTTTTAGTTTAAGAGCGGACATATCTCGGACCTCTCCCCCCAAGCTTCAAAATTTATAAAAAAATTGATATAAATATAACCGGCAATAAAATCAGATGAAAATCCTGCTTATTGGAGCCGACGGTCAGCTCGGGACGGAAATCCGGAAAGTCTTCGGAGAGGAAGTCATGCCTCTGACCCACAGCGAAATCGAAATAACGGACGCCGGGGGCTCAAGAAAGGTCATCGAAAAACAGAGCCCGGATGCGGTTATCAACACGGCGGCTTACCATAATGTCCCCGACTGCGAAAAAAATCCGGAGACGGCTTTCAGGGTGAACGCCGTGGGGGCCAAAAACCTGGCCGATATCTGCCAAGCGCACAACATCCCGCTCGTCCACCTCAGCACCGATTACATCTTCGACGGCCAAAAAGGCTCTCCCTACACAGAAGAAGACGTCCCCCGGCCTTTGAATGCCTACGGAATATCCAAGCTGGCCGGCGAATTTTTCGTCCAAACGCTGGAGAAGCATTACACCATCCGGATTTCAAGCCTGTTCGGGGTCAGCGGCTGCCGGGCCAAAGGCGGGAAGAATTTTGTCAAGACAATGCTCGAGTTTGCAAAAACCAGGGATAGAATTCAGGTCACAGCGAACGTCGTCAGCAGCCCGACCTATGCCCGGGATGCGGCGCTGAAAATCAAAGAAATCTTAAGCGGGGACTATCCTCCGGGAATCTATCACTGCGCCAACCGCGGCGCCTGCAGCTGGTATGAGTTTGCCCTGGAGATATTCCGACAGACCGGCGCCTCGATCGAAGTCGCGGCGAGAATCGAAACTGAGGAGCTCGAGGCAATAAAAAGGCCTCTTTACACGGCACTGGCTACAAACAAGACGAACCCCTTAAGATCCTGGAAAGAGGCATTAAAAGATTATCTCAAAGAAGAGAACTCTTCCCTAAAGGAGGCATGATTGATTAAAGATGCGGCAATGGTCGATTTGGTAGCCCGTGTGGACGACAGGGGATACCTGATCGAAATCATCAGGGTTACGGATCCCTATTTTACGAAGTTCGGCCAGGTATATCTTGTGGGAAATTTCGCCAGGGGAATGGTCCGGGCTTTTCACAAGCATGGCGAGCTCTGGGACTGGTTTTTTATCTCTCACGGCGCTGCGAAATTTGTCCTCGTGGATGACAGAGAAGAAAGTCCAACATATAAGGAGCAAAATGTTTTTATCGTCAGCTCCAGGAACCCGAGTCTGATCGTGGTCCCTCCCGGTGTTTACCATGGCTGGATGTCTCTCGAGGACGACACCCAGATGATCAGCACGGCCAGCGAGGTTTACCGGCGTGGAAACCCTGACGAAGTCCGGATTCCTCCCGATTCCTTCGGGGATGTCTGGACGATCAAGGGACGATAATTATGACAAAGGGGGAAGGCATGAAAGCCCTTTTAATCGGAGGAGCCGGCTATGTGGGCTCTGTGTTGACAGAGGAACTCCTGGAGAGGGGGTACAGCGTCAAGATATTCGACAGGTTCTATTTCGGAGAAAGGGGAATCGAAAAGATCAAAGACCGGGTCGAAATCATCCGTGGGGATATGAGGAACTTGAAACCCGATGTCCTGGAGGGGGTCGGAATCGCGGTCAATCTCGGGGGGCTGTCCAATGACCCGACGGCCGAGTACAACCCCAAGGCCAACTATGAAATGAACACCCTGGCGACAAAACTGTCCGCAGAGCTCTGCAAAAAAGCCGGAGTGAAAAGATACATCCTCGCCTCCTCATGCTCCATCTACGATGTAGGAGTCAAAAAGGAAGAGAAAGACATCATCCTGGATGAAAACATAAAAGTCTCTCCGAAAACAGCCTACTCCTCTTCGAAATATGAAGCCGAAAAAATTCTTCTTTCCCTGATCGACGAGGATTTCTGCCCGGTGATCCTGAGAAAAGGGACTGTCTACGGATTTTCTCCCCGGATGCGCTACGACCTGGTTGTAAACACCTTTGTGAGGGACGCTTTAGCCAAAGGATACATCATTCCTTTCTACGGCGGAGAAATGTGGAGGCCGCTCATCGATATAAGGGACGTCGCCAAGGCTTATGTTATCTGCATAGAGGCCGATGAAGAAAAGGTCAGGGGAGAAATCTTCAACCTGGTCTACAGGAATTTCAGGATTTCCGAGCTTGCCCTCAGGGTCCGGAGTGCCCTGAAAAAGATCAACATCGACATCGACATCAAACCCGATTACAGATACAAAGGCGTGCGGAGTTACCGGGTTTCAGGGGAAAAGATTAAAAACAAGCTGGGCTTCTCACCCTCCATATCCGTTGAAGACTCTGTGGTTGACATGGTGGAGAAAATCAGGAGATACGATTACCTCAATTTTGAAGACCCCGTTTACTACAACATCGACTGGCTGAAGACGCTGGAAAAGGCGGAGGCCATCATAAAAATCACGGGGAAAATCTTTTAGCGCTCTGCAGGAGCTATTTTTGACTGATAAAAAGCCATCAGCGTCTGAGTTCTGGGACCAATCTCTCTGGGATGGCACGGTGCCGCGCCATTACTGGACCAATAATCCCCTCAGCAATGCCTATGCCAATTTCATGATGACGGATGATTTCAAATATCAAAACTCGATTCAGTGGTTCGGTGAACGCTACCTGAGCCGCTTTCATAAACTTCCCGCGGCTAAAGGAGTGAGCATCGGATGCGGAACAGGCATTGCCGAAAGACAGAGCCTGGAGGCCGGCCTCTGTCACCGCATGGACGGATTCGACTTCTCACCGGCATCACTGGAAAAGGCAAGACGCCGTGCACAGGAAGCCGGTCTTGAATCCCGCCTCCGCTATGAACTCAAAGACTTGAACAGAGAACGCCTTCCTGAAGAGTCATATGAGTTCGCCCTTTCTTTCGGCTGCCTTCACCACATCGAGAAACTCGAGCATCTTCTCTCCACAATCCATGACTCACTCAAGCGGGACGGGCTGTTTTACTTCAATGAATATGTGGGGCCTCCCCGGTTTCAATGGCCCAGGGAAATCGTGGACATGATCAATCATCTGATCAATCTTCTTCCGTCGCGATGCCTTAAGACCGGCCATTACCGGCCGATTGCCGAGAAAGACCTGGCCGACCCCTCCGAAGCCATCCGTTCAGATGAAATCATGGCCATCGGCCGGCAGTACTTCGAATTCCTCGACGGCAGGTATTACGGAGGAGCTCTCCTCTTTCCTCTTTGGGGCGAGGTTATCTGGCCCGAGATTTTCCTCGACCCCTCGCTCGAAGAGTACCAGAGCATTCTTAAGCTCCTTCTCCTTCTTGATGAGTTCTGGACACGAAACTTGGAGGGAAGCTTTGTCCAGGTCGTAGCCTGCAGGAAGGATGCCCCCAGAGACCTGATCCAGGAAGGACTCAGGATTGCTACAAATGCACCCAAACATCCCATAGGGGAATGGCTCAGGGCGGCTCCGGGCAAAAAAGGCAAAGAGGGAAAAGGAGGAAACATTCTACTTTCTATGGGATTGGAAGCGGCCAATGCTTTCTATAAAACAATGTTTGTTCTGAAAAACCAGGATCTCCGCACCCTCGGCTGGAAGTTCAAATGGTTTCTTCGGGAACGCATCGATAAATATCGCTCAAAAAAAAGATAGGATCGAATGCGGATACATGTTCTCCTCCAAGATTAGGATTCAGTCTCGAGCATTCCCTCTCCTCTATTTTTTCTTCTCCTTATTACTCCTGACGATACTGTACAGAATCCTCTACCGGGGGTATGCCGGAGGCGACGGCCACTATTATTACAGCTACACCGTCTCCCTCTTGTGGGACGGGGACCTCAAACTGAACAATCAGTATGACCACCCCCTCCCCGGTTCAAAGGGAACCGTCACGAACGGCGTTTATTTTATCGACCATAAAACCGGGAATGCTTTTTCATTTTTTAACCCGGGCACAGGATTCTTCATGCTCCCCACGACATTCGCGGCCCGGATGAAAAATCATCTGGAGGGGATGCCTTCCCCGGACCCTTTTGACCGGAAATTCCAGTTTTACGCGCATTATTCGGCGGTCATAGTCACATCCCTTTCGCTCCTCTTTTTCTTTCTCGTCCTCAGGCAATTTTATTCGCCAGAAACGGCTGCTGCCGCTCCCTTCCTGTTTCTTTTCGGGACGAACTGGCTGTTTTATGCCACAGTCCTGCCGAACTGGTCCCACACATACTCTCTTTTCTGCAACATCGGTCTCATCTGGGCTTTCCTTAACTTACAGAAAAAGGACAATCTCCTGTATGCTGCCTTGTTCGGGCTCTTCGGCGGCTTGGGCTACTCCACCCGAAATTTCAACATCCTCCTCTTGATATCTCTCGGCCTTCTCTGGGCAGGACATCTCATTGGCCACAGGAAGGCTGCTTTCAAAAAAAAAGTTCTTTTGCTCGGGCTGGCAGCGTTCTTCGCCATAGCCGGCGCCATGCCCCAATTCATCGTCAAGCACGTCCAGCACGGCCACGCCTTCGCCTCCAGCTACACGGCCGGTCAACACGCAGAAAAAACATACTCGTTCATCAAAGATGAAAACTGGGTGGAAGGCCTTGTCTTTTCAAACCTCGATTTGCTGTATACAACCCTGTTCAACCGGGAGAACGGACTTTTTTACTGCCACCCGCTTTTTTTGATCGGTATGATAGGAATTGCGCTGTTGAGGCACAGAAATCGCGAATTCCAGAATGTGCTGAACAGCCTCCTCCTGGTCCTTTTCATCTTCTGGTTCACTGATACGGCCTATCATGACACCTGGTTTGTGCGTGCGGCCGGCTCAGGCTTCGGACATCGCAGATACGTGGACATACTGCCCGTATTTCTTTTTGGCGCCGCCGGCCTTTTTGATTTTTTCGCATCGAAGAGATTCCTCAAATATCTTCTCATTTTTCTTTTATCTCTTATGACAACGGCTGGAATTTTTCTCCTCTATGTCTTTTTATCTGATTACCCCTCCCTCTATTTCCATCGGGATTCCTTCTTCGGCCTGCACTCTTTCCTGCTTAAGAGGCCGGTTCCCCTGCTGTCAATAGCTCTTATGACGTTCCTCCTGATTTGGTTTTTTAATAAATCGTCTAAAACCGGACAGCTAACATGGCGGAAAAAAAGTTTCATCGCTTTCTTCCTGCTTGCCGCGCTCATTCCCCGCTTCATCTTTACCAGTGACAGTTCATTCCTCAGGAAAAAGCATTTCCTGCGGGACGGCTTTTTCGCCATTTACACCATGAACCCTTTTGTCCGGCTGGCAGCCAAAGAATGGGCCCTGCCGGAAGGCGGAGGAAGACTGCTCCTCACCTCCGAAGCCGGGATCACACTGCCAGCTCCCCTGCAGGAGGGAGACAGGATTTTCTTCAAGTTGAAGCCCCTGTTTCCGCCGGCCGGAACAGACACAATGACCGTATTTACAGGAGCGGAGCTTGTCGGGGAAACCGCCTTAAAAGAGGGGATGCGCATTTATGAATTTCCCCTTAAATTCAACCCCCGGCAGCCGAGAAATATAAGGATTAAAATCAAAACGGAACGGAAAAATCCCCCTTATGCTCTGATTCAAGAAGGAAGAATTCTTTATGGAGAAAAAAACCGCAGAATCCTCGAGGGGATTTATGGTCTCGACATTCGTCAGGACGACATCATCCTCGAGGGATGGTGCCTCGACGACCACAGAATCACCTATATCGGATTGTATGCCGCAGAACCTTCACATCCTCCGGCCGTCTTCCTCGGAAAGGCACGGCGGAATCCCAACACGCTGACAGAGCATCCTGACCTGGACAGCACGTTCGTCCTTTATCCCGAGCTTGAATCGGCGGCGTTTGAATGCCGCGTGCCCATCCCGGAAAGCCTTAGGGGAAAAACAGTGGATTTCTGGGTGAAGTATGTTTCAGAGGACGGGGAGGAAAAAAAGAGCAGGGTTATCTCGAAAGATGTGCCCGCTGCCGATTATTCATCGGAAAGACATTCGGCCAAAAATTAATTTCCATGTTAGAATTCGTTAATTGCAATCTCTGCCGCAGCCGGACTTTCAAAACCATCGGCACTAAATTTGGACTAAGCCTTGTCAAATGCAAAACATGCGGTTTGATCTACACGAACCCGCGACCTCAGGAGCTGGAAAGGCTGCAAAGATACGAAAGCCCTCTCTTCTTTGAAGAATATTTGAAGAATCTCAAAGCCTCTCCATCCTCATACGACCTCGCGTTCATCAGGAATCACTATCATCCCTATCTCCGTCTTTTGAATGCGTATTCCGCTCCCGGAAAAAACTTACTGGATTTGGGTTGCGGGGCCGGCTTTTTCCTGAAGGCAGCCGAAGAAAAGGGCTGGAAGGTCGAAGGGGTGGAAATATCGAGGTCGGCCGCACATTACGCGAGGGACATCGTCAGGGTCACCGTCCACAACGGGTATCTGGAAAATCTCAAACTCCCCTCTGAAAATTATGATGCTGTAACTTTGCTCGATATCCTGGAACATCTGCCCGACCCGATGGGAACGCTGAAAGAAATTCATCGCATCTTAAAAAGAGAGGGAGTCTTAATCCTCAACACCCCAGACTACAACAGCCTGAGCAGGTTTTTTTTGGGAAAAGACTGGGCCGTCCTCTCTCCTGCGGAACACCTCTACAATTTCACCCAGAAAACTCTTTCGACGATGCTCTCGAGAGCCGATTTTAAGACCATCGTCATGCGCAACCTCCTCATCTTCAACCCTGACTATACGCACAACAAAAAAAGGGCGGGCTTTCTTCTCTGGAAAAATATTCATACCCGGCTGGAAGAAACAAAAACCATGGAGAACATCCACGGGTTCGAGTACCTCGACTTAATGAAGGCCGGGAGGGAACCAGAAGAAAAGACCTCCAACATAGACTTTATTCAAAAGGCCAAAAGAAATCTGCACCGAAAAGCCAAGGCCTGGCTCAGAGGGGATATCCTGATCGCCGTCGCAGCAAAAAGCTGAAAAACATGGAACAAGCAGGAAAAGGTTGTGTCTCTCCTCTTCTTCTCTTAATTTTCGGCCTTGTCTTCCTGTTCATCAGGAATGTCCCTTTCTGTTTCATCCTGCCCATCTGGTCTCACGGAGACGAAATCGGTCATCTCGATTATGTTCTTAAACTCCATCGGGGGCATCTCCCGCAACCGACAGAACAGGTCGATCCCTCCCTCTTTCTCCTCCACAAAGCCTTTTATGATGGCCGCTACTTTTCCGATGAGCGGGCCTATAATATAAGGAAAATCGAAGACCTCGGCCTCGCCGCCCATTCCTATGAAGCTCATCATCCTCCCCTTCCGTATATCCTCATGGCCCTTTTCCGCCACCTTCTTGTATGCCTGAATGTTCCGATGCTCCTCCAGGTGAAAATCCTCAGGATATTCTGCCTTCTTACCGTCTCATGCGGTTTGGTTCTCATCTACGCAGGGCTGAAAAAAGCGAACATATCAAACCCGGTTTACTATAGTCCTCTTCTATTCATCCCACTTCTCGCTCAGGATATGTTTTTCTCGATAAACATCGATTCTTTCTCTTTCCTTTTCTCCGGCCTGGCTGTTTTGGGGTTCATCCGTCTGGTTGAAAGCGCCCGCTCTTGCGGAGCCTGGGCTCTCCTCTCAACCGGAATCACCCTTTCTCTATGGACGAAGGCCTCCAACTCTTTTCTTTTCGTCATCTGGGCCGTCTTAATCCTCTATTTTTGGGTGGAAAAAAAAGATAAGAAAAGCATCCTTCTATCTCTTAAGGTTCTTTTGATAACGGTCATCCTCTCTTCTCCCTGGTACGTTTACAATCAAATGAGATTTTCAAACCCCTTCATCAATTCCTCCGGCCTTCCTTATGTCCTCCTCCCTCCTCAGTCGCTTTCTCTACCAACACTCAAGAATTTCTTGCTTGCTTTCACAAGAACCCTCTTCCGCGGGGAATTCATATGGAACGGTCGTTATTTCAATGTGTTAGGCGGAATGGTGAACAACCTTGTCCTGACCGTCCTTCCCCTCCTCATTTTCGCCGCAGGGTTTCTCTCTTTCTTCAAGTATTTTGACAAATCAAAAGCAAAAAACCTGAAATATCTTATCCTCTGCGGCGCCGGAATCGTTCTTATTCTCTTCTCTTTTCATGTCGGCCTGGGAGGTGTTCCCTATTATCAGGCGAGGTTTGCTTTCGGCGGCCTTTATTTCATCATGTTCCTCTATGCCGCCGGGTGGAGGAAATTAGCTCGCTCAGAAGGGCCAGGCCTTCTCACTCCCGTGGCCTTGCTTCTGGCTTATAATCTTCTCTACGCCTTCACTCTTGCGGCCAAAGTCCTTTAGGACTTATCGGATATACCCGAGGGACTTCAGTCTTTTGACGGTCATTTCATCGAGCTTTGCCCTCTCTCCGGCAAGAGTTTTCTCGCCGTTCAGCCGCATGGCCCGCAGTGCCCTTTTCCTCAAGATCCATTTGACGCTCATATAACTCTCTGAAACATCCACCTTTTCGAAGGGATCATGCTCCAGGTCATAGAGCTTTGAATCGTACAATTTCCATTTCTCATTCATTATAGCCCAGTAGGCGGAGTTGAAAGTCTCCAGCATATCCCGCTGGGAGATGGCAAACACATCTCTCTTTACTCTTTGGCCCCTTATCAAATGATTCGCTTCCGGAGAGTAGGGATGATGTATCTCGTACGTATGAAGGAAGAGGAAAAACCTTTTCCCGGGATTCTGGTCTACGCACTGCATGCTTTTTTCAATGATCCGCTTGAATGAGTATTCCTCCGGCCTCAATGAATCGAGGGAAATGAGAATCACGGTGCAGTCCGGAACCGCATCTTCCTTCTTTTTTGTGACCAGGATGGCGAACACAATCGCAGCCATGCCCAATACGAATAATGAGGGAAGGAATGCTCTTCTAAAAAAAGAAGCTTTTTCATCATCTCTTTTTCAGGAACCCGTGATGATCCTTCCGGCGGCGTGCGCGTCAATCCCTATTTGCATTTTTATCTTCATTATAGCCTTCCCCCCTCAAAATGCAACGGGAGAGCATAAACCCCGAATATTCGGGCATGAAAGGAAGGTTTCTTTTGCGGTGCGCTATGCATTATAATATCCGGCGAAACGCGAAAAAAGGAGAGGGCCGGTTCTTCTTTTGACTCCATTTCCTGCTCTGGATGGAAAGAAGGATTTTCGGAAAATCTTCTGAAGGAGACGCAGATTGCATTCCTGATTCTGGCGAACCCGCTCCCGGGTTTCGTCCAAGGCACCTCCACCTGTCTGATTCCGCAACGCTCGCACTTGACCTCCGGCACCCGGGCATAAAGATAGGTTTCATATTGAAAAAAGTTCAGATGACGAGGGGGACCACTCCCAGCCAGCCAAGTCTAAAGAAAAAGTCTTTAACCTTATTTTTCGTGCAATCTTTCGCCGTCTGAATTAAAATAAAAAAAGTGCCCGGAGGTCCGAACAATTCTTGATGTGCGATACAGGCATCTCAGCTTGGCGAAGAAATATCTCTGGGCTTCTGCTCAAAAAATTCCATTTAAATTTTCTTCCAGGCTCAAACGCCTGTTGAGATTTTTAAAATAAATGAAGATCGCATTCTTCGGGACAAGAGGAGTCCCTG
>Ga0315280_10007734_pt1 | contig 14318 bp, 10 predicted proteins | sample YL17G06_40_MG_FD_203697 | JGI IMG/M metagenome (GOLD analysis project Ga0315280, IMG submission 203697) | Sediment microbial communities from Yellowstone Lake, YNP, Wyoming, USA - YL17G06_40 | ecosystem: Environmental > Aquatic > Freshwater > Lake > Sediment | place: USA: Wyoming | collected...
ACCACAAAAATACATTTAACTTTCAAACACTATCACAGAAATTTGTATTAGTGATTGATGAAACCTATGCGACAGAGCCGAACCATATCGATTTGTAAGATTTAAACGTAAGTCTAAACCGCCGAGACCTATACCCAAATGGGTTCAAGTCTCACGACTCAGCTACCAAAACTAGCAAAAGAGCGCGCCAAAACTCGCACCCTTCAAAGCCGAGAGTTCGAATCTCTCCCGGGCTACTGATGCTGGTGTGTGCAACGATTGCGAGCCCCGTCTATCTGGAACTTTGGAAGCAAGCGCTAAGGACTTATTGGGCGATAGAGTGACTTATACAGCAATATTAAGACAAATCCCGCCAAAATAACTAGAGGCGACAACCACCAAGGTTCAATGTGCCGTGTACCTGTCAGGCATATTTGCAAGGCTAGTATTACCCATCCCATAACAAAAGTCAGTAAGCTAATGACTCTAAATGCACGTTGAGTTGAATTCGACAATGTATTCACCGATTCACAACGCGTTTTGCTAGTTTACTGTTCTATCAACCGTTTCTTTTCTTCATATTCTTGGGCTGTGATTTCCCCTTTTGCAAGTCTGATTTTCAGTAGTCTCAAAGCTTCATCATCCGTTTTAACTGGTTTCTCATTCACTGCAATTTGCACATTTGCCTTGGTCAGGCTTCTCTTGACTTTCAATGCTCTTTCATATATTTCCTTGTGAAGTCGTTTTCCTTCTTGTTCATCCACAAAGAATTTCGGGGTTTGACGAACGTCATCTTTGTCAACGTATGGAATTGTGACAACGAAGTACGCTGTTCTTGTCTCTCCACCAGCGCCCCATATGCCCGTCACGAGACTTACTCCTTTGTGCCTCACGTCAACTAGTTTATTGTATTGAAGACCCTCAATGTCAATGCTATTCATCGGAATGTGGACCATGGGATTACTAGTTCTACTAAGAAATTTGATGCAATCATCAGAGTTTGTGTCTAATTCTCCACTAACAAACTTCTTGAGTAGTTTCTTGTTGTCTTTCATAAAGGGACCCTTTTGGATTAATCTAACATCAGTTCTGGTAACTAACATGTCACCACCCATACTCGAAAGAACCTTTTTGTCACCCTCCCAGTACCTGACCTTCTCAAAGATGGAGGCGTCTGAAAAAGATGATGCAGCTTGTTCGTGCAGTCTATCTGAAGATGACGACAGGGCTGCAGATGATGTGGAGATAGATGACTTTTGTTCCTGTCCCAAATTTCCAGATTGACTCGTCATTTGGGCTGCAGGAAGAGGTGTGTCAGAGGTTTTTTTCAGAGTTTTCCACTTAAATAAAGGTGTGTCCCGCGTGTTGAGAAGACTCATAACCTCAGCTGTCACATTGAACTTACCAACCCTTACCAAGTTCATCCTTATTCCTTCGTCTTGCCCCTTCCAATCGTATTTCTGATAAAAGCTCCACCTTGCACCACAGTGTTTGCATTCGACACCAGAGGTTAGAAATTGCTTCCACACACAATATTCAGTTTCATTGTCACAAATAGGACAGCGAGGGAACTCTTGTTTCATCATTAGAACGTAGCTCTCAACGTTGATGGCGGTCACTGCTAATCACTTCCTGGACAAACATTCAATTAGTGAGGTTGTTTTAAGAAATTTATGAACCAGTAATAAACTTTTATTCGAAAAAGGGTATTGAAAGCTGGTCTCTCTTCTTTATCCGCGTTAGAAGACTGTCGCTTCAAAATTGTCTTTTCGCACTCCTTATTTAGCAGTAAAACCGGCCCCTCACTTATACTTCGTAAAGAGTCAATTTATGAAGGAACAATAAATAGGCTCCTTTTGCTGAAATAACCGCAAAATTCCATTGGAATTAGAACGCCGGGGGGATTTGAACCCACGAAATTTGAAAGCTGAAGGTTTTGAGTGAATGCGACGAAAATGAACCCGAACCCTTTTGAGTATGGGCGGTCAAAATTTCTTAAATGCCATATTTGGGACATAACATGCCGGCCAAAATTCTCGAGCTCTCGCCTTGATAGCGAAAATGCGAGCAAAACGTAGCTGCTTTGCGAGTGATTTGCCTAGTTTTTACTCTCAAATCGATAGTATGCAGAGAAAGTTTGAAGCGAGAGTTTGAAGCTATCCCGGGCTACCAACGCTCAAGCGTGAATTTATACCGAATTCCCTCCTTTTTTGGAAGTCTAGCCTTGAAGTGAGCTGGCCGCTATGCTCGGCAGAGGCTGGAGCACCGAGGAGATCTCGGGAGACCTGGCTGATAAGATGGATCGAAGTGAGGGCGCCATAGAAAGAAAAGCCCTCAGACCTAAACGTCGAACGATAAACTACAATATATATGCCAGCGCCGGCCTAAGCATAAGACCAAAAACCAAAACCAGCACGATCGAACTCATCAAGGAATACGTTAGGGCTCTAGGCGTTAACCCTGAAGAGGTCTTAACCAGCGAAGCCCTATTGCAGCCAGCTAGAACATACGTTACTACCTAGGACCGGGAAGACATCGCGTGCGCTGGACGAGGAAGACAAGGGCTTGTGGAAAGTAATACCCAAAGAGCAAGTCGAGAAACTCGAAAAAAGCCTCAAAATAGACTAGCGCGCGCTGCTGAAGCAGAATTTCTTCAGAATTTCTTCCAATCGGTTCTTCGCTACTTTATAGCTGTTGGGATTTGGGCGAAGGCATATCGAGTAGACTCTGGCTGTTGGGTTCTTCCTTTCATAAGGACCCTTGACACTTCCGTTCGGAACGGTGTTTGTGCCGATGTAGAGAAATAGGCCGTTTGAAATTTCCTCAGGCTTGCTCCAACCGTAACTTAACAAGTAGGCAAGCATCCTTTCCAAGTCTTGCTTCTCAGGTCTTGATTTGTATTTTGCGTCTCCAATGAGCATGACTTGCTCACTCTGGCTTTCACCGTTCTTTGATACGAGGACAAAGTCAGGTCTAAGGAGAAATTTTGGCCTAAACTTGTGATAAGCTCCCTTTGCGAAGTTATAGGTCAACGTCAGCCTCGTCTGTTGGTGTTTCAAAGAGAAAACGGCCTTGCCAGCCTTGTATCTCGCAGACCATTCCTTAGAATAGATTCCTGAAATAACATCCAGCATTGCTTTCAGCGTCCACAGTTCGTAGAGTTTGCTTGCAGGCTTGAATGTATATCCACCGACAAGCAGATCCTCGATTTGAGGCTTGGGTGCTTTCTTTCCTCTAAGAGCGTCCCACAGATAGATTATGTCATTAAGAGACTTTCTAGTTGAAGCCTCTTTCCGCACCTTTTCAAGTATCGAAGGGTCATCAAAATCTGTTCCTAGAGACTTCTCTAAAAGATGCGAGTATACTGGATTGTTGAGAAAATCTACATGATAGGCTCTATTCTTCCTGATCTCTCTTAGGAGAGCAAAGTTCACTTTTTGTTGACTTGAGGCTTCAGACTGTTTTGGTCTAGCCAGTGCTTCTATTCTTCCTATTGCTTTGTCCAGAGCAGAGAGCATTTCATAATGAATTCTGATCAAAAACAGAACAGGCAATGACTCCAGGTTCACTCTGGCCCTTTCGGACGTGAATAGTGTCTCTCCTTTGTTGAAATTCCGCACTGTTTTCGAGATTTCCAGCCTTCCGATTATGTTGGCAGACGTGTACTCTCTGGTCTGAAGGGCTAGAGGTAGATACTCCTTCATCAGATTGCTAGTAAGTTCATTTAGCAGAATGCTGAAACTGAGCTCGAATTCACCCATTCCGCAGGGGTCAAGCATCTCCAAGGAAACCAAAAGGTTCGGGCCCAGTATAGTAAGCCATTCGATTACTTCTTTAAGCATCTTGTTCTTCTCTTCATCAGAAATCTTCGTCGAATCAAGATTGATTTTCAGCTGTCTACCTGAAGCGAATCTGTAGATGCCAAAGAAGCTTTTCAAATTGAAACTGTATGCGTCTTTTTCAGGTTTGTCTTCGATGGAAACGGCATCACAATAATTCACTAGGTAATCAATGTAAGCCTCGAGTTCAGACCAGTCACTAGGGTCATGCAGTACATTCCTGTATATTCTGTTGTACTCCTTTTGGGGCGGGTAGTCTGTGAGAACCTTCTCTTGGGTCAAAATTGCGGTCATTGACCGACCTTCAGAAGACCTTCTGTTCTTTCTTCAGGAGTTGCAGCTTGGCTATACTTTGTTTCAGTCCAAGCTCGTCCAAGATCTGAATGACTTGCTCAAGAGTATTTTCAATCCCTTGTCTTTCTCCACTGATTTTTTCTCGCCTTAGATCGGGAAGTATGTATTCAAACTGCGGAATGAAGTAAGCCAAGAAAGCGTTGTCGACTGCTTCGACCGCAAGGTTGGTTGAGCTATTGCTGGATAGAGACAGAAAGGCTATGACGAACTTTAATCCGTCGACAACCTGCGCAAAACCGAACTCAACTAGCCCTTTCTTGGTGATCTCCTCTGCCAACGAATACATTATCGCTTGAGGATTGTAGGGATCCATTGCACCGCTCTTCATTTTCCCGTACGTTTCTTTCAAATTCTTTTCGAAGTTAGGGAATGATGAGAAAAGTAGCCTTTCATTGTCCGAAAAACTATCAATCCAATCCTCAATCCATCTCTGGATATTAGTAAATGCCTCGTCTCGCACAAGGTTGTTCATCCTAGTGTACCAGTTTTGCTCATTTTCTTTGTCCAAGCTATAGTCCGTCACGGAGTGCTTGAAGGGAGAAGGCAATTCAATGAAAGCGAACCTTCTTCTGAAAGCAAATCCCAACGAGAAGAGTATCGCCCTGTCGTAGCTATTCATAGTAGCGATTATCCTAAAACTCTTCGGAATGTAGATCGCGTTGGGAATGCTTGGATATTCGTCCTTATCAACGAGGGGTTCACTTCTATGATCAATGTCAAGCAAAGTAAAGGCTTTGCCAAAGGACAGGTCAAGATTTGCACGATTAATCTCATCGATAATAAGCCAACATGGAGATTCTTCGTCAGCTTTCTGGACCGCAAAGGTTAGGAAGCCTCTTCTGAAGTCTAGCATGAAAACTGGGTTCTCATTTGATGTCTTTCCTTTTTCTGATGAAAACCCAAGTCCGCCTACAACATCGTATGCAGTCCACTCAGCATTACCTGTACGCAACAAGAAGTTGTCCTTGCAGAATCTCTTAGCCATGTTTTTGGCAAGGAAAGTTTTGCCGGTTCCTGGTGGACCATAGAAGACGATATTCTTCCCTGCTAGCAGATGGGCGGCGGTGACTTTTTCAACACTTATGAGAGCCGGCGATTTTTCTCCCTCAGGTTCTGGTGCTTGGATTTCCCGGCCTGTGATGAGCGAATAAAGAGGTGTAAGGTTGCGTATTGTATCTGCGCAGAAGTTTAGTATTCTCTCTTTTCTTTCTACGGTTTCCTCCGGCGTCAGCCAAGGACCTATGGCGAGGTATGTGCCGCCTTCTGGAAGGTGTTGAAGGAATTCGTTTAGTTTGTCTTGGTCAAATTCTCCGGGCTTGTAGGTTTTCGGAGAGGCGTTTTCAACTCTAAGCTCATAACTTGTAGGTAGCTTGTTAACTAAATCTATGAAGTCATTGCTATTAGCCTTTATTCTTCGGGCTGCTTCATTACGTGTTTGCCTTGCCGGTCCTTCTCCCCATATTCCAGCGAAGAACTCTTCTTTTCTCATGTAGACTTGGAATTGCATTCCTAGTCTCGGATTCTTGTACTTGGCGTGAGAAGTGCCTATCCACATTGAGCGCCTGTAATCTTTCGTTCCTTGAATGTTAATTCGTGGGATCCAGAGTCTCTCTATTAACGATGGAGGGAGTAGGGGTTTCACTGCTTCCATTAAACTCTTGAAACGACTTTGAAGATATTTAGCATCCGGTTTTTTGCCAGTGCAACGTCTAAAATCTTTATTGGTGAAACCAGTGAACAAGAGTTCTTCCTCGAGCGCCTTTATCCCAAAAAGATGCTCAAACCAATCGAGGTCAAGGAAATCTTTGAAGCCCCCGTCTTCATAATTCAGCGACTGGTCCTTAATTTTGAGAATCGCTGCACGTAGCTTGTCGTATTCGCCGAACGAATCATTTCTGGGACGCTGAATTCCAAGCCTATCTAGTAAGGGAAAAGTCTTCTCATTGACCATCAAGAATTCCTTAGGGTTCTGATACATCAGAAAGGCAGTGGCCAAATTTCGACCGACAAAAGGGATTTTTAGGAAATCCTCATAATATTGAGGCAGTTGTGAACGTTCTGCCGTTAGCAGATTGTACAATTTTTTGATGTTGTCTTTTATTTCTGTCCCTTGAAACCTACCGCTCACTTCAGGAGGCGGTTCTTGTTTTTTTTCTGAATATGTATAGTAGCGTTTTGCCCCAAAAAAGCTGAGGTAGTGCTGCCTTCCTCCCGGATAGGACTGTCTAGAGATTAGGTCGAATATCTCATATACTTTCAGGAATTGTGACTCGTCTTCTATCCTTGCGATTATCAGGGGAAAATCATTTTTCACGAAGGCCTGAAGCTTGTTCCTTACTTCTAACCTTTGCGCATATACCTCCTCTCTTCCGCCTTCGCTGCCAGAGTATTCAGCAAAGCGAGGATAGTACTGATCCAGAAAGAGGTTGATAGTATTCTCCAAAGCCACACCCAATCCGTTTATGCTTCCTACTTGTATTTTTGCCTTTATTTAGCGCGCCAGCAGAAAGGCACTATTTTTCGAAAACAACATCACAATGGATCCATCCAATTCCAATCGAGTTAGACAATTGGTTGTATATCATTCACTTTTACTTGGTATCCTTCTGTTGCATCTTCTATTTCTAATCCACATTTCTTCAGTATGGAGTCAAACAAGCTTCCAAGTTGATGCACTAATTCTGGTTTGTATTCATTTCTCTTTTCATACAATTCCAAGAGCAAGGTATGAATCTGCGGCAAATTCTCTGAGAAAAACCGGTAACCATCCAAGTGATCTAGTTCGGCAACCCTGTCTTCAAGTTTAGCGACTGCGTCAGATAATGCAAACACATAAGCGTAAAGAAAAAGCATATCACCCACTCGCTTTGTAATTAACCGACAGATCTTTTCAGGAGTGAGTTGCCAATTCCTGAATTTCGAAATGTTTTCTTGAAGAAATCTTTGCAGGCTTGACAGAAATTCTTTCAATGTTTCGAGATGATCAAGTTTTGGAGTATACTCAAACTCGATTTTCTCACTTCGAACTGCCTCAAAGATTTCGAAAACATTTCTTTCCGCGTGATACTCTTGCCAGATGACCCAAGCGTTGTGAAATAGCATTTCTTTCTTCACTTTTGACACTGAATCAAAACCCTTCTTACCGACAGAATCGAATCGAAGTTTATCGTCTAACATGTGCGTGAACTCGTGAATGAAAGTGCCCATTCGATCTAGACGCCCAACGTAGTCCAGTCTTTGGAAAAGTCTTCTGTCCATTATCAAGTTGAAGGAAATTTCTCCATTCTGAATTTCTGGCATGGTCTTTGCGACGGCAACACCGTATTCATGGACTTGATTGTAATCTCTCTGCTCCCACGAAGATTTGCCTAGAAATTTCTTCACTATTTCGTTGAAATCTTTGGCAACAACTATCCTTTTGACTGGATTTTTTCTGCCTTCAAAGAATACTTTCAAGGCGTTTCCGATTTCAGTCTCTATCCGATCTCTTTCATTGTCCTGCATATCTTCCAGACAGATTTCAGTCACAAACACACACTTCTTATGACATATTGACACTCCACAATTCGCAACGATGGGATGCAATTTAGTTTTGATCTCTGCTTAGATATGGTTTGCTTTTTTCTTTTACAATAATGTCAAACGCTTCTTCTGGAATAGGAAAGGGACACGTTATCTTTGGGTCAAGGGAATACAGCTTAACATAGGGCACAGCGACCTTTCCACTTTTCAAAAAGATGTATATGCATTTCATCATGATGTCAAAGTCATTGAACATATCTGCAAAGTTGAATGATCCAGCATTCGGACCAACCTTAGTGAGCTGAGTACTGGCATAGAACTTGAATCCCTCAACTAATCTTGACATGTTACAGAAGAAAATGTCCGACCTACTTAGGCCCTTCTTGTGCTGCTTGATTTCAAGAACCAGATCCTTCAGAGCCTCAGCGTATTGAAAATTGGATGGCAAATTCTTTCTGAACATGTGTTCAAGCTCCGGGAATCTTGATTTTTGTTCAATTGCTACGTTGTCAATGAAATAGTCAGGTTCGCCTCTTCCGCCAAATCTAACGTTATACCCGAGTCTGTGAATATTGTACGCCAATTCCAGTTCATCGTTCAATGAATGCATGGAGTGCAATAACGGTAAAAGATGTTTTGAAAAATAGTCTCCTTTCTGTATGTCACTGTCCAACATTTTCAGATTCCCTCTGATCTGATCCCCAACCTCAGTTGCCGTGTGCAACTTCGCTTCAAAATTCTCGATTCTTTCGCAGAGTCTCAAATACATTGCCAACGAGATGCAGACATCCCAGCTAGGGGCTAAACCAACATATTTCAGTCTTGGCACCTTCAACAGAAAGACATCTCTCGCAATAAGGAACTTGATGATCCTGTCAAAGGGAATCATCCTATCGTATTGATTCCACCCATCTATTACGACATCTGAAGGGATTTCCCTTTCTAGAATCTTTGTACTAATGTATGACTCTGCTATTCCACTTATTCCTACGTGATAATCCGAGTATTTCTTGGGATTGTATACTTCTTCGAGTTTTACTTCCAGCACCTTATCATGAATCTCGTAATTTGCTGATATGTCATATTTTACGATCGTCTCATCATTCACAATGAACTGAATACCGTCTATTCCAGTCTTACTCCGTTTAACGTTGGCAGATACGCGACAATTTGTCAGTATTAAGGGTTTTTGAAACAACCGCATGATTTTTCGTCTCAGACTACGAAAGTAGAAGAGGCATAACAGATTAACTTTCCCTCGCGCGATATCCTATCAACGGTGCACTCCCGTCAATGTGGACAATTGTGGAATCGGCAATAGGGATCGCAAAAGACAAGCCTGTTTACGTTTTCTATGAGCAAGGTGTTAGTTTGGAAGGCCCACTTAAAGCCATTGGTAAGGTTCAAGTCGAGTTCAACAGGTGGTATTTCAACCATCCTCAGGAACATAATAGATTGTCTGAGTGGATTCATTGGATAAAAGAAGATGTTGAAAGAAAGAAAATGGAGGATGCTGGTAGCAAGATTAGAACGGCTATTGGTGCTGGATTAATAGCTCTCATAATATTCGGATTGGGATTTTTCGCTGGCAAAACAAGTAGGAATGATTGAGACAAGAAGCAACAGTATAGCGAGGTGAAAAAAGAATGTTTGAAAGAATAAGGCGAGTTCCAAGGCTTTTACGCGATTTGAAAGACCCAGACAAAATAGTTCTCAAGACACGATTTCTTGAACTTCACTTTGAGAGGAAAAGCAGCAGACAAAATAAAGTAAGAAGCTGACAAACAGAGCGATGTTTGAGAATAAACCGTTAGACGTTTCTTGAGCTCGAGAACAAGTGTGCGCTGACTCAAGCGAAGATAGAACCCCAAGCAGCCATATAAGCTGCTATGTAGCATCATTGAGCCATAAAATTCTTTTTCAGCTAGGAAAACATGTCATCGACGTGTTTCGAAGCCGCTTGCTGGTTGAAACTCAAAATACAGGAAAAATTTAAAAGCAAAACGCGATATATGGGTGAATATAGCCCAAAGAGTGAACATATTTGCCAAGAAAGTATGAAAGGATAAACGTGAAGGGCCATTATCGAGCTGTCGCAAGGGATTCCGATGGGACGTTCAAAAAAGTAAAGAAATGGAGCAGTGAGAAAGGGAGGTGAAAGAGATGGCAAGCAAATCACGAACACACACAAGATTGCAGAGTAAGCTTGCTGGCAACAGCGGAAAGACAGAAGTGCCGATCAGAATCGGTAGGAAGACAATGCGTCGTGATGTGATGACTCCAAAGAAGGTCTATGAGATTGAGCGAAGTGGTCAACCCCAAAAGATAGGGCTTGCACTGAGAAGGCTTCAAGCAAGCAAGAAACCTCACAAGATATTGAAGGTTCCAGACTGGGACCTCAGCACAGCAGCAAGGATTCGAGGGAATAGAAACATAACTGTGTCCAACTTGAGCGGTACAAAACACAGATAATAGTGCGCCCGGCAAGTGCGCAATCAGCAAAATTTAAGGTTATATTATTCCTTGAGTTCTCAACTCACTTAACTCTAACTCTGTGAGTTTATGGGCAATATGTGGAGATAACCATCTCACACAATTATTACAACGCCATTCTTCTCTGTTTTTCTTAATGTCAATAACCTTGACTACACGAACTCCAATTGACCCATACTTGATAGACTTGCCACATTTAGAACATCTACCCACCATGATTTCAGATTCCACTACCTTAAACCGTGTCATGGCTTAAATCACCCTTTCTTAATTCGAATTAGTTCTTTTGGATCTGCTATAACTTTTCCGCATTTCTTACATTTGACAACTTTTAACGGTTCATACATTGGCAAGAAAGCTTTAACCTTAAGCTCTGAATTGGGTTGCTCAATGAAAATCTTGTTCACCGAAATCCTATTCCAATAACCACAGTTAGAGCATTTCATTCTCAGCGTTCGTTTCATCATCATCAACTATTGCAACGCCTGCTCTATTAAATTCCACGCTTCCAGAAACTTGCGGTAATCTGTAAGGCTATTTTCAAGCGAAACTGTTACTCTTTCATCCCATACACGATTGTCTTCAAAATGAAAACAGAAACTAAAAATGCCTCTTTTGCCAGCGTCTTTAACGTGAATCCTTTCCTCCAATTCTCTCTCTGGTACTACTAGAAACCTCCTCTGAAAATGGCTAACCTTATGCTCACCATGAGCAGGTAGATATGTTAGAAAAATATAGAAATCGACTTTGCTCTTTTCAAGCTTCTTTTTTCGTATCTGATGCCAACTGTGTCCTACATGTCCGCTTTTGGCGGACGTTTTTTGTTAAGAAAATCTTAATAAAAATATACTAGTTCAGCAGACTATTTAATGGATGACATTATTTGAGCACGGTAAGAGCTGAATTTAAGCGGTATAAGCGCATGCTATCAACATTCTTAACATGGAGGGTGAGGTAAATGTCTCTTCAAATCCTTCATTGTAGCGATATGCACCTGGATAAGAACTTTAACATATCAAATTTTGCAAGAGCGTTTCAAAGGAAGGAAGATTTGAACAGAAACTTTTCGGCTGTGGTGGAATACGCTTTAAAGAATAAGCCTGACTTATTTCTGATTAGCGGCGACGTTTTTGACAGGATTTCTCCGACTAATGCGTCAAGAGTTTTTGTAACGCAAAAGGTTAGGCAGCTTAAGGATGCAAACATTTCTGTTTTCATCATCGGGGGAAACCATGATGTTCCAAAATTTGGTGTGTCCCCCTCATTAGCTATAGATGTGCTCAGTTCGGCTGGGCTTGCGACTGTTTTTTCGCGTTCTGACCGCATTGAAAAACAACTATTGCGTGTTGACGGGAGAACCGTTTGTGTGTCAGGCAGGTCCTATTACACTCAATTTGAGGGAGCAAATCCCCTGAGAGGCATTGACGTTCCACTTGAAGGAGATTACAACATTCTAATGATCCATGGTTCTCTTCAAGGGCTAAACGTGGTTCCTTCTAGCCCAGAGATGGCATATCAGAATCCTTTCTTAGCCGATGATATAACGAAGGGGCTCAATTATCTCGCGCTAGGGCATTTTCACAATTACTTCGATAGGGAACATATGGGATGCACTATTGTTAATCCTGGTTCTTTGGAGAAGTTGTCTTGGGCTGAAATAAATGATGAGAAGGGATTTGTATGGGCCGAGTTACATGGCTCTGAAACCTCGGTTGAATTTGTTAAACTTGGCACGAGACCGATGGAAATACAAGAGCTCAACCTTTCTAAGGATGCAGATTACTCTCCCAACACCAAAGACTACGTGATTGAATTCCTTTCTGGGCTAAGTGAGAAGGAGAAGATGGTCAAGATTAATCTTCGTGGTCTAATCTCACAAGAACAATATGGCCAACTCAAGGTAAATGAAATCCTTAGTGCTTGTAGAGACATGTTCTTCCACTTAATCTTAGACAGAAGGGAACTAGAAGTAGAGGGTTATGGCAGAATATTCATTGAGCGAATTGACAACCCAGTAGACGCTTTTTCGAAGCGTTTGGACTTCTTAATTACGGATGCTAGTTTGAATGAGAACAAGAGACAGTTGTTGGAACAAGTGAAACAGCTTGGAATAAAGTATCTGGAGGCAGTCAGATGATCATTCATTCTTTGAAGGCCTTAGGGTTTCGAATTATTGGAGAGCCCATAGACATCAGCTTCCCTGAGGAAGGCAGAATAGGCATACTGGGGCAAAACGAAAGCGGAAAGACAACCTTTCTCCAAGCTATCGAGTATGCACTCTACGGACTGAGAAGGGGAGCTGGAGTGGAAGGAGAGAGAGAAAACCTCGTAACGTGGGGCAAAAACGAAGCAAAACTAGAGATTGAATTTACTTCTGGGCAAGATACCTATGTCCTACAACGAATTTTCGGAGCAAAATCGGGTCACAGAGCCAGCTTGACTCCGGTGATCGCAGGCGTCAAAGACAAGTCAAATTCGATAACAAGCCTAAGGGACATAGAAGCCAAGATTGAACAGATCACAGGAATGGACAGGGATTCTTTCACCAAGCTCATTTATATAAAACAGAAGGATTTGGATGCTCTAAGGGAACTGGCAAAGTCCAAGAGGGAACAACTTGTCAACAAGGTAATGGGCATAGAGGTGTTTGACGATGCTTCAGCCAATGTGAAGGATGATGTTTCAGAAATTGAAGGCGAGCTTGAGAAAAAGAATCTTCAGTTAGACGCCGTTCGCAGGAACAAGGAGCAGTATGAAGCTAAACTGGCGCAAAAGAAGGACTTAGACGCCTCTGTTGCTAATTTGCAGCAAGCCTTAGGAGAAAAGAAGAAGCTAGTAGATGAAGCAAAAAATGTTCTTGCAAAATATGAGTGGCTATACAGTTTCGGCTCTACGAAGGAAGTAATTTCTTCTTTGAAAGGCCAGATGGAAGAGGTTGAAAAAGATGTCAAGAAGATTTCCAGCCTAGAAAACGAAATTAAAGTATACTCGACAGCGATTGCCAAGTACAAGCCTGAAGCCCTGCAGCTTCAATCCTTGCGTGAAACATTTTTGGATTTAGAAAAGCATTTAGAGGAGGCTGAAAGTTCAGTCAAATCTACTGAGATAAAGAGGCAAGGTATCATTGAAAAGTCGGGACTTACAGGAAAAGACATAGGTTTGCTGTCGCACGATCTCTCAACGCGGAAGCATCGACAACTCACTACATTTATTATAGCATTGATAGGGGGCCTTGGGTTGTTGGTTACAGGGTTAATCCTGACCGCCGTCTTAAGCGTTATTGGGATTGTCCTCTTGGGGGTTGCAGCCTATATTTTTTACAGTTACTTGAAGACAGATAAGTTGCTTACGGCAAACGCTGAAATCAACGCAGTAACGAAACAACTTAAGGAGCAAGCGGAAGCAGTTTCTAACCTCAAAGCCAAGATGGACATGACAAAATCTCAAACTTCCTTCAACTCTCATGAAGACATTGACAACCGCATTTTCACTGTTTCAGAGGAGATGAAGAAAGAGACTGGAGTAGATTCCATACAGGGAATAGAGGCTGTGCTGAGAAACGCTGATAGTACTCTCGGGAAGCTTAGGGAATCGAAGCCTTCAGAAAGAAAACATGGTTTGGAGAAGCAAATCCATCAGAAAGAAACCGAAATTGTAAACTTGCAAGAGACCAAGCCGGCCTCTGTCGACGACCTACAGTACGATAAGAAGCAACATGGGGTTGCCAAGCGGAGATTTGAAGAACTACAAAGCGAATACAATAATTCAGACAAAGGCATTCAAGGCATGTTGGGAACGATTCAGCAACTAAACAAAGATTTGGGAACTCTTAAGCCTGATTATGAGCTTTATCCGGCGCTTGAACAAGAAGTCCAAGAGAGCAAAAGTAAGATAGAGCTTTTGAAGCGAGTCTTTCTCGAGTTGTCTGAAACCAGCAAAGAGTTGAGGAACAAGGTTATCCCACATGCCAGATTCATAATCAATCAGATTCTTCCAACTCTTACAGACGGTAGGTATTCGGACTTCGAGATTACTGAGGACCTGAAATTCAAGGTGCATTCAAACGAGGCGGGAGGCTATAAGGAGAGAGAAATCTTCAGCGGCGGAACACAGGACCAGTTTTTGATTGCG
>Ga0315280_10007735_pt1 | contig 14316 bp, 11 predicted proteins | sample YL17G06_40_MG_FD_203697 | JGI IMG/M metagenome (GOLD analysis project Ga0315280, IMG submission 203697) | Sediment microbial communities from Yellowstone Lake, YNP, Wyoming, USA - YL17G06_40 | ecosystem: Environmental > Aquatic > Freshwater > Lake > Sediment | place: USA: Wyoming | collected...
CCGGCTGGGGGAGCTCGGCGCCCTGCTGCGCCGCGAGGGGTTGTATTCCTCGAACTTGACGACCTGGCGGGCGCAACGGCGGACCGGGGAACTCGGCGGGCTGGCCCCGAAGAAGCGGGGGCCCATGCCCCAGGCCAAGAACCCCCTGGCCGCCAAGGTGGTGGCCCTGGAACGGGAAGTGACCCGCCAGACAGCTCGCGCGGAGCGGGCTGAAGCCCTGGTGGACCTCCAAAAAAAAGTTGCGGAGTTCCTGGGGATCGTCCTGCCGCGGAACGGCGAGAAGAGCTGATGGCCATCGTCGCGGAACAGCAAGGCACCCTGGGCGTCGCCCCGGTCTGCCGGGCGTTGGCCGTCCCGCGGGCCACCTACTACCGGTGGCGGAAACCGACGGAGCGGGTGCCGGCGGTGCGCCGGGTCCCCCGGGCCTTGCCGCCGAGCGAATCCTCCCTGGATCAAACAGCTTTGCGGTCCGTGCCTGTTTGAGCATTAACTGCTTCAAGCATTTTAGTGGTATGGGTTCTTGGGCTGAGATTGTTGAGGGTCCCCGTTGATCCAGACCTAATCCTTTGGTTGCAGGTGACGGCCCTCTATGCCGGAGCTGACCCTGGCCGTCAGGCGCCGCCACCCGGCCTTTACCAAGAGCCCATTTCGTAGCGAGATAGAGGCGCCCAGCCTGGACCCTCGGCTGTGGCCTATGGGCCTGACTAGAATCTGAGCGATTGGGCATACCGGTAGGAGATTAGGTCGCCGTTTTGGGTCTCGCGGTAGGCTTGCTCCTTGTGGGACAGATCGCTGAGGGCCTTGGCGGTCATTCGTCCGAAGTGATCGCGAACATCAATTAGGATCTGAAGCTCTCGACTGGAGAACAGACCCTCCTCAGGCTGCGCCGCGGAGCGAATCTGCTCTCCGGTGCAATTTCTCGCGATTGTGACTTCGGATACGTCAATATCTTTCCGTTCGGCAAGCCAGGCGAAAAGCGACTCGAACTTGTCCGGGCAGGGGCCGAACGGGGCGTGGGCGTATCGGGCGCCGGTAATCGAATGCTGGTGGTCCCGGAAGCACCGAAAGTCGGCGTAGAAGAGGAGCTTGTTGATCGTTGTTTTCCACCGGAAGGTCTGGCAGAAAAACAGCACGGAATTCCGGAACTTCTCAAGATGGAAGCGGCGATTACCGCTAAGGTGGCTGGGGCCATAGTCGAGGGCTGCCTGAATCGCGGGATCGAACGGTGCCCGGTCGCGCATGCCTTCCTTCACCTTCTCGCGAACGCGGGCCAGCGTCGCCGGTGGCAGATCTCCCGCGTCGCCTGCCTGCTTGAGCAGTGACCAGAACGCCCTCGGGTCCCGGAGCATTTGAAGGATTCGATCCTGGGCGGCGGTTTGCAGCATGCCGGTCTCGTACCGGCTGAGGGTCACGGCTCCGAACCCCAGGATCTTGGCGAGCTCGCCCTGGGTTAGGCCGTACTCTGCTCGCAGCCGCTTGATCTCCTCGGGCTGCATCAGCCCCTTCTTGGCACGATACAGCTTGTAGGCCTGGGCGACCTCGTCGTGCCCGTCTGGCCCTTCAAACTCCTCGCCACACGCACGGCAGCGCCAGTAGGAGGCTTGCACCTGGATCTTCTCGCCCCGCACGCTTACCGTCTCGCGCCTCCGCACGCGCTCCAGTTCTTGCTCGGACTCGCAGTTCGGGCAGTAGCCTTTCCTCGTGGTCACCCTCGTCATGTCCGGCCCTCCTTCGTCTTCCTGAACGGATAATGCAGCGTGTGTTCGGCCGGATGGAACGACAAGCACTTCGGCGCCTCGGTCTTCGTCAGTTTGAGCTTGACGTAGACCTCAGTACCTTCGACGTGTTTTCCGAAAATCCACACGTCACCCGGTTGTGTTTCGTCCGGGAGCGGGCCTTCGCAGTAGTCTTCGGGGGAGAGGGACCGAATTACCTCTTCGCGTTGCTTCTTCGTGATGCCGATGGCGATGAGGCCATCCCGATTCCTCTCTCGATTTAGGACCCAAAACCATCCCACCTCTGCCATGGATCGCTTGAAGTCTTCGAGGAAGCGGGCCACTTGCCGTTTAGTTGCCATGAGCCCCTTACGGTAGAGGACTTTATCAATTGATAAGTCCATTTGCAACTGAAAAATTCGCCGGGAGCCTATGCGTCGTCGGGGCGCTTGTCAACACGCGTGGGCCCTGTACGGACGCTTGCGCTTCGGCTCCCATCCCCCTATACTACGGGCGTCCCCCGCAGGAATGTCATGGCGCCGATGCTCACCCTCAAGGATGTCCTGACCCGCCTCACCACGGAAGGCGAGCTGTACGAGAAGCTGCCCGACCGGCGCGTGCGCTGCGTGGCGTGCGGCCACCGCTGTCTGATCCCGGAGGGCCGGGACGGCATCTGCAAGGTCCGCTTCAACCAGAACGGCGTGCTGTACGTCCCGAACGGCTACGTCGCCACGTCCCTCCAGCTCGACCCGGTGGAGAAGAAGCCGTTCTTCCATGCCCTCCCAGGCTCTGCCGCCCTGTCGTTCGGAATGCTGGGCTGCGACTATCATTGCGGCTACTGCCAGAACTGGATCACCTCGCAGGCCATCCGCGACCCGCACGCCATCGCCCGCCCGAACCTCGTGTCGGCCGAATCCATCGTCGAGTGCGCCGTCGATCACAACGCGCCCATCGTCACCAGTACCTACAACGAGCCGCTGATCACCAGCGAGTGGGCAGTCGCCGTGTTCAAGTTGGCGAAGGCCCAGGGGCTCAAGACCGCCTACGTCAGCAACGGCAACGCGACGCCCGAAGTCCTCGACTATCTCCGACCGTGGCTGGACCTGTACAAGGTGGACCTCAAGGGGTTCAACGACAAGAACTACCGGAAGCTGGGCGGGCAGCTCCAGACTGTCCTGGATACGATCGCACTCCTGGTCCAGAAAGGCTTCTGGGTCGAGGTGGTCACGCTGGTCGTGCCGGGATTCAACGACAGCGAGGAGGAGTTCCGGGATATCGCCCGCTTCCTGGCCGGGGTGTCGCGGGACATCCCGTGGCACGTCACCGCCTTCCACCCGGACTACAAGATGGCGGACCGGGGGTGGACGCCGGCCAAGGCTCTCATGCGCGCGGCCGAGATCGGGCAGGCCGAAGGCCTCCACTTCGTGTACGCCGGCAACATCCCCGGGCGGACGGGCTCGCTGGAGAATACGTACTGCCCGACCTGCAAGGCCCTGCTGATCGAACGGATCGGCTTCCAGGTGCGGGCGAACCGCCTCGGCCCGGGTGGGGTTTGCCCCGAGTGCCAAACCCGCATCCCGGGCGTCTGGTCCTGATTGCGCGACACACCCTCCCTCCCAGGCGGGAGTTTTCCGAAATCCGTTGACCGGCTAGAATCCGCTTGCTCGCACCCGGAATCAGCCCGTCACGCAATCGCAACGCCGATGACTCAGAGCGAGGAGGGTCCATGGTTTTCACACCAAAGATTCTTGCCTTTGCCGGCAGCACCCGCGCGGATTCCTACAACAAGCGCCTGGTGAAGATCGCTGCCGCCGGCGCCCGGGCGGCGGGCGCCGAGGTGACCCTGATCGACCTGCGGGACTTCCCCTTGCCCCTCTTCGACGGGGACCTGGAGGCTCGCGAGGGTCTACCGCCGAACGGGCGAAAGCTCAAGGATCTCTTCCTGGCCCACCACGGGTTGTTGATCGCCGCGCCGGAGTACAACAGCTCCATCACGGCTGTGCTGAAGAACACGATCGACTGGGTGTCACGCCCCGAGCCGGGCGAGGCGCCCCTGGCGTGTTTCGATGGGAAGGTCGCGGGTCTCATGAGCGCATCCCCCGGGGCGCTGGGAGGTCTGCGCGGCCTGGTGCACGTCCGCGCGATCCTGGGGAACATCAAGGTCCTCGTCCTTCCGGACCAGATCGCTGTGTCGAAAGCCAACGAGGCCTTCAACTCCGACGGGTCGCTCAAGGACCCGAACCAGCAGGCAGCGGTGGAGGGGCTGGGCGGGGAGTTGGCCAGGGTGATCGCGCGGCTTCATTGACGGCTCTGGCCATGCGTCGCGTCCCGTCCCCGGGGGTCCCGGCACCGGGTCGCGCCCGCCGCGGTCTGCCGAGTCCCGACCACCCAGGGGACCGGATCGCTGGGGCCAGCAGGGGTCCACGGCGACGACCCATTGCAGGGAGAGAGGGCAATGGGTCCCCCGCCGGCCCCCCCTCGCGCAGCCCGGGGTCTCTCAGGGCACCCCCGGGGGCGGGGTCGAGGCTGAATTGTCTTAGCGGCGATGCCAATAAAACCGCCATGTCCCCTAACGCCTACTGACTGGGCGGGGAGGAGGGAAGATGCTGAAGGAGTTCAAAGAGTTCGCGATGCGAGGGAACGTGCTGGACATGGCGGTGGGGATCATCATGGGTGCCGCCTTCGGGAAGATCGTAACCTCGTTCGTCGGCGATGTCCTGATGCCGCCCATGGGCCTCATCCTCGGGAAGGTAGATTTCTCCAATTTGTTCATCAATCTGTCGGGGAAATCCTACGCCTCACTGGCAGAGGCAAAAGCGGCTGGCGCAGCCACCCTCAATGTCGGCCTGTTCATCAACACGGTCATTGACTTCGTCCTGGTGGCATTTGCCATTTTCCTGCTGGTGAAGCAGGTCAACCGGCTGAAGCGTCAGTCGGAAGTGCCGGCTGTGCCAACGACCAGGGAATGTCTGTACTGCCTGTCGAGCATTCCGATCAAGGCGACGCGGTGCCCGTACTGCACGTCTGAGCTGAAAGCGGCATAGCGCGGAGGCTCTGCCTTGCAGGTGTATCTGGTCCAGCACGGCGAGGCCAAGGCTGAGGCCGAAGATCCCGCTCGACCTCTCACCGATCGTGGGCGAGAGGAAGTCCAGCGGGTGGCCGAGCGCGCCGCGGCCCTGGGCATCCAGGTTGCGGAGATCCGGCATTCCGGGAAACTCCGCGCGCGGCAGACGGCCGAGATCTTTGCCGCAGCCCTTTCCCCCTCGCGGGGTATGCGCGAGATGGAGGGACTGGCGCCGGCCGACGACCCGGGAAAGGCCAGGGCCGCGATCGAATCGGCCCACGACCCCTTGATGCTGGTCGGCCATCTTCCCCATCTCAGCCGCCTGGGGTCATTGCTCCTTCTGGGAGATCCCGGGAGGGAGATCATCCGGTTCCGGAATGGGGCCATCATCTGCTTGGCCAAGGTTCAGGACCACTGGCTGGTGCAGTGGATTCTCACTCCGGAGCTTACAGGCGGTGCAAGGGCGACCGGCTGAAGAGGGACTCCGGCTTGTTCTTCATGCCGCATCGGTGAGGAGAGAAACACGCACGGGGAAATCCCCGCGTGGGATGGCTGGAGGGGGAGTCGTGGATCGACGAACCCTATTGACTGCCCTGGTGGGTCTCTGCGGATGGAGCGCTCTGGGTCCCCGCCGACGTGCGGAAGCCCAGGCGGAACGCGCCGCACCCATCTCGGCCGCAGACCGCATCGCGCACTGGCGCGAGCGGGTGCAGGCCATCCTGCGACAGGGCGTCCTGCCCATCATCGACACCGAGGCCACCTATGGTCGGGATATCCCCACAGACTACATGCTGGACCAGATGGACAAGCACGGGGTGGCCCTGGTCTGTTTTGCGCCCAACTTCAACGATCCCAAGAGGGGCAGCCGATTCTCCCTGGACCTCGCCAACGGGCACCCTGATCGCTTCGTGCCCACGACCTGCGACGGGACGACGGATTACTGGTTTAAGCAGGAAGGCCCCTTCCTGGAAGTGATGCAGCGCGAGGCGCGGAGCGGGGAATACTTCCTCTTGGGCGAGCTGGAATTTCGGCATTACCCGTCCCCAGCACAGTACAAGGCGAGGAAGTTCTGGCGCGATATCACCATCCCCATAGACGGCCCCTGGGGGCAGGCCGTCTTCCAACTGAGCAGCGAGACAGGCCTGGCCTTCCAGATCCATTACGAGCCCGAGGACGCTCTCTTGCCCCCGCTGGAGAAGATGCTGAAAACATACCCAGGCGCCAAGGTGATCTGGTGTCATGCGGGGCAGGTCCGCTATCCCGCCAAGCAATCGGTCTATGGCCCGGAGTATCTCAACCGAACGCTGTCCCAGCATCCTAACCTGTTCTGCGACCTGGCCCTGGCGACCCCGGCGACGCCCTATCCCGGCAGCGGCTTCCACCACAACACCGTTCAGCGGGGCGACGGGAGCGTTCGCCCCGAGTGGCAGAAGCTCCTCGAGGCCCACCCGGACCGATTCACCATCGGCAGCGACATCGCCCCCGACCGCCCTGACGATTTCCCCGTGAAAATGGTCCAATCGCGAAAGTTGCTCGCCTCGCTTTCCCAGGGGACGGCGGCACAGATCGCCTTCCAGAACGCCTGGCGGCTTTTGACCCGCCAAGCCTGGGCGACGTAGATCTTCGAGCCGCTGGCGTGTTTCGGAGCGGCGTTCGGTTGGAGGGGAAAAGCAGAGGGGGCGCGCCATCCCCTGGTCGCGCCCCCGTGATCAGTCCGAGCGGGGCTACTCGATGAGGGTCCGGCTCTGCTCGTGCATGTACAGTGGCAGATAGTACAACCCACCGGCATTCCTGCCGGAGGATCCGGAGCCCTTCCAGCCGCCGAACGGCTGGTAGCCCGGCCACGCTCCCGTCGTCGCCCCCTGGGGGCGGTTCGCATACGCCACCCCCACCTGGATCTTGTCGAAGAACCAGTCGGCCTCCTTCTTGGATCCGTAGAATCCGGCCGTAAGGCCGTAGTCCACGTCGTTGGTCCGCCGCATGGCCTCGTCGAGGGACTCCACCGCCGCCAGCATCACGATGGGCAGGAACATCTCGTGCTTCCACAGGCGATGGTCCGGCGGGGCCCCGTCCACCAGGGTGGGGGCGCAGAAGTAGCCGCGGGAAAGCTCACCCTCCGTCAACTGATTCCCGCCAGCGAGGATCGTGCCGGTCCGGCGCAACTCCTCGACGTACGTTTTGAAATCGTCGTAGGCCTTCCGGTTGATGACGGGCCCCAGCCAGTTCTCCCGCCGCGTCGGGTCGCCGACGGCGATCTTGCCCATCAGGTCCAGGAGCTTCTGGACCAGCGACTCCTTGACGGGCTTCTCGACGAAGATGCGCGAGCAGGCCGAGCACTTCTGCCCTTGCAGTCCGTAGGCCGAGCGCAGAATACCGGTGGCCGCCCGGTCCAGGTCCGCCCGGCGCGAGACGACCGCCGCATTCTTGCCCCCCATCTCGGCGATGCAGGGCCTGGGATACCGCCCGCCCGCGAAGGCCCGGTAGATGTGCATGCCCACGTCGTAGGAGCCGGTGAACGTGATCCCGTCCACCTGGGGACTTCCGATGAGCGCCTCGCCCAGCGTGCTGCCCGGCCCCGTGACGAAGTTGAAGACACCCTCCGGCAATCCCGCGTCAATGAAACACCGAGCCAGAAGAGCCGCCGCCCACGGAGTGTCCGTGGCCGGCTTCAGGACGACGGTGTTCCCCGCCACCAGGGCGGCGCCCGTCGGGCCGCCCGACAGCGCCGCCGGGAAGTTGAAGGGGGAGATCACGACCCACACGCCGTGGGGGCGCAGGACGCTCACGTTGGTGGCCTTGTACCCCTTGAGCGGATCGCGTCCCATGAGGCGGATGAACCCCCCGTTCCGCTCCATGGCCTCGCAGGAGTAGGCGATCAGGTCGGCCGCCTCCTGCACGTCCCCCAGGGCCTCCATCCGGTTTTTCCCCACCTCCAGGGCCAGGGCCGCCGAGATCTGGTACACGCGCTTTTCGATGAGGGCGACGACCTTCCGGAGGAGGCGGACCCGGTCCTGCCATCGCATCCGGCTCCACGCAGGGAAGGCGGCCCGCGCGGCCGCCAGGGCATCCGCGGCATCCTGTGCCGTTCCCTTCGCGAACGCGCCGAGGATCCAGTTGGTGTTGATCGGGCTCCTATCCTCGAAGCGCTCGGCGGCGGCGCGCTCCTTGCCGCCGATCCACAGGGGGTGCTCCCGGCCCAGGCTGCCCTTCACGCCGGCCAGGGCCTTCTCGAATTTCTCGTGCAAGTGCGCCGGCGGATCGAACATGGTCGCGTAGGTGAGGCGAAAGCCGCCGCCGGCTGCCGCCTTGGCCCTCGCCCGCGATGCAATCACTGCAGGTCGAGCCTTGCGCGCGGAACGCTGCTTCACGGTTGGCTTGGCCATGGTCGTCACTCCCTTGTGAAGGACGGTCCCGATGCAGGCCCCCTTGGGTTCCCGGAATGCGGCGAGCCGGAAAAGGGAGGCTGAACCAGGCTATTTTGCCGCTATTCCTGGAAGACAGTCAAGAGGAAGGACCGGCTGCAATTCAAGACGTCCTGTTTGGCTAGTAGCCCGAGGGCTGGCCGGGCGGAAAGGGGCGGTCGGGACGGAACGGCTCCAGGGAGATCGAGGACTTTCCGTCGGCGATGAGCTCGGCGATCACCTTGCCCGTGATGGGGGCGAGCAGGATGCCGTTCCTGAAGTGGCCCGTGGCGATCACCAGACCCGGGCGACTGGGGACCCTTCCCAGAAGCGGCAGGCCATCCGGGGCCGCCGGCCGGAGACAGCCCCAGCTTGCGGCCATCGCCGCGTCGTGCAGCGCGGGGACCAGTCTCGTGATCCCCTGGAGAAGGCCGGTCATTCCTTCGACGGTGACCCGCTTGTCGAAGCCGACGAACTCCACCGTGCTCCCGATGATGTGCTCGCCGGAGGGCCGCGGCACCGCATACGCCGCCGCGCCATACACCACGTGGCGAAGGGCGGGGGGCTGCAGCCTGGCCACCACGATCTGCCCCTTGGCGGGGACGATGGGCAGGGGGATGCCGGCCGCCTTCTCGAACTGCTGCATCCAGGCGCCGGCGCACAGGATCACGGTGCCGGCCGAGAGGGTCTCGTCCGTCGTCCGCACTCCCGTCACCCGCTCGCCCTCCCGAGCGAGATCGACGACGGTGCAGTCGGTCCGGACCTGGCCGCCGAGCCGCATGGTGGCGCTGGCGAGCGCCTGGGTGACGGCGGTGTTGTTCACGTGGTGATCTTCGGGAAACCAGCCCGCCCCCAGGACGTCCGGGGTCATGCCGGGCTCCAGCGTTCGGGCCTCCCCGGCGTCCAGCCATACCGCCGCGAGGCCCCGGGCCGCCTGCCAGGCCACCCGCTCTTTCACGGCGGCGGCCTCCGCCTCGGTGAGGGCAGGGACGATGTGGCCCAGTCGGCGGTATTCGCTGTCGAGCCCCGTCCGGTCGAGCAGCTCGCCCGCCAACCCTTCGTACAGGGCGCGGCTCGCCAGCTTGAGATCGAAGAGCGGTTCCGGCCCGTCGGTGTGGGCCTGGGCCGTGAGCATGCCGGCCGCCCCGCTGGACGCCTCCCCGCCCACCTGGCCCCGCTCCAGGACCAGGGGACGGATCCCGGACTTCGCCAGGAAGAAGGCAATGGCGCATCCAATGATGCCACCGCCCACGATGACGACATCCGGCCTCTGCATGGGGCGCACCTCAGGCCACCCGCACCCGGCGCATGGCCTCGTAGATCGGGCGCACGTCCGGGAGGGGCGGCCAGGCCAGGATGCCCATGCCGTCTTCGACGTACGACGGATGCCGCATCCCGAGAAGCACACAGCTCACCCCGGGCGTGCTGGCCAGGACCCAGAGGGCCTTGCGTGAAAGCCCCTCGCCCTGCCGGGCGAGGGGCAGGTGCGGATTCAGCGCGGCCGCAACGGCGTCGCTCACCGCCCGGCTGTCCCGCGCCGCCCGGACGCGGAAGGCGTGGAGCAACACCTCCAGCTCCGGGAGGTAGCGGTCCCGCCAGGACTGCCACGTCCCTCCCAGCGGTCCGGGCAGCCGCTGATCCAGCGTGTGAACGATCTGGGCCACCATGGGGGCGATCATCTGCTCCTCGATCTGCCGCCAGTGATCCAACCCCTGCAGGCGGCCTGAGAGCGTGGGAAGCTGGTCGGCCCACCGGAACCAGTCCGCGGGGGGGATTCCCTCCTGCGGCGCCTGAAGATGCGAGGCGATCTGGGCCCGGAACTCCGCCTCCAGGGCGGCCACCCGGGCGAGGGCGGGCTCCGCCGCCGCTTGCGCCTCATGGCTCTCCCCGGCGTCGAACGGGACGTCCGCCAGGCGGATCATCGCGCGTCCGGTGGAAGCGTTCAACGGCCGATTGACCAGCACGGCGATACCCGCCTCGGCGGCCAGGGCGAGGGCCGCATGCCTTCCATCGGGGCCCGTATTGGGCGTCAGCATGGCCCCGGATTCGACCAGGTTCATCGGCACCTGGAGGACGCGGAAATGGTGGCCGGGGCCGCCGGCGGCCGTCGCCGCCTGGAGCATCCGTGCGAGCGACGTCGCCTCAGGATCGTCGGCGGGAAGGACGGCGGTGTTGGACGAAACTCCGTACCATCCGATCCGGCCCGCGACCACCTGCGTCTCGAGGAAGGCGAACGCTTCTTGCAGCCGCCGATAGAACTCGGCGCGCGCCCCCTCCAGGTCGCCGCCCCTCCGCTTCTTGGCGTCGGAGAGAAAATACTCCGGGTTGTGCACGAGGCAGACATCCAGCGTCTCGAGCTGCAGCCGGTCCAGGGAGCGGGTCAACTGGTCCCGGAGGAATGCCGGGTGGATGCAGTGCCAGCAACCGTCCATGTACTTGACCATCTCCGGGAAGGGTGTCCCCGCGGCCTCGCGCTCCTCGGCGAGCGCGAGATTCTGACCCTGAACGTAGCCGATCTTCGAGACGATAACGACGGATTCTCGGGGGAGTCGCCCGCCTCCCGCCAACCCTGCCAGGACCGACCCCACCAAGCGCTCGCTCCTCCCGTCGGTGTAGTTGGTGGAGGTGTCGATCAGCGTGCAGCCGGCCTCGAGCGCGTTGACGAGCGCCTCCCGGTGCTCCGGCGTCTCGTCGTCCACGCGGTAGCAGCCGAAGCCGATGCGGCTCACCGTGAGGTCCGTCCCGCCTAGGGGGCCATAGCCGTGCGACAACCCGCGCTCCACGAAGTGCCTCGCCCGCGAGGCCGTCCCCTCGGCCGTCGCCCGTCCGGCCCGCCGGCCGGCAATCCCCGTCCGGACCTCCTCCCCGCCATTCGTCCGGCGCTCCGCCAGGACGCGCCCCACGTCGGCCGGATCCGTCACCGGCGCCCGGCAGGCGAAGTTCTTGCAGACGTAGAGCGCGGCCTTGCCGCCCACCAGCCCCTTCCCTTGGAGGAGCGGCAGATCATGGGGGGCCCTGGAAGAGGGATCGCGGTGGGCGACGATTCGATTGGGAAGATAGCGGCGGCCCACATCTTCCCGCAGGGCCTCGTACCCGTCCTCGCCGGGCGTCCCGAGGAAGGCCAGCTCCACCGGGCCCTCCAAGAGGAAGTCGGCCACCGCCAGGCTCTTGCAGAAGCCCCGCGGATGCTCTGCGATGAGCCGCCCGTAGGCCGAGACGGCGGCGACGGCCGCCTCGCGGAATGCGGGTCGATCCAGGTGAAAGGACAAGCGTGCCAGGACGAAGGCTGCGATCGCATTCGGGCTGGGGATGGCGCCGTCGGCCCCTTGGCGGTGCCGGACGATCAGGGCCTCGTGGTCCCTGGCCGTGTCATAGAATCCTCCCCCCGCCTGGTCCCCGAAGTCGGTCAGGAGCCGCTCCGCCAGCCGCGCCGCCTCGCGCAGGCAGCGGATCTCCCCCCCGGCCTCGTACAGGTCGAGGAGCCCCTCGGCCAGGAAGGCATAGTCCTCCAGGTAACCTCTCAGGTGGGCCTTCCCCCCGCGATACGTCCGGTAGAGTCCCCCATCCGGCCGGGTGAGCGTCGCGAGGAGGAAGTCGGCCCCCCGAGATGCACCCGCCAGGTAGCGCGGGTCGCCGAGGGCCCGGTACCCCTCGGCCAGCGCGCCGATCATCATGCCATTCCAGGCCGTCAGGACCTTGTCGTCCAACCCGGGCGGCACGCGCCTGCGGCGGGCCTCGTACAGCCTGGCCCGGCCAGCCTCGATAGAGCGCGTGAGCTGGTCCAGCCCGATGGAGAGGCGCGCCGCCACCCGTGGGAGCGGCCGGGGCATGTTGGGGATGCTCTTCCCTTCCCAGTTTCCCTCGTCGGAGATGTCGTAGGCGGCGCAGAACCAGGCCCCCTCCTCGGGACCCAGGACCGCCTCGACCTCCCCGGGAGTCCAGACGAAGAATTTTCCCTCTTCCCCTTCGGAATCGGCGTCGGTGGACGAGTAGAACCCTCCCTCGGGGCCGGTCATCTCGCGGAGGACATAGTCCAGGGTCTCGCGGGCGATCCGGGCGAACACGGGATTCCCCGTCGCCTGGAAGCCTTCCAGGTAGGCCCTGGCGAGGAGGGCGTTGTCGTACAGCATCTTCTCGAAGTGGGGGACCAGCCAGCGCTCGTCGGTGGAATAGCGCGCGAACCCGCCGCCGATGTGATCGTAGATGCCACCCCGGGCCATGGCCTCCAGCGTCTGTGTGACCATGACCAGGGCCTCGGGGTCGCCGGTCCGCCGGTGGTGCCGGAGGAGGAGGTGGAGGGCCGTGGACGGCGGAAACTTCGGCGCGGGGCCAAAACCGCCGTAGGGCTTGTCGAAGGTCCCGGCCAGCTCCGCGGCGGCGGCCCGGATCTCCGTCTCGCCGACGTTGTCGCCGGTGAGGGGCTGGACCCGCTCCTTCAGATACTCGGTGAGCTGCGCCGCCTGCTGTTTAAGATCCTCCCCCCGCTCTTGCCACAGCCGTGCGATGTCGGTGAGGAGCGTGGCGAAGCCCGGCCGACCGTGCCCGTCCGTTGGGGGGAAGTATGTCCCGGCGAAAAACGGCTGCTGGCCCGGGGTCAGGAAGACGGTCATCGGCCAGCCCCCCTGGCCGTGATTCAGGGCGACCGTCGCCGCCATGTAGATCTCGTCCAGGTCCGGTCGCTCCTCGCGATCTACCTTGATGTTCACGAAGTGGCGGTTCATGAGCGCGGCGATGTCCTCGTTCTCGAACGACTCCCGCTCCATCACGTGGCACCAGTGGCAGGCCGAGTAGCCGACGCTGAGGAGGATCGGCGTGTTCTCCGCCTTGGCCCTGGCCAACGCCTCTGCGCCCCATGGGTACCAGTCCACCGGGTTATGGACGTGCTGGAGGAGGTAGGGGCTTGTCTCGTGGATGAGGCGGTTCACGTGTCGCGGTGTCGCCTGCGACGTCGCGTCACTCATCATGTGTCTCCTGCCGGGCGACCCGCGGGCAGCACCGGGCATATGAAGGTCGGCTCATGGCTCTTGGCTCATGGTAGCTGCCATCAGCCATGAGCTATGAGCCATGAGCGCGCCGTGCCGGGTGGCCCAGGGCCGCAAGGAACATCACGCTCTTGCCGGCGGCGTGCGGCGAGAAGAAGGCCGTCACCTCATCGTCGTAGAACGTCAGGCCCGTGGCGCCGAGGCGCTCGGCGTAGGCGGCCAGGTAGAGCTTCCCGCCAAGGACCCCCCCTTCGAGCTGGGCCGCCCGGTAACCGCGATTGCCGAACCGGGCGAGGATCGCGGTGAGATCCGCCAGGCAATACACATTCACGCTGGCCTCGGCCGGCAGGTCCTGCTCCAGCCCGAGATACCCCGCCTCGCGCCGGAAATCCCCCCGGCGGAGCCGCTCCAACGCGCGGGCCCCCCGGTGGTAGACGTAGGCGCCGGGGGCGAGGCCCTCCACGGCGTGGACGATCACGTAAGGCGTGATCAGCGTCGCACCCGGGGGATCCAGGAAATCGGCCGGGATCCCCCGCGTGGCGCGATCCAGCATCGTCGAGAGCTGGGCCAGCGTCAATGGCTTTCGCGCGAAGCGACGGCTCGAGCCGCGGCGCAGGATTACCTCGCTCACAGAGTCGGCCGAGACATCCGATTCACCTGGCGGGTGAAGCGCGATCGCCGGCGACGCGGCCGCGGGAGGATCGCCCGAGGGTCCCGTCCCGGGTACCCGTCCGGGAGGCTGGGTGAAGGCCAGGACCTCGTCTTCGGAGGCAAGCGACGAGGCGGCGTGCATGGCCCGGATGGCGGGGTAGTCCACCTCGAAGCGGGAGAGGGGCTTGGTCTCCAGGCGAAGGGGTTCGACGGCAGGAGCCGCCTGCGGCGCGGAAGTGGCCGCCCTCCCCACCGGGACGAGAGCGAGACTGGCCTCGCGGTCGCCGTGCAGATCCAGGAGGCCATTCACGGCCGCATCCACGAACCCGAGGACGATCTGCGCCGGGAGGGCATGGCCGGCCGCGGCCGCCAGGAGGTTGGCCAAAATCGTGCCCGTGTCCCAGAAGGCGTGCCGGTAGGCGCGAGCCTGATACTTCCAGGCGTTCCGCCAATACGTGCTCGTGCAGACGATGACGGCGGGGGCCTCCGCGACGGACGGCTCG
>Ga0315280_10007736_pt1 | contig 14315 bp, 12 predicted proteins | sample YL17G06_40_MG_FD_203697 | JGI IMG/M metagenome (GOLD analysis project Ga0315280, IMG submission 203697) | Sediment microbial communities from Yellowstone Lake, YNP, Wyoming, USA - YL17G06_40 | ecosystem: Environmental > Aquatic > Freshwater > Lake > Sediment | place: USA: Wyoming | collected...
AGAACGCGTTGAGCACGTTGAGCCTTGCGAGGATGTTGATGGAGCATGGTTGGGCTGTTACGCTTCAGTCTACGATTGTTATTCCGTATCCAGGGACTAAACTATATGCTGAAGCGTTGGAGAATGGATGGTTTAGAGTTGATCCGAAGGATTATGATCGTTTTGATATGAAGGAACCTGTTTTGAGTACGCCGGATATGACGCCTGAGGAAATAATGAAGATTTGCGACGAAATTTACAAGGTGTTTTTGTCACCGAAGTACATGCTTAAACAATTGGTTCGGATACGTTCTTTGAGAGATTTTAAGTACTCTGTTAAAGGTGCTGCAAAAGTTTTGGGACATGTGAAGGATTTTGCAAAAAGCAAGTAGCCTTGAAGCGAAAACTGTCCTTAACTCTGCACAGGTAAAAAACGATCCTGTGGTTTCTGTGGTTATAACTACCAAAAATGAAGAGAAAAACATCGAACACTGCTTGCGATCAATAAAAGGCCAAACTTTCACAAACATTGAAGTAATCGTAGTTGACAATTTCTCGGAAGACGAAACTGTTGAAATCGCCAAAAAGTATACAACAAAAATTCACTTCAAGGGACCCGAAAGATCTTCGCAAAGAAATTATGGCGCCCAAGTTGCTAACGGTGAGTACCTGCTTTATTTGGATGCGGACATGATTTTGAGCCCAACTATGGTAAAAGATTGCGTGGAAAAGTGTGAAATCGATAGGGTTGATGCGATTTATGTTCCGGAGCGAATTGTGGGCGAAGGCTTTTGGATAAAGGTTAGAGATTTTGAGAGAAGCTTTTACACGGGAACAGTCGTAGACGCTGTAAGATTTATCCGAAAAGATTTATTTGAGAAGGTAGAAGGATTTGACGAAAGTCTTATTGGTCCTGAAGACTGGGACTTCGATAGGAGAATAAGAAAAATCGGTCGAACTGGAATAATTGATGCAGCTCTTTATCACAATGAAGGCAGTTTCAACATGAAAAGGTATTTGAAAAAGAAAAATTACTATACCGACGGGATCAAGAATTACCTTAGAAAGTGGGGACCTAACGATCAGGAAACAATGAAGCAAGTGGGCGTATGGTACAGGTTGATGGGTGTTTTTGTTGAAAAAGGCAACTGGAAAAAGCTAATAAGACACCTACCGTTAATGCTTGCGATGTACTACTTGAGGTTTAGAGTTGCTGTCGGGTATCTTCAAAGCAAGAGGTATAATATGATATCATTAAAACCGACAACAGTACGAATAACGATTTCCAACGATGAGCCAAGGGGCGCGCGCGCCTAAAAAATTGAGATATTAAAAGCTGATGGCGGCTCAAAGGACAAAACAGTGGATATAGCGAAAAAATTTGGGGTAGATAGAATACTCTATAACCCGTTAAGGACGGGTGAGGCAGGAAAGGCTGTTGGTGTGGACGCAGCAAAGAACGAGATTATACTCCTTCAAGATTCCGACAATATTCTGAACGATCGAGAATGGCTTAGGAAAATGGTTAAGCCGTTTGAGGACCTGGGCATTGTTGGGGCTGAGCCATTCTATTATACCCATAGGGAAAAAGATTCTTTGATAACAAGGTACTTGCGTTGCTTGGAATGAATGATCCCATCTGTCTTTATCTGGGAAACTATGATAGGTACAGTTACGTGACTGGGAAATGGACTGAGCTATTAGTTAAGACAAGGGATAATGGAAGTTTTTTGTTGTTAGATTTGAATGAAAGAAATATTCCAACCATTGGAGCGAATGGGTTTCTGGTTCGCGCAGAAGCGTTGAGAAAGGTGGATTACAAACCTTATCTGTTCGACATAGGTTTGGTTTATCAACTCATTAGAATAGGGCAAAATAGGTTTACTAAGGTTAAGATTGGGATAGTTCATTTATTTGCAGACAACGTTGGAACATTTATGAGGAAGACGTACCAGCGGATAAGGGATTATCTATTTTATGAGAAATATGGGATGAGGAAGTATCCTTGGAGACGCCTAAGTCGCTTAAGATTATTGAAATTTGCGTTCTACACATTGCTTATGATTCCCATAATAATAGACTCTGTTAAAGGCCATAAGGAAGATGCCTGACAAAGCGTGGCTTTTTCACCCATTAGCGTGTTGGCTCACTTTGTTTATTTACGGAACTGTTTTCATTACGCATTAGTGAGTAAGGGTTATGCGCTATAGTGAAGAAGTCAAGTCGCGTTTGACGGCTAGACATAGAGTTTGCATTGAGTTCTCTGAGGATGTAAAGGATAAAGTGATATTGGATGTGAGTTGCTGGATTGGTTAGTGTGAAAAGTTTATGGTTGAAAAGGCTGCTGATTCATGCATGCATTTTGGCCTGTCCAGTTTGCGAACCTAAATAAGGTGAGAACACACTACCCAAACTGGAATATCAAAACGAATCTGAAAGATATCTTCAGGGAAATTTATGAATCTCAGTTGTAGTTTGTTGAAAATTATGGAAATAGATATATATTCAAAAAAATATATTCATTATTATAGTGGTGAAATTCTAACTCTTATTAAAAATATCTTTAATAAATATAATATTAAAATTATGGCGGACTTAGGTTCAGGTGATGGTTCTATCTTATATTCTTTGTCAAAAAATGGATATTTAGATAATATGGAAAAAGTTATAGCTGTTGATATATCAAAAGAACGCATTAATAATGTTAAAAAAATAAACAGCAAAATTTTATGTGTTGTTGCGGATGTTTGCAACTTAGGGCTAAGGAATAATATACATTTAGATTTGATTATATCCACTCAGGTTATTGAGCATGTGCCAGATGACCGGAAGTTAATCGAAGAAGTGTATAGAGTTTTGGATAAAAAAGGAATATTTTATCTTTCGACGGTATTTAAAAAGTGGTATGGCTGGTATTTTTATAGATGCAATGGAAAATGGGTTTTAGATCCAACTCATTTAAGAGAATACGTAGATGATAACCAATTATTATGTCTATTTGAAAAATATAATTTTGAAATTTTAGAGAACAAAAAAAAATTACAGTGGTTTCCAATAACAGATTTCATTTTTAAGAGAATTGGTGTGAAAAGAGATATTTATAATAATAAAATTTTGAAGGTTTTTAGAAACATTAAAATTCCTATTTTAGGATATTATAATTGGGAGTTAGTTCTCAAAAAGAGAATCTATGAGTATTCAAAACAGAATGGTATAAAATAATGCATGAAAAAGTAAGTGTATGCATACCTGTATACAATGGATCCAATACTATTTTACAAACAATAAATAGTATATTGGTACAGACATTTAAAGATTTTGAGTTAGTAATTGTGGATAATGCATCTACTGATAATACTGCAGAAATAGTTAGATCTATAAAAGATGATAGAATTAAATTATACATAAACCAAAAGAACATAGGATGCGGACGAAATTTAGATGAATGTAAAAAAAGAGCAACTGGCGACATCCTTTTTTACATCGCTGCAGATGACCTTGCAGATATTAATGCCATCGAAAAAGTATATAATGCATTCAAAATCTCTGAAGATGTTGGCATAGTGACGAGACCATATTTCTGGTTCGATGAGGATGTTACGAAGCCTGTTAGAATAAAAAAGAGATTTAGTGAAGACCAGATTGTCTCGATTAATGATTCTTATGATAAAGTTGCAGATGTAGTTGCATTATCGGATCAGATTTCAGGTACAGGATTCAGGAAAAAATATATGAATTTTTCATTCAGACAAGAATATTTTGTTGAAACGGCAAGCATGGTGATACCAATATTGAAGAATTGTAAGGCAATGATATTAAAGGATAACATAGTTGCCATAAGAATAACAAGTAGAAATTGTAGGAATCCCCTGATATATGAGAAATCTCCGATGTTAAGTTGGTATAATCTAATTGTCAAATTATTTAATGAGGATAAATACGAAGGCTTAAGAAAATATTTAATTAATAATTTTGTTGCTAATAATTACGTGGGTTTGGTTCAAATTAAAAATTTCGGGGGTTATAACTATCTATTTAGAGAAATATATTATTTGATAAGACTACGATGGAAGAATATTCTCAATGTCCGATTTTGGTTTTTTTCTATGGGGACTATAGTTATCCCTCGCATTATATTAACAAGAATGACAGTAATATTTAAAAATAAAATCAACAGTAAATTTATTAAAAATATAAAATTTGACTGTAGCAGTAAAGACGTGTATAAGGGATATCACAAAAGATGGCGATATTGAAAATTAGGAGGAAAGTGAACATATGAACGAAAAAGTCGATGTGCTTTTTATGCCCGCCCCTTTGCAGTTTAGGAGAGGAGACAATTATGTTCAAAAAGGAGACGAAACTTCGACTCCACCTATTGGCATCATGTATATTGCCACTTATTTGAATTCGAAGGGATACAATTGTAAAATTTTGGACATTGGTCTCAAAAGTATGTCGTTGCAGGAGACTATAGCTTATATAAGAAAAATCAATCCCCGCGTAGTGGGCATTTCCATATTGACTTCATCTGTCGCTACAGCTGTTTCACTGGCTAAAGAGATCAAAAAAACACTACCGCATATTATTGTAGGTTGTGGGGGTACACATGTATGCGTCGATCCTACTTTTATTCAAAGATATCCTTATTTTGATTTCGGAGTTAAAGGCGAAGGGGAGTTAATTATGGTTGAAATAATGAAAAAGTTAGATAATGGAGAGAAAATTTCTGGCTTATATGATGGTGGCTATATAAAGGATTTGGATAGTATTCCATTTCCAGATTATAATTTGGTAGATTTCAAAGAGTATGGGTATCCGCTGGACAAAATTGGAAAGCGACACTCAGCAATTGCAATGATTACCTCACGTGGATGCCCTTTTGCCTGCTCATTTTGCTGCAAATCAGAATCTCGTAAATATGTGAGATTTCGCTCTGTAAAAAATATAGTCGACGAGATTGAAAAAAATTACTCAATCTCTCGCGGAGAATATTCATTTCTGGATGATACAATGACATTAAATCAAAAAAATGTTGCTGCATTGTGCAAAGAAATTATTAAGAAAAAATTAAAAATATCATGGGTAGCTATGGCAAGGGCTGATACTTTTAATTTAGAACTCGCTTTGCAGATGAAAAAAGCTGGATGTCGTGAGTTATTCATAGGAGTTGAAAGTGGCGATGAAAGAATCAGAAATGAAATTATCAAGAAAAAGGTATCTGATAAGACCATTTTTGAAGCAATAAGAATTTGTCGAAAAGTTGGAATCCGATCAAGTATTTTTTTAATGTTGGGATTTCCCGAGGAAGGAAAGAAAGAAGTTGAAAGAACCGTCAAATATCCTTTTATTTCAAAAGCTGATATTATGGGGATTCATCTTACTATGCCTTTACCGGGATCAGAACTGTATGAACAAGCGATTGAAGAAGGGATTATACCATACAATCTTGTCGACCTATATGCATCAGGAAAATTAGGAGAGGATTTTTCTAGTTGGCATAGGTATGTGCCTAAAGGACTTACGCTTGAATATTTAGAAAAAGCCAGAGCACGCTCTATACGTAAATTTTATTTGAGTTTCTCTTTTATCTTCAGATTGCTACTCTATTACATCAGATTTCCAAATAGGATAAAATACGATAAACATATGTATCGAAGTGCAATGGTAATTTTATTTTCAGGAAAATCGAAGGTACAATGGTCATGACTTTGGATATTGGTTTGTGAAAGTGGGATATAGCTGGATATACTATACGTTGTACATTATGGGTATACATCAAAAGAGTTTTATTGTGATAGAAAAACCAATGTGCCGCTGAAAGTAATTGGAGATGGGGGTTCTAATATCCATATTCATTTAATTCAATCTTTAAGTAAAAATGGGGATAACATATTTTTGTCTACATATAAAAATAATTATCAATATATTGCTTTCTTTGCCGGGATACATGATATTCAAATTATTCCTTTCTGGACTTTCCAATTTTTTTTAGGCCACTATATCTCATTTTTAGATAATCTTTATAAAATATTTGTATTGCCAGTAAAAGCATTTTTTATAACCACTAAATATGATCTTGTTGTTTCGGCTACTGATTTTTTGCCTGATGTAATTTATTCTTTCATTATTAAAATTAGAAACCCCAAAATAACATGGATCGCATCTTATTTTTTAGAGGCGCCTAACCCATTGGCAAAGAATAACCCATATAAGACTAATTTATCCCGTTATCTAATAGGTATTCTATATTGGCTTATGCAGCGTTTTTCTTATAGGCTGATAAAATGGAAAGCTGATAAGGTTTTAGTTACTTCTGAACCGGATATTCAGAGGTTTATTTCAGAGAAAAGAGATAGATCCAAAATAATAGTTGTTAAAGGTGGTGTGGATATTGCCGAATCAGAAAAATATTTGATGAGCGAAGAAATTATACCGATTGAAAAAAGAAGATATGACGCTTGTTTTATAGGGAGATTCCATTATCAAAAAGGATGTTTAGAAATGGTAGATATCTGGAAGATTGTTTGTAATCAAAATACACGTGCAAAATTAGCTATGATAGGAAATGGTCCTTTAGAAAAGGATGTTAAAGAAAAAATCAGGAGATATGGTTTAGAAAATAATATTGATTTGTTAGGATTCAAATACGGTCAGGATAAATATGAAATATTTAAACAAAGTAAAATAATAGTCCATCCTGCTACTTATGACAGCGGCGGTATGGCGGCAGCAGAGGGCATGGCATGCGGCTTACCCGGCGTAAGCTTCGACCTTCCAGCGTTGAAAACATACTATCCAAAAGGCATGCTTAAAACTACTTGCTTTGACCTTAAAGCGTTTGCCGAAAACATCATTAAACTGTTGGAAGTCGAAGAGTTGTATCGAAAAACGAAGCAAGAAGCCATAGAATGGGCAGCGGGGTGGAACTGGGATAAGAGGACTGAAGAACTCTTGAACGCAATGAATCAAATATTTGTTGGGAAATGAGTAGAGCTGAACAGAAATTCGTTAAACAAGGTAATGTGTGACACGACTTCCAACAGTTATAAGTTTAACAGATTACATTAGATTAGAATCGAGGTCAGAGTATGGAGAGGGTTAAGTGTGCTCTATGCGGCTCAGAGAAGCATAGTATGGTATTAACGGCTGAAGATTATCGCTTTCATACAACCGATGAGAAATTTAATCTCGTTAAATGTCGCGGATGTGGTTTGGTATATGTTAACCCTAGACCCACAAAAGAGGAAATGAGTAAATTCTATCCTAGGGATTATTATGGCAAACAGAATCGAATGGCGAAAGTTATAGTTAAACATCTGCTTTATATGAAGATTCGGAAGATAATGAGTTTCAGGAAGAAGGGACGAATATTAGATGTAGGTTGCGGAGAGGGGGGATTCCTATTAAACTTCAAGGAAAGAGGCTGGGAAGCTTATGGCGTAGATATATCAGAAGCTGCATGTAGGTTAGCAAGGGCGAAGTTAGGGCGGTATATCTTCAACTGCGAGCTGAAAGACCGGCATTTTCCCGATAGCTATTTTGATGTTGTCACTTTAAACCATGTCTTAGAGCACATGCTGAATCCAAATGAGGAACTTAGAGAGGTTCATAGGATTTTAAAGGATGACGGCATTTTACGTCTATCCACACCAAATATCGATAGCCTTCAGTTTAAGATAAGCAAAGATAGGTGGATTGGATTAGACCTTCCGCGGCACCTATGCTACTACTCACCCCGAACTATTAAAGATATACTAAAGAGAAACGGATTTAACGTTATTAACACGGCATATCCATTACTTGATTTCCCCTTGGACTTTTTCCACAGCCTAAAGGTGAAATGGCTTGATGAAAAATTTAAGTTTCTTAAGACACCAATCCTACCGTTTGTCTTGATTGCTTCAATACTAATTAAGTTACATCCGGCGTGGAGAGGAAGCATAGAGATTACCTCAAAAAAACTTGTTCTCTCACAAGTTTAGTTGGAAAAGTGATAAAAATAAATACTACTGAGTAGACCTAAACCCCGTTGGTTGACATATGGGCGTGGATTTCAGTTTAGTGTCGCCTCCAGGCAGGGCGAATAATCATTATCGTCCTCCCCTTGGTCTCATGTACATTGCGGCCTACTTAAGACAGCAAGGAATAAAGACTAACATAATAGACGTAACGATTCGCCCCTTCAGCACGGTGAATAGGAGGCAAATTACCGAGGAAATTTTAAGGCAAGTCAAGATATCGTATCCAAAAATTGTTGGTATCCCCTGTATGACATCTGAATTTCAAGAGGTTATTGAGCTGAGTAGGAAGATAAAACGAGAATTGAATGCTGTCACTATTGTAGTGGGCGGAATCCATCCAACATTACGCCCTGATGATTTCTTCTTCGAAAAAAGTCCTGTCGACTATGTAATTTCAGGTGAAGGAGAGATAACCACTTTCGAACTGGCTAGAGCTATTATGGAGGGTGGTACTATCGGGGAGGTCTTGGGCATTGCATGGTTTGACAAGAGCAAAATGGCTGTCGTTAAAACGAAGCTTAGACCACTTATTCAAAATCTTGATGAGCTCCCATTCCCCGCCTTCGATATGGTCGACATGAAATATTATACCACGCCTAATCCGTACTCGATTAGAGGTATCCTAATTTCTTCTTTCTATATACTTAGCGGAAGAGGGTGTCCTTTTAACTGTACGTTCTGCGTTGCTAAACAACTGCGGAAAAATGCTGGACCAGGAATGTCCGTTCGATTCAGAAGTGCAAAAAATGTTGCGGATGAAATTCAATTGTTAGTTAAAGATTATTCTATTGACGGTTTTTATGTAGTTGATGATACCTTTGCAGTAAATGCACATCGTACTATCGAGTTTTGTGATGAGCTTCTCTCCAGAAGACTTAATATCACATGGGGATGCGAAACAAGAGTGAATAAAGTCTCTGAGGAACTTCTGAAGAGGATGAAGAAAGCTGGATGCATCCAACTGGATTTCGGCGTAGAGTCAGGTTCTCAAAAGGTATTGGATCACGTACAGAAAGGCATTACAGTTAGCGAAATAAAGGCTGCATTCAAGTTATGCCATAAATTAAAGATCAGAACATTCGCTAATATGTTAGTTAACCTTCCTGGCGAGACTGAAGAGGACATAAAAGCCTCATTAAAGTTGCTCGATGTTATAAAACCAACCGTTGTTGCCTTTAATGTTTATACTCCATATGTAGGGACTGAAATATCCAGCCAATTGGATATCGCGCCTGACGATTACTACTTATTAGGTTATCCACCACTTGAGCTTGTTAAAAGCCCTAAGTTTAGATTCGCTATTCATGACTTGGACTTTACGGAATTCTACAAAATTTATTTTGCTCGGTATAATCACCTATTGACTTCTGTTCTTTCCATTCTTCAGCGTCAGTATATTAAGCAATTAATCGTGAGTAAAAGAAAAAAGGAGTACCTAATGCAAATTAGTGAAACTTTTGGGGAACTAAAGCGGCAGAAGTTTGGAAAAATAAATGCCAAATAATCTACTTAGTGATAGAACAGAAGCCGTAGCATAGGACGATTAATGATGTTCAATCTCTCAGGTCAAGACCGAAAGAGTACGACGATATGCTTAATTTTAATCTTTATTTTAGGGCTAATTCCACTCTTTTATTTTAGGGATGGGTTAATAGTTACCGGAGGCGATGAAGGCTACCAGTTGTTGTCTCCAAATTTTCAGCTTAGTAATTCATATGTCTGGGACGTTGTTCACGGGTCAGGATATTACAATCCCACGTATCCTATGTTAGTTTCATACTTAATACCTTTAAGTTTCCTAAATGTTATAAAAGTACCTTTATTTATCTCAGATGCCTTATTGCTGAGTTTCTTGTTTATGAGCGCTGGTTTATCCATGTATTTCTTAGCGAGCTCACTATCTAATAGAAAGAACAATCTTGTAGCTGTATCGTCTGCGATCTTCTATATGTTCAATGCGTACAATCTACTGTGGTGGAGTTCCCCCGACTTTGTCGTTCTCTCCGCTTATGCAATGTATCCCTTAATGTTTGCTTTATTTGTAAGGGGCATCAAATCAAAAAAGTACTTGATAAATGGCACTCTTTTTGCATTAGGATCGCTAATATTCACTGCAGGTAATGGCCGCTTTATGTTTAGTGTCATAATGTTTTTTACTCTGTTTTGTTATTTTATGTTTCATCTAACATCGTCAAAAGATAGCAAAGAAAAAATTTGTGCAATACGATTCACATTTGTTGCCGCCATATTGTATTTGTTAGTAAATTTGTGGTGGATTTTACCGTTGTTAAATTCCTATGAGGAACAGGTTAATATAAGGGCTGGTATGAATCCTGGCGATTGGTTACGTGGCTTCTCATCATATAGCTCGATACTTCACCTCTTCCAATTTTACGGCTATCCAGGCTGGGAGAGCTATAACTGGGGGAGGCCTTCGTTTTCTTACGTGCCCACTCTTGTCAATAATCCATTTTTCATTTTTTTAAGTTTTCTTCCTCCCCTTTTGCTCGGGGTCGCTTTAATATTACAATCTAAGGCTAAGATCCAAATCCGCGATCAAAAAGGAATTTTTCTCTTCTTCTCTCTGCTCTACTTTCTTTCCATCTTCCTTGCGAAGGGAACCCAACCGCCCTTTGGAGACTTCTACTATTGGTTGTTTGATCACATACCCGCACTCACTATGTTCAGAAGCGGCTTTGTGAACTTCGGCATAATGATGGCATTGAGTCTCGCTATCCTTTTTGGTGCAAGTTTAGGTGTTTTATATCAACGTTTTAGGAGTGTTAGAATTAACTCGTTAAGGAAATGGCACATTGAGAAGGTAATGGTGGTAACTCTTATTTCACTAATCCTAATCCAGAATTACCCCTTCTTCACCGGGGAAGTCATACACTCGGGTGAGGGGGCACTCCCATCATTTCATCACAATATTCCAGATTACTATTATGAGGCTGGTAACTGGTTTAAAGATCAAAATGGAGACTTTAGAATATTTTCACCCAGCTTTTCAGGGCAGGGGTGGGTGATCTATAACTTTGGTGGAGGAGACATATACGTTGGTTGTGACATAGATTCTTACCTGATGCAAAAACCTATAGTTTTTTATGAAAGTAACCCTTTGGCGAGTGCAATCTTTCCGTTACTTCTCAATAATCGCACAGAATATATCGGCAAACAACTAAATTTGCTGAATGTGAAATACGTCATTCTACACCATGATGTGGATCTTAGTTTGTATGGCGGTATTTCGCCTGAAGCAATAAAGGCCTCTTTACTCTTGCAGAAAGATATTTGTCTTGAGAAAACATTTGGCAAAATAGAGATCTACCTAAATACCGATTATAAGGAAATGAGTATTTATGCAACTAATCAACTTCAGCTTAATGAAAATCTGACAACAATGTTTTCAGAAATTGATAAAGGTTATGTGGATCAGGCTCAGTTATTAATTACTCCGAGCGGCGAAGGCGCAATGGATTATACGAGTAACATAACTGATATTAAAATAACATTTGTTCCAAAACATAGGTATATTACTGGGTTTGAGCTACCATTATCTTTTATGTTTAATCCTACCGATGATGTTGTCATAGAGCTGTATGATGATTCTGATACACTCCTTGGAACTGATATAATACCTCGTTCAAAGATAACATCAAACATCAATACAGAACCATCTTGGTGTTTTGCAGATATACCCCAGCAACATGATACGTCAAAGACATATTATCTCAGAATACACAGTTCTAATGAAGAGTACTCTACTACCAATAACTTCCTTGTTTCACTAAACACTAATTATGATCTCCTACCCGACGGAGCATTTTATCGGTATGAAGCGGGTTCATGGATACCAAAAGGCAGTCCAGTTATAAAGATATATTATTCCAACTATACTAACCAAGGGGACATTATTTTCTTTTTGACAGAGCAATTAAATGAAAATGAGATAAGAAACATAGAAACTTTAGAATTAAACACTTTATACCAACCAGATATTTCATTCCAAAAACTTAACCCAACCAAGTATATCGTCCACGCCAACGCCTCCACGCCCTTCTCCCTCATTTTAAGTGAATCCTACCACAAAGATTGGGTTGCGTACGTTGACGGTCAACAAGTACCAGACGAATACCATTTCACAGCTAACGGCTACGCAAACGGCTGGTACATCAACAAAACAGGCATGTTCACTATAACGCTGGAATTTTGGTCCCAAAACCTCTTCTACATAGGCTCTGCGATATCAATAGTCACACTCATTCTATGCATTTTATTCGTAAGTAAAGATAAAATTAAAATAATGTACCAAAAATACGTCAAGAACAAACAAGTATCTTGAGTAAACGCTTCTTGAAGGCGAACACAATAAACTCTCAAACTGAACAAAACCAATCCATCTCAATTAAACTAGCACACGAACATTACTTAGATAGATGGCTAGGTCTGTATGAATATGATGAGTACAGAAAATGGCTGTTTTCAGGAGTAATCCTCATTAGGGGTGGACAAGAATGAGATGGAAGGTCATTGCGTCTTTTTTTTTGTTATTGTTGCTTTTTATGCATGTGGTCATAATCTTTGCTTCAACCACGAATGGACTATTTCAAATCGACAATTACTATAAAGCTGCCCTTCCAGGCGAATCGGTGCATTTCGATATGACCCTTGTTAATAATGAAGTCAATCGAGAAACTTTTCTTATTCATCATGTATGGGAGAACTCTGTTTTATATCTTCCTATGGATGAAGGCTCTGGTTCAATAGCCTACGACCAGAGCGGCTTCGGCAACGACGGCACAATTGAAGGTGCTTCATGGGTTGACGGAAAATATGGGAAAGCGTTAAGTTTTGATGGAGAAAGCAACTACGTAAATGTTGGGAATGACGCGACTTTAAATATTAGCACTGTATTTACAGTAGCGTTTTGGATACTGCACAGTGGCGGGACGAGTGGTATTTACAGCACATCAGGCATGAATACCAGAGCGGGCGTACTTAATATTTATGTTTCAAATACTGTAATAGCAGCACACATTCATGGCGTTCCCGCGATCGTAATCTCAACAACAGGAGATTTTTTGAGTGCATGGAAGCACATTGCAATAACGCGTTCTAACTTAGACGTATGGAAGATATTTGTTGATGGCGCGGAAGTAGCTTCAGTTACGGATGCCGCAGCGGTAAGCGTGACTGATGCAAACAATATCGGCAGAAATAATTACGGATACTGCAACGGTACTATCGACGAAATGCGTATTTACAACCGAGCCTTAACCGCAGAGGAAATCGGGTGGCTCTATAACAATAGTTGGAGTGAAAGCTTGAGTAGGTATACTGTCGAGCTAGAACCAGGAGAGAGTACCCAGGTGACTTTCAGAGTCAAAGTACCTGAAGATGCGAGAGTTGGGTCTGTCCAAAAGTTTCTGCTGACCGCTTTTCCCCTGTCAAATCCTGAACATGTAGAGACCAAAACTGTAACGGTGGAAGTACTCCCCAAATACGGTGTAGAAGTATCCTTAGACGAAAATGAGAAAAAGGGTAAGCCGGGAGAAATTTTGAACTTCCAAGCGGCTATAAGAAACCTTGGCAATATCGAAGACACTTACGATATTCAGGCAGAGGGTGGCGAGGGATGGAATCTTTCTCTTCCAGCCGAGTCTCTTACCGTTCCTGCTGAAGAAGTAGGCTCCTTCAATATCTCTGTCACAGTACCTCTTGATGCCCTTCCAGGGGATTACACATCCTTTAGGATTCAAGCCGCTTCCCGAGGAAACCAGAACTTGACCACAAATGTAAACGGTACAGCTATCGCGACAGCAACATACCGTTTCAACATCACGGCTGATCCAGAACTTAGGCAGGCCTCTCCAGGTTCGGAAGCTATTTTTTCTCTGGAATTAAAGAACTTAGGAACTGCACCAGACACCATAGGCTTAGAGGTTGAGAATTTGATTGGCTGGGACATCAAAGTTGACCCGAGCAGCATATCGGTTGAAATTGGAGAAACAGGAAAGGCAACTGTACGGGTGAGAGTTCCAGAGGATGCCCTCATCGGACAAGCAAACACTATCACAATACGTGCAGTATCTGGCGGCGACCCCACGGTATCAGCCAATTCTTCAATCTCTATAGAAGTTGTAACACCCTTCTGGGATATTCCCGACGTCAGGTTTCTAGTCGGTCTCTCTATCGGCGTCCTCGTAGGTGCAACGCTAATAAGCACAATAATTCTCAGACGCGCCAAAACAAATCGAAAAGAAAACCGGAGGAGTTAGGCTGTTTTCAATCCACTATTTAGATAAGCTTACG
>Ga0315280_10007737_pt1 | contig 14315 bp, 9 predicted proteins | sample YL17G06_40_MG_FD_203697 | JGI IMG/M metagenome (GOLD analysis project Ga0315280, IMG submission 203697) | Sediment microbial communities from Yellowstone Lake, YNP, Wyoming, USA - YL17G06_40 | ecosystem: Environmental > Aquatic > Freshwater > Lake > Sediment | place: USA: Wyoming | collected...
TTCTGGGATAAGACCAAAGCTTGAGGGTCCGCAGGACGGTTTTAAGGATTTTGTCATAAGGCACGAGGCCGACCGGGGCCTTTTTGGATTCATTAACCTAGTCGGAATAGAGTCCCCAGGCCTGACAGCCGCTCCAGCAATAGGCGAACTTGTCGCTGAAATAATAGAGAACGAAATCAAGAAATAGGGCCCTGATTGGTACCGACACTGTCAGCACGTTTCGGGAACATTCGAGGTAGATTTATCTTCTAGAAACTACTTCTATATAATAGTGGGGAGGAAGGATATGGACCTGGCTTTCCCATCTAGAAGAAGAAGTTCTTTGGTTATTTCTGTCGAGATTCTAAAGGCTGCAAAGAATGGCATTAGGAGAACGCGTTTGCTCAGTTCGGTTTCTTTGAGTTATGAACAATCCATCAGGTATGTTGAGTTTCTGAAGGCGCATGGTTTTGTGAAGGAATGTGATGGTTCGTATCGGACCACGGATGAAGGATTGGAGTTAATAGAGGAGTTTGAGTCTTCGTCGTTGATACGCAGTGTCCTAGCCACTTAGGGCTGACTTATGGCATGTCGCAGGTTCCCCTTTTTATGACTTGAGTCTAAAGGAATTAAACAGTGCTCAAGGAATACGACCGACTAGAAATGGTTCTCTTTAGGCGATTGCATGGCCTTGGCAGTAGAATGGAGCGGCTGTCTGGTCTAACATTCCCTGTTTCGCGTTTTCACCCGTCTAACACACCTACCCCCTCCACCCAGTTTTTTCTCAGCAAGCACTTTTAATCGGCCTTTAGCGGACTCTGGTGGAGTCTTGTCGATGGTTGGGGCAAATTAGCGCGCGCGATTCTAAACGAGAAAAATCCTACGAGATCCTCTTCCTTCTCCTCGTCTAGCAACTAGAATTAGCGCGCGCTGTTTTCTGTTTCCGATTGACAGAATCTGCAGCAGCATGGAAAACCAGATAATACTCCGCTGACAAACATGTGAACGACTTGAAGATGGCTCGCTTCACTCAGCATGCTGGAAGGAAAGGAAGTCAGAAATGGATTCAGAAGATCGTTAATGAAGAACCAGAAATTCTGAATTTACAGATAAGAAAGAGCTTGAGTCTGTCAAACAATGAAACTATAGAATGGCTTTCACCCTTGAAGAGTGATGGGTACGCAGAGTATCGCGATGGAGACTTTCTGGAGAGACTTGATGTCAAGCTTGAAAAAGTGTCTTTGAGCGAGTTTTGGCCTAGAGGAGGGCCTCAGTGGGATGCTCTTGGGAAAAGCTCTTCTGGAAAACTGTTTCTTGTAGAAGCAAAATCGCACATTTCAGAACTGTTTTCAACGCTGCGCGCCAAGGACAAGGATTCGATGGAAAGAATTCAGAAGAGCCTTGCAGAAACCAAACGCTACCTGGGTTCAAAGACTGAGTTTGACTGGTCGAAATGCTTCTACCAATACGCGAACAGATTGGCTCATCTCTATTTGCTGAGAAGCAATGAACTGCAAGCATACCTTGTCTTAGTCTATTTCATAAACGATTCAGAAATGAATGGTCCAACAACGGTCTATGAATGGAAAGGCGCGATCAAATTGCTACAATCTTGTTTGGGAATTGGAAATCACAAGTTCAGTAATTTCGTTGCTGAAGTATTCATCGATATTGATCAACTTCAATGATACGTCGAATACAATCAGTCAAACTTGGCTTTGTTGGTTTGTGAAACACCAGAGTTCTGAAGGTCTTTCAATTTTCGTTTGATATCATTCTCAGTAAGCGCGCGCGGGATCTAGACGACAAAGTCATCGAGCGTAACTCTTTTCAGTGGCTTCTCCTCCATCAATGCGGCCCCTCGCATCTTCATGATCTGCTGACGTTCGCTTTGTTCAGCACCTATCATAACCTCCGCATAGATTCCGCCACCACTGACTCTTGCCTGCAACAGCGCCTCGATGGTTTTCCTGACCTCTTCTGCTCTTTTCTCCATGCCTATCGGGGCTAGCACGGCTTTGTTCAGTTCTTCACGCAATTCCTCCCGAGTTGTTTGGTCACATCCGCGCTCTATCTTTACAAGTTCATTAAATGCTCTCTTGATTCGGTCTCCTTGATTCTTCGAAAGTTTCCGAGGATCAAGAATCTTGAGATTCTCCGCTTCATAAACCATCAGGCTGTTTCTGTTCATAGATTGTCCTTCTTCAACTCTGCCATCTATCTCTCTCATCATCAACAACAAGTCAGAGTTGAGTATCCCCAGAAGAATCTGAACGTCGATTCCGTCTTTAGCCCAAACAGAATAGAGCCTCTTATCAAGTGTTATACCATCCTTGTTGTAAAGAACTTGAGCCTTCTTCCAGTAGACTTCAGGCAGCATAATCGGAGGCTTTGGCAGTTTTCCGAGATCGAACCATATCCTCCGGGAGCGCAAAGCCGTCTTGTGATTTACGCCCTTCTCCTCTCCATCGTTTATATAATTCAGACATCCTTTGAACCCCCTTTTTGCCAACCCTCTTTTGGCAACTTCGGCAGGTTTCAAATGCTCCAAAGTGAAGCTGTTCTCGGAGGATATGATGTCTTGCACAAGCTCGTGCAAATCTAAGACAAACCAGTCAGTATCTTCCTTTCTAACTTCTATGAACTCAGTTTGCCGAACATGTTTGATCATAGGAGAAACAACTGACTCTTCGACACCCCAATCCTCCAGCGCCTTTCTTCCTCTGAAATAAAAAAACTCATTTGCATTGGAAGTTATACCTCGCGAGATGTCAGCGACGTCTTTCAATGAAGTTGTCTTGTTGTTTGACAAAATTTCAAAATATATGGTGGGCGCATAGAGATATTTATACCACTTGTCTTCTTCAACCAAGTCTACCTGTCTGGTTGTTACGAGTCTTAGTTCTCCATCTTCGTAAAATAGATCTGGTTGATAGCTAGTCTCAACTTTTTCAAGAATTCTTTCGATACTTGCTCTGCGTTTGAACCTTAGGAAACTGACGACATTCTGATTTCGGTCAGACTGTGGACATTTCTCGAGAAGCGTAATCACGGTTCCAATCAAAGGTTCCTCGAAAACTTGCCTATCAAATGCGATTATTGCCTTTATTTTGAAATTATCGAGCAAGAAAGTCTGAAGGGTCTTGCCATAGCCTACGGTCAGCCATCTATTGGAGGTAATAAAGCAAAGGCGTCCCCCGTCCCTAAGAAATTCGGTAGAATGAGTAAAGAAATAACAGTATATGTCTGACCTGTCACTCATATCGATGTTTTCTAGTCTGTGTAGATGAGCTCTCACCTTGTCTTTATCCGCGATCTTTTCTTGTCTGATATATGGCGGGTTGCCAACTATCGCATCAACCTTGCTCGGTGCCGTCATTTCAACGATCTTCTTTCCTTTTGTAAGGGCCTTTTCGACAACTATCCTTTTTTGCTGAGGATTTACGTCAAAGAAATCAGATACTTCCACATCTACGTTTTCCGTTCTGGAGGAGAGGTCTCGAAGGGCAAGGTTAATAGCTGTTAAATGAGCAGGAAATCGGTTAATATCGATCGCGTGTATTTGACTTGTTATTTCCTCATGGTTAGCCGGCAATCCTGCTTGAATCTTAAGGTTTTTGAGACGTTCATACGCTTTGACAACGAATCCTCCACTCCCCACCGCAGGATCCAAAACATGAGCATTAGGGCTCTTGATCGCTAGAAGGGTGATAAGTTCGCAGATTTCTGGAGGGGTGTAGTATTGACCCAGATCATGTCGCTCTTTAGGCGTGAGAACAGTCTGGTATATTCTGCCTATTACGTCGCTGCTGAATTTTGACAGGTCAAACTGACCAAGTTCAGAAAGAAAACTTCGTATTTCTTCATTCAACTCCATGTCCAATGGTATCTCGTCAAATATCAGATCCTGTTCGAATATCGCTTCAAAATCAACGTTCCTAATTACTGAATCAAAAGCTGACCTTAATTGCTCCGACATATGCGCCGCTTTATAATCTAAAGGTTGAATATCGTCCTTGTATGCTACTTCGTTCTGAAGGATTTTGTAGAAAACCAGTTTATTCATCAACAGATATGATGCTTGTTGTGCGAAATTCTGACGAATCGATTTGTTGTCTTCCCAACCTTGATACTTTAACCATTTTGCGAATTGGTGTGAGAATGCTTTGTCTTGATCTAACTTTCTGGCCAGTGTAGTGTCAAATTGGGCAAAAAGTCTCCTATGGAATTCTCGTAGTCTTGAAACAAAAGCATCTTCCCTCGGATCCCATAGGCCTACACCTTTTTCCAAATCAATAACTTCACGAAGAAGTTCGCCAGCAAACTTCTCAACACTTTTTACGATATAGGACTTCGTTTTTCTCTGAAGGAGTGGAACAAAACGCTCCTCTGTCTTGAAAAGTACTAGGACTGCGCCGTTATAGGTTGCAAAGTATGGTGATCCAATTTGGCTTGCATACCTATGGGCCTGCCTCACAACGTCCGGAGAGAAGGGATCAATATTCCTCGTGTAGCGATCTGCAATCCTTCTTTTTGCCTCTATTACAAGCCATGGTCGATCACGATTGTCAAAAACGACCACATCAGCAAATCCATCGAGGCCTTTATTGTATTCTGGTTCAACCTTTGTGAGGCTTATTCCTCTATAGGAAAAGCCCATCGTAAGAAAGTTCTGCAGATGTCGGTAGAGTTCGAAATGAATCTGAGCCTCAGTCAAACTGATCGGCATCTCCCCTACATGCTATTCTTAAACTATATTGCGTTGTTGAGGACATTAAACTTTGCTTGGACTACCGCGCGCTAGACTGGAGAGAACTAAGAGGTTGGAAAGAGGTAGGCTTATCGTGTGCACGAAGTGCACGGTACTTGAATTTCAGTTCGTGGTTGAGTGCCAAGAGCCCTTATGTAGGCGTTCTAGAGTCTGGTTATCTTGATTTTTTTAGCGTGCGCTTTATCGAGGATTCTCCCGCAAGACATAAAATCTGTGGAAACGCTCGTGTTGTTTGGCAAGTCTTTGACGAGGATGGTTTGAAGTTAAAGATTGGATATCGGATATTAGATGTGTAAAGCAAGTTAGTCTAAAAGGAACTGAAACGATTAAAGAACTACAAACAATAGCGAAGGAAATGATGTTGGGTCATCCAAGGGCCTAATCTTGAAGCTTTTTGGGTGAAACAAGTTAAATCGATATCTTTTTGATATCACGCGGAGGCGACTCAGAGTGTTATTCTGTCTTTACCGTTGCCACACAGGATTTATAAAGGCTTGGAGTTCTGTATCCAACCTCAATGAACCGCTGTCTCCGTTATCAGTCTTTAGGCGTTTCCGCAAGGTGGCTGAGTAAAGCGTGAAGAGTCAGGAATACTTTCTTGAGTTCTTCATCAATTTCATTGTCTTTCATGGCTTGTGCAATCTGCGCCCCTATCTCTCCATTGTAAGTGCCTATTCCGCCTCTTTTCAGCAGAAGGTCTAACACTGCCTTTTTGTTCTTTTTTTCTTCGTTTCTCTTTATGAAATCTGCAATTTCTTCTTCTGAAAGCCCGATTTGAGGAAAGGCTCGCTTTATTGCAGAAGGCACCAGCAAATACGCTTCAATAGAACTCCTTTGGAGAGTGATTATGCGGTCCTGTTTCAGTCCTAAATCGCTTATAAGGCGTTCTTTTATCTTCTTGTTCCTTTCTTCTTTTTCCGTATCACCATCAAAGATTGCAAAAACTTCCATCTTCAATCGATGAGATTTTAAAATGCGAGCGTTTGCGTAGTAAGCCATGCTATTCCAGCCTTCAGAGTCAATATACCCTACAACTACATTTGCATTCTTAGCGAATTGTCTAGCGAATGCCTTAAATATCTTAACATCATCAGCTCCCTCGACAAAAGCCACATGGTCATAATCAAATAGGTCACTTGCCTTTATGCCCAATTCGTCGATTACGCGTCCAATATTCGCCTCATTGACTTGCGTCACTTGAGTTGTTCCTTCCTCATCTTTAGATACGAGGTATACTGCTGCAATATCCAATCTAGAAGCAAAAACTGCACTATGAGTGCACAACAAAACTTGCGTTTCATTCGCTAATTGCAGAAAGTAATCAAGCATCTCTCTTTGAAGTTTAGGATGCAGATGGTTCTCTGGCTCCTCTATCGCGAAAATTTCGTTTCTGTCCATTGTTTCCCAAATGACTCCCATCATTGATTGTTCTCCACCTCCAACTTGAGAAGGGGGAAGCCCAAGGTCACCTTCTTTGAGGAGCACCTGAGTTGGATTGGGCTCTAACCTTTTATTAAGCAAAGGTTCTACGTAACCGCGATATCTTTCCCATCTCTTCTCAGCTTGTCTCTGGCGGTCAATCGACGTACTAGTCACTGTTTGAAGAAGAGAAGGTTCAAGTAATGAAGCACGTTGCCCAGGGGTACTCTTAATATCTCTAGCTGCTGAAAGCAATTTGAATTTACCTCTTAGGTCTGTGAGTGCGGTAATCACCTTTTGTAGCAATTCGGGAGTAAAAATAAAAAGCTCAGCCAAATCAGTTGGACTTGGCGAGGCTATTGTATAACTGTTCTCCTTAGCCCACTCTTGCCAATTCTTACCAGCAAATTCAGTTGATGATTCAATAATCCCCTTTTTCACAAGGTCATCAAACACCGCATGGCTAGTAAATCCTTTTTTCTCTTTAAGGTTAACGAGAATCCTGTCGCCGCCTACGTTATCTTTTGAGTATCCTGAGGTGAAAAAATACATCCGATAATCTTTAAGCTGTTCTATAGGGGAGATTGCATCCAATATTTTTTCTGATGTAGCGACAACATCTTTAGTAACTATCGGTATCTCCGCCAACTTTATCTCTTCAGTCTTCCAAGTACCTGGATAATTTAATGACCTTTTTATCGTAAGTCTTGGAGCATTTTCTTGAAATCTGCCTTTAATTGAATTGAGGAGTTTGTCGCCTAATGGAATGAATTGACGAACTTCCTCTTCATTAAGTTCCAAAACAAACTCAAATTCAATGGGCATCGATGTATCTCTCCGGTACCAAATAATGTCACTAACTCCAGCTGAAGCGCCTCCGCCAACCGGGTTAAAGTCGGTGAAGAATCTATGAAAAGACTCAAGAATCAGAGATTTTCCCTGCCCATTAGGTCCTATGAACACTACGAAGGGTTGCGCTTGAAAGGTGACATCTTTTAAACTTCCATACCTTTGGATTCTTCCCTTGATAATTTTCATATCATATCCCCGAAATGTGTAGAGACACCATAATATTAATTTAGTGTTGTGCACACGTACGTTTTTGTCTCTCTGCTTTTTAAACAATTAGAATTGGTTTTGCGTAAATTTCGCAGACGTGTGTTAACAATTTGCCCCGCTACGACATGCAGCAGCCATGACAGGTTGACCAGTTCAAGTTCAGAGAAAGGTCAAGTGCGACATATGAAAAAGTCTAGAAAAGTCATACGTGAACTAAACCAATGAGAGAAATTTGAAAAGGTCTAGTTTTTCTGAAGTTGACAGTTTTAAACACTCAAGTAAAATCAAAAGCTGCCTGTAATTCAAAGTTGATTTTCTACCAGTTTACGCTCAAAACGAGCGAAATCTGAGCGAATTTAACCTAGCGAATATGGTGCGGGGGGTTAGGTTTACACTTTCGTTTAGAACTGTCAAGTCGTTCAGGCAATGGATGCGCGCTATAGGGCGTTGATGTGAGGAGAGAATGAGTGTGAGAGGGCTTTTCGGTTGGCGCGCTGGAGAGAGAATACTGGCCAAACTACTGCGCTTTTATATTCTTTCCACTTTGACGGCTCTCGGACCCAAGAAGTCGAAGACTATGTTGAACCCCACCATATCCTCTTCGGCTACTTGGCCTCTGCAAGCTATTGGTCTGAAATGAAGGGGGTAGGGCAGTTCATTCAATGTTTCGCAGCGTATATATCCATCGTAGCGACTGTCAATGGAAACAATCACTCCTACGAAATCCAGCGGTTTTCCTCTGGGATCTGCATACATATACTCTCGGTAGCGACCTCTTATTCCACCACTGATCCGCTCATTTTCAAGCTTATCAAATATCTGTTTGGAGAGCTGATATTGTTTTAGTTTAAAAGCGGCAACACCGAACTCAAACAGAAGCCACAGGTTCGGTGACCTGGCGCTGTTATACCAAGCTTGAAGAGATTTAAAATAGAGCTCGTCGTCCAAAGGGTGTAATTGCTTGACTAGTTTCGCCTGCAAACGCAAACAATATTCATCGTTTGGAAATGCCCGAAGCCCTTCTTCTACTATTGCCATAGCTCTCTTCACTAGCGGTTCTCGGTCAGGCCACGGTTTGATCCAAGAACTCTCCTTAAGGATCGCGCCTGCTAAGAGCGTGTATCCTCGAGCACTGTTATACTTCTGAGCTAGTGTGGTAGCGATTTCCAAACTTTTCTCTATGTTGCCGATCCTTGAATAGATCATCGTCTCGAGTTCATAGATTGGTTGGAACTGATCTTCATTCAGGTTATCTTTAGCCCCTTGTAGAATGTCAATTGCCGTCGAATACGAATCTATCTTTTGAAGACGATCGGTTTGAATGTCGCCTACTTGGAGGTACATATTTGCGTGAGCATGATAAGAATGTGCGTTGGGGAAACCTCCAAACCTAGCTTTCAGAAAGCAGCTTTCTGCCAACCTTATCTTTTCCTGCGCGAGTTCAGGGTTCTCTTTTATGCAGTTGACAGCTATCCGTGAATACAAAGTGCCCAATGATGTCAGAATATTCTGATCTAGTTCGGACCTGAAAGGAGCTCTACCACTTTCCTTCGTTCCGAGCGACCTTTTCAACGTCTTTTCCGCCTCTGGAAACTGTCCATCATCTGACAACAGTATTCCTAGATGATGAAGCAAAGCTTTTGTCTCGTATTGCCCACAGACCTTCCTGAAAATTTCAATTTTGTCCGACCGACTCAGATCAGTTGATCGACTGCTTGATGATAGATGTATTACCATTAGTTTCTGAATCAGTTCTCTTTCCATACTGTTTTTCAAATTAACATCAGACAAAACCTCCAAGAGCAGATTTTTCTGCACGTTACTGAAGCCGAAAAAGAACTCGATCGTCTTGGTTGCAATTATCCTGTGATGGGAGGTGTAGAGCAGAAAACCTCTTGAGAATTCTTCAAATATCACACCTTTTGCTTCAGACATTATTTCATCGTAGAATTGCTCATAATCGCATTTTAATGCCCTTACCAGCAGCTCAATATTAATCGGAAGGTTGAATTGATGGAAAGCACATATATATGAGAATGCTTTCTGGGATTTGGCTGGTAGCTTGGAATATTGGCTTCGTATTACTTCGTTCAATGGTCTTCGTGAGTGCTGAACCAAAGTGTATATCGTTGCGAAAAAGGAATCCTCAAACTCCTTGTCAAGCATGATGTCCCAATTTTCATCAAGAGTTTGAACATAGCCATGTTTGAACAGATACTGAATGATGTCTGTCTTCTCCGTCGCTGACAGGTGCTCGTCAATTCGATAGGTGTCAGCTTCTGGGATACTCGTCTGAAGATCAGGTAGTTCATTCTCTCGGGTAGCAACAACTATCGTGACATGTCTACCACGAGATGTCAGATAGTCCTTTATCATGAAGGGATCTGCAGCCAAATCGTCAACTATTATTAGAGACTTGAGACGATGAGCTTCCCCGGGACTGCTCGCTTCATCAAATCTTCGATCAAGTGTGACCAAAACGCTGGACAAAAGCTTAAGGTCGAAGAACATCCGTGTTTTATCAAGCACAATCACTGGAGCCTTGCCACTGGCGTAGATATCATACGCTAGCCTGCGCAACAGTACGGATTTCCCGATGCCAGGAACGCCTCTGACCAAGATTATCCTGTTTTCGGCAAGCTCTCTTTTCTGCAGCTCTTCAAGGATCCTGTCTTTCAAGCTTTTCTTGGTTATCTTCCCGTTTTGGACAGTCGGTTTAGTATATACTTCTCTTATGAAATCTACACCTTCTGAATAATAACCATAGTCGCTTGTCATTCCTTTGAAGAAATCATCCTTGTTTTTGGGTTTTGATGCCAAGAGGTCCTCATTCAGTATCTCGAAATAGTCTCCGAAGTTCTCGAGCTCCCTATAACCCAGGGTTATTTTCTTCCCTTCAATTTCGATCTTCGCACCCCGTGGAGGGATTTCTGGTTCGGATGCTACTTCGGTGGGATTTTTGTCTAGGTACTGGAATAACTCCTGAAAACTGCAATTTATCGGAATCATTTTGTGCGTCTTGAATCTGTATTCTTCCTTATCAGACAGACTATCGCCTTTCAGGAGGACGTAGCTCCATGGCAGTCTCTGCAGCCCAATCTCATGTATCATTTCGTCAATAATGTCCAAGGCGATTCTGTCACCCCCCTTATAGCCAATGAAGATGATTGTACCGTCCTTGATATGGTCTGCAAGGTTTTTCAAATACTCTGGTCGTTTCTTTATCATAGCGTTGTAATCCGCGCGACAAAGAACCATTTTGTTTTCGGGTCTTGTTGCAAGACTGCCCATTAGTTTGAACAAGTACACCTTGGAATGATCAACCACGGGACTGTCTTGGGGGTAGCTTACGGTAAAGCATAGTTTCAATGAATTTTGGCTAATTCTATAAGCAGTCTCTATCAGGTCGTCGAAGTTGGTCGTGAAAATTGCTGGCCAATTATACTCAGTAAGAGAGATATGTGATTCAGTAGGTTTGAGATTACCGAGTTTCTGAGTGACGAATTCTTCGAGATCTTGAATATTATATCCTGGAGTATCTTCGTAGTCTTGACAGACTTCTAAAAGGGTATTTAAAGTACGGTCGAGCTTGAGAAATCTCTCTTTTATCGTGTCGACAAGTTCTTTTTCTAATGGCGCTCCAGCACACGCCGAAGCTCCAGCTCCAAGAAACAGAACTACTCTTCCTTGTTTGATCTTCGGGAAAATTTCTGATATATGATTCTCCAGTCGATCCAACGAATCATTCTCCAACTTCAAGTTGTTCTTTGGTCAAGGTCACTTGAAACCAAATAAATAATACAAACGTTCTGTTTTTAAGCGTAACACCCGCCTAGAAATGCTTTTGACGCACAAGCATTGTGTTGGGCTTCTTTATCAGCACAAACATAATTTCAAGTCGGATCAAAAAAATGAGCCGTGACAAGTCGCCTTTACGCTCCAAAACCATGCGTTGCGGTTTTCCTGTGAGTGGAAATTTTTAGGAAAATTCCGAACGGCCGTTGCCAAGGCCAAGACGAGGGTTGATTCGTGCGCCAAGATTGACAGTTTTAAACCCTCAAGTGAGAATGGTGCGGGGGGTGGGATTTGAACCCACATCGGTCCGAACTAAGTTATTGAGTTTTGGCTCATTTTGATGACGACTTTGTTGTTCGAGAGTTTGACAACGTATTCCCAGCCTTTAGCCAAATAATCATTGGCTTCGCCAACACTAACCACTTTCTGCGAAGCCCCATTCGCCACTTGCCCACCTAAGAGCCTCTTCCTGACTATATTCTGCAGTTCTTCGTCGCTCATCGAGGGCACATCCATCTTATCCAGTTCTTCTTGACTGAAACCAGCCACCAACAAAAGCTGCTTCCTAAAACTACCCCTAAGCTTCTCCTCACTAGTTTCCTCTTTCACCTTAGTCTGCAAAAACTCCTCGCTCCTAGCGTAAGCCGCCCGCATATCCTCCACAACAGATTCAGGCAACCTCTGCTTGTTAGTCGTATACCGGTTTTCAATATCGCCTTTATGGCCCATCCAAAACTGCCGATAATCCCTGAGCACCAAACCCTTAGGATCAGCAAGCATTAACATCGTATCAAAATAACACCGTAAAACGTACGGTCGCCAAGGAAGCCCAGCGCTTCTGATCGCTAGCCTCATCATGTCTCCAATATTTACGGTGCGTATGAAGGGTTTCTGAGGAACCTTCGGCTTAACGATAGCGGAGTCGGCGCGCGCTCGGATGGAGAGAATCTGACAAATTCCTCGCCTTCAAGTAAGGTAGACTTTTGCCAGCATAAGAGACTTGTAGTTGAACCCAAAATTTGGTGCGGTCGCCGGGATTTGAACCCGGGATCGCAAGCTTGGAGGGCTTGCGTCCTAAACCAGTCTAGACGACGACCGCTCTGTTTTGTGCAGTACATTAGCATGGGTGGGCTAGATAAGATTTCTTTTCATTCCCTGCGCGGTTTTTCTTCTGGCTTAAACAGTTTTTTCTCATACTTCGGTCTCGGCCTGAAACTTCCATGAAGGGCAGGCAGGGATGTTCGTTGCCGTTCGAGATTCCTGATTCGAGCGTACAGCTTCGAAACCTTTGTCTTGGAAGGTATCTTGGATCTGGGAATCTTAACGTGGACTGGGGTGAATGGTTTCTTGATTTCAGTGAACGCATGTTTCCTTCTGGTCTGTACCTGCTTCACTTTTCTGAAAAGAACGTAACCCTCTTTCAGATTGACTTCCCGAACTTCCCAGCCGGCGTCCAGCCAACCGTGGGCGTGCGGACTGCCCTGCGAGTTGTCCCACCATTTCTCGCTGCGGTACGCGCTCATCGGCAAGTTCTCGCCAATTATGCCATCAATTCGTGCAAAACTAAGCTTGACGCTTCGTGTGAAGGCTCCTCTAAACCGCAGGTAACCAGTAAGACCAACATACTTGGAAGCGGTCGTTCGCGAAACAACTCTTCTTGCACAGTTCAGACAGAACAATCTGGTTGGGTCACCGGTCACGACGTCAGGGATCATGCAGTCCCTGCAATAAAGACGTCCGCATCTCTGGCACCGCCTGAGATAGCTTGTTCGAAGCACTCTCTTGCAGATTCCACATTCGTCCTTGAACGGCATCTAAGCCTCCCACATCTACTAGGTGACCCTATGTGACTAAGGAGAAGCTGTTGATATAAATCTCCTCTTCCTTGAAAGTGTACTTGAAATTCATAACGGAATTAAGGACAAGTTGCACCAATGCATGTAGTGAAAGAGCTTGCTCTTCAGTGAGTACCTTCACGAGAAAGCCGAGGAATCAAGACACAACGAGACCCTCAGCTATCTCATAGTAATAATTGGGTCCTTGTTCTTCATCGGAGGACTTCTTGTGACGGTGATAACGGTTGCGAACCCAGAATGGTTCCTGATAATACCCTATCACCTGACGCCCCACCCCTACAGCCTTCTCAGTCTGTCCATGACTTCTGTCGGCTTCACTCTCCTCATAATTGGAATAGCCTTAGGGCTACACTACGCCAGAGAAAGGTCATGGTACATGCAAGAATTGCACAAGGCGCACTCGATGGAGGAACAAAAACTGAAAATAGAAAGAAAAAGCGTAACAAGGACAGAGTGGGCAGAACTGGCTGAAAACAAAGTGGAGAGTCCAGCTCAATAGTCTAGCCTTTCATCACTGCCAACGGGACAAATCTCGCAACCTTCGTGGCTATGCCAACCCTGTCGCTAACGTCGACAACCATGTCAACATTCTTGTAGGCTGGATCAGCCTCTTCGGCCAGAACCGCGGCGCTCGCAGAGCGCACATGGATGCCGCGCTTCTCCAAGGCTTTCTTGACGTCGCCACCCCAGAAATTGCGTTTTGCAGCGCTTCGACTCAACCTGCGACCAGCACCATGAGCAGTCGAACCGAACGTCACCTGCATAGCCTTCTCTGTACCAACAAGAAGCCAAGAGCTGGTTCCCATGCTTCCAGGAATGAGCACAGGCTGCCCTGCGGAACGATAGGCTGCTGGGACCTCTGAATGACCAGGGGGAAACGCCCGGGTTGCACCTTTTCTGTGAACCCAAACCTTCTTCTGAACTCCGTCGACGTTATGAGTCTCTATCTTCGCAATGTTGTGCGCAACGTCGTAGACGAGTTTCAACCCGAACTTCTCAGGGTCCTCATTGAAAACTTTGCGAAAACTCTCGCGAACCCAGTGCAGGATTGTCTGCCTATTGACGAACGCGTAGTTGACCGCGCACGCCATGGCCTGATAGTAGTCCTGTGCCTCCTGACTCTTTCCAGGCGCGCACGCAAGCTCTCTGTCGGGCAACAACAGCTTGTATTTCTGAACCGCTCTTTCCATCACTCGCAGGTAATCCGAGCATACCTGATGACCAAGGCCCCTCGAACCGCAATGAATCATCAGCGTGACCTGCCCTTCACGTTCGATCCCAAAGGTCTTAGCCGTTTTAGCGTCAACGATCTTGTCAACCCTTTGGATTTCCAAGAAATGGTTTCCAGAACCAAGGGTGCCGATTTGCGTCAGGCCTCTGTTCTTCGCGTTTGATGACACCTTGTCAGGGTCAGCGTTTTTCATGCAGCCGCTTTC
>Ga0315280_10007740_pt1 | contig 14311 bp, 14 predicted proteins | sample YL17G06_40_MG_FD_203697 | JGI IMG/M metagenome (GOLD analysis project Ga0315280, IMG submission 203697) | Sediment microbial communities from Yellowstone Lake, YNP, Wyoming, USA - YL17G06_40 | ecosystem: Environmental > Aquatic > Freshwater > Lake > Sediment | place: USA: Wyoming | collected...
GTAATTTTGTTGGGGCTTTTGGTTGTTTTTCTTTATTTTGTTCGCGATATGGTAGCGGTTGTTCTTTTTTCTGTGGTGATAGCATCAAGTGTGGAACCAGCCGCGGTCTGGTTTCAGAAAAGAAAAATTCCCAGAACCTTGGCGGTTATTTTTATTTACTTATTAGCCTTTCTTATCTTGGGAATAGTATTTTATACTGTCATCCCCACTATTTTTTCTGAATTTTCCTCTTTCTCCACAAAAATAACCAGCTATTTAAAAAAACCGTCTCAGATAGGCGCCCTTAATGATCTTTTTTCCAGCCTGCCTGTTTCTGTTTCACAATTGCTTCAAGATTTTTCTTTGAAGGCAGCAAGTTATATTAGCGGTTTTGCTACTGGATTTTTCCATGCTACTGCCCAGATTTTTGGCGGAGCCCTTTCTTTTATTTTAATAATAGTTCTTTCTTTTTATCTTTCGGTTCAAAAGAATGGGATTGAAAATTTTCTCAGAGTTGTTATTCCTCTTCAATATGAAAATTATATTGTTGGCCTATGGTATAGAGTGAGCAAAAAAATCGGACTCTGGTTGCAGGGCCAGATTTTATTGGGACTTCTTATTGGCGTTCTTGTTTTTTTAGGACTAACAATACTTGATATTGATTATTCTCTGACTTTCGCGCTTTTGGCCGCGGTTTTTGAACTGATTCCTGTTTTTGGACCGATTTTATCTTCTATCCCGCCCATTATGGTTGCCTTTGCCCAGAGCCCGATTTTAGCATTTAAGGTTGTTATTCTTTATATTATAGTTCATCAATTTGAAAATCATTTGATTTATCCTTTGGTGGTGCGGAAAGTTATCGGCATTCCTCCGGTAATTACTATCCTCGCCCTGATTATCGGCGCTAAAATAGCCGGCTTTATGGGAATACTTTTATCTGTTCCTGCTGCTTCAATTCTTATGGAAATTTTGAATGATATTGACCAAAAAAAACGTTCTTATGAACCCGAATCTGGTTGATATTCAAAAATTTGACAAAAATTAGGTTTAGGACTATAATTAGAGCGGAGAGTTGAAAAGCTCTTTGAAGTAAAATACACAAAACAGGAGGACTTGCGATGAAAAGCGCAACCCTAGAACAAGGGATTAAGGTACTATCCTTAATCTCGCAGAAAGGAACTCCCTGCGAGCAGTTGCAAAAACTGCTGGCCTCGGGACTCCTTCCTGATCTCTTGGATGCAAACCTTGACGTCGAAATCGACCGTCAGTCATTTCAAGAAGCCATCAGACGCAAAATCCAATCCAGTTTCAGAATCCAATCCGTTCTTCTTCCTCGCCCTGCTGACAACGAGGAGTTTGAGCTTACATTGGAGCCGACTGATCCGATGGAGATGGTGGTGGTCAGTGGCTACGATCCCTTCAGATGGGGGTTTAAGGGGTCGGAAGTTTCCCTTCCCTTGACTCGCCGATTCAAACTTGTGCATGTGAGTTATTGCTTCTGGGTGGGTGAGGTGCAGGAGAAACTGCGAACTCACGGTTCTATCCCTAAAGGACAATGGCGGGAGGCTTTCAAAAAAGCTTTCCCTGGCAGCAACGGAGGAGCTATTGGCTTTGCCGACCCTTCGTGGTTGCGTCCAGACGGACATGCCCTTTTTCCTGTGCTCGACTCCTACTGCGAAACATGGCGCTCAGACTTTCGATTGAACACTGAGGTTATGGGTCTAGACTGGATTTCGTACTGGCGTTGGCTCGTTGAGGTTGACTAGCCTCCAACACATCCCTGCACTTGGCTTCGGCCGGGTGCAGGATTTTTCTTTATTGTATGCTAAAATAAAAACCAACGGAGAATAGTTTCCCGTGGAAATCTATGAAACCGGAATTAATTGATATTCATTGCCACTTGGATTTTAATGATTTTGATAATGATAGAGAGGAAGTGATTAAGCGGGCGCTGGAGAAAAATATCTGGATGATAAATATTGGCATAGACGCGGAAACTTCTCAAAAGGCAATTGAGATCGCTGAAAAATACGAGGGTGTTTTTGCCAGTATTGGTTTGCACCCTGGGGAGATAAAAGAAGATTTTGACATGGATTATTATCGCAAATTAGCTAGACACCCAAAAGTGGTAGTAATAGGAGAATGCGGACTTGATCTTAAATCTCGCAACCTGGAACTTGAAACTCAAGAAATTTTATTTAAAAAACAAATAGAACTTGCGCTGGAGTTGGATAAACCCTTAATGATTCATTGCCGTGATGCCTATAAAGAAGTAATAGATATTATTTCTAGTTACAAGATTCGTGATTCAAGATTACGCGGCAATATTCATTTTTTTTCAGGAACTTTGCAGGAGGCAGAGCAATATTTTGATTTGGGATTTACAATCTCTTTTACCGGCATCATTACTTTCGCCAGAAATTACGATGAAGTAATAAAGAATGCGCCCTTAGAAAAAATTATGATTGAAACTGACGCGCCATTCGTGGCGCCCGTGCCTTTTCGGGGAAAAAGAAATGAGCCGTCTTATGTAACAGAAGTTGCCAAAAAAATCAGCGAAATCCGCAATGAATCCTATGAAAAAATCGCCGAAATTACCACCGCCAACGCCATTAAATTATTTAATCTTAAAACATGAAAAAGATAAAAATTTTAGGAGCAGGCTTGTCTGGTTTAAGCGCGGCAATAAATTTAGCAAAAGCAGGTTACGATGTGGAAGTTTATGAAAAAAATAAAGATGCCGGGATGAGATTTAACGGCGACCTTCAGGGTCTAGAAAATTGGTCTGAGAAAAAAGATATTTTAGAAGAATTAAAAGAAATGAATCTTGAAATTAACTTTGACTGCGATCCGTTTTCTAAAGTAACAATTAGTAATTGTTATAAAGCCAAAGATGTTTATTTCGAAAAGCCGTTATTTTATCTGGTAAAAAGGGGTTCTTTTCCTTCCAGTATTGATTACGGATTAAAAGAACAGGCATTAAATTTGGGAGTGGATATAAATTTTGAAAAAACAATTCCGATTTCTGAAGCGGATATTGTCGCCAGCGGTCCTTCTTTTAATAAAGTTTTTGGCATCGCCAAAGGAATTATTTTTAAAACCGACTCCAGCGATAAGGCTATAATGCTTCTCAATAATAATGTTGCTTTTAAGGGATATTCATATCTTTTGATTACTAAAGGATATGGATGCATGGCCACGATTGTTTTTGATGAATTGAACAGAATCAATTCTTGTTTTGAAAAGACAAAAGAATTTTTTGAGAATGAATTTAAACTTGATATCAAATCTCCAAAAGAACTCAGCGGAATTGGCAATTTTTCATTGCGAAACATTTTTGAAAAGGATGGTAAATTATATGTCGGCGAAGCAGCTGGCCTCCAGGATTTTCTTTTTGGATACGGTATGAGATATGCGATTACTTCTGGTTATTTGGCTGCTAAAAGTATTATCAGTAAAAAAGATTATAAAAAAATAGTAGAGAAAAAATTTAAAAATAAGATAAGGGCGGGTTTTGTGAATAGATATATTTTTGAAAAAATTATTGATAAAGATAGTTCAATCATAATTAACAAACTGGATTATTTAAAAAAGAATCTTTATTCGTTTTACAATTATAATTTACGACAAAGAATATTTTATCCATTGGCCGTCAGGTCCTTAAATAAAAAATACCCCAATCTTGAATTATAATTAATCAAGGCTGTGGATAGCCTAATAGAGATTATTAGATATAAAATTAAAGCCATTTGCTAGTTTTTCTTGTTATAATTTTGGTAGGGGATATAAATTTAATAGCAATAATATGATAAAATAAAAATATGGAAGCAAGCGGAGCAACCATTGATATTTTTAAAGTTGCTGAGTATTTTGGTATTACCCCAGACAAAATTACTCCTATTATTGTTGTTTTGGTTTTTGGTCTTTGTCTTTTTTATCGTTATTTTTTGAAAGATAGAATTAAGGAAATTGAAACGAAGATTGAAGATATTCTTCAAAGGGTGTCGAGATTAGAGGGGATTGGAGGTGGTATGACTTCTCACAGTTCTCCTTTGTCGCCTACTGAGTTAGGAGCTCAACACATTAAACAAAGCAACCTTGAGAAAATCTTAAATGATAATAAAGAATCATTTATAAAAAACGTGAAGGATTTACTGCCGAAAGATTATACTGATTATGATGTTCAGCAAATTGCTGAAAAATTTTTGGTTTCTCTAAAAGACGATCCGATGATGAAGCCCGTGAAAGAATACGCCTTTAAAAATGGATTGGGTATAGAAGTTCTTTTGGGAACTGCGGCTTTGTGGTTGCGAGATGATTTTTTGAAAGTCTCCCGTCAAATATCTAAAGAAATAAGAAAATAAAATTTTGTTATTTAACTAAACCTAAAATTTCTTTCCTTTTTTGTTCCAGAAGTTGGGGAGTTTTTGCCTCTATGACCAAAGTAAGAATCGGTTCTGTGTGAGAAGGACGAAGATTGAACCACCAGTTGGAAAATTCTATTGTTAAGCCATCTAAATGATTTTGAACGCCGTTGCGATATTTCTCCTTAAGATTTGAGATTTGATTTTTGAGATTTGAGATTTTTATATTTATTATTCCCGAGTGAAAATATTTATTAAAGGGCCTTGCCAGTTCAGCCAGACTTTTCCCGGTTTTATTCATGTATTCATTCAATTTTTTTAGCGCGTAAAGAGGGGACTCGCAGTAGTGAAAATCTTTAAAATAATAATGGCCGGTGATTTCCATGCCAAAAACCGCCTTTTTCTCTCTCATTAATTTTTTGATGTTATAATGCCCCACTCGGCTGGGAATGGTTTTGATGCCTTTGTTTCTGAAATATTCGGAAATAACCCGAGAGCATCTTAAATCATAAACAATAATGTCACCTTTTTTGACAATGGTATCGGCGATTATGGCACCGATAATATCATTGCGGAAGTCCTTAATTAGTAATCGGTCTCCATCATAATCAAAAGAAGCGGGCAATTTATTTTTAAAGTCGCCAATGGCCCTAAGGTAATCTTTTTCTATATTTACTTTTTTAACCCAACCTTTTTGTGATTTCATAAATTTTTTGAATTTCTTTTCCGCCGATCGGTTCGGCGTCTTTTCGGGTAAATTTTATGCCATTGCTGTTTTTGGTAATATGAGAGGCGGTAATCATTACTCCTCCTTTGGCCCTAAAAAAGGGGACTGCAAAGTAAAGCATGGGCGTGGTAACTTTTCCAATATCAATAACATTAATTCTTGAATCAAAAAGAGCAGAAATAAAAGCTTGGGCTAATTTTGATGAACTTGATCTTTGGTCTTGACCAACAACAATTTCGTCTCCCGCTTTTAGTTTTAAAAATTCAACAAACCCGCGGCCAATTTTATGGACAGTATCCTGATTTATTTCTTTTGGATAAACCCCTCTTATATCATATTCTTTAAATATATTACGGTTGACCGTCATACTTTTTTATTATATCATTAAATTTATGGAAAACGAGCAGAAAATTTATGAAATCGGATATTTATTGTCTCCTCTTATTCCCGAAGAAAAATTAGACGAGGAGATTTCTGTTTTAAGGAAAACAATAGAAGATAAAGGAGGATTTATAATGTCTGAGGCGCGGCCTAAAATTCAGAAATTGGCCTATCCAATAAAAAAACTGGAGAGCGCCTATTTTGGCTGGATTAAATTTACGGCCGACCCATCATCCTTACCCGAGATTAAAAATCCCCAAATTATTCGCTTTTTGATTACAGAGATAATTAAAGAAACATTAACCCCTCCTCCGGCCAAGAAAATTATTAGAAAGAAAAAGACAATAATTCCTGAAATAAAAGAGGGGGTAAAATTTGAAGAAATAGATAAAAAATTAGAGGAATTATTAGGTAAATCTGAGTAATTTTATGAATTTAAATAAAGTTTTTATTATAGGCAATTTAACCAGAGATCCGGAATTAAGATCTCTTCCTTCGGGTAGTTCAGTGACATCTTTTGGCGTCGCCACTAATAGAGTTTGGAAGAACCCTCAAGGAGAGAAACAAGAAGATGTTCAATTTCATAACATAGTGGTTTTTGGAAAGCAAGCAGACACAGTGGCTCAATATCTTAAAAAAGGAAGTTCTGTTCTTGTGGAAGGAAGAATACAAACAAGAACTTGGGACGCCCAAGATGGCTCCAAGAGAAATAGGACAGAAATAGTTGCCGAAAGAATTCAGTTTGGGCCACGAAGAAGAGAGGTTGAAGAGGGAAGAGGAGAAGAAATTGAAAAAACTGAAAAGAAGTCAGAAGAATTAGAAACAATTCAATATCCAGAAGAAGATATCAACCCGGAGGAAATTCCGTTCTAAATTATGATTCAGTGTTATTTTTGTACCAATAATATAAAAGATATTGATTATAAAGAGGCCGATACTCTCAAGCGGTTTTTGGATTCTCAATCCAAAATTTTATCCAAAGAAAAAACAGGACTCTGTGCCAAACATCAGCGCAAACTGGCCCGGGCCATCAAAACCAGCCGCATCATGGGGCTGTTGCCGTTTGTCAACCGTTAGAAAATCAAAAGATATCCACACCCTTAATCGTTCGTTGTTTGTTTTTAATTTGCTATAATATAAACAGGAAAATTTTATAATTTTCTGCCAAAATGAAAAGCAAATTTAATATATTTTCTAATGGGGTTAAGGCGGGGCTAACCGTTTTGATTTCGGTTTTGATTATTTTTACTATTGTCCAAGCAAGCACTATCAAAATCACCCCGCCGACCGGCACGCCAGTGGCGACCTTTTATTCTCTGTCGGAAATTTACAATTTTATTACCGCAAACACCGCGGCAACCGTGGGCAGTCCGGCTTTGGATTGGTCTGCCAGCTTGGAGGATACGGGCCGCACCTTAACCGAAATTTACAGCGCTTTGGCGAGTTTGATTGTCGCTGACAAGGTTTTTACCGGGACAACATATTTAGGCACTACCGGCACCTTAACTCTTGCCTGCGCCACTTCAACTTTTGACGGGACAGCCAATAAGATTGCTGACGCCTATGACGGCTCGGGAAACGGCGCCAATAGATGGTGCATGGCAACCAGCACTAACAGTGCCTCCGCGTCCGATATTGTTCGATACAAAAGTGCCTGGGTGAACGGCGCGGAAGTAAACGGTTCATTCGCTTCCACAACAGAAACCGCCACCACCACGGGAGTAACATTTTCTCCTCCGGCCGGCAGCTGGTTTTCAAGCATAACCGTGGCCATAACCAATTTAATCGCCGGCGTAATCAAATCGGGCGAAACAGCTGGCGGAGTGGCCGGCTCTCTTTTACCTTCAGGCGGCACGGCAACTGCCGCGAATGTGGCCACCGGCATAACATTTTTTGGAGCTTCTCAAACTAATTGGACTTTGCAAACAGGCACTTTTGACCCTTGGACGCCGCAACGGCTGCAAACAAAAGACGATTGGGTAAATTCCGGCGGCACGAGCGGAGAATACATCTTGGAAGAAGCGACCTGGAGCGCGGTTTCCGGTTCTCCGTTTAGCGGTTATGATTCAATTAATTATGTTGATACTTGGGGGACGTTGGATTTGTACAGCGGCGCGGTAAAACAGGACACGCGCACTGGTTTGTGGTGGAGCGATGTTATAGCGGTAAATGGCGGCGGAACAGCCAGCTCAACAGATAATCAATTTACGCTTTCGGCCGACGGTTCAAGACCCACTGGCGGCAACGCCATTGGTTTTTGCGCGGCCTTAAATTCATACAATTCCGGAGCGGGATTCGGAGGCCACAACGACTGGTATTTGCCTACGCAAAAACAATCAATGCAGGCGTATATTGATGGCTCGGCCAATAATCTGCCTAATCCAGACTACTTCTTCTGGTCGTCTAGCGAGCTATCTTGGGACCCTACTGACGCCTGGTTCGTGACCCTGAACTGCGGCTACACGGGCTACAGTACCAAGACTACCAAGTATTATGTGCGTTGCGTCCGTCCCTGAGGCAATGGATTTAGGTTATTTGGTGATTTGATTATTTGAGTTAATTTGGTTTAAAAAAATGTTTCAAGACACAGCGCGCATACGAGAGAGAGAGAGAGAGAGAGAGAGAGAGAGAGAGAGAGAGAGAGAGAGTAAGGGCCGCGGCTCAGATTTTTTCTTACGCTAATCTTTTAAAGTGTTATTACGAGTGCCGCAAAAGGAAAAGATATACCGTCAATGCCGCGAAATTTGAAATTAATTTTGAGACAGAACTTTTAAAACTAAAAAAGGAACTGGAAGAACACAGTTATAAGCCGGGGCGTTCTGTTTGTTTTGTGGTTGTTAAACCAAAACCACGCGAAATTTTTGCCGCCGATTTTCGTGACAGAATTGTTCATCACATCTTGGTGAATTATTTGGAGCAGATTTGGGAGCCGAAATTTATTGACCAATCTTATTCCTGCAGAAAAGAAAAGGGAGCCCATAAAGCCATTAAAGACTTAAAAAGATATATTAAAAAAATCAATTGGAATAATCGCCAGCCAGCCCATTATTTACAAGTGGATATTCGGAGCTTCTTTGTCGGCATTAAAAAACACATTTTGTTTGAGATGATTAAAAAGCAGGTTAAAAATCCGGAGATTTTATGGCTGGCTGAAACAATTATCTTCCATAATCCGACCCGCAACTATTATCGGAAATGCCAAGCGTCCTTATTTGATTTAATTCCCGACCACAAATCGCTTTTTAAAGTATCTCCGGACCAAGGCCTGCCCATAGGCAATTTAACCAGCCAGTTTTTCGCCAATGTCTATTTGAATGAATTAGACCAGTTTGTAAAACATAAATTAAAAGTGAAATATTATCTGCGCTATGTTGATGATTTGGTTTTATTGTCTCAAGACAGAGAGCGGTTAAAATTTTGGCGCGATGAAATTGACAGATTTTTGCGGGATAAATTAAAGTTAAAACTACATCCCCAAAAACAAATTCTGCAAACTATGGATAAAGGAATTAATTTTGTTGGATTTATTGTTAAGCCGGATTATATCTTAATGAGACGACGCATAGTTAAAAACCTGAAAGAAAAGCTACGGAAGCTCAATCAAAATTTAACAGAATTCGCAGGGCAAGAAATTAAACAAATATTATCCACGGTTAATTCTTATTACGGACAGTTCAGGCAGGCCAAAACTTTTGGCTTGCGTCAGAAATTGTGGCAGAAGAATTTCGGCAAACTGCAAGAAGTTTTAGAGCCAGTAGACAAAAATTTCAGTTATTTTAAAATTAAATAAGAGCCAGAGCTTGCCGGTTTACCCCGTTTAGAAATTTATTGTAATTTTCTGGTAAGAATACCGATATGGAGAAAAACCAGTAATTATGTTTAGAAAGTTCACTGCGAAATTTCTAACGGGGTTTAATCTTTATAGATTGCCGGCAAGGAGAGCGTAAAATCCATTGCGGCCCCGCTCAGTTGTCTGTTTAATGCAAAACGGGCGACTATAAATCCAAATAGTTTATACTTTGCCAAGGCAGAGATTGAACTGCGGATGTCTCCAAGTAGCGGGACAATCTGCCTAATCCAGACAACAACTTCTGGTCGTCTAGCGAGAAATCTTGGGACCCAACTAACGCCTGGATCGTGAACCTGAACAACGGCAACACGAACAACAATACCAAGACTAACAAGTATTATGTGCGTTGCGTCCGTCCAAGGAAATGGATTTTATCTCAAGTATTAAATATTATGGCGCAATTTCTGCATCTGCCGATTTACATCAAAACTTACGAGTTTATTAAAGTTATTTATCGGATTGTCCGGCAATTTCGCAAAGAATATAAATACACTTTGGGCGCGGAATTGCAGCAAATAATCTGGCAGATATTAGACGGGATTATCAGAACTAATTCTTTGCCGGACAGCCGAAAAAAAGACGGCATTGAAGAAATCAGCCAGCTTTTTGATAAATTTAAAATCCGCCTCCGTTTTGCTTATGAAATCGGCTTGCTCACTGACAAAAAATTTAGTATAATTCAGAGAGAATTAGAAGAAATCGGCAGAATGATTGGCGGTTGGCAAAAATGGGCAGGATAAAATATAATATAACTATGAGAATGATTAAGGCCGGGATAGTTTTTTTTATTGTTTTAATCGGATTGGTATTATCCGTTAATTTTGCGTTTGCATCTTCTACTGACGGCACCATTGATTCTACTTATAAATACGCTTGGGGCGAAAATATCGGCTGGGTAAATTTTGGCACTAGCAATGGCAATGTTCATGTTACGGACTCCGGGCTTTCTGGATATGCTTTGAGCGAAAATGTCGGCTGGATAAACCTAAATAATGTGGCTAATGACGGTCAGGGAAATTTATCCGGCTATGCTTGGGGAGAAAATGTGGGCTGGATAAATTTTGCTCCAACCAATGGCGGCGTGGTTATAAATTCTTCGGGCGAATTTACCGGCTCGGCTTTGGGCGAAAACATCGGCTGGATTATTTTCAACGGGGATTATAAAGTTAAAACCGACTGGCGGCCGAGAAGCGCCAGACCCGCTTGCAATAATTCTTTAGACGATGACGCTGACGGAAAAACCGACTATCCAGCTGACCCGGGCTGTTCTTCTTTGGATGATACCGACGAGACCGATACAGTTGCTGGAGGCGGCATCCCCGGTTCGGCCGGCGGCGGCGCTTCTGTTCCTGAATCAAAACTGCAGACAATATCCTCTGGAGGAATAGTAACTTATATTTCTGAATTTATTGAAAAAGTGCCGGAAACTTTGGCGCCGTTAATTCCTGAGTTTTTAAAACCCAAGCCGCCGGAAATTAAATTGCCAAAAGTGCCGGTTGAAGAATTAGTGCCCAAACAGGCGCCGCTGGCTTTGGCGGGTAAATGGAACCTGCTGTCCCCGGGCGTTGAAATATTTGTTTTGGCGCCCTTACCCAGTGAAATCAGAAAATTGGCGGAAAAATTTCCCGAACTCGGGGAAACTTTGAAAAAAGTCGGGATAACGAAAATCACCGATATTGAAAAATTAAAAACCGTTAAATTATCTTTGCCACCAGTAAAAGAAGCAGGTAGAATGCCCGCTGAGATTGTTTTTGCTAAAACTGCTGGAGAAAAAATTGATTTCAATATTGCTTTGTCTGTTACCGAAAAAGGCGAACCCCAGCAAAAAATTAGCACTATTTCCGGCAAGCCGTTGCAACTGGTAATCAAGCCGGACAAACCGGTGAAAAGCGTAAAAGGATATGTGGTTTTCAAATCAAAACAGCCGAGGCAAACTTCTTTTAACGTTCCCTTCAATCAATTAGCCGCTTCGGTAATTTTCGCCAACCCCGTTTTTGCCAAGCCGCAGGAACAACCAGTGAGAGTTGAAGAAAAATTGGTCCTGCAGGAATTTGAATACACTGACCCTGACGGAGACGGAATTTATACCGCGGAAATACAGGCGCCGGTGGTTGAAGGCGAATATGAAATTATTACAGTGATGGATTATGAAGACCCGCAGCTGGCAATGAAACAAATGAGATTGATTACGGTAGTTGACCCAGAGGGATATATTTTTGAAAAAGAAGGGGACAGGGAAACTCGCATTCCCGGGGCAATTATTTCCCTTTTTTGGCTCAATTCAGAAACCAAACAATACCAGCTTTGGCCGGCCAAAGAATATCAGCAGGAAAATCCCCAAACCACTGATGTCAGAGGCACTTATTCATTTTTGGTGCCGGAGGGTTATTATTACTTAAAAGTTGAAGCGCCGGGCTATCTTGTTTACGACGGCAAGCCGTTTCAGGTTAAAGAAGGCAGCGGAATTCATGTTAACATTGAATTAAAAACAAAATACTGGTGGCTGAAGGTTGTTGACTGGAAAACCGTTCTGTTGATTGCAGTAATCCTGCTTTTGCTTTATAATTTTTATAGAGACAAGATAAGGGAGAGATTATTAAACAAAAAAATATGAGGAAAACAGTTTTAATTATTTTAATCTTGGTAACGTGCGCCGTCTTTTTCGGCGTAAAGTATTTTCTCGCCCAAAGGGAACTGATAGAGACAAAAAACGTTCTGGAAACTCAAAACATCAACGGGAAAGTTTTGGAATTCACTAAACTTTTCATTGAAAAAGTGCTGAAGGCGGAAAATGAAATTGATTTTGAAACAAGATTAAACTTGGAAAACGCGGTCAGAGATTTGAATGACGAAAATATTTTGTCCCAGTGGCAGAAATTTACCGAGAGCAAAACCGAAGCTGACGCGCAACAAGAGGTGAAAAATTTATTGGAAATACTGGTAAGCAAAATTAAGATTAAATAATTTTTGGACTCGCCGAGAATCGAACTCGGGCCTCGGCAATGCGAATGCCGCGTAATGCCACTTTACTACGAGCCCACCTACACTCTCTCCACGTATTGTTTCGTTTCCGTGTTTATTCTTATTATATCTCCTTCCTTAATAAAAAGAGGAACATTGATGGCGGCGCCAGTTTCCAGTTTGACTTGTTTTGTTCCGCCTTGAGCTGTATTACCCTTGGTTGAAGGAGGTGCTTCAACAACTTTTAATTCAACCTTCACCGGCATTTTGATTCCAATAATTCTATTGTTAAAAACGACAGCATCAACAATTAAATTTGACTTCATTAAATCAGCAGAATCGCCGATCATTGTTTCTTCTAACTTGAATCTGTCGCTAGGATTATTTTGTGAACAAAACCAAAATTCCTGTCTATGATTATATAAATATTTTATCGGTTTCGTTTCTATCTTCGCTTCATCAAATTTGTCGCTCTGCTGAAAACTCCGCTCAATTATTTTCCCGGTAATAAGATTTTTTATTTTTGTCTGAACAACTGGCTTCCTTTGCTGCATTCTCAAAAAATTAAATTCCAAAACCACATAAGGTTGTCCTTCCAAAATAATATATTCCCCGGGTTTTAGTTCGTTGTAATTCAACATGCTTATATTACTAATAATAAGAATTTAAACAGTATACAAGACCTAAAATTAATGATTTGCCAGAAAAAGGTGAATAATATAGCTTTTATAAAAATATTCTATCAATGTTTAGTAATGTTTTATTAAAAGAAAAAAAGGTGTCAAGGCTTTTCCACAAAAACTCTTTCAGTTTAGTTGTTTAACTTTTAATAATTAGATACAATAATTATATAAATTAAATGGTAAAATATATCATTCTTTTTTCTTTAATAGTTGGAATGAGTATTTTTATATTTTCTTTTTCTTTTGCCGCTTCGGGAATCCCCACTATCTTAGGTTATCAAGGAAGATTGACTAATTCCAATGGTGATTTGTTGGGTGACTCTGGCACAACTTACTATTTTGCTTTTTCTATTTGGGATGCTGCTTCAGGTGGAAATAAACTCTGGCCTTCTGGAAATCCCGCCACCACCACGGCAACGGTACGTCAAGGAGTTTTTAATGTAAATATCGGCGATACAGTTAACGGCTACCCAGATGTTTTAGATTATAATTTTAATACAAATCAAGATATCTATCTTGAAGTTAAAGTTTCTTCCACCACCAATTCTACTTTCCAAACTTTATCTCCACGCCAAAGAATTGCCGCCTCTGCTTTTTCTCAATTGAGCGGAGCAGTTAGTGGTACTTCCACGCCATCATCATTTGGAACCACTACGCCGATTAATAATGCTGTAGTAACTATTGAGGCCACATCTTCAAATTCTATTCCATTAGTTATTCAAAGTAATAGCAGTCAGGCAGTAAATATTTTTCAGATTCAAAATTATCTTGGCAGTAGTCTATTTTCTATAAATTCTTCTGGCGGACTTTTTGCTTCTTCTACTTTTCAGGCAAGCGGAGCTTCCAGATTTTATTCTGACTTAACAGTTTCTGGTACTTCTTATTTTGGCACTGTAGCTCAAGGAACTTGGAACGGTTCGATAATTGATGAAATTTACGGCGGCACAGGAACCTCCACTTATGCTGTTGGCGATATTCTTTACGCTGATAGCACTACTTCCTTAACTAGATTACCAGCCGGCAGTACTGGGCAGGTTCTTAAGATTAGCGGCGGGATTCCTGCGTGGGGCACGGATCTTCAAGGCGGGGGCGGTGGAGGAGCTGGAGTTTGGGCTACTACTAGTCCTTACGATTCAGCTATATATCCCATTAATAGCTATCAGGTCCTAATTGGCAATACATCTACAACCTCAACTAATATTTTAAATGTTGTAGGCAGTGCTGATATTTCCGGCAACCTCGGCATCGGAACAACTTCTCCTTACGCCAAACTCTCTGTTACCGGACAAGTGGTCAGTGCCTATTTCACCGCCACCACGACATCAATAAATACTTTCCCCAATCTGACTGCTACCAATGCCACCAC